>Ga0209640_10005855_pt1 | contig 10759 bp, 12 predicted proteins | sample RifCSP10_1_FD_184018 | JGI IMG/M metagenome (GOLD analysis project Ga0209640, IMG submission 184018) | Soil microbial communities from Rifle, Colorado - Rifle CSP2_sed 10_1 (SPAdes) (version 2) | ecosystem: Environmental > Terrestrial > Deep subsurface > Rock core/Sediment | place: Rifle...
CGATCGCGCGCTGCGGCTATGACGAGTATGCGATGGTGGAAACGGTGTTCCGAATGACGCGGCCGCCGGGCGGCGGCCAGGCCGGCGTGAGCTGATCCCGGCGCCCGCACCGCGCGGCCCGCTTCGATCTTCACCATATCTGCGGGAGCGGCTTGTTTCGACGGCGGACAGGCCCGATCATTGCAGGCAGCGGAGAGATTTGCCTTGGCCTTCGAATGGCAGCGCCGCACACGCAACGGGGACCGCGGCGCCGACGCAAGCCCCGATACGCCCGAGCCGGCAGTCGAGCGCCCCACCATCGGCCTCGCGCTCGGCGGCGGCGGCGCGCGCGGATTTGCCCATATCGGCGTCATCCGCACGCTTATCGCCAACGGCATCAAGCCCGATGTCATCGTCGGCACCTCGATCGGGGCCGTGGTCGGCGGCTGCCATGCCGCCGGCCGGCTCGACGTGCTGGAGCATTGGGCGCGCGGGCTGACGCGGCGCGGGCTGCTCAGCTATCTCGACATCAGCCTGTCCGGCAGCGGCCTGATCGGCGGCGGAAAGCTCGCCGCACAGCTCGAGAAGGCGCTCGGCGACACCCGCATCGAGGCCCTGCCGCTGCGGTTCGCCACCATCACGACGGAGGTCGGAACCGGGCACGAGATCTGGCTGACGCGCGGACGGGTGGTGGATGCGATGCGCGCCTCTTACGCATTGCCGGGGATTTTTCCGCCCGTCGCACTCGACGGCCGCTGGCTGGTCGATGGCGCGCTGGTCAATCCGGTGCCGGTGTCGGCTGCGCGTGTCTTCGGCGCCCGCCTCGTCATCGCGGTCAATCTCAATTCCGACATCCTGGGCCGCAGCATCACCATGGCAGGCGAGAGCCCCGCCCCGAGCGACGAGGCGACCGAAGTGGAAGCCGCGCAGCAGCCGCGTGGGTTGCGCGTCCTGTTCAGCTTCGAGCGCATGCTCAAACGGCAATTCGTCGGTGGCCCGCGTCGTCCCGGCATCCCGACCGTGATGGTGGACGCGTTCAACATCATGCAGGACCGCATCACACGGGCGCGGCTCGCGGGCGATCCGCCGGACGTCACGCTCAGCCCGCGGCTGGGGCACGTCGGCTGGTTCGATTTCCACCGCGCCCAGGAGGCCATCGATGCCGGTGCGCGCGCCACCGAGCGAACGCTCGAACTGATCGCCGAGGCGATCGCGGCGCTGGGGGCCCGGCCGGCGCCGGTGACGCCGGCGGTCAAGTGATCGCTATCGTTCGAGCATGATCCTTTCCGCGATCATGCGCTCCGCTCAGGCGGTCTGGATGTAGTCGCGCAGCGCCGACTGCTCGCGCTCCATCTGTTCCAGCCGGTGCTTCACCACGTCGCCGATCGACACGATGCCGATGAGCCTGCCCTGCTCGACGACCGGCAGATGGCGGAACTTGCCTTGCGTCATCCGCTCCATCAACGAGCTGATGGTGTCCGACGGGCCGCAGGTCATGACCTTGCGGGTCATGGCGTCGGTGAGCGGCAGGTCGAGCGCCGCGGCACCCCGCACCGCCAGCTCCTGCACGATGTCGCGCTCCGACAGGATGCCGACGATCCGATGGTCGGCGCCGGTGACCACCAGCGCGCCGATACGCCGCTCGGCCAGCCGTTTGGCGGCCGCCGCCAGATTGGTGTTGGGCTCAATGGTGTCAACCCCGCTGCCTTTGGCGGAGAGAATGGCTTTGACGGTCATGGGTCGCTCCCTTAGGTCGCTCCCTGTCCCGTCGACGCTCCCGTTTTTCTACGACTCGGAAGTCGCGCGGGACGGTTCCAGGGTAGCGGATAAACGCGCCCAATGGGTCAGAGTTCCTGTCGCGACCGCGGCAGCGTGGGGCAGCCATGCGGCGGGCGGTTAACGTTCGGTTGCACTGCTCAATGCAATGTGGGCCCGTCTTCAGCCGCCCGCAGCGGTTCGACCGGATCAAAGGCTGAAAACAGCAGCAGTCCGGCGAGAAAACCGCCGACATGGGCCTCCCATGCCACGGTCTGGCTCTCGGCGACCAGCGGCATGGAACCGAGCCCGAACAGGAGATTGAGTCCGAACCAGACCGCGAGGAAGGTCAGCACGCGCGGATTGCGCAGCGCAACCAGCAGCGGCGCCGCCGGCACCCGATGAGTGTCCTCGCGATTGCGCTGCCACATGTCGAGCGGTCCGCCCGGCTCGAACGCAAAACGCGCGGCAGCGCCCATGGCGCCGGAAACGCCCGCCGACGCGCCGATCAGCGGGGCCAGTTCGCCGGCGTGGGTCAGAAGATGCGCCAACGCCCCCGCGGCCACCGTCACCGCGAAGAACGGGAGAAAGCGCAGGCCCCCGAACCGGCGTTCGACCGGGCTCGCAAAGGCAAGCAACCAGATCCCGTTGAATCCGATGTGCATGAGATCGGCGTGCAAAAACGCATAGCTGAAAAAGCCCCAGATCTCCGCCCCCCATCCGCCGGGCAGCACGCCGTCTATGAGCGCGCTCGCGTCATAGCGCGCCGGTACGAAGGCGAAGGTCCAGATCAGGATGCGGTCGAGCTCGTCAGACAACAGCAAGCCGCGCACGGCATGAATGAGGCCGAGCACCACAAGCAGCGTGACAACGACAGGGGGAACATTGAAGATCGGTTGGCGAGAATGGGACAAGCGCACCCCTTTGAAACGCGCGGCTAAAGCCTGAACGGGCCGAGCGTCTGTTTGAGCATAACCCTTGGCGGAAATAGGTCCGGGCTTTTCGGAATCATGCTCGAAGAGGCGGCGCGACGTGCTTTCAGTAAGCGAGACCGGTCGCGCAATCAAACAAAGAAAAAAGGGAGGGCCAAGCCCTCCCTTTCCGTCACGTCCCCCACTCCCCTGGGTTTTGGCGGTGCCTGCCGGCGCCTGCCCCGGCGGGTAAAATCGTGTTGACCGTGAAACCCTACGCCGGCGCCCCGGGGCTGCCAACGCGCAGTCCAAAGTAACGCTAACGCCACGCGCCCCGGCGCGAGCGCGCCCGGAGCACCGCGCCGGCACGCGCCCTGCTCCGTTTGCTGTCGCAGCGCGAGCGCACGGTCAGTGTGTCCCGGTCAGGGACACAACCGTGGCGTCAACGCGCGATTGCGAGACAGGGGAGCAAAATGAAACACCCGTCCAATCGCGACCTGTTCCGCTATTGGAACGAGCGCCGCGCAACGCGGCTTGCGCCGGAGCGCGCCGACATCGAGCCGGGCGCCATCCGGCAGGTGCTCGGCGACACGTTCGTGCTTGAAGTCCACAGCGGCGCCGGCCAGCCCTTCCGCATCGCCGGAACCCGCCTCTGTGCGCTGTTCGGCCGCGAGCTGAAGGGCGAGAGCTTCATCAGGCTGTGGCAACGTCCCAACCAGACCGCCCTGCGCGAACTGATCGGCGTGGTGATGGAGGAGAAGGTTGGGGTGGTCGCGAGCGTCACCGGGGCGACCGCCGACGACACGCTGCTGCCGGTGACGCTCGAATTGCTGATGCTCCCGCTGGCCTACCAGTCGCGCGCCGAGGCCCGCCTGCTCGGAGCGCTCGCGCCGATGGCCGCGCCCTATTGGCTCGGCGCCAAGGCAGTCGGGCCGCTGACGCTCGGCATGTTCCGCCACGTCGGCCCGGCGGTGGACGCCGTCGCCGCTCCGCGATTCAAGGCCACAACCGGGCGGCTACGGCACGGCCTGACGGTCTATGACGGCGGAAGGGTGGAATGAACCATTATGCCGCGTTATCGACACGGTGCCGGATAACCACCCATTAACGCAGCCTGCATAATCTCGGCGGACCTGCTCGCAGAAGGGTCTGCCGCCGCATGGCGCTGCCACAAACCAAAGCGAACATGCTGTCGCATGCCCAGGAACGCCGGCGCCACCAGCGCGTTCGGGTCAACCTCCTGGGCCGCTACATGCTGGCGGATCGCCGCGAGTTCCCCTGCCAAGTCATAAACATGTCGCCCGGCGGCATGGCGTTGATCGCGCCCGAGATTGGCAACGTGGGCGAGCGGGTCATCGCCTATGTCGATCATCTGGGGCGCCTTGAGGGTACCATCGCCCGCACCCTGCAGAACGGCTTTGCCATGACGATCACGGCGACCGCGCGCAAGCGCGACAAGCTCGCCGCCCAGCTGACATGGCTTGCCAACCGCGCCATCCTCAATCTGCCGGAAGACCGCCGCCACGGCCGCTTTGTGCCGCGCAACGCCTCAGCCCGCCTGATCCTGCCGAACGAGCAAAATGTGGGCGTTCGCATCATCGACATCTCGCTGTCCGGCGCGGGCATCGCCACCGGCTACCGGCCGGAGATCGGCAGCCTGGTTACCCTCGGAAAGATCCAGGGCCGGGTGGTGCGTCATCTCGAGGAAGGCTTCGCGATCGAGTTCACCCGGCTGCAGCACCCCGACTCGGTCGAAGAGATCGCCACGGCAGAGTAAACGCCGCGTTTCGCGGTCTTCGTCCGGCACGCCGTCCTTTCGGCGCCACCGCCCCGCGGGCGCTGCGCCGCCCCGCCCCTGCAATCGTCGTTAACCGCCAGGCTGTCCGCGACCCGCACGCGGCCGCCGCGGCTGGCTGATTGTGCTTAACACTACAATTTTATTCAATTGCGGTTATTCGGCATTTTATGCAATATTTCAGATAATTAAAACAGTATTAGATTCGATCTTTACTTTGGTTGTCTTCAAAATGACCTTGGCAGATTAGCGGCAATACAAAGGCTTTGTGCGAAATACGACCCCAACAAGACGGGAGAGGGGTCGCCTATGTCGCCGAGGTCCAAAGCCATCCTGAGCACCGCGTTGGCGGCCGCTCTGATCTTCATCCTCGGCGCGGCGGCGGCCGAGGCGGCGTCCGACCGGCCGATCTATGTGGCGGTCGGCGCCACCGCGCGGGCGCCGATCGGCTGGGTCGAATTCTGCAACGAAAATCCCAAGGAATGCGCCGCCAGCGCGACGCAGCCGCGCGACGTCGTGCTCACGCCCAAGACCTGGCGGGACCTGGTGCGCGTCAACAAGTGGGCCAACGACACGATCAAGCCGGTGACCGACATGGAGCACTGGGGCGTGGTCGAGCGCTGGTCCTATCCCGAGGACGGCAAGGGCGACTGCGAAGATTACGTGCTGCTCAAACGCAAGATCCTGGTCCAGGCCGGCTGGCCGCGCGAGGCGCTGCTCATCACCGTGGTGCGCGACAAGAAGGGCGAAGGCCACGCCGTGCTCACGGTCAAGACCGACCGGGGCGAATTCGTTCTCGACAACCAGGAGGAGGAGGTCCTGCTCTGGTTCGAAACCGGCTACCGCTTCGTCAAGCGCCAATCGCAAGGCAATCCCAATGTCTGGGTGGCGCTCGGCGACCCGCGGCCGGCGATCTCCACCGCCGCTGCATCCGCACGCTGACAACAGTTTGGAGCTACGCGTCCCCGGTCACGTCCCCACCCTCCCCGTCCCCAGACCGGGTTCGCGCGCGGCCGGCGTCCCCCAACGCCGGCCGCACCTTTTTTTCTGTGTAGTCACCACCCCTTGCGAAATCCGGGTCCCAGCCCGGATCACGCCCGCACCGGCCTGTTCGGCACGATGCCCTGCTAGCCGATCCGCTTCAGCCCCTTGGCGTATTGCTGCCAGCGCTTGACGTAGATCTCGGCGCCGGCGGCGATCATCGCCGTTGCCTTGTCGTCGAGCGCGCGGATGACGCGCGCGGGCGAGCCGACGATCAGCGAATTGTCGGGAAATTCTTTTCCCTCGGTCACCAGGGCAGCGGCGCCGACCAGCGAGTTCTTGCCGATCTTGGCGCCGTTGAGCAGAATGGCGCCCATGCCGACCAGGCTGTTGTCGCCGATCGTGCAGCCGTGCAGCACCACCTTGTGGCCGATCACGCAATTTGCGCCGATCAGGAGCGGAAATCCCGGGTCGGTGTGCAGGGTGGAATTGTCCTGGATCTGCGAGCGCTCGCCGAGCTCGATCCATTCGTTGTCGCCGCGCAGCACCGCGCCGAACCAGACGCTTGAGTGGCTCTTGAGCCGCACCCGGCCGATCAGCACCGCCGTTTCGGCCACCCAGTAGCGCCCGTCGGCGGGAAATTCCGGCGCCTGTCCATCAAGCTCGAAGATCGGCATTGCGGCCCTCCATTGCGGAGGAAACCTTGCCACGACCGAATTGTCGATGCGAGCCGCTTAAGGTCCGAGCCAATTCAATTGAATTGGATCGGACATTCAGCCTCCTTAGTTTGAGCATGATCTTCTCCGAAAAGCGGTTCCCACCCCGGATCAAGTCCGGGGCAGGCTTTTTCGGGATCATGCTCCTACGCGACGATATGGCCGATCGCTTCCAGCGTCATGACCACGACGGTGCCGGACAACAGGCTCCAGAATCCGGCGAGGAACGAGGCCATCGCGGCAAAGCCGAAGTTGCGGCCCTCGACGCGCCGGCCGCGAATGGTGTTGCGGATGATGATGAAGGGCGCGGCGAACATCAGGAACGGCACGGCGGCCAGCGCTTTGTTGCGCTCGCCCTCGTGCAGCAGTCGAAAGCTCGCCGGCTGCAAGGTCATGAGCTGATAGCCGCTGGACAAGAGTCCAGCGACCGCAAAGCCGATCGCCAAAGCCAGCAGGGAATGAACCGAATCAGACCACAGCAACGCGAGCACTAACCCTTCGGGCGACATCGAACAGGCCTCACCGCAACATCGACACCGTTTCAATCCCAGATCGCGGGGCGTCCCGCCAGCCTATCGTTAAGGAAAGGTTAACGGACGCCGCGTCCCATAGGGGGACAGCGATTCGCGGCCAGAACTGTGAATGCGACGATGACGGCACACGCGGGAACCTTGGGCCGCCGGCGCAGGCGCCGGCACGGCCTGCTCGGCGGCGCACTCGGGCGCGTGCTGGTGATCCTGCTCGGCATGGCGGTGACCGGCCTCGCCGGGGCGCCGATCGCCTATATGCTCTGGCCGCTGCCCGCGCCGATCGCCCCCGATGCCCCGTCCTTGCCCATCACCATCGGCGGCGTGGTGTTCAACGTGCCGCCGGCGGCCATCCGCTTCCCGGTGCAGCGCCGGCCCGGCGCGCAGGGGCGCATCGACCTCAGCTTCCTGTGGCCCTCGCTCAGCCCGCCCGATGCAAGGGTCAAGCCCAAGCCGACGGATGCGCCGGACGTCACCGACCGGCTGTTCATGACCATCGCCGCGAGCGACAGCACGCTGCCGCCGATGCAACGGCTCAAGGAGATTTATCCGCGCTACACCGATGGCGGCCCGATCGTCGCCCCGAACGGGCTCAGCGTGCAGAGCTTCCGCGACGGCTCACCCTATCAGAGCGAGGACCTGATCTACGATCCGGCGGCGGCCGAGCGATTTCTGCTCCGTTGCACCCGTCAGGTCGGATCGACACCCGCCATGTGCCTGCACGAGCGGCGGATCGACGACGCCGATATCATGCTGCGCTTCCCGCGCGCATGGCTCACCGATTGGCGGGCGGTCGCCGGTGGCATCGACCGCCTGATTGCCTGGCTGCACGCCCGGGGCGGATAGGACGCAGACTGGGGCAGGCGTCAGCCCTCCAGATCGACGTCGAGAATGGGCAGTTCGAAGATGTAGGAGCTGAAGCCCTTCTCGTGTTCGGCAAACAGCACGCCGAGAAACTCCTCGCCGAGATAGGCTTCCAGCGAATCGGTCTTTTTCGGGCGCGTGACGACGCGGATATTTTCGTTGCCGAATTTCCTGCGCAGATAGGCATTCAGTGCCGGCACCGGCTGGATGCTGGGATCCCGGCCCAGTTGAATGACCATCCTCACGTTGTAAGAGCGCTCGCCCTCTTCGTCGTCAACGGTCAATTCCCCGACGTCGTCCTCGCCAACGAAAATTTCGGCGCTATCCTGCTTTTTCGGCACCACGCGAATGGTGGGGTTGCCGAACAGCTTTTTCAAATACGCGTCGAGCTTCCTGATTTCCTGAACGTCCACCGCGGTCTCCTCAATCGTGCGATGCGAACCCGTAGCACAAAAGCGGCGCGCTGGCGGTCGATCGTTTGCGAATTTTCCACGGCGAAGCGTGAGCGCCTGGCCGATTGCGCGCAATCAATTCTCCGAAAACATCTGATCCATGGTGCGCGACGGCTCGGCGCAGGGCGCGTGACCGATCTCATTGGCCGGCACGCCCGCCACCGTGACATTGTGCGTCACCGACTTGAGCACGACCGAACCCGCCGCAATGCGCGCGCAGTGGCCCACTTCGATATTGCCGAGGACTTTCGCGCCCGCTCCGATCAGCACGCCGTAGCGGATTTTCGGATGGCGGTCGCCATCCGCCTTGCCGGTGCCGCCGAGGGTGACGTCCTGCAGCATCGAGACGTCGTCCTCGACCACCGCGGTTTCGCCGACCACGAGGCCGGTGGCGTGGTCGAGGAAGATGCCGCGCCCGATGCGGGCGGCCGGATGGATGTCGCACTGGAACACCGCCGACGAGCGGCTTTGCAGGTAGTAGGCGAAGTCGCTGCGGCCCTTGTTCCACAGCCAATGCGCGAGCCGGTGGGTCTGGATCGCGTGGAAACCCTTGAAATACAGCACCGGGTCGATGAAGCGGTCGCAGGCCGGATCGCGGTCGAAGGTCGCAACGATATCGGCGCGGAACACCTCGCCAAATTGCGGCGTGTCGTCGAGCGCGTCGGCGTAGGCCTGCCGGATCAGTTCGCCCGATAGGTCGGCGTGGTCGAGCCGCTCGCTGACGCGATGCACGACCGCGGCTTCGAGCGTGTCGTGGTGCAGGATCGAGGAATAGATGAAGGTCGCAATCTCCGGCTCGCGGCGTACGATCTGTTCGGCCTCGTCGCGGATGCGTGCCCAGACCGGATCGACCTTGCGGATCGCCTTTGCAGGCTGGCTGTGCTGTCTCTGCTGTTGCGCCATCTGTCGCCTCCCGGCATCCCCCGCAGCGATTGGGGGCGTGGTTCTAGCACAAGTAGGAAGGAGCCACTCCAGCCGCAATCGATGTCAAGAATTCATCATGTTACATCAATAGCTTGTAGAAGTTATTTCAGCTTGGCCAGGAACTCTTTAATGGCGTTTGCGAACTGATCGTTGCGGTCGCCGGCCACCATGTGGCGGGCGCCGCTGACGTCGACGTAGGTTGCGTGCGGGACCAGGTCGAGAAAATCCTTGGCATGCTGCTCCTGCACCAGCTCGGAGGAGGCACCGCGCACCAAGAGCGCCGGAACCCTGATCCGCCGCGCCGCTTCCACCAGGTCGCGTTCCACCTGGTCGGCGCCCGGGCCGGTGCGGCGCTTGCCGTCGAGGAAACGCGGGTCCCAGTGCCAGCGCCAGCGGCCGTCGGGATGCAGCCGCAGGTTCTTTTTCAGACCTTCATGCGAGCGCGGGCGCGGGCGGTGCGGCAAATAGGCGGCGACCGCATCGGCCGCCTCGGCGATCGAGCCGAAGCCTTCCTTGGCGTGCGCCCGCATGAAGCCCTGCACCTTCTCCACGCCGGAAATGTCGACCCTGGGCGTGATATCGACCAGCACCAGGGCAGCGAACACGTGGCCGTGCCGCGGCCGCGCCGGTCCGCCCTCGGCCAGCAGACAGGCGATGCCGCCGAGCGAGGCGCCGACCGCCACCGGCCGCACGCCGCTGCGCTCGGCCAGCGTGTCGGCCAGCACCCGCGCATCGGCGGCGAAATCGGGAAAGCTGTAGGCGCCGTCGGCCACCCATTCGGAATCGCCGTGGCCGCGCTGATCGACGGCGTAGGCAACGCGGCCCATGCGCGCGATCAAATCGCCGGTCTTGCGCCAGGCGTGGCGGGTCTGGCCGCCGCCGTGCAGCAGCAGCACCGGCGGCCCGTCCTCGCCGTAGACGTCGGCGGCGAGCATGTTGCCGGCGGCGCCCTTGAAATTGGCGGCGGCCGGCGTGATCAAACGCGTCATGCCTGCTCCTTAAGAAATTCCAGAACGCCCGCCTTGAACACCTTGTCGCCGACGGCGAGCATGTGATCGCGGTCGGGGATGACGAGCGCGCGCGCATGCGGGATGAGCGCGGCCAGCGCCTCGGCCGAGCCCGCGATCGTGTCGTTGCCGCCGACCGCGACCAGCGCGGGCACCTGGATGGCGGCGGCCTGCGCGCGCGTCAGCGTCTGGCGCGAGCCGCGAATGCAGGCCGCCAGCGCCCGGCGGTCCGATCCGGTCTGCTCGGCGAAGGCGCGGAACAGGCGGCCCTGCGGATCGCTCACCTGCTCCAGCGACGGCGCCTCCAGCGCCTCGGCGATGCTTTCCGGCAGTCCGACGCCATCGACCAGGCGTATTCCGAGCCCGCCGAGCACGATGGAGCGGACACGTTCCGGATGTTCCAGCGCGAGAAAGGCCGCAATCCGCGCGCCCATGGAATAGCCCATGACGTCGGCCCGGCTAAGGCCGAGATGGTCGATCAGCGCGCGCACGTCGCCGGCCATCAGGCTGCTGTGATAAGCGGCCGGCTCATAGAGCTTGCTCGAGGCGCCGTGGCCGCGATTGTCGAGCGCGATTGCGCGGCGGCCGGCGCCGGTGAGCGTCGCAATCCAGCCGGGATCCACCCAGTTGACCTCCTTGGTCGAGGCAAAGCCGTGCACCAGCACGACCGGTTCGCCCCGGCCCTCGTCGAGGTAGGCGATCTCCACATTGTCATGATGAAACAGCGGCATGTCGGGGTGAGATAGAGACCAGGAGGTCCGCGGGTTCAAGCCCGCGATGGCCGCAGGTGGCGGCAGTCGATGCAACCCGGCTTCGATGTTGGCGCATACGAATATCGGGGATGCTGC
>Ga0209640_10005856_pt1 | contig 10758 bp, 10 predicted proteins | sample RifCSP10_1_FD_184018 | JGI IMG/M metagenome (GOLD analysis project Ga0209640, IMG submission 184018) | Soil microbial communities from Rifle, Colorado - Rifle CSP2_sed 10_1 (SPAdes) (version 2) | ecosystem: Environmental > Terrestrial > Deep subsurface > Rock core/Sediment | place: Rifle...
CATACCAAGCGCCGGTCCGGCGCGGCCCTGCTTGGCCATCTGATGGCCGTCGATGCAAGTGACGACCGATGCCGCCTCGCCGGGAATGTTCACCAGAATGGCTGTGGTCGAGCCGCCGTACATCGAGCCGTAATAAATTCCGGCCAACATGATGATGGCGCCTTCGGGTGTGATGTTGAACGTCACCGGCAACAGCAACGACATCGCGGCGACCGGACCGATGCCGGGCAACACACCGACCAGCGTGCCGACGAAGACACCGATAAAACAGTACAGCAAATTACCCGGCTGAAGTGCGACGCCGAAACCGAGTGCGAGATTGCTCAGCAAATCCATCGGCTAACCCAAGTCGAAGAAGCCGGCCGGCAGCTGAATCCCAAGCCAGCGACGGAAGACCAGAATGGAAAGCGCCGTGGGAACCACGGCCCACAGCAGCGTGGTCCACCACGGCTGCGACTCGAGCGCGCGGAACAAAACGATCAATAGCAACACCGTCGCCACGGTAAAACCGAGCCACGGCAACACCACCGCATAAACGCAGAGCGCAACCATGGAACGAACGATGGGCTCGTACTGCGTTCCCGACCATAGACTGCTCAGGGTCGATACGGCCGTTGCGCGCAGCGCGGCGACGAAAACAAAAGCCGAGAGCAGGGCCATGAACAAACCGACCCAGAAAATCATGAACCCCGAGCCGGGGTCGCGCAGCACGCCCAAGCCAAGATCCAAACCGGCGTAGATAAAATAAGCGCCGACCAAACCCCACAGGCAGGCGCTCAATACATCCGCGGTACGCATCGCCCTCCCCCTCCGTTCAGTTCGCAGGACGCGCTAAGAAAATCAAAGCAGAATCATCGAGGCGATAAAAGCCTGAATACGTTTATCGCCTGCGCTGGTTCACCGCCGCCCCCTCCCTTCTCCATTCCCGCCCTGGGCGCACGAAAAATCACGTGCACCCGTTCAGCGGCGCGAATGCACGTTAAGTGCATTCGCGAATTCCCCGCCTCACCCCCCGCATGCGGGGGAGGGTTGGGGTGGGGGAAGCCGGAATTGCAGGTCGCGCTAAAGAACCTCTGATTAATTCCCTCTCCCCTTGTGGGAGAGGGGTTGGGGAGAGGGGTATTATTAAATCTCCCCCTCTCCCTGTCCCTCTCCCGCAAGGGGAGAGGGGACACATGAATTAAATCCGAGTTTCCCTAATTCGTCTTGGCGAGGTTCAACCGCGCCACGATCGTCTTCTCTTCGCCGATCTTGTCCATGGCGAATTTTTGGTAGGTCGCGGTATCCATGTAGTTCGGCACCATGTCGAACTTCGATAGTGTCGCGATCACGGCCGGATCCTCGATCGCTTTCTTGAACGCGTCGTGCAGCACCTGCACCGCTTTCGGGTCCATGCCTTTCGGCCCGGCGATGCCGAACGGGGAATCGGCCACCATGTCGATACCGACTTCCTTCAGCGTTGGCACGTCGGGCCAGTTTTTGGTCCGCTGTTTGCCCCAGGTGACGAGCAGACGCAGGTCGCCGGAATTTACCAGCGGACCCCAGCCGGTTGAATCGGCCGTGGCGGACACGTGGCCACCGAGCACCGCCGCACTGGTTTCCGCACCGCCTTTGAAGGGCACGTGGGTCCACTTGATGCCCTCTCTCACCGCGATCTGTTCCATACCGATGTGCAGCGAGGTGCCGGCACCGGGCGAGGCGTAGGTAATTTTTCCGGGATTGGCTTTGGCGTCGTTCAGTAAATCCCTAAAGGTTTTCCACGGCGCGTCCTTCTTCACCACCACACCGAATGTATAACCGGAGAGATGCGCCACGTACGTGAAATCCTTGACCGGATCGAAACTCATCTTAGTGATGTGCGGCAAGCGGAACACCGTGATCGGTATCTGCGCGACCGTGTAACCGTCCGGCTTCGCGGTCGCCGCCATCGCGGCTACACCGACGGTGCCGGACCCGCCCGGCTTGTTGTCGACGATGATCGTTTGCCCCAAATGCTTCGATGCCGACTCCGCCATCGCGCGCATGGCGATATCGGTGGAGCCGCCCGGCGGCCAAGGGACGATCAAGGTAACCGGTTTAGTGGGAAAGTCCGCCGCGCCGACGCTCACGGCGCCGGCGGCTAACAAACACGCGGCAACGAATTTCATCTTGTTAATCATCTTTGTCTCCTCGTTGTAGGGGTGGCTCGGGCGCTTAACGCCGGTCAATATATGTAAGCAAGGCTCTCGATCAAGAAAACATTCTCACCGCAAAGACACAAAGGACGCAAAGGTTTTGTGATGGATTTATCAGTCTACTCTCGACGTCCTAAAGAAGTCCGGCAAAGAGTTGCACGTCAACTATCGCGCCGGGCTCGGTGTCGCCCGATTCCGGCGGTAAAACGATGAAACAATCGCCAGCGCTCATCGAGCTCAATATGCCCGAACCTTGGCTACCGGTGCTGCGCACGGTCAGCTCGCCGTCGTCGTCGCGCCCGAGAATCCCGCGGATGAATTCAGTGCGGCCAACCCGCGTCTTGAGCGGACTCAAGCAGCGTGCACGAAACATCAGCGGCAGCGCCGGTGACGATTCGCCCATCATCCGACGTAGCGCCGGTTGCACGAATTGATAGAACGTCACCATAACCGCCACGGGATTGCCGGGCAATCCGAAAAACGCGGCATTGCCGAGTTTTCCGAAAACGAACGGCCGGCCCGGTCGCATGGCGACTTGCCAGAAATGAATGTTGCCGAGCGCCTCCACCGCTTCCTTCACGTAATCGGCGTCGCCGACCGATACGCCGCCGGTGGTCACGATCGCGTCCGCGTTCGCGGCAGCATCAGCCAGGGCTTGGCGCACGCTGTCGCGCGTGTCCGGCACCACACCGAGATCACGGATTTCTACACCCAAGCGCGTCAACAACCCATACAGCGTGTAACGATTGCTATCGTAAATCTGGCCGACTTGCAGTTGTTCGCCGACCGGTCGCAGTTCGTCGCCGGTGGAAAAGAATGCGACGCGCGCACGGCGATATACCGGCGCATGGCTACAACCGAGCGACGCTAGTATGCCAAGCTCGGCACCCATCAGCGATTTACCCGCCGTCAAGGCCACCTGCCCTTGCGCGATGTCCTCGCCGGCTAAGCGCACGTTGCGCGCGCGTTGCGCTTCGTGTTCGATCGCGACGTTGTCCCCGCGCACCCGCGCTTGTTCGCGCGGCACGACGGTGTCGGTGCCGGCCGGCATCGGCGCGCCGGTCATGATTTGCGCACAATCGCCGTGCGCCACGGTGCCGGTATACGGGCGCCCCGCCAGCGCGGAACCGACCACGCGATACGCTTTCGTCCCGGTCTCCGGTAAAGCGTCGCGCGCAAGCGCATAGCCATCGACCGCGGAGTTTGTATGTGCCGGAACATCGATGGGAGAAACAATATTTTCCGCGAGCACGCGCCCGAGCGTTTCGCGCACCGCAAGCTTTTCCACCTCGCGCACGGGCGCAACCTCGGCGAGGATTCGCGCACGCGCGCCGGAAACGCTCAGCCGCTTAACGTCACCGGTCGGTTTGAGCGTGGATGAGTTGGCCGTGCTGTTCATACGCAGACCCCGCTACAATGCGCGCGCCGACGCGGCCCGGACGCGCACAAAGCCTTGCAAAATGAATTCGACGATTCGCTCGGGCTGATTCAAGTCGAGTGTCGGGATCAGCACGGCGTGGTCGAGCGGCGCGTCCGTTGCGATCGCTACGATCGACGCATCAAGCGTGCACAGCAGCGGATGGCCCTGGCTTGGGCGATGCAGCTCGATCTTTGGAAACGCCTCGGCCTTGAAGCCCTCGACCAGAATCAAATCGAGACTGGAATGATCGAGATGCGCCAACAGTTCGTCCACGCGCGGCTCGTCCGCGTCGCCAGTCTCGGTAACCAGCGCCCAGCGATGACGCGACGCGATCAACGTCTGGGTGGCGCCGGCCTTGCGTAATTCATAACTGTCCTTGCCGGGTACGTCGGTATCGAACGAGTGATGCGCGTGCTTGACCATGGCGACGCGCAGCCCGTGCGCGCGCAGCTGCGGCAACATTTTTCGTAGCAACGTGGTTTTGCCGGTACCGCTGTACGCGGCTATGCCGAGAACCGGAACGTCGTTTCTTGTCATATTGTCCCCTCCCGTAACTGCGCCTCAAGCGCCTGGTGTTCGTCCGGATCGTTGACGTTAACGAACGACTCCGGGCAATCGTGGAAGTCGGCCGTCGCCACCCGATGCTGTGCAAACCACCGATCGATCTTGCGTTCGCCGGCATTCAAAAATTCGAGCAAGCTCGGTAGTAGAGAACGCTTCAACAATAGAAACACCGGGTGCGTGCGAGTGCCATCGTGCGCCACGCTGATATCGGCGCCGTCGCGCACGAGCGCTTGCGCCAAACGCGCGACGACGTCGGTTGCCATCAACGGCGAATCGCAGGGCACCGTCACCACGTACGGCGTAGTCGCCGCTTGCAGCGCCGCTGCCATGCCCGCGAGCGGACCTTGGTAATCGCCCAATAAATCCGGCACCACCGCGCAACCCAACGTCGCATAGCGTTCGCGATTGCGATTGGCGCTTATCAATAAGTGTTCGACCTGCGGACGCAGGCGCGCGATAACATGCTCCACCATGGTACGGCCGTGCAGCATGACTAAACCTTTATCCTCGCCACCCATCCGGCTACCGCGCCCGCCGGCGAGCACGACCCCCGTGATACTTTTCGGTTCGGGTTTCGCGGCGTAGTCCGCCGCCGACGTTAAAATAGTGGGTTTCATTTCGACTTACCGGTGCATGGGTCGGCTCGCTGCTGTCAGCGACTATATCGCTGCGGCGCGGGCTCGGCCAGTCGTTCCGCCGCCAACGCCCAATCACAGTTGGGGGGAAATGATCGCACAGCCCACCACGACGCCAGTACAACCCGAATCGACTTTGCATTGCACCGGGCGAATGCCGGCGTCGTTTCGCCCGGCACGCCTGACACCCGAAACTTAACCGGACGCCTTGTGTATTTATTTTGCGCGCATGTCCACGCGGATTACCTAGGAAAGGCAACTTGCCCGCGGTCTACCTGGAACATTGAGCAATCCATAAATTGACAGTGGTATCAATTTGACGCAAGGTATTGCGCGTCTGTATCGAAATGACTCGCATCTGGCGTTCGGGAGGGTAACCGACCGGCGTGGAATTCCGAGCTACGGAATTCGGAGATGCAGCCGTGCAGGGAAGCACGTCGCCGAGGAGTAATAAGAAGTAAAGGCCGACAATCGAGGGTGACCAATGACTGAATTAACAAACGCGACACCCGTAACGAAACTCCCACCGCTACCTATCGACACATTTGCCCGCCGCGAAATATCGATCCTCATCGTCGACGACGAACCGGGCATACGCAGCTTTCTGCAACGCGCACTCGGCAAAGAATACGGCCTGGTCGAAGCAGTCGATCGCGTCGAAGCAGCCGAGGCGCTGCGCTTGCGTTGCCGGTTCGACATACTGATCGTCGACATTAGCCTGCCCGGCCGATCGGGGCTGGAATGGGTCGCCGACTTGCATCAGGCCGGCGAACATTGCGACGTTATTTTTATCACCGCCTACGCGGATTTGAACGCGACCATCGGCGCCATCCGCGCCGGCGCGGCCGACTTCATTCTCAAGCCGTTTCGCGTCGAGCAATTGTTGGCGGCAGTGAAACGCTGCATCGCCAGCCGCGCGCGGACGCGCGAGTTGGCGATGTTCGGGCGCACTGAATTGCTCGCCGCGGATCGCGGCGACGACGACATGATCGGCACGAGTTCCGCGATCGAGGAAGTCCGCCGTGTTATCGGCCGGATCGCACCGACACCGGCGTCCGTATTGATCGAAGGTGAAACCGGCAGCGGCAAAGAACTGGTGGCGTCGGCAATCCATCGCGCCAGCGGCCGGCGCGGGCCGCTGATCGCAATCAACTGCATCGCCATCGCGCCGGAACTGTTCGAGAGCGAATTGTTCGGTCACACCAAGGGTGCCTTTACCGGCGCGCATCAGGCGCGCGAGGGTTTGTTCAGCGCCGCCAAGGGCGGAACGCTGTTTCTCGATGAAATTTCCGAGATGCCGCTGCCGATGCAAGCGAAGCTGCTGCGTGCGCTGGAAACACGGCGCGTGCGACCGGTCGGTGCCGATCAGGAAGTTCCGGTCGACGTGCGTCTGATGACGGCGTCCAATCGCAGTCTCAGCGAGACGGTCCGCAGAGGATTGTTCCGCGAGGACTTGTACTTTCGCTTAAACGTGGTGAGCGTAAAGGTGCCGGCACTGCGCGAGCGCACAACGGATATTGCGGACTTGCTGGATTACTTCTCGCGCAAACTTGCGCAGGAACTCGGCCTGGCGCCGCATGCATTTCGTCCGGACGAAGTCGAGCGCCTGCAAGCTTACGCCTGGCCCGGCAACGTACGCGAGCTGCGTAACGTAGTCGAGCGCACCTTGTTGCTGGGGCGTCTACCGCTCGAAAGCATCGGTGCCGAAGACAGCGCTGCGATTACGGTGGAACCGGCGACCATCGGTTTTCCGGCGGCGTGGTCGCTCGACGAAGTCGAGAAATATCACACACTGCGCGTGTTGCGCGGCACGCATGGCAACAAGTCCGAAGCCGCTCGACGGCTCGGCATTTCACGCAAGACATTAGAGCGCAAGCTGACCTCGTGGCCGGAGGCGCGTCGGCCTGTGGATCATTAGGCCGCCGACCGAAGCGACGGCGCCCGCATATGTGGCAGTCTCTGCAACAACGTTACCAGTCGGCGTTGCGCTATCGCCTGCTAGTGTTGGTTTTGTTGCCACTCGTGGCAGCGATGGCGGCGACGTTCGGTTACACGTTGTACTGGTTTCACGGCTATACCCAAGACTCCTTGAACGTCACGTTGCGCGACCACATGGCCGCGACCCGCCAGGGACTGCGCCAATTTCAAAGCGATCGCCAAACCGAATTGCAACAGCTTGCCGAATCGCCGCAGCTACGCTCCCTGATCAAGCGCCGCGATAGCGCCGCCATTCGGCGCACGTTGCAGCGCCTGCGCGACGCGAAGGGATACGCGTTTCTGCACGTTACTGGCGTTGCCGGCGATTGGCTGTACGAGAACAGCGCCGCGCAGAAAACGAGCAAGCCTAGTCCGCTCACTGATCGCGCCGGCCGCGGTTACACCGGGGCCGCATTCGAAGTTTTTCGCGAAGAGGACTTGCGACGCGAGTCGTCGGTGTTGGCCGAACGGGCGCGCATCGCCTGGCGCACCGATGACGGATACGAAAACCGTGGATTGGTGTTGCGCCTAGTGCAGCCGATCGTCGACGACCAAGGACGCGTTGCGCTAACGCTCGATGCGGGACTGCTTTTGAATCGCAATCATGTCGAACTTTACTCGCTCAGTCGTCGCGTATTCGCCACGGCGTCCCTACCGCCGAGTGCCGATCCCGTGGTGACCCTGCTGCTCGACGATATTCGCATCGCCGCCTCCGGCAGCGACTGGAACAGCTTGATCGGCACCAAGCTAGCAGCCGAGCGTGAACTGCGGGCGAGCGCCAAAGGCGACATTGCCATCGGGCACGAGCAGATTTTCGGCGACACCTATGTTTCCGCGTACGGGACACTCTACGACATCGAAGGCCAATCGATCGGCCTCCTCCAAGTCGGCATGCGCGAGGCGGCGTTTCGTGTCGACTACTATCGCTACGCCGGGCTGTTGCTCGCGTTGTTTCTGCTGGCCACGGTCGTCGCCGCGTGGATCGCGGTGCGCGGCATGCGCACGGTATTCAAGCCGATCGAAACCATGGCGGCAGTGGTCCGCGCCACGCAAGCAGGCGAAGACCGACGCATCGGACCGATCGGCGCGAACGATGAAATCGGCGAGCTGGCGCGCCAGTTCGACACCATGCTCGACCAGCTGGCGGCGCGTAATCACGAGATTCAGCGCGCCGCCGCCGCACTGGAAATGAAGGTCGCCGAACGCACCCAAGAGCTGGCCAACAAGAACGCGCAACTACATCAAACAATCGAATTGCTGGAAAAAACCCAAGAGCAACTGCTATTGGCGGACAAACTTTCAGCACTTGGAAAAATGGCCGCCGGTATCGCACACGAGATCAACAATCCAGCAGCCGTCATACTCGGCAATCTCGATGTGTTGACCGCGGAGCTCGGACCGGCGGCCAAGCCGGTGGCCACGGAACTCGAACTGATCGCGCAACAAGTGGGGCGCATCCAACATATCATCAACAGCCTGCTGCAGTTTGCGCGCGCGCGGCCGGGCACCGGCCCGATTTCGGATATTGCCGTCAATCAACTGGTGGAGGACGTGTTGCCCTTGGTAGCGCACGTGTTCAAGGAAAAGTCGATCGCGCTACATACGCAGCTCGATGCCGATGCCGTTGTGGCGGTCAACGCTTTCGACTTAGAACAGGTTTTGGTTAACTTGATCGTGAATGCCGCCAACGCCTGCGACGCCGGTGGCGTGATCCGTGTCACGACGTCGGACGACGACGATAACGGCACCATTATCAACGTGTGCGACAGCGGTTGCGGTATTCCGCACGACGACGTCAAGCGTATTTTCGATCCGTTTTTTTCCAGCGACCCGCGACGTGGTGCCGGGCTCGGCTTGGCGGTAAGTTACGGCTTGGTACATCGCTACGGCGGTCGCATCACGGTCGAATCGACCGTCGGCATCGGCAGCGCTTTCCACGTTTGGTTGCCGCGGCACGCCGCGACGGCGACCGGCGCGGCCACGGAAAAGCAAGAGCAGAATCAATTCGACGAGGCACGATATGGCTGACACAAAATTCAATCAAGAAACCTTCAATCTCGAAGTGCGCAAGTTCCTGAAGAAAGTCGGCGTCAACTCGCAGCGCGAAATCGAACGTGCTGTCGGCGATGCACTGAAAGCCGGTACACTATTGGGCGACGAACGCTTACGCGCCGAGGTCACGCTGTCGATACCGGGCGTGAAACTCACCTTCCGCATCGCCGACGACATCGCGTTGAGCTAAGCGCGTTCAGTCGTCAAGTTATCGCCCGCCCTACGTCGCATTCTCGCTGCGCCCCTCGTCCCCTCCCCCGCTTGCGGGGGAGGGTTAGGGTGGGGGCACTAACGATGCGCCGCGAACTGCGCTCATGAGCCAAGCCGACTGTGCACGTTGGGACAACAAGTATGCGGCGGGCAACCCGAACCCTGGGTTTGTTCCCGATCCGCTACTGGTGCGGCACGCGCAACACCTGGACGGCAAGGGCTGGGCGCTCGACGTCGCCTGCGGAGTTGGGCAGAACGCGATGTATTTGGCGCAGCGCGGTTACGAGGTTGTCGCGGTCGATGGAAGCTATGCCGGCTTACGATACTGCCACGATGCGCTCGCCGATTCCCATCTGCACGTGCACCTCGTCGCTGCGGATTTGGATTCATTTGTATTGCCGCATGACAAATTCGCGCTCGTCATCGTGTTTCGCTTTCTCAATCGCGGATTGATTCCGAAACTAAAACAGGCGCTAGCACCCGGCGGCCTCATTATTTATCAGACGTTCAACGTCAACCGCTTGCAGGCATCGCCGCAAATGACACGCAGCTATCTGCTCGAACCGGGGGAACTCGCAGGAATGTTCGCCGATTTCAATGCCATCGAAACCAATGACATGCTCGACATCAACTCAGAACTAAGTCATTGGATCGGGCGACGACCGAAATAGATTGGAGGTGAAGTGAGTACTGCAGTGCATCTAACGATCGGGGAACCTTGCGAGAAATGGCGCACAATTCCTTGTCCAGTTGATTTCGTGGTTAGCCGCCTTTTTGAGTATTACTTTTGACGAATTCCTTCAATCAGCAGGTAAACATCATCTTTCAGAAAGGAGGTATTTGTTACTTTCAGTTTTGAGGATTGCTCAAGATGGCGAAGGGTATTTCTATCAAATCTCGCGCCATAGACCTTTTCGACAAATGGCGCAAAAAAGTCCTGACGCTTTCTTATTTTCCTATTCTTTGAATATACCATTTCGAGAAGCCGAAATCGGCCGCCCAGCTTCAACACCCTGCCGAATTGTTCAATCGCCAGCTCTTGAAGATCATCAGGCATCACACAGCACATGAAGGTAGAAACCACCCAGTCAAATTGATTCGCAGCCACAGACTTCATTATGGTGGCGTCTTCATGTATCAATTCGATTTTGCACGGGGAAGTCTTTGCTCTTTTTCTCGCCTTTTTTAACATCCTATCGCTTAGCTCCAACCCGACTAGTTCTACCGAGTGGTGATAGTGTCTTAGGTTCCTTCCAGTACCGACCCCTGCCTCAAGAACTCTTCCTCGAACATCTGCCAGTAAGGCCGGTCGCCATTTCTTGTAGATTCTCTCCCATGGGTAATCCAAAACGTCGTAAAATATCGCTGTCAAATCGTACTTGGCTTGCAGCAGTAAATTCTCGCTCGCGAATCTGGGGTTCTCTTTCATGTTTTCTTCCGGCTAACGAGACTGCAGAACCCCCCAGAAGTATGCCAGACCCGCTGTGATTTTTGTTTGATCGGTTGGACGCGCCCGGCGACCGAGGGTTTCTTCTTACGGCTTCGTTTCTCTGTCAGTTGCCGTTACCCACTCGGTGCGAACGCCGGCCCATAGCGCTGAATCTCGCCGATATTGTGCACCAGGCAGTAGAGCAACCACTGCCCGTTGACCTTGGTTTGGCCGCGAAGTGTGAAGCGATCGAGGCGCTTGGCGTAGCGCAGGTTTGCAAACGGGGGCTTGGCGTCG
>Ga0209640_10005858_pt1 | contig 10755 bp, 7 predicted proteins | sample RifCSP10_1_FD_184018 | JGI IMG/M metagenome (GOLD analysis project Ga0209640, IMG submission 184018) | Soil microbial communities from Rifle, Colorado - Rifle CSP2_sed 10_1 (SPAdes) (version 2) | ecosystem: Environmental > Terrestrial > Deep subsurface > Rock core/Sediment | place: Rifle...
ACCGGCTTGGCTGGGAGATACTCAGCGTCCGCTGCCGAGGGCCTGGCGTAATCCAGCTTCGCGATGACCACGGTTGTGCTCCGCGACATACCGTGCTCCGCGACGACATTGAGAACGGCGACCGCTCTGTTCGTCGCGACGGTCATAGACGTCTCCCACTTACGGCGTTTGATCGTGAGCGACGCGAGGCTAGGTGCCGGCCACACAACCGAGGAGGTCCCAGCGGTTGCCCTCAAGATCCAAAAATACCGCCACCCGACCGTAAGGCTCCGCACGTGGCGCCGTCACGAACGTAACGCCCGCAGCAACCATCCGCTCGTGGGCAACCTCGAAATCATCAACTCGCAAGAAGAAGCCGACCCGACCGGCGAACTGCTCGCCTACGATCTCCGCCTGCTGGTCGCCATCGGCGCGCGCTAGCAGAATGCCCGTCACACTGCCTGCAGGGCGAACCACGACCCAACGCTTGGGGCGACCATCGTTCGTCAACGACGGAACGTCCTCGACTAGCTCGAACTGAAGCACGTTCACGAAGAAGTCGATCGCCGGTTGATATTCCCGCACAACCAGCGCTACCAGTTCGAGGTGCGACATACCCTGCTCCGCAATCTGCAGCGGTCCGGCTGAAGCCGGACACTACGTACTCAAGACAACACGTTAGAGCTTCGAGTGGTAGTGATCCCAGGTCTTCTTGAACAGGCTCGCTGACCAGAGCTTCTCGCGGGTCACGCGTTGCTCGGCGTCGCTGAAGACGTACGGCTCGCCGATCTGCATCGCCATGTACTGGCGGTAGGCGTTCTCCTCGATGTAGGCCGCGAGCGCAAAGCACTCGACGATGTCCGCGCCGACGGCCACGGCGCCGTGCGCCTTGAGCAGCACCGCCGGGCCGCGCCCGAGCGTGGCGGCGAGCTTCTCTCCCATCGGCTTCGTGTTCACCGAGAGCGGCGAGTCCATCAGCGGGATGTCGCCCGGCAGCACGCCCTGCGCATACACCGGCGTGTACTTGACGCCGGTCATCGTCAGGAACGTCGACCACTGCGGATGCGTGTGCATGACCGCGTTGACGTCGGGCCGCGCGCGATAGATCTCGGAGTGGATGTGGAACTCGAGCGGCGGCTTCGCGGTGCCTTCGACGAGAGTGCCGTCCAGGTCGACGGTCACGATGTCATCGGCCGTCAGCGCGCCGCGGACCGAGGCGCCGGAGTTGATGTAGAACGTGCCCGCATCGCGCCGCGCACTCGCGTGGCCGTTATGGTCGATATATCCCGCGCGCTCCAGCATGCGGATCGCGTCAACCAGCTGATCCTTGAGCATCCCCAGATTCTAGCGGCTTGCGGCCGGGCCGCCGCCGCGCCATCATAGGCCGGCTGAAAGGCGGGTCCGCTTCGCGGAACCCGCCCTACGTAGGAGGTAACCATGCGCTTCAGGCTGACCCCCGGGTTCGCGCTTGTGGTCTTCGGCCTCTCGGTGATTAGCCGTACGGCCGCGCAGTCTCCGTCCGCGGCGTTGGCGGGGACCGTCAGCTCGCAGGAAGAAAGAGCGATGGAAGGCGTGATGGTCAGCGCGAAGCGCGCCGGTTCCACGGTCACCGTGACGGTGGCCACCGACGCGCAGGGGCGCTACGCGTTCCCTCGCACCCGCCTCGACCCCGGCACATACTCGATTCGCATTCGCGCGGTTGGCTACGAGCTGGACGGCCCGGCGTCCGCGCAGGTCTCGGGACAGCAGACCACTCAACTCGATCTCAAACTGCGAAAGACCGGCGACCTCGCGTCGCAGCTTTCGAACGGCGAGTGGTTCATGAGCTGGCCCGGCAGCGTCGAGATGAAGAACGGCCTGCTGAACTGCACGCAGTGCCACGGCCTCAACCTGATCGCCCGTTCGCGCTACACCGCGAAAGAATGGGTCCCGATCCTCGAGCGCATGGGACGCTACTCGCAGGGCAGCACTCCGGCGCGTCCGCAGCTGCGGCCCGGACGCGCGTCGGGCAGTCCGATCCTGGCGCAGAGCATGGCGGGACGCGAAGGCGAGCCGCCGGTGCGGGGGGAACTCATCGCGAAGACGGCTGAATACCTTGCCAGCATCAATCTCAGTTCCTCATCCACCTGGTCATACCCGTTGAAGACGTATCCACGTCCCACCGGGAAGGCTACGCGCGCCGTCGTCACCGAATACGATTTGCCGCGGCCGGAGACGCTCCCGCACGACGCGGCTGCCGACCGCAACGGCATGGTCTGGTATGCCGACTTCGGGTCCCACGTGCTGGGGATGCTCAATCCCAGGAACGGCCAGGTGGTCGAGTTCCCGCTGCCGATTACGAAGCCCGGCGCGCCGGTTGGCTCGCTCGACCTCGTGTTCGACAAGCAGGGCAACATCTGGATGGGCACGATGTACCAGGGCAGCCTCGCGAGGTTCGACGTCGGGACGAAGACGTTCCAGACGTGGGGCTCCCCGACCTACCACGAACGGGACGACGCCAGAATCGCGATGGTCATGCCGATCAACCACGACGTCGATGGCCAGGTCTGGATCGGCGGTGACAGCGAATACCAGGTGGACGTGAAGACCGGGCAATGGAAGGCGATCGACTATTCGGTGGGGCTGTCGAGCGACTCCCCGAGCGCGCGTGAGCTCAGTTCATACGGCGTCGCGTCGGATTCGAAGAACAACTTCTACGGCCTGAACCTGAACGGCACCTACATCATCAGGGTGGATGCAAAGACGAAGCAGGTGACGCCGTTTCCGACGCCCACCCCCAATGCCGGGCCCCGCCGCGGGCACATGGACGGCCAGGACCGCCTGTGGTTCGCGGAATTCCGCGGCAACCGGATCGGGATGTTCGATACGCGCGCGGAGAAGTTCGAGGAATGGGCCGTGCCGACGCCCTGGACCAACGTGTACGACGCGATCGCGGACACCGCGGGCTACGCGTGGGGCGGCGGGATGAACAACGACCGCATCGTGCGGGTGAACACGAAGACGAATGAAGTCGTCGAGTACCTGCTTCCGCGATCCACCAACGTCCGGCGCGTCAACGTCGATAACGCCACGCCCCGGCCGACGTTCTGGGTGGGGAACAACTTGGGGGCGACGATTATCAAGGTCGAAGCGCCGGATTAACGAAGCTACGCTCCACCCACGAGAGTCGTCGCGGAGCACGGTATGTCGCTCCGCAAAACCGGCTTAATTGGGAATTGCTCAGCCTCCGCCGCCGCCGGCCTGGCGTATGCCAGCTTCGCGATGACTACGGTTTTTCTCCGGACACACCGTGCTCCACAACGACATGACTGACGGCGACCGATCGAGGCTTCAGGTGGCCAATCGTTCTTACTAATCGCTGAATCGCTGAACGTACCGGCAACAGCCGACCCGCGTTCCTCAACACTGCGGCGTCACCCAGGAGTTGAGCTTCGTTCTGCGCGTAACTCGACCTGTTTCAACAGCATCGCTCGACTTTGACGTTCGGGCACGGGACCGTGTCTCAAGAGCAACTCTCACCCAACGTACCTGTCCGGTTCCTGCGCGCTTTTACCTCGGCCCTGCGCATCCCGTCGCCCAGCCATCGGCCAAACAACGTTCACGGTTAAGGCGGCCACAGTTGCTACAGAGGCCGGCCGCCTTTGTTTGATAGGGCGGCCGCCAGCGACTGAAGCTCGGAATCTACGTCGGCGGGATCGGCGACGGTGTCGGCAATCTCTTGGCGAAGGAGCTCGCGGTACCTCTTCCTCAGCCGGTGAACGGCTACCTTGAGCGCGCCCTCCGACGTCTTCATCTCGCTCGCGAGCGTCGCGTACGGCACCTCGGACTGCCCGAGCAGGCACGGCTTCAACCGCTCGAAATGCTCCGGACGACCGTGCTGCGCGAACTCGTTGCGCAGCCTCTCGAGTATGCGGTCGAGCACCGTGAGAGCCCAGCGTCGTTCGAAGATCTGCTCAGGCGTCTCGCCGTGCGCAGGCTCGCGTTGGTAGCGCGCTTCGCCTGACGAGACCTCGAGCGGCACGAGCAGCCCGCCGCCCCGTTTGTGAGCACGATCCCGGTCGCCTTCGTCGGCCACGAAGAACTTCAGGGAGGTCAGAAGGAATGCTCGGAACCGCCCTTTGTCCCGGTCAGCACGGTCGAGATATCGCCCCTCGAGCACGCGAACGAAGAACGCCTGGGTGAGATCCTGGGCCTGGTCAGCCGGATAGCCGCGTCGGCGTAGATAGGCGTACAACGGATACCAATAGCCCTCGCACAACGACACCAGCGCGGATTGAGCCTCCCTTCGCTGGGGATCGGCGGCGGCGACGACCAGCGTCCACCGCGTGGTGGGAAATCCCGTGGGACCCGTCGGCATCGTGTGGCTGCCAGCGCTGGTGCGAGGCTGGTTCATGGTGAAGGCGCCCCCCAACAGGCATAAGGAATCGGCAGCCAGAGGTTACCGCGCCATCACCGCAGTCTGGCGTACTCGGCTTTGGCGCTTTTAAGGATGGGGATATCGGCGTCGGCATCCTTCCACAAAGTGAGGAACGTCTCGTAGGAAGCCCGGGCCTGGGTCGTGTCACCCGAGAGAGCGAACGCCCTGCCGAGCTGCAGATATGCCAGCGCGCCGATGGCATCGAGGGCGACGAGACCACGATGATCGAGGATCTTCTGAAACTCGGCCGCGGCCTCGGCATACCGCCGCAGGGCCATCAAGGCCTGACCGCGTACGTAGGCCGAGTGCAGGCCGCCAAGATAGTAGCTCAGAAAGTTGAGGCCGTTCACGGCCAGCTCATAGGGCAGAGCGACCTGCAGCCGCTCCATGGTGTCTTCCGGGTCCCCTCGTCCCAGTGCCGCTGACGCGCGAAGAACTGGTGCATACGTAAACTTCGCGAAGGTATCTTCCGGAAAGCGTTTCTCCAGATCGCCGGCGAACGCATCTGATCGAGAAGAATCACCCGCAAGACTCAGCGCCAGGGCGGCAGCGTACTCGACGTCCCGGCCCTTCGACCGCTCGACCGCCGCCGTCGCGTGCCTTTCCGCTTCGCGAGCATTCCCGAACACGGCCTCCCACGTCGCCCGTGCGGCCTGGTACATCGCTGCCGCCTCGTGCTCGCCTTCTTGAAGGGCGAGATCCACGGCGCGGGCGGACACCCGACGGGCCGCCTGCAGGCGGCCGGAACGAGTTAGCGCGAGCGCCTGCTCGTGAGTGATCCAGTGTTCTGTCCTGCGCTTGCCCTTGGCCAGAGCGACGGCCCGATCGACCTGCTCCTGGTCGGCCTTCAATATCCCAATGATGTAGCGCAATGCGACAAGACGGTCGAAATCCAGTTTACGCTCGGACGCCGCCTGAATGACCTGCTCGGCTTCCGCAAAGCGACCGGTGAGGAAATAGCTCCCCGCGAGATTGCCGTACCCCATCGCGAAATCCGGGTCGAGCGCGATCTCCTTGCGAGAGGCGTCGATCGCCTTGTCGTATCGGCCGGTCCCATGAGTGGAAATGCCCCCGAACAGGGGTTGGGGATTTGGCTGGTCCATGCGGGGAAGCGTCTGGAACCACAGCTCGAGCGTCTGGTAGGCCTTTTCCAGGTTTCCCGTGACCTGACGATCGTACGTGAAGTCGATGTAGAACTTTTCGCGATCGCTCACCCGGTCGCGCAGCCGCCAAGCTTTCGTGGTGTGCTCGGCCGCCAGCACCGACTCGCCAGAGCCGCTGTACGCGAGTCCCAGTCGGGCGTGCGCCATGGCAAACTCCGGATCGAGCTCGACGGCGCGGCGATAATGCGGAATCCCCGCACCCTGGCCGGCGGAGAGGGTCGTCCTGCCTCCGATGCTGTACGCCTTCAACGCCTCGATCGACGATGTCGTGGCTTCGGGGAGGGGCGACTGCTTCTCAACCGTGGCCAGCGATTCGCCCGCCCTGGTTCGGAATCTCCGCACGATCTGACTCAGCGCGTTGAGCACCTCCTCTTGCCGTGCCGCCTGGATCTGTTGTTGATCGAGGATGCTGCCCGTCGTGCAATGCCTGGCGCGCAAACCCAGCACATATTGGCTGCCCAACGTGGCGATCGACCCCTCCAGCGTCATCGCGCCGGCAGTGCGCTGGCAGATCTGCTGCGCGAGCTCCGGAGTCACACGCGCGTCTTTCGGCTGACCCATGAGCGGCAGCATCTGCTGGACCTTGCTGTCTGAAACCACGGGGAACGGCGATTGTTCGAGCTCGATCGACAGCCCCTGACGGAGCGCACCATCGAAGACCGGATCGCCGGTCTCGTTCGTGAAGTCCGCGAGGACGATGGTGTCCTTCTCGGTCAGCGTGGGTCTCAGCGTAGAATCGCGAGCCGAGAGCGTCCAGACCGCGACGCCGACCAACGCGAAGAACACGGCCCCCGCGGCTGTACCTAGAGCGGCGGCCCGATGCCTGCGCAGGAACTTCCCGGTTCGGTACAGCCTGCCCCGCGGCGAGGCCAGCACGGGCCGGTGCTCCAGGTGATTCTGGATGTCGGCTGCGAGGTCGGAGACCGACGTGTAGCGCCGCTCGCGTGCCTTCTCCAGGGCTTTCATCGCGATCGAGTTCAGGTCGCCGCCGACAAGTCGGTGCAGCGAGACCGGGTCGGTCTGGCGGCGCGCGGCAATGTCAGTCACGGCGGCGCCCAACGATGTGAGCTTGCGGGAGAGCGAGGGCGCCTCGTCTTCGCGAATGATCCGCAGCATTTCGGCCAACCCGGCGCGGCGCAGCGTCGCGATGTCGAACGGCACGGCTCCGATCAGCAGCTCGTACAAGAGGACGCCGAGCGAGTAGACGTCGGAGCTTTCATCGACGTCGCCCGTCGTCGTGTCTGCCTGCTCCGGGCTGGCGTACTCCGGCGTCCCAACGAGCTGGCCGAAATGGGTGAGCCAGGTCTTCTCCACCGCCCATTTGTCCGTGGCCTTCGCGATCCCGAAATCGATCACCTTGGGAATCGGAGCGCCGTCGCGTTCCATGACCAGCACGTTCGACGGCTTCAGGTCGCGATGGACCACACCCTTCTTGTGCGCATGGTGGACCGCATGGCAGACCGCGAGGAAGAGGACGAGTCGCTCCCTGGCGGTCATCCGCTGGCGATCGCAATACTGGGTGATGGGCGTGCCTTCGATGTACTCCATTACGAAGTACGGCCGCCCGGTGGCGCTGGCGCCGGCGTCGAAGATCTGGGCGACGTTCGGGTGGTCCATCATCGCGAGCGCCTGGCGTTCCTTGTCGAAGCGGGCGAGCACCTCCGCGGTATCCAGGCCGAGCTTCACGACCTTGAGCGCCACGCGCCGGCGAATGGGTTCACGCTGCTCGGCGAGATAGACCGTCCCCATCCCCCCTTCGCCCAGCAGCTCGATGCTGCGATAGCGGCCGAAGTCCTCGCCCGGGGCCGCCGTGGTGGCCGGACCACCCGTCTCAGTCCCGAGCTCGTTGCTGCCGGAGCTCTCAAGTGCGTCCAGGATCAAACACTGCGGACAGAGTCCCTCGGCATCGGCGGCACTGAGCTCCGTTCCGCAGTGGGGGCAGCGTGGCATTGTCAGCCTGGCAGGATCTGGGCTGATTTTAGCCCCGCTGAGCGGCGCTGTAACCTCCAGCCTCACGACTCCTTATTCGTGTAAGGTGAGCCGGACTGGGCCGGCTCCGATAAAGGAGCGAGTCATGCTGACGCGAAAGAGCCGCTGGACACCACTGCTGATCGCCATGATCGTCTTCTCAGCCAGCGTCGCGCGGGCCCAATCTGGGGAGCGACCGGATGGGAACGAGCAACAGGAAACCTTCGAACACGGCAAAGGGGGGCCGCATCAGGCCATCGTCGGCACCTGGGCGGGCACCACCGCCACCGGCCTCAAGCAGCTCACCACGTTCGGCTTTGGCGGCACCGTGATCAACTCGGTGCCAGGCGAGGTCCGCACCCCACCCGGGTTGACGCACACCTCGCACCACGGCGTCTGGCGTCACCTCGGCGGGCGGCGCTATGGCTTGACGATGTGGGACATCTTCTACGACCAAACCACGGGCCAGGTGCTCCAGTACACCAAGATCCGCAGTGAGCTGACGCTCGACAGCGACGACGAGATGAGCGCCAGGGCCCAGTTGGAATTTCTCAATCCGCAAGGTGAGGTGGTGCTGTCGCGATCGGGCACGGTCACCTACCGGCGCATTCAATACGAGCCGCTCGATTGACGTCTCCGCCGCACATGCCGGTGCGCGACACTCAGGCGTGAAGTGGCGCGCACTGGTCAACCGCGGCCCGACTGGCAAAGAGCGCACGTCCGGTCGCCATGCTCAGTCGCCCTTCATCCGACGCTTGCCCTGCGTCAGAGCTTAGATCCGGCACTGGTCTGCCGGATTCCTACGACGGCGAAGATACGCCCTCGCGCAGCGAGAGCAGAGCCGAGCCGGGCGGGTGTCGTGTTGCTGCGGATGTGCGGCGGTGGCCACCAGTGTCCAACGTGGGGAAACAGCCAACTGCGATACGACCACGGGCGGATCGCGTCGTCATGCAGCCAGCGCAGACAGCAACGACTGCCGGGCGTACGGTTGGGCTAAGACTCTCGAGAAGTCGCGAAGTGGCGACCCATTCGGCCGTAGCCGGATGACGGGTGGTTGCGGAGCATAGTATGTCCGGAGCAAAACCGTAGTCATCGCGAAGCTGGCATACGGCAGGCCGCCGACGGCGAACGCTGAGTAACTCCCAATTAAGCCGGTTTTGCGGAGCGACATACCATGGTCCGCAACCTCAGCGATCGAGGCCGCTCAGGCCGATCTAAAAGTCGGTCAACGAGCGGCTCCTTCATGACGACACCCGGCGCTTCCACAACTCCCACGACCGCCCGACCGTGGCGAGGTTGACGGCATCGGCCTTCTGACCCTCTTCCGCATCCAGCGCCGCGATCGGCCCGCCGAGGGCCGTGGCCTGCAGCTGCACCCGCGCGTTGATCTCGGTGAAGATGGCCCTGAAGACGGCCGCCTGTAGACTCGGCGCGACCGCGACGAAGCCGTGCGCGCGCAGCAGCACGACCGCCTTGTCGCCAAGGCTCTCGGCGACGGCGGCGCCGCGTTCGGCGCTGTTGATCACGATGTCGGTGGCGCCAAAGCGGTCGCGAATATCAAACGTGGGCACGCCCGCCGCCAGGAACGCGGCGTTGTGAAACATCGCGCGCAGGGGCGTCGCGACGAGACCGAACGGGATGATCGACGGCGAATGGCCGTGCGCGATGGCCATCACGTCGGGCCGCCGCTGGTAGATGCCGCCGTGGAGATACCGCTCGAGGAACCCGCTGCGCCCGCGCGCGTCGCACGCCTCGCAGTCCAGCGTGAACTCCATGATGTCGCCGGCCGTCACGAGCGCCGGGGCCAGCGAGCGGGACATCAGGAAGCGATCGGGCCGGCCCGGGTGGCGCATCGAGGCGTGCCCGGCGGCGTCGAACACGCCCTGGTCGGCGAGGATGCGGCTGGCCGCCGCGAGATCCTCCGCTGCCTCGATCGGGACTCGCTTGCCCCCTTCCCCCTCGCCCCCTTCCCCCTTGCCCCCTTCCACCTTGCCCCCTCTCTCATTTCCACGGCATCACGGAGACGTGGATGGCGCCGGGTGCCCCCTCGCCCCCGACCGACTTGATGGCGTAGTCGACCTCCGCCAGCCCGAACCGGTGCGTCGTCAGCAGGTCCAGCGGGAATCTCCGCGAGGCCAGCAGCTGCAGCCCCTGTTCAACGGCGCGGTAGGAGTGGCCGCGCGCGCTCTTGAGCGTGATGCCCTTGCGGGTGAGCCGACCGATCGGGAACTCGGGGAACGTGGCGTTCCCTTCACCCTGGACGACGAGCGTGGCCGCGCGCCGCTTCGCGGCCTCGATGGCGAGCAGCATGGGCGCGGGGCCGCCGCCCGACGTGCAGTCGATGGCGACGTCGACGCCGCGCCCGTCCGTGACCTGCATGATCCGCTCGAGCGCATTCTCCTTCTGTACATCGATGGCCGCATCGGCGCCAAGTGTTCTCGCCACCTCGAGCCGGCGGCCGTCCTTCGACGTGCCGGTGATGATGATGGTCGCGGCGCCCGCCTGCTTTGCCGCCATGACGCAGCAGAGGCCCTGCTGGCCAGGCCCCTGGATCAGGACGGTCGACCCGAAGCCGACGCCGCCGTCCAGCAACGTCCACTGGATGCCGTTCGACATCGGCGTCGCGATGCCGGCCTCTTCCGCCGAGAGTCCGGCCGGCACGGTGTGGAGCACAGCGTTGAGCGGCAGGTAGACGTAATGACTGAAGCCGCCCCATAGCGAGGGCGGCGTGTCGATGGCGGTGTAGCCGTACCTGATCGCGGCGGGATCGTAGAACCATTCGGTGGCGGCACAGTGGCGGTACTCGCCCATATGGTCCCACTCGCAGTGGCCGCACGGCAGGTAGTGCTCGAGGAAGACGAGGTCGCCTTCCTTGAACCCCTTGTGTCTGGCGAAGGCGCTGCCGACTTTCGCCAGGGTCCCCACGTTCTCGTGCCCCATGATGAGCGGGGCGCCGCGCAGCGGCAGCTTGTACTGGCTGACGTCGGTGCCGCAGACGCCGGCCACCTCCATCTTCATCAGCGCCGCGTCGGCGGGGATGTCGGGCAGTTCGAATTCGCGCAACTCGGTGGTGGACGCGGCTGTCTTCAGGGCCGCCAGCAGTGTGTGCGCCATTGCGTCCATTCTATTCACACGACCCCTTGCGCCGCAGGGAGGCAGGGTCCATGATAGGCGCCTGCGGTAGGGGCCGAGCTTGCTCGGCACGCGATCTCTGGGAGGATCAGTCAT
>Ga0209640_10005860_pt1 | contig 10754 bp, 8 predicted proteins | sample RifCSP10_1_FD_184018 | JGI IMG/M metagenome (GOLD analysis project Ga0209640, IMG submission 184018) | Soil microbial communities from Rifle, Colorado - Rifle CSP2_sed 10_1 (SPAdes) (version 2) | ecosystem: Environmental > Terrestrial > Deep subsurface > Rock core/Sediment | place: Rifle...
AGGTTCTCGCACGGCCGGCGCCCGATCTTCGCCATATCGCGCCATTCGCCGTTAACTTTCACCCGCACCACGTCGGCGGTGAAGTCGGTCACGGTGTCGCCGTGGTTGTCGAAGAGCGACGAGCCGACGGCGTAAATGTCCACCGGCACGGCGAGTTTTTCAAAACGCTTGATCTTCTCCGGGTTGAAGCCGCCGGAGACGACGATCTTTACATTGCGGCAATACGCCTGGGCGCGGCTCACCCACGCGGCCGAGAGGTCGCCCCATCGTTCCCACGCAGTATCCAAAGCCCGGCGCACGTTGAACACGAGACGCGGCACCACCCCCAGGTCCAGGGTCGGCTCGCCCAGCGGCGGCACGGCGACATCGCGCACACTGCCGCTCGTGTCCAGCCGCACGCCGTAGAGGACGTATTTCTTCGCTTCGGTTTCGTCCCCGGCCTCCGTCAGCGCGCGGTAGCGCGCGAACATCGCGTCGAGTGTCGCCAGCGCGTCGCCGACCGAGTCGTTGTTGAAGTCCACGAGCGCGATGCGCGGAACCTTCGGCGGCAGGGCGCGGCAGAAGGCGAGCATCGCCTCCGCCGTGTCGCCGAAGAAACACGCGATGGCGGCGTGCGCCACCGTCCCGCCGCCCGCGCCGCCCCACCAGTCGCCCTGCGCGTCGGTCGAGACGAACGGGCCGAGGGTGGCCGCATAATCCATATTGAAACGCTGGACCGCAATGTTATAAGCGTAGCCGTCGGCGGCCTGCACCTCGTGCAGGTCAAACCGCGCTGGGAAGAACAACACGGGCTTGCCGCGCGCCGCGATGTGCGTCTGATAGACGTTTGTCGCCACGCGCGAGGCGCGGGTGAGGATGCCCAGCGTCGGCGTTTCGAGCAGCGCGAAGTCGCGGTAGCGCCCGCGCGCGCGCATGACCGGCTGGACCTGCGCCGGGTCGCCGTTGTATCTGACCAGCGCGCCGTCGTGCACGGCTTCCACTTCGAGTTGATCCCAGGTGCTGATGAACCTCCCGTCAGGGCCTTCAAAATAGCCTGCGCCGCAGCGGAGCATCTCGATGGCCTTGTCCACGCCGACGACGACTGTCGTCCCCGGGCGGCGGGTGAACCACTGCATTTCTACCAGCATCTCCCCGATTTCCGCGCCCCGCGGGTCGCCGGCCTGCAGGTGGGACGCCCGGCCCGCATAGCGATAGTCCTCCGCCGAGAGCTGCCGGAGCATCGCGCCGATGTTCTCGAAGTACTTGTCCGAATACCACCCCCGGCGCATCCGCTCGACGTCGAGCTTGAAGGTCGCATTGGTCAGGCGCTTACGGTCAAAGATCGTCATGTCCAAACTCCCAAATCCTCGAAGACCCCCGAAGTGGAACGTAGGGGGCAAGAGCCAAATCTCAAATTCCAAAATCCGCCCGCGAAGGGTCCGTTCAATCCGTTGACAAAAACCTAAACGGCCACCTTCATGCCGGGCCAACTGCCCATTGGCTCGGTCGAGCGGACGACGTGCATCCCCGCCTCGGCGAATTTGCGGAAGGCGGCGTCGGCCTCGTCAGTATAATCAATCGTGCCCGACACGACGACCGGCGAGGTGCAGTCTTCGAGCAGGTACACTTTCCGGGCCAGACGGCTGTCCTTGTCCACGATGCTGTTCAGCAAATCCTGGATCGTCCACGCTACGCAGTGGCTCTTGGCCTGCCCGGCGATGACGACGGCGTCAAAGTCCAGCAGCGTGTCAATCAGTTCAAAATTCTTCTCGGTGAGCAAATCACCCTCCGGGCCTTGCTGCACTTCCGGGCCGAGCACCGAATAGTGCTCGGTGAGCGGGTGACTGCCTTTGATTTGGAAGTTCACGCGGGCGCAGCGGGCGAGGCTGTGAAAGAAAATCGCCTCTTCCACCGCGGCAACCAGCGCGTGGCCCAGGCCGCCGAGCATGGCGTGGTAGGGCCAGATCGTCAGCGCGTACTTGCCGCTGTGCTGGAGTGCGCGCGTATAATGGCGCAGGTGCCGCCCGGCATATTCCACGCTCACGCCGAGGCTGGCCGCCAGGGCCGGGTTGAACTTCCAGCGGCCCGTTTCAACATCTTCGGCCGAGACAAGTGTGTACGGGGCCGGATGCCCGCCAGCGTCGTTGACGAGGAAGAGCGCGTGGAAAATCTGCGAGGCCTGGTGGGTGTCCATTGTCGGGCAAATCTGCGTGAGCGCGCCGAGGTTGCTGTAGATGAACTCACACAAACGGCGGTTGTCGTCAATCGCGCCTGTGCCGGAGCGCCCGCCGACGTATAACTCGAAGTCGGGGAGGCAAAAGGTATTCTGCACGTCCACTGCCACCAGGCAAATTTTGAACTGGTCGGCGGCGGCTGGGCGCAGGTGATGCGCTTGCGCCCAGCGCTCAGCTTCTTCGGCCCGCTGTTGATAGGGGACCTTCCAAACTCGCCCGACCTGAGCCGGGTCGAAATGCGGGGGGAGGGGAAGTTCGGCGAACATGGGTAGTTCCTTTCTCTTCTGGCCGGGGCGTCAAGACCCCGACCGGATAATTACCTGACGGGCCGGGAGGAACAGCCGCCAGCCCTTGAGTTCGGCGACGGCGTTCTTCTTGTAGCGATACAGGCGAGCCGGGCGGCCCTGCCCTTTTTCGGACCCCGCGCGGTATTTGCTGGTCTGGGCCAGGATGCCTGCCTCCAGGAGGCGGCGGCGGAAGTTGCGTTTGTCGAGTTTCTCGCCGAGGACGATCTCGTACGCGGTCTGCAATTCGGTGAGGGTAAATTCGTTGGGGAGCAGTTCGAAGCCGACGACAGTGTACTCGAGCTTGTAGCGCAGGCGCTGGAGAGCATATTTCAGGATATCGGCGTGGTCAAAGGCCGGTTCTGGGAGGGCATACATTGAATGCCAGGTCGCTTCGGCGGCGTCATTCCCGGCGCGGAGGGCGACGTCGTCGGGGACGAGGGCGAAATACGTCACGGTAATGACCCGCTCACGCGGATCACGCTTGGGATCGCCGAAGGTGTACAGTTGCTCCAGATAAACGTCGTGGACGCCGGTTTCTTCGGCGAGTTCACGCCGGGCCGCCTCGTCCAGCGCTTCGGCGGGGTGCACGAAGCCGCCCGGGATGGCCCATCGGCCTTTATACGGCGATCCGGCGCGGCGGATGAGCAGGACTTTCAAATCATTCTCCCGCAGGCTGAAGATCACCACATCCACGGTGACGGCGAGACGCTCAAGTCCCATACGCATGCTCCCAATTGGTGTATCTCTAACACCAAGTATAGGCTAGGGGGCGCGGTCGTCAAGGCCGCCGCGTGGCCGCAGGGCTTTTCCAAAGTCCCTTGACTCAGGCCAACTTGTATGCCGTAGGAGCGGGTTTTACCCGCGATGGGGGCTGGCGAGGCCCGGTCAATCGCGGCTACAAGCCGCTCCTACGATTTTGGAAAAGCCCTGGACAGGGTTGTTGCAAAGTCCATTGACTCTGAGAGCCTTTTGTGGCGTAGGAGCGGGTTTTACCCGCGATGGGGGCTGGCGAGGCCCGGTCAATCGCGGCTACAAGCCGCTCCTACGATTTTGGAAAAGCCCTGGACGCGGCCGGGGCCAGGGGAGCATGAGGCTGCTACAATGTGTCCGTTTTGCGCCCTACCCCATCTTCCCGGAGACCACTGTGATCACTTCTTTGGCCGATCGCCTTGCTCGTTCGACTGTTCACCGTCACCTGTTGTTTTTAACTGTGTCGCTCCTGACCATCGTCATTATCGGCTACCACTTCGGCACCTTCGACCAGGCGATTCACATTCCCTTCCTGAAGAAATACGCCGACCCCTCTCTTTTTCCCGGCGACCAGTTTTTTGAGCTGCGCCACCAGCATTATTCCTTTTTCTGGTTTCTGTTCCAGCCCTTCTACCGGCTGGGCATCCTGGAACCAGCGATGTTTGTCATTCACGTGCTGGCGACGCACGGGACTTATTGGGCGCTGTGGACGCTCTCCGAGGAGCTTTTCCATAATCCGCTGGCTTCGCTCCTCGCCGTGGCTGCTTTCGTCATGCCGCATATCGGTTTTGCCGGGTTCCCGGTCTTCGAGTTCAGCCTGCTGAATCGCACCTTCGTCCTGCCCTGGCTGCTCTGGGCGATCATTCTGTTTCTCCGGCGGCAGACTCTCTGGGCCTTCGCGCTCGCCGGGGTGATGTACAACCTGCACGTCGTCTCGGTAAATTTTGTGATGGCGATGTTTCTGTTCGCCGGCTTGCGGGAATGGCGGCAGGTCGGCTGGCGCACCCTCGCGCTGGTGATGGTCGTGTTCGTGGTGTGCGCGCTGCCGGTGCTGATCTGGAAATTTGGCAACTCGTCTGCCGACCTGACGGCGCGCCGGGAGTGGTTCGACATCATCGCGCGCGGGACGCTTTACAATCTCTTCTATCTCGTCGCACCCTATCCGCATATCTTATTTATCACCGCCAGCGGCTTGAGCGCATTGGCGCTGTTTTACATCGCCCGCCGCCGCCATCCGTCGCCTGAGCATGACCGCACGCTGACCAACTTTGTGTACGCCGCGCTCATTATCCTGGTCGTGCAGGTCCTCACGGCGCAGTGGTATCCGGCGACGATCATCGTCCAGTCGCAGATCATCCGCGCCGGGTTGTTCATCCTGATTTTCGGCTACGTGTATTTTGCCCGCTACGTCGCCGGGCGCTATCAAGCGGGCGAAGCCGGCGGGTTAGACTCGGGCCTGAGGGCGGCGGCGCTCATCGTGTCACCTCTGCCGCCCGTCACTTTGTTGATTTGGGGCATGGGACAGTTGGTCGGCTCGGCTCGCTGGCGGGTGGCGCTGGCCGCGCTGAGCCTGCTGGGGCTGTTCGCCGGCACGCTCTGGCTGGTATTTGGCTACCGCCTCTGGCATCCAGGCATCTACATTTATGCGCGCCCGACCGAGTGGTACAAGGCGCAGCTCTGGGCGAAGGAAAACACGCCGAAGGACGCCGTCTTTATCACGCCGCCGCACCTGTGGTGGCTCTACGAGTCCGACTGGCGCGTGTTCTCTGAGCGCTCGACGGTTAGCACCCACTCCGAGCTGCTCGAAGCGGCTTTTGCGCCGGAATACATGGATTACTGGAAACCCCGCTTTGAAGCCGTCGCGCCCGGCGCGTTGGCCCGGTTCCAGGGCAACTTTTTTGAGAATCTGGATATTGTAGCCGGGGCTTATTACAGCCTGGCGACCGACGATGTCCTGGGCGTGGCTTGCGCTTACAACGCCTCCTACCTGGTCGTCGAAAAGCCTCACCTGCGCGATTTCCCCATCGTCTACGAAAACGCCGGCTTCGTCATCTACGACCTCCGCTCACAGCGGTGCGAGAACGGCTAGAGACAATCCTCTTAAGAGACCGACGCGGTTTGGGAAACCGCGTTGGTCTGCCTGCATATTTTACGTACACAGGCGGTGATCTGGTGATTATTCACATCTCTCGCTCCCGCCGGATTTGTAATCCGGCGGCGGGTTGCAAATTCGCCGCGAGCGGAATTTGTGTGCAATCACCCGGTGGTGATCTCTTGACAATCTCTTTCCCCTCGGTTATCCTGCCCATCACGTATTGAAAATGATTTTCAGTTAGAAAATGCTCTCCGAAGACACGCTGGCCCGCGCCCTCGCCGGACGAGGCTACAAACTCACCCAGCCGCGCCGCGCGGTGCTGCGGGTGATCGCCCGGGCCACCACCAGCCTCAGCCCGGCCGAGATTTTCGCTCGCGCCCGCCGGTTCTACCCGCGCACCGGGCTGGTGACCGTGTACCGCACACTCGAAGTGCTGATCGCCTGCGGCGCGCTCCGCAAAGTTCACCAGCCCGACGGCTGCCACTCGTTCGCGCCCGCCAGCGAGGGCCATGCCCATCACGTCATCTGCGAAGACTGCCGTGCGGTCATCGAGTTTGACGACTGCGACCTCGGCGACCTGCTCCGGGTCGTCCAGCGCCGCACCGGCTACAAGATTCAAGAGCACTGGCTGGAGTTATTCGGCCAGTGCCCCAACTGCCAGAAGAGGGTTTCATGATCGCTTTCGCCTATGCCCTCATCACGTCCGCGGCCACCCTCGCGGGCGGATTGCTCCCGTTTCACCCCCGCCTGCGCCGCATCGAACTGCGCTACTTCATCGCCTTCGCCTCCGGGCTGATGATCTCCATCGCGTTCTTCGAGATGCTGCCGGAGATTGACTGGGCCGAAGGGTCAACCGGCGTCGCGGCGCTCGCCGCCGGCTTCTTCCTCGTCTATATGCTGGAGAAACTGGTGCTGATCCACGCCTGCGGCGAGGAGGAATGCGAGGAACACACCCACTCGCTCGGCTGGCCGGCGATGATCGGCGTGGCCGTGGAAAGCCTCATCGACGGGGTGGCGATTACGGCCTCGTACAGCGTGGCACCGGCACTGGGCTTCACCGTCGCCGCCGCCGTGTTCGCACACGAACTCCCGCGCGGCTTCGCGACGACGGTGGTGATGCGAAACGCCGGGCATGGCCGGCGCGGCGTGGCGGCGGCGCTGGCCGTGGACGCGGGCTTCACGCCGCTGGGCGCGCTCCTGGCTGCCTGGCTGTCGTCGCCCGCCATCCTGCCGAACCTCATCGCTTTCGCGGCTGGCACGTTCCTCTACATCGGCGCGGGCGACCTGCTGCCCGAGGCGCACAAGCGGTTCAATATCAAAGTCGTGCTCATCGTCCTCCTGGGCGCAGTCGTGGTGCCGCTGGCGGGAAGCGTGCTCGGGGTTTGACTGAATGCCCTGAAAATTCTGTGGTGGAATCCGTAGACTTTATCGGGAATCATCTCTGTCGCTCTCCAACCGCGTCCTCGCGTTTGGGACGCCGTTAAAAAAGTAGTACACTATAGCCGCCTCCGGTCGAGCAGATGCTGCCACAGGGGCAAGTTTCCCGTTCTGAGAGCATTCGGTAATTGCCCCGGCGATTGAAATCGCAGCAACACAAGGCGAAATCGGCCTACGCCGATTGGGTCTGAGCCAGCGAAGACTGGCTTCGCTTCGTGTAGGCGCGGTTTCCAACCGCCGGCGTCGAAATGCCGAATCCTCTCGTTCTCTGAAAATCGAGCGAATCGCTGGTCATAAGGACGCAGGTCATGGCTATGCTCACGCCTCCTTCCCCTTCCCACCACTCCGTCGAACCCATGTCTCCTGAAGACTTCCGGGCGATGCTGGCCCACGCGGCCGAGAACTTCACCGCCGAAGTCGAGCATCAGCCGGAGGTCTATCTCCGCGAGCCGGAGATAGAGCAGATTTTGCTCGCGTTGGCCTCGCCGCTCAAAGGCAAGGTCGTCGTCGTCGGGCCGAGCCGCGTGGGCAAGACCGCCGTGGCGCAGGCCGCCGTCCGCCGCATCGCGCAGGGCCGCTGCCCGCCCGAATTACGGGGCAAAGAAGCCTGGCGGCTCCCGCTCGGCAACCGGAATGGCCTCTTCGGGCGCGGCAACCCGTATGCGCTGCTCGATCATTTGATGACCCAGTGGGCGCATCATCCCGAAATCATCCTCTTCTTCGACGAACTCACCCGCTCGACCCGGCCGGGCGGTCACGTCGCACTCCGTTACGAAGAAGAGGACGAGGAGGGCGGAGCGGATCCGGCGGCGCTGCTGGCCCTCCAGGGCGCGCTGCGCGGCAACGCACTGGACACAGCCAGCTGGCTGGCGGGCGCGCTCAAACACCATCCCGGCGTGATGTGCCTGGCCGAGGCCGAGGACAACGCCTGGCGTCGCTTCTCCGAAGCCCATCCCGATTACCGGCAGTTATTTCTGCCCGTGCGCGTCGGCGAACCTGACCTGCCGACCACGCGGCAAATCGTCCGCCACGCGGTCGAAGATTTGAGCATCCTGCACGGCGTGGCGGTCACGCCGGAGGCGATCGAGCAGGCGCTCGACCTCAGCCAGCACTATGCCCTCGACCGCGCGCAGCCCGGCAAGACGATTGACATCCTGCGCGACGCGCTGGCCGTCACCCAGACGGGCGGCGCGGCTCAACTCACCGCCGAGGACGTCATCCGCCGGTTCGGCGAGCAGAGCGGCCTCCCGCGCATGTTGCTGGACGATTCGCTCGCTTTCGACGAGGCCGAAGTGCTGCGCTACTTCAAACAGCGCGTGCTGGCCCAGGATCAGGCTGTCGAGGCCATCGTGCAGGCCCTCAGCCTGCTGCGGGCGCGCGTCAACAATCCGCAAAGGCCGATGGGAGTCTTTTTGTTCCTCGGCCCCACGGGCGTGGGCAAGACCGAACTGGCGCGGGCGTTGGCGGAGTACCTGTATGACGACCGTGACCGGTTGGTGCGCTTCAACATGGCCGACTACGCCCATCCCTACCAGCACATCGAGCTGTTCGGCAATCCCCACGTGCGCAACCTCGCCAACCGGCGCGGGCAGCTCACCAATCGGCTGGCGGGCAAGGCGTTCTCCGTCATCGTGCTCGACGAATTTGAAAAAGCCTACCCCCTCATCTACCAGCGCTTCCTGCACCTGTTTGACGAGGGCCTCCTGATCAACGGCAACGAAGAGACGATCAACCTGCGGAACTCGATTTTTATCATTACCTCCAACTTCGGCGCGCGGCTGATCGAGCAGGGTCAGCTGGGCTTCGCCGTGCGCGAGACGCTGGAGGCTCGCGAAAAGCAGGTCTTGTCGGAAACCGAGCAGTACTTCACGCCCGAATTCATGAACCGCATTGACGCCGTGTGCGTGTTCCACCCGCTGAGCCGCACGGTCATGGCCGACATCGCCCGCCGCGAGATCGGCGACCTGCTTCAGCGCGAGGGCCTCACCCGCCGCCAGTTCGAGATTGACCTCGCCGACGAGGTCATCGAGCACGCCGTGGCGCTGGGTTACAGCCCGCAGTACGGCGCGCGCTACCTCAAGCGCCAGATCGAAAAGATCATCACCTACCCGCTGGCGCGCGAGATCAACGCACTCCCGGCGGGGACCTCCGGCGGGACGATCCGGCTCTACATGAAGCACGGGCGCGTTGCCTCGGCCTATCTGCCCCCCGCCCCGGCTCAACCGCCGCCGGCCGTCGCGGCCGCGCTGCCCGCGCCGCTCACCCTCACCGAAGTCCGCGAGACCGTCCCCATCCTGGCGGCCCGCGTCGAAGCCCTGGAGGCCCTGTATCGCGTGAGCGAGGCCCGCGCCGAGCGTGAAGCCATCATCGCCGAAATGGCCGACATGAGTTTCTGGAACAACCAGGCGACCGCGCGCCGCAAGCTCGACGCCTATCAGCGCGCCAGCAGCACGGTGGAATTGCTCAGCACACTGCGCGAGTCGCTGGATACGCTCGCCGAACAATGCGCCGCCGAGACGCCTCACTACGAAAATCTCCTCCGGCCCTATAAGTTCCTCCTGAGCGAGCTGCCGCGCGTCGAGTTCACCGCCTGGCTCAGCGGCCCGCACGACACGAGCGGGGCGTATCTGCAAATCACCGTCAAATCCAAGCACCACGCCGCGCGGCAGTGGGCGGCCACGCTGGCGAAGATGTATCTGGGCTGGGCCAAACGGCGCGGCCTCGCCGCCAACGTGCTCGGCGAGGACCAGTCGCCCGAGGGCCGCACCTTCACCGCCACGCTGGTCATCAGCGGTTTTGGCGTGTACGGCCTGTTGCAAGGCGAAGCGGGCGCGCACCGCCTGGTGCAGACGGCCAAAGTCGCGGGGCAGGAGACGTTGCAACGCTTCTCGGCGACGGTGAGCGTCCTGCCGGAACTCGACGACGACGAGCTGCCCGCCGTCCCGCCGGACCTGGACGTCAGCGCCAAGACCGCCAACCGGAACGGCCTGCTCATCCCCCGGCTGACCTCGGTCGTCACCATCCATCACCCACGCGCAGACCGCCGGCTGACGCTATGGGGCAACCTTCCGTCGGACGACCTCGTCGTCGAGGCCTCGCGCCTCCTGCGCATCGCCCTGCATCTCGAAGCCGGGCAGAGCGAGTCGCGCCTCGCCCCACCGCCCGGCGGCGTCGTGCGCTCCTACATCCGCAACACCAAAGACAAGGGCGTGCACGACCACCGCACCGGCCAGCGCACGCCCCGCATCAAGCAAGTGCTGGAAGGCGAGATTCAAGATTTTCTCGACGGAGCCTTGAAGCAGCGAGGACAGAAGTAGGTCACATCTGAGCGATTAGTCAATCACGCTTTTAGCGTGACGACGCTCTTGCCCACGTTTTGAGCACCCACTATAATCCTCGCAGTGAAAGGACGGTTGCCTAATGGACACGCTGACTGTAGCACTTCCGCGAGATTTTCTAATCCTCCTTGGCTCGCAGGCGCAAGCGAATGAAGCAGCTAAAGAGTACATTGTGCTAGGGCTATTCCAAGAAGGCCGCATCTCCGCCGGGAAAGCCGCGGAATTACTCGGCCTCACTCGACGAGGTTTGCTCAACCTTCTTGCCCGCAAAGGCATAGTCTATTTCCGCCTCGACTTGGGTGAATGGGCAGAGGAAACTGCCGCTGTCCGACAACGTGGGAATCAAACCAAATGAGCGCCGTCATCTCTAATACTGCGCCGCTCATTGCCCTGGCGGATATCAATCAACTCGAAATGGGCGACGCCCTCTATCAGCAAGTCCTGCAAGACGCAGGCGAAAACGCCTGACGCCGAAACCGTCATTAGGGGTGTAGCCTTCATGCGGGCGCCAGCTTGGACCCGCATGAACCAATCCTCCCGCTGTTGGGTAAAAACACCACACCCTCTTTGCGCACTTTGCGCCTCCTTCGCGTTATTCGCGGTTAAGCTTGTCACAGGAGTTCCCCACGATGAT
>Ga0209640_10005863_pt1 | contig 10752 bp, 8 predicted proteins | sample RifCSP10_1_FD_184018 | JGI IMG/M metagenome (GOLD analysis project Ga0209640, IMG submission 184018) | Soil microbial communities from Rifle, Colorado - Rifle CSP2_sed 10_1 (SPAdes) (version 2) | ecosystem: Environmental > Terrestrial > Deep subsurface > Rock core/Sediment | place: Rifle...
AACGCCGCGGACGCGCTCGGTCTCGCGCCCTCGCGCTTCGTGCGCCTGCGCCGCGTGCGCGGCCAGATTACGTTCGTTCCCGAGGCGCGCATCGTCGCGCCGCACGTCGTCGTGCTGCGCGGCGGCTTCGTGCTGCCCGCGATTCACGGCGTGTCGGTGGTCGGCGCGACCTACGATTTCGACGACGAAGACCCCAGGCCGCGCGCCTCGAGCCATGAGGGAAATCTCGAGCGGCTCGCGCGCATACTGCCCGGCGCTGCCGCGGGGTTGAACCCTTCGTCGCTCGAGGGACTGGTCGGCTTTCGCGCGGTGGCACCCGACCGGCTGCCGCTCATCGGTGCGCTCGCCGACGAAAGCGCCCCCGCTCCGAAGAACCCGCAGCTCGCGACCCTGCCGCGGCAGGAAGGGCTGTACGGAGCTTTTGCCTACGGCTCGCGGGGATTGCTCTGGGCGGGACTCGGCGCGGAACTCATTGCGAGCCTCATCGAGGGCGACCCGTTGCCGCTCGAAGGCCCGCTTGCCGACGCGCTCGACCCGGGGAGGTTTCTGCTGCGCGCCCTTCGCCGCCAGGGCGGCTAGCGCTTTTCCAAACGTCTCGCGGTGCGGTGGAAACTGTCGCGCCGCAACTCGCCGCCGTTCGTTACTCCCCGCGGAATGTCACCTGGCCGAGCTTCTTGACGAACGCATTCACGCCGGCGCGGAAATCCTCGGTATGGCCGGAGGCGGCGATCGCCTGCGCTTCGAGTTCCATCTGCGTCTCGAGGCTTTCCTGCGTGGATTGGTGAAAGAGCTGCTTGGCGCGGCCGAAAGCGTAGGTGGGTCCATGCGCCAGCTCGCGCGCGAGAATGGCGACCGCGGCGGGAAAGTCTGCGTCCGGCACCACGCGGTTGACGAGCCCCCAGTCCATCGCTTCGCGCGCGCCGAGCGTCCGGTTGGTGAGATAAAGCTCCATCGCGCGCCTGTAGCCGACGAGGCGCGGAAGGAAGTACGTCGAGCTGCCGTCGGGCGCTGCGCCGAGCCGCGAATAGGCGAGCGTGAAGCGCGCCGACTCCGCGGCGAGAACGAGATCGCCGGTGATCGCCAGGCTCATGCCGGCGCCCGCGGCGACTCCGTTCACCGCCATCACCACCGGCTTGGGCGATCGCGCAAGCCGCGAGATCGCGCCATGGAAATGGGTCGTCAATTGCTTGATGTGGATGCCGATGCGCTCGAGGTTCTCCGCGAAATCCTTCACGTCGCCGCCGCTGCAGAACGCCTTGCCCGCGCCGGTGACGACGATGCAGCGCACGGAGCGGTCTTCGTCCGCCTCGACCGCGGCGTGAAACAGGTCGCGGCCGAGCGCGCGGCTGAGCGCGTTGAACGCGTCGGGCCGGTTGAGCGTGAGCGTCGCGACGCCCTCGGCAATTTCGTAATCCAGCGTTTCGTAATTCATGGGCGGCTCCGCCGTGACTCGGTTCTGCGCGAGGCGTACATTTCCCTGAAGGTTTTTCCCTCGGCAGCGGGGAAATCACGCCCCTGCGTCCAGCCGGGATCGAACGGCAGGCGCGAGATCGCGCCCCGCCGCCCGCCCATCCAGCGGAGCGCGCGCGCGCCGATCTTCGTCGCCAGCGCGTAGAGCCGCGGCCGCGTGGCGAGCGCCGCCCAGGTGCGCAAGGCGGCGCGCTCGGCCCATGGGCGGAGCTTCCGCTCGACCTGCTGCTCGCGCAGCGTCCGCAGCAGGGCGGGAAGCGGGATCATCACCGGGCAGGCGACCTCGCAGGCGCCGCACAGGGTCGCCGCCTGCGGCAGGTCGAGCGCGTTTTCCAGCCCGATGAAGACGGGCGTGAGCACCGAGCCCATCGGCCCCGGATAGACCCAGCCGTAGGCGTGGCCGCCCACGGTCTGGTACACCGGGCAGTGGTTCATGCATGCCCCGCAGCGGATGCAGCGGAGCATCGCCTGCAATTCGCCGCCGACGAGGCGGGTGCGCCCGTTGTCCACCAGGATCACGTACATGTGATCCGGGCCGTCGGCGTCGCCCTTCCCCTTCGGCCCGGTGAGGATCGAGAAATAGTTTTCGATCTCCTGCCCGGTCGCCGAGCGCGGCAGCACCCGGTTGAGCGTCGAGAGATCTTCGAGCGTCGGAATCACCTTCTCGATCCCGGTGATCGCGACATGCACGCGCGGCAGCGTCGTGACCATGCGGCCGTTGCCCTCGTTGGTGACGATCGCGACCGAGCCCGTCTCGGCGACGAGGAAATTTCCTCCCGAGATGCCGAGATCGGCCGACAGGAACTGCGGGCGCAGCACTTCGCGCGCCTCGCGCGTCATCCGGGCAATGTCGTCCGAGCGCGGCCGGCCGTGGTGCTTCTCGAAAAGATCCGAGACTTCGCCGAGATCCTTGTGGATCGCCGGCGCGATGATGTGCGAGGGCGGCTCGGCGGCGAGCTGCAGGATGTATTCGCCGAGGTCGGTTTCCACCGGCTCGACCCCGGCGGCGGCGAGCGCTTCGTTCAGCCCGGCCTCCTCCGAGAGCATCGACTTCGACTTGATCGCCTTTTTCAGCCCGTGGCGCGCGCAGATTTCGAGCACCTGCCGGCATGTTTCTCCGGCGTCCTCGGCCCACAGCACGACCGTGCCGCGGCGCGTCGCTTCCTCCTCGAAGCGCAGCAGCCACGCATCCAGGTTCTCGAGCGCGCGATCGCGGATCGCGGCGCTCGCCGCGCGCAGCTCCTCGAACGCCTCCACGCCGTACGCGGCGCGCGCCGCGGCGCGCTTTTCGACGAACCCGCCGCCGAAGCGCTTCATCGTGCTCTGCAGCCGCGCGTCGGCAAGCGCGCGCGAAGCGCGTTCCTTGAAATGCATCGAGGCGATCTGCATCCTCGCGCGCGGGAGCCGGGGCGCCCGCCCTCATTTCTCCCAGGTCAGCAATTCCGCCACGTGCAGCACCCGCGTCTTGTCGTCGCCCATGCGCCTGAGCTTGCCTTCGATGTTGAGCATGCAGCCCAGATCGCCGAGCACGACCGCCCCCGCGCCGCTCGCATGGACGTGGTCGCACTTGGTCTTCGCCATCGCCGCGGAAATTTCGCCGAACTTGACCGAGAACGTGCCGCCGAAACCGCAGCAGGTCTCGGCCTCCCTCATTTCCTTCAGTTGCACGCCGCGCATCTTCGCCATGAGCGCGCGCGGCTGCTGCTGCACGCCGAGCTCGCGCAGACCGGCGCAGGAATCGTGGTACGTCACCGTTCCGGCGTACTCGCCGGGAATCTGGTCGAACCGGGCCACGTGGACCAGAAAATCGGTGAGTTCCCAGGTCTTTGCCGCCAGGCGCTCGGCGCGCTCGAGCCAAGCGCCATCGTCAGGGAAAAGCGCCGGGTAGTGCACGCGGACCATCCCGGCGCAGGAGCCCGAAGGCGCGACCACGTAGGCGCAGGGTTCGAACTCCTCGATCACCTTCCGGGCCAGCGCGCGCGCCGAGGGCCGGTCACCCGAATTCCAGCCGGGCTGGCCGCAGCAGGTCTGCGATGCGGGGACGGTCACTTCGCAGCCGGCTGCCTCGAGAAGACGCAGCGCCGCGAAGCCGATGCGCGGGCGGACCAGATCGATCAGGCAGGTGACCAGCAGGCCGACGCGGCCATCGACGCTCATGAGCGCCGACAATAGCACAGCGTCGCCGGACGTTTCACATCGTGGGATCTCCAAGTACAATGCGCAATACCCATGTCCACCGCCAAAGAAGTACCGAAAAGCCCCATCCAGGTCATCGAGCGCATGATGAAGCTGCTCGACACGCTGGCCGCCCATCCGGAACCGCTCGGCCTGAAGCAGATCGCGCAGTACACGGGGCTGCATCCGTCCACCGCGCATCGCATCCTGGCGGCGATGGCGGCCGACCGGCTGGTGGACCGCATCGAGCCCGGCAGCTACCGGCTCGGAATGCGGCTCCTCGAACTCGGCACGCTGGTGCGCTCGCGGATCAGCGTGCGCGAGCTTTCGCTGCCGATGATGCGCGAGCTGCACGCGCAGACCGGCGAAACGGTGAACCTTTCGGTGCGCCACGACGACGAGATCGTGTACGTCGAGCGCACCTCCTCGGGGCGATCCGCCATGCGCATCGTGCACATGATCGGCGCCCGCGCCGCGCTGCACGTCACCGCCGCGGGCAAGCTGTTTCTGCTCGAGGAGGGATTCGGCAAGCTGCGCGACTACGCCAAGCGCACCGGGCTTGCACCGCACACCCGGAATTCGCTCTCCAGCCTGCCGGTGCTCGAGCGCGAGCTGGAGCGCATCCAGCGCCAGGGCTGGGCGACCGACAGCGAAGAGGCGGAAATCGGCGTGCGCTGCGTCGCCGCGGCGGTGCGCGACGACACGGGCCAGCTGATCGCCGCGCTCTCGATCTCGACGCCGGCGGATCGAATGAAGCCGCAGTGGGGCCCGTTGGTGAAGGAAGCAGCGGAAAGAATTTCACGTGCCGTCGGCCACCGGCCGAGCACGCGCATCGGCGCGCATTGAGGCCGCGCCCGTTCCCGGACGTTGCCCCCTATGCGGCGCGCGGCGCCGCCTCGCAACGCATCGTGGCGCTTCAGCCGGCGCTCAGCCCGAACAGGGCGAAGTAACGGCGCTCATCGCACCAGACTTTTTCGGTCTCGAAGCCGGCCGCGCGCGCGAGCGCCCGGAACTCCTCGATCGAGTACTTGCACGAGTTTTCGGTGTGGATCGACTCGCCGACGTCGAAAGAGAAGCGCTGCCGGCCGAGCGCCACGGTTTGCCTGGCGAGCGACACCAGGTGCATCTCGATCCTGCCGAGCGCCGCGTTGTAGAACGCGTAGTGCGCGAAGCGCCGGACATCGAAGTCGGCGCCGAGCTCGCGGTTGATTCTCTCCAGCAGGTTCAGGTTGAACGCCGCGGTGACGCCCTTCGCGTCGTTGTACGCGGCGTGGAGCACGTTGGCGTCCTTTTTCAGGTCCACGCCCACCAGCATCGCGCCCCGGCCGCCGATCTGGCCGCGCGACATGCTCAGGAACGCGTGCGCCTCCGCCGGAGTGAGGTTGCCGATCGTGGAACCCGGGAAGTAGACGACGCGGCGCCGCGGGCCGCGGGCGGAGTTCCCGGGAAGGTCGAGCGGCCGCGAAAAATCGCCCACCACGGCCGCGATCTCAAGCCATGGAAATTCGACCGCGAGCCTCGTGCCGGCCTCCCGCAAAGCCGCCTCGGAGATGTCGACGGGCACATAGAGCGCCGGCCGGCAGCGCCGGATGAGCAGCCGGGTCTTGAGGCTTGCGCCGCTGCCGTACTCGATCAGTTCGACGCCCGGGGCTGAGCGCCCGGCGGCAAAGCGCGCGATTTCGCCCAGATGCCGGCGCGTCAGCGCGAGCTCGCAGCGCGTCAGGTAATACTCCTTCAGGCGGCAGATCGCCTCGAAAAGCCGGCTGCCGTGGGCGTCGTAGAAATATTTCGGCGGGAGCGATTTCTGCGGCAGCGAAAGCCCCGCGACCACGTCCTCCCGGAAATGGTCCGCCGGAACGACCGAGCGGTGGAGGCGGACCTTGCCTAGCTTGCGGGTCGCGCGATTACGGCGGTCTCGAGCCACTTGCGGATGCGGTTGGCGTCGCCGATGCGCGAGTACCTGCCCCAGGAATCGAGCAGCACGACCACCAGGTCCCGCGAGGCGACCCGCACCCGCATCACCAGGCAGCGCCCGGCTTCGCTGATGAATCCCGTCTTGGACAGCCCGATTTCCCAACGGCCGCTTCTCACGAGACCATTGGTGTTTCGATAGGCGAGCGGCCGGCCGAGCGCGTAAACCGTGGCGCTGTCGCTCGTCGAGTATTTCCGGATGACCGGGTACTCGTGCGCCGCCTGGACCAGCCGCGCAAGATCCTGCGCGCTCGAGACATTGGCCGAGGAAAGCCCGGTCGGATCCGAGAATTGCGTGTCGCGCATGCCGAGCGACTGCGCTTTGGCATTCATCGCCTGGACGAAGGCCTCGGTGCCGCCCGGGTAGGTGCGTGCGAGCGCCGCCGCGGCGCGGTTTTCCGACGCCATCAGCGCGAGCAGCAGCAGTTCGTCCCTGGTGAGAACCGCGCCCGGGCGCAGGCGCGAACGGGTTCCTTTCAGCGCATCCTGGTCCTCGTCGCTGACCGCGACGCGCTGCGCGAGATCGACATTCCGGTCGAGCAGCACGATTGCCGACATGAGCTTGGTAATCGATGCGATCGGCAGCACCGCGCCGCTGTTCTTTGCAAGGATCGTCTCGCCGCTCGCAGCGTCCTGCACCAGCGCGACGGAGGAGCGCAGGAACACCTTGTCGGGATGCTCGCGCTGCAGGCGCTGCGCGATCGCTTCCGCGTGCGCGTCTGCGCGCCGGGCGGCCGCGGCGTTTTTCGCCGGGCCGGCGGCCTGCGCGAAGCCGATCATGAGCGTGAGCGCAGCGGCAAGCGCAAAAAGAACGACGATTTTTTCGAGTCGATGCAAGGTCCGCGGTTGTGTTTGCATGTCGTTGTCGTTATTGCTTTTTTCGCGTGCCCGCGAGTGTAGCCGAAGGTTTTGAAAAAAAGCAAGCAAAAATAACAGGCTAGCCCCCGGTTCTCGAAACCGTGTGAACTGGAGGCTATGCCGCCTTGGCCCGCTCCAGCACCCGCTCGGCCTCGGCCTGCTCCTGTTGAAGCGCCCACATCCGGGCGTACTCGCCGCGCGCCGCGAGCAGCTCGCGATGCGTGCCCCGCTCCACGATCCGGCCGTGCGACAGGACGAGGATCTGGTCGGCGTCCATGACGGTCGAGAGCCGGTGCGCGATGACAAGCGTGGTGCGCCCCACGGAAATCCGCTCCAGCTCGGCCTGGATCGCCTTTTCGGAATTCGAATCGAGCGCCGAGGTGGCCTCGTCGAAGATCAGGATCCGCGGGTTCTTCAGCAGCGCGCGGGCGATCGCGACCCGCTGTTTTTCCCCGCCGGAGAGCTTCAGGCCCCGCTCGCCCACCATCGCCTCGTACTTCATCGGCAACGACTCGATGAAGCCGTGGATGTGCGCCGCGCGCGCCGCCTCGAGCACCTCGGCGTCGGCCGCCTCCGGCCGGCCGTAGTGGATGTTGTAGCGGATCGTGTCGTTGAAGAGCACCGTGTCCTGGGGAACGATCCCGATCGCCCCGCGCAGCGATTGCTGCCGCACCTCGCGGATGTCGGCGCCGTTCACGAGGATTGCGCCACGCGTAACGTCGTAGAAGCGGTAGAGCAGCCGTGCGAGAGTCGATTTTCCCGAGCCCGAATGGCCGACCACCGCCACCCGGTGCCCGGCCGGGATGACGAAGCTCACCCCCTCCAGGATGCGCCGTGCCGGCTCATAGTGGAAATCCACGTCGCGGAATTCCACCGTCGCGGGTCCCGCGGGCACGTCCGGCGCTCCGGGCCTGTCCTCGACCTCGCGGTTCTCGCCGAGCAGCCGGAACATCCGGTCCATGTCGAGCAGTGACTGCTTGATCTCGCGGTACACCATCCCCAGGAAGTTGAGCGGGATGTAGAGCTGGATCAGCAGCCCGTTCACCAGCACCAGGTCGCCGAGCGTAAAGGCGTTCGCGACCACGCCTTCCGCGGCGAGGAACATCAGCGCCGTCAGCGCCGCGGCGATGATCAGGCTCTGGCCGATGTTGAGAAGCCCGAGCGAGGCTTCCTGCGTGACCGCCGCGGACTCGTAGTTCGTCAGGTTCTCGTCGTAGCGGCGCGCTTCGAACTCCTCGTTGCCGAAGTATTTGACCGTCTCGTAATTGAGCAGGCTGTCGACGGCGCGCGTGCTGGCTTTCGAATCGAGCTCGTTGGCGCGGCGGCGGATCTCCATGCGCCACTCGGTGACCAGGACGGTGAAAGTGAGGTAGATCGCCACGGCGCCGAAGGTGACCGCGGCGAAGCGCCAGTCGAACTTGCCGAGCAGCACCACGGCGACCAGCGAGAACTCCAGGATCACCGGGATGATCGAGAAGATCATGTAGTTGAGGAGCGAGCTGATGCCGCGCGTGCCGCGCTCGATGTCGCGCGTCATGCCGCCCGTCTGCCGGTCGAGGTGAAAGCGCAGCGACAGGCCGTGCAGGTGGCGGAACACGCCCAGCGCGACGCGCCGGATCGCGCGCTGCACGACGCGCACGAAGACGACGTCGCGCAGCTCGGCGAACAGCGTGGTCGAAAACCGCAGGATGCCGTAGATCGCGAGCAGCGCCGCCGGCACCGCGACCACGGCGATCTTCGGGTCGAGCCCGTCGACGATCTCCTTCATCACCAGCGGCACGCCGACGTTGGCGAACTTGGCGGTTGCGAGGAACGAAAGCGCAAGCGCCACGCGCCAGCGGTATTCCAGCAGGTACGGCAGGAGACTCGCCAGCGCGCGCCATTCCCTGCCGGTCAAAGATTGGGTCGGCGCTGCGCTGTGGTGACGGTGCGTGGCCATCGGAAGGGGCGGATTCTAACCTTGGGGAGTTTGCAAAGCCCTTGACGGAAAAGACCCTCAGCCTTATCATTCAAACGTTCGTTTTACTATTGCAGGCAAGCCATGACCCTTCGCGCGATCAAGCCGCAGCACGAGACCCGTACCCGCATCCTCGACACGGCCGAGGAGTTGTTCATGCTGCACGGCTTCGAGGGCACCTCGATGCGCACGCTCACCTCGAAGGCGGGGGTGAACCTCGCCGCGGTCAACTATCACTTCGGCTCCAAGGACGCGCTGATCGAAGCCGTATTCCGCCGCCGCCTCGACCCGATGAATGCGGCGCGCATCGCGGACCTCGATCGACTGGAGAACGCGGCGCCCGCAGCGGCGCTCGCTCCCGAGACGATCATCCGGGCGTTTCTCGGCGCCTCGCTCGCCATGATCGAGGACGCGAAGGGGGGCGGTCGCAATTTCATCCGGCTGCTCGGCCGCGCCTACACCGAGCCCTCGAAGCAGATCCGCGCGCTGATCGGGACCCTCTACGCGCCGGCGATGGCGCGCTACAAGGCCGCGTTCGAGCGCGCGCTGCCCGAGCTGCCGAGGGATGAGCTGGTCTGGCGCATGCACTTCATGTTCGGCACCCTCGCCTATACCCTTGCCGCGACCGACACCGTGCAGTTGATCGCCGGCTGCAAGCCGGAGGACCGCTACGACGCCGCGCTGCTCGAGGATCGCCTCGCGGCGTTCCTGTGCGCCGGCCTGCTGGCGCCCCTGCCGGGCCGGCACGGTGTCAGGAAAGCCGCCTGACGGGCGGCACGCTTCCGGGAGATACCGCCATGATCGGATTCGTGATTGCCGCCGTTGCAGCGTTCCTCATCCTCGCCTATTTCCAGGCGCCGGTCCTCGCCTGGACCATCGCCGGCGGCCTGCTTGCGGGGTACCTGAGCGCGGCGGCAGGATTCGGCGACACGGCGAACATCGTCCTCGGAACGACTTTCGTCGTCGTCGCGGCCGTGCTCAATCTGCCGCCGCTGCGCCGCGCGCTGGTGAGCAATCCCGTGCTCGCGATCTACCGCCGGATCCTGCCCGACATGTCGCAGACCGAGAAGGAAGCGATCGACGCGGGCACGGTGTGGTGGGATGCCGATCTTTTTTCCGGCAAGCCCGACTGGGACAAGCTTCTCGCGACTCCCGAGCCGCGGCTCGCGCCCGAGGAGCAGGCATTCGTCGACGGTCCCTGCGAAGAAGTGTGCTCGATGGTGAACGACTGGGAGGTGACGCACGAGCGCTACGACCTGCCGCCGCAGGTCTGGCAGTACATCAAGGACAAGGGCTTCCTCGGCATGATCATTCCGAAGAGCTACGGCGGACTCGGCTTTTCCGCGCTCGCGCATTCGGCGGTGGTGATGAAGCTCTCGACGCGTTCCAACGCGCTCGCCGTGACGGTCATGGTGCCGAATTCGCTAGGCCCCGCCGAGTTGCTGCTCCACTACGGTACCGAGGAGCAGAAGAACCACTACTTGCCGCGCCTTGCCAAGGGTCTCGAAGTTCCCTGCTTCGCGCTCACCTCGCCCGAGGCAGGCTCGGACGCCGCGTCGATCCCGGATTACGGGGTGGTTTGCAAGGGAAACTGGCAGGGAAAGGAAACGCTGGGCATGCGGGTCACCTGGGACAAGCGCTACATCACGCTCGGCCCCGTGGCCACGCTGCTGGGGCTCGCGTTCCGGCTGTACGACCCGGAGCGGCTGCTCGGAGGCAAGGACGACCTCGGCATCACGTGCGCGCTCGTTCCCACGAACACCCCGGGGGTCGAGATCGGCCGCCGGCATCTGCCCCTGAACATGGTGTTCCAGAACGGCCCGACGCGCGGCAAGGATGTCTTCATGCCGATCGAGTGGATCATCGGCGGCAAGGACTACGCCGGCAAGGGCTGGATGATGCTGATGAATTGCCTCGCCGCCGGGCGCTCGATTTCGCTCCCGACCTCCTCGGTCGGCGGCGCCAAGGCGCTCGCCCGCTATACGGGCGCCTACGCGCGGGTGAGGAGCCAGTTCAAGACGCCGATCGGCAAGCTCGAAGGGGTCGAAGAAGCGCTCGGCCGCATCGCGGCGAATTGCTACATGATGGACGCGGTACGCGTCATGACCGCCGGCGCGGTGGATGCGGGCGAGAAGCCCTCGGTCGTCTCGGCGATCGCCAAATACCACATGACCGAGCGGGCGCGCGAGTGCTGCAACGACGCGATGGACATCCACGGCGGCAAGGGCATCTGCCTGGGCCCCAACAACTACATCGGGCGCGGCTACCAGGTGGTACCGGTCGCCATCACGGTGGAAGGTGCCAACATCCTGACGCGCAGC
>Ga0209640_10005864_pt1 | contig 10751 bp, 8 predicted proteins | sample RifCSP10_1_FD_184018 | JGI IMG/M metagenome (GOLD analysis project Ga0209640, IMG submission 184018) | Soil microbial communities from Rifle, Colorado - Rifle CSP2_sed 10_1 (SPAdes) (version 2) | ecosystem: Environmental > Terrestrial > Deep subsurface > Rock core/Sediment | place: Rifle...
AAAACACGAGCGCGTTAGTGTCACCAAGGTGACAGCGTGGCCTTGGTCACAGCGCGGCATCTTTGATTGCGGCGATGCCGCGCTGTGACCTTTGTGGCTATACCGTTTTCGTGTTTTTCGTGACCTCCGACGCGACCTGCATGGCTGCCCCCGTTCTTCAGCTTTCGAATGCCACCGTGGTCAAGGACAACCGTGCCATCCTTGACGGCCTGACCCTCACGATCGCCGCCGACGAGCACACCGCCATCCTCGGCCCGAACGGCGCCGGCAAGTCGGCGCTCGTGCGGCTGCTGACGCACGAGGATCGGCCGCTCGCGCGGGAAGACGGTCCTCCGCCCGTCCGCGTCTTCGGCAGCGACAACTGGGATGTCTTCGACCTGCGGTCGCAGCTCGGGATCGTCTCGTCGGACCTGCACCACCGCTTCGTGTTCGGCAACAACGAAGGGCGCGTGATGGCCGACGCCGCGGTCCTCTCCGGCTTCTTCGCCACGCAGGGGATCCTCCGGTACGGGTCCGTGACCGCCGACATGCGCCGCCGGGCCGCCGAGGCGCTCGAGCGCATGGGCGTCTCGCACCTCGCGCGGCGCCGGCTGGACGAGATGTCGAGCGGCGAGGCGCGCCGCGTGCTGCTGGCGCGGGCGCTGGTCACCGCTCCCCGCGCGTTGATCCTCGACGAGCCCACCACGGGGCTCGACCTCGTCGCGCGGCACGCCTTCATGGAGCGCGTGCGGCAGATCGCGCGCGAAGGCACGACGCTCATCCTCATCACGCACCATATCGAGGAAATCGTCCCCGAGATCCAGCGGGTCGTCCTGCTGCGCGACGGAAAGATCATCGCGTCAGGTCCGAAGCGGTCGGTCCTGACGACGCGGCATGTCAGTCAGCTCTTCGACTCGCCGGTGGCGATCGATGAAGCCGAAGGCTATTACTACGCGCGCCCGGGCATCACCGAGTAATCGGAGGTGACGGAGGCAACGGATTTTTCACAAAGAGGAACGGAGGCACGGAGGAAGACTGCACGTGCTGACACGCGCAGTCATGACGCCGGTCACGCCGGCCTTCGGCAGCCTCCGGCCGGCTCATGGATAGAGCGAGGTCCCATTCACAAGCCGCGGTTCGATCGCTCCATGGCTTGTGAATGGGACCTCGCTCTATCCATGCCGCGCGAAGCGCGGTGACCGGCGTTACCAGGGGCGTCCTCCGCGCCTCTGCGCCTCTTTGTTAAAGCGTGTGCGATAGTTGCTCCCTCCTATGGCAAAAACTGTTGGCATGATTGGTCTCGGCATCATGGGATCCGCGATGGCCGCGAATCTCATGAAAGCCCGCTACGCCGTCGTCGGCTACGACATCGTCCCGGCGAAGCGGCGCATGCACGCGCGCGCGGGAGGCCAGGCGGCGCGAAGCGTGGCGGACGCCGGCAGCGGGGCCAGCGTCGTGATCACGTCGTTGCCGTCGGCGGCGTCGCTGCTCGACGTGGCGAACGATCTGGCGGGCGCGCGGCCGGCGCCGACGTATGTGATTGAAACGAGCACGCTCCCGATCGCGGTGAAGGACGAGGCACGGGCGCGGCTCGCGGCGGCGAGGACGACGCTCCTGGATTGCCCGATTAGCGGTACTGGCACCCAGGCGCGCCTCAAGGACGTCGTCGTGTATGCGAGCGGCCCGAGGAGCGCCTGTCGCGCCGTGGAGCCGGTGATGCAGGGCTTTGCCCGGGCCCACCACTACGTGGGCCCATTCGGGGCCGGTTCCAGGATGAAGTTCGTGGCCAATCTCCTGGTGGCCATCCACAACGTGGCGGCCGCCGAGGCGCTCGTCCTCGCGATGAAAGCGGGGCTCGATCCCGCCCTGACCCTGAAAGTGATCGCCGACGGGGCGGGCAGCTCCCGGATGCTGCAGGTGCGCGGCCCGATGATGGTGCGCGAGCGCTACGCGGATCCCAGCGTCACGCTGTCGATCTTCAAGAAGGACTTGACGATCATCGGGGACTTCGCGCGCCAGCTCGGATGCCCCACGCCGCTCCTGGCCGCGACCGGCCCTATATATACGGCGGCCGCGGCGATGGGGCACGAGGCGGAAGACACGGCCGCGGTCTGCGCGGTGCTTGAAATGATGGCCGGCCACCGGCGAAGCGGTCCGGGCGGTCGCAGGCTATAATCCGGCATTCCGGAGGAAATCTCATGACAGGAAGGTTCGTCGGACGGGTACTTCTCGTTGCCGCGATCCTCGCGCTGCCCGCTGTGGGGCATGCACAAGAAGCAGTGCTGAGCGGCACTGTGACTGATTCAACGGGCGGTGTCCTGCCCGGCGTCACCGTGACGGCCGTGCACGAAGCCACCGGGAACACCTTCGTGGCGGTCACCGACGACCGCGGCGATTTCCGGCTGCCGGTCCGCGTCGGGGCGTACCAAATCACGCTGGAGTTGCCGGGGTTTGCGACGATCACGCGCACGGGCCTGACGCTCCTTGCGGGCCAGACGATCGACATTCCGCTGCAGATGGCGCCTTCGAGCCTGCAGGAGACGGTGACGGTCACCGGCGAGGCGCCCCTGGTCAATTTCACGCAGACCAATGTGAGCGGGAACATCGATCCACAGCAGGTGGCGGAGCTGCCGGTCGAGGGACGCAACTGGATGGCGCTGCTGCTGGTGGCGCCGGGCAGCCGCACCTCCTCGACCAGCGCCAACTCGCCGCTGCCCGATCGGCTCGCGGCCGACAATCGTGAATACAACACGAACATCGACGGTCAGCAGGTGAGCAGCTCGCTCGGCGGCGGCCGGCAGCCGCTCTTCAGCCAGGAGATGATCGCTGAAATGCAGTTCATCTCGAACCGGTTCGACGCGACGCAGGGCCGGTCGCTGGGCGTGCAGGTGAACGTGATCAGCAAGTCGGGCACCAACCGGTATGCTGGCTCAGTCCGGGGCAACTTCCGCGACGACAAGTTCAACTCCGAAAATCCAGTGCTGAACAGGGTCGTGCCGATCACGGAACAGCAGATCGCCTCGACGTTCGGGGGCCCGCTCCTGCGCGACCGGCTGCACTTCTTCGCGTATCAGGAGTACGACCGCAACCCGAGTCTTGGCGTCTGGAACACCCCGTTCCCGCTCTTCAACGTCACGCGGGACAATCTCGTCACGACCAAGCAGGGTGGGGTGCGCCTCGACTACCAGCTCTCCTCGCAAACCCGATTAATGGCCAAGGGCGATATCTGGCGGAACTGGAATGCCGGATTGACGGGCGGCAGCGCCTATCCCTCATCGGCATCCACGACCCGTGAGACCGGCAACAACCTCAACATCCAGCTCACCAACGTGCTGAGCAACCGGGCCGTCAACGAGGTCAAGACGGGCTACGCCGGCTACTACTACTTCAACACGTGCCATACGAAGTGGGCCAACCACTGGTACAAGGACGATGGCCCTTATGGCCCGGTCGCCGAGTGCGGCCCGGTCGTCACGTTCACCGGATTCACCCTGGGAGGCAATCAGGGCTACCCGCGGCACCGCGGGCAGGATCGCTACTGGGTGCGCGACGACTTCTCGCTGTCGTACGAGGCGCGCGGCCGTCACGACCTGCGGATGGGCGGCGAGTTCCTCTATCACCACGAGATGAGCGCGAATTGCACGCGCTGCCGGGGCGCCTATGACGCCCGCGGCGGGGCGCGGCCGGCGGTGCCGAACATGCAGGCGTGGTTCCCCGACCCGTTCAGCGCCGACACCTGGAATCTGACGGCGATCTCGCCCCTCGTGCGGACCTTCACGATCGGTATCCACAAGAGCCGCCGCGACCCCGACAACATGCCCATGTACGCCGGGTGGGCGCAGGACGACTGGCGCGTGACCGATCGCCTGACGCTGAACCTCGGGCTGCGGTGGGACCTGCTGTGGGGCGTGTTTGCGAACGACGGCGAGTTTCCGCCGGTCATGAAGGCCGGACGTCCCCAGGAAACGAAGGACTTCCAGCCGCGGTTCGGCTTTGCGTACTCGCTGAACGACCGAACGGTCCTGCGTGGCGGGAGCGGGAAGTACTACGCCGAGCTCCTGACGCCCGCTCTGCTCTACGCGTTGGAGTCCGCGTGGGTGGTCACGGTCGAGTACCCGAACGATGGCCGGGCCGATTTCATGACGAACCCGTTCAACGGGCCGAAGCCGACGTACGAGCAGGCGGTGCAGCGGTTCTGCGCCAACAACAACAACGCGCCGGGGTGTCTGCTCCAGGCCGGCCAGGAGCTCGCGCCGCCTGAGGCGTACCAGGCCACGCCGCACACCTGGCAGAACTCGATCGGGATACAGCGCCAACTGGGGAGCGACATGGCGGTCGAGGCGGATTACGTGTACAACCGCGGCCGCAACGAGAAGGTGCTCCAGGCGAACATCAACCTCGCCTACAACCCGGCCACCGGCGTCAACCTCCCGTACAACGTCCGCGCCAACCGGCCGTATCCCAACCAGGGCATTCTCGGCATGACGCCCTTCACCGCCCGCCACGACTACCATGCGCTGCAGGCCACCTTCACCAAGCGGATGAGCAACAACTGGCAGGCCGGGGCGACCTATTCGCTGGCGGGACTGAAGTCTGGAAACGGTCAACCGCTCGCCGGTGTCACAGGTACTGAGCCGATCCAGGTCCCCTTCACCGTGGTGCCGGATATCGGGGGTGAATACAGTTGGGATGCCACCGACCAGCGGCATCGGGCCGTCATCAACGGCATCTGGCAGGTCTACAAGGGGTTCCAGGTGAGCGGCTATCACTATCTGGGCGCCGGGAACCGGGACTCGACCAACTACGGCGGCGACCTGCGCAACGTCGGCGCCGGCGGCGAAGGCCGTCTACGTCCGGATGGCACGATCGTCCCGCGCAACAGCTTCATCCAGCCGGCGGAAAACCGGACGAACGTGCGGTTCCAGCAGCGAATCCGTCTGGGCGGCCGCGCGCAGCTCGACCTGATGGCGGAGGCCTTCAACCTGTTCAACGCGTCCAATTTCTCGCTTGAAACGCAGGAAAGCAGCCTCGATTACAATCAGCCGACCAGCGGCCAGTTCCGCACCTGGCAGTTCGGCTTCCGAGTGGGATTCTAAGGGGGCCAGGGGGAAGGGGGCCAGGGGAAGGGCTTTCTCAGGAATCAGACCGCCTTGGATAGCCCTTCCCCCTTCCACCTCGCCCCCTTCCCCCTTCTTGTCTGTGCACTCCTCGCGCCGATCGTTGCCGCCCAGGCCGATAAGCGCCCGATCTCCTATTCCGATGCAAGACCAATCTTCGACGCCCTGCGCGCCGATCTCCTTCCACCGGAGCTGCGGGAGGCGACACCGGCCGCGCGCGACGCGGCGTGGGACCGCTGGGTGTCGAGGCGCGACGCCGCCATCCGCGCGCGGGTGGAGATCGGCGACGACGATTCCGTCATCAACTTCCTGACATACGGGTCGACGTTCACCCGGCAGCCGCGCATCGCGGAGCAGGAGCTCGCAGGACTTGTCATCCGGTCGGGCGATTCGCGTTCGCCGGTCTTCGTCCCATCGCCCGTCCTGCTGGGCCGCATCGAGGATTTCGTGGCGGCGCTTGCGTCGCCGGGGGCCGACGAGCGACTCCAGTTCGCCCGGCAGATCCTTATTCGCAAGGGGATGGATCCGGCGACGGAGGCCGGCAGGAAGCAGCTGCGCGGCTACCTCCAGGAGCGGGCGGCTGTCGTCGGCAGTGCGGAACGCTCATCGAGACTGCTCGATCCGGGCACGGATCTGGTGGACAAGCTGACGATCTTCCGCGATCGCGGTCTGTCATCCGACACTTCAATCTCGATCGACCTCGGAATCGAACAGGCCCTCGACGCCATGAAGGCCGCGGGCGTGCTGCGGCCGGGAACGATCCGGCGTGTCGCGCTCGTCGGGCCGGGGTTGGACTTCGTGGACAAGCAGAACGGGTACGACTTCTACCCGCTGCAGACGATCCAGCCCTTCGCGCTGATCGATTCGTTGCTGCGCCTGGAGCTGGCGGACCCGTCGGCGCTGCAGATCACGGCGTTCGATCTCAGTCCGCGCGTTCTCCAGCATCTCGAGGCGGCACGCGCGCGTGCGCGGACCGGCGCGGCCTACCCGGTGGTGCTCGCACGGAATACCGACAGCCCCTGGAGCGCGGATCTGATCGAGTACTGGCAGCGGTTCGGGAACTGGATTGGGGAAGACGGCACGCGAGTGCCCCCGCCGCCCGCCGGCGCCGGCCGCGTCGAGGTCCGCGGCGTCGCCATCCGCCCGCCGGTCGTACTCTCGGTGACGCCCGCCGATCTGAACATCGTCACCGAACGGATGGAGATGGCGGACGACGACCGGTTCGACTTGATCATCGCGACCAACATCCTGCTCTACTACGACGTGTTCGAGCAGACGATGGCATCCGCGAACATCGCGCGGATGCTGCGGCCGGGCGGGTTCTTCCTGACGAACAACCGCGTGTTCGAATTGCCGGGGAGTCCGCTCAGCGGCGCGGGCTACGTGGACGTGACCTACATGTCGCTGCCGGGCGTCGGTGACGCAGGGGACCGAGTTATTTGGTACGAGAAGGAATAGGTTTTAACCACGAAGGCCGCGACGATCACGAAAGCAAGGAGCATTCGTGCTCTTCGTGTCGTCGTGGTTTCGTATCCGTGATCAGCGCAGTCAGCGTATGAGCTTCAACGTTCCTGGTAAAGCATTCCGCCGACGGCCGCAGAAGGGAGCACCTGAACGACAGCCATAACCGCAGCCATCATGTACGTGGCAGGCGTCATCAGGCCGACGATCAGCCAGTCCAGGTGAAACAGGAAGCCGCAGACCCAGACTGCCAGCGCGGCCATCGTGGCCGTCTTCATCCCCGGCCCGAACCGCGGGCGCATGGCCGCGTACAGCCACACGAGCAGGATGCCGGCCGCGAATGAGGCGATGACATTGATGGCGATTGCGCTGCCGGTCATCCCGCGGCCCTGCAGCACCGGAGCCACGGCGGCCGCCTCCGCCTCGAACCGCGGCCCCAGCAGCATGCCGAACCCGACGAACCCGATGATGTTGTACACGACCCCCGCCGCCAACCCACCGACCACGACTTTCGACGTGTTGATCGCCATGCTCAGCCTCTCAGTCTTGGCAGCAGCCTCAGCGCATTCTCCCGGTCGATCGCCCTCAGCTCGGTCGCGGTGAAGCCGCCATCAGCAAGCAGTCCCTTCGACACGATCGCCGCCGACCCGCCGCCGAGCGGGTAATCGGTGCCGAAGAGGATCTGCGACACGGGTACGAACTTCTTGAACGACGGCAGCGTGTACGGATTGAACGCCTGCGCGGTGTCGTAATAGAACTTCTGCAGCTCGTACATCACGCCCTTCGGCAGTTTTTGTCCAGCGCCCTGCAGCCGGCTGGTGATGTAGGGGACCGTCCCGCCGCCGTGCGACCAGATGAAATTGATGTCGGGGCAGCGCGCCACCGTTGCCGTCTGCAGCAGGCTGAGGATCGTGCGCGTGGTATCGAACACGAACTCCACGCCGCGGTTCTGCGCGTCGGTGAGGGTGGTCTGCGCACCGCAGGCGGCGCAGTACGGATGGCAGTAGACCACTGCCTTCCGGCGATTGAGCTCGTCCATCAGCGGCGCAAACGCCGGGTTGCCGAGGTACTTCCCTTCGTAACTGGACAGCACGCCGATGCCGTCCGCCTTGAGCGTGTCGAGCGCGTACGCCGCTTCGGCGAGCGCGCCGTCGACGTCGGGCAGCGGGAGGACGGCAAAGAAGCCGAACCGGGCCGGATTGTCGCGCACCACCTTCGCGGCGAACTCGTTGCACTCGCGCGCGAGCGCGCGCGCCGCGGTGTTGTCGCCGAAGTGCACGCCGGGATCGCTGATCGACATGATCGACGCCGCGACGCCCCCTTCCTCCATCTCCTGCAGCATCTTCGCCGGCGTCCAGTCCTTCAGCGTCGCCTGGTTCACGCCGCGGGCGGTGGCCAGGTCGTACAGCTTCGGGATGGAGAAGTGGGTGTGTGTGTCGATCCGGAAGAGGCGCGGCGCCTGGCCTGCCGCGCCGCTCTGGCCTGGCGCGCCGAAGCCTCGCGCGGAGGCGGCTGCGAAGGCGGGTGCCGCAGATCGGACGGGCGGGAAGAACGCGGCGGCCCCTGCGGTGGCGACACTCGTCAAAAACGTGCGTCTGTTGAGTGACATGACGGGGAGTCTAGCGCAAATCGCGGTTCGGCTATACTCCGCCCCGGACGATCATCCATGAGGACGATCTGCACCGCCGCGGCCATCGGTTTGTCCGCCGTGGCGTTATTGGCCGGCCAGCAGCAGTCGCAGGCACGCGCGGGCGAGGGCGGTCTCGAGGTCCTCCAGCTTCGGCCCAATTTCTACATGCTGGTGGGCGCGGGCGGCAACATCGCCGTGCAGGTTGGCGTCGACGGCGCGGTGGTGGTCGACGCCGGATCCGCCGCGCGGGCGGCTGCGGTGGTGGAGACGATCAGGAAACTCGGCGCGGGCCCGATCCGCTACGTGATCAACACGAGCGCCGACGCCGACCACGTCGGAGGCAACGAGATCGTCGCGCGGGCCGGGCAGAACCTCTTTACCGCTCCCGATCCCACCGGGGCCGGGCCGGCCGGCGCCGCCATCATGTCGGCGCACAACGTGCTGGCCCGTATGAGCGCGCCGACCGGGCAGAAGGCGCCGTTCGCCGAAGGCGCCTGGCCCACCGAGACCTTCGATCGGGGCCGCAAGTACATGTATCTGAACGGCGAAGGCATCGAGGTTTTTCACCTGCCCGCCGCGCATACCGATGGCGATGCGATCGTGTTCTTTCGGCGGTCCGACGTCGTCGTCGCCGGGGACATCTTCGACACCGAACGGTTTCCCGTGATCGACGTCGCGCGAGGCGGCAGCGTGGAAGGCGAGATTGCTGCGCTGAACCGGGTCGTCGAACTGGCGATTCCGTCGATCCCAATCGTTTCGCGTGAGGAGGGCACCTGGGTGGTACCGGGACACGGCCGGCTCTCCGATCAGCTCGACGTCGTGCACTATCGCGACATGGTCACGATCGTGCGCGACAGGGTCCGGGACCTCGTGAAAGCCGGGATGACGCTCGAACAGGTCAAGGCCACGTCGCCGGCCCGCGGATATACGCGCAGGTACGGTGCCGGCTCCGGACCCTGGACCACGGATGATTTCATCGAGGCGGTGTACCGCAGCCTTGCACGGGAAAAGTCATGATCGGATCGCGCGCCGCAGCGATCGCGCTCATGGCCGCTGCCGTCGTCGCGAGCCCGCCGCGGACGCATGCGCAGGCCGCAGCCGGCGGACAGCCGCCGGCGGCCAGGGCATCGGCGCCCATCGATCTCACCGGCTACTGGGTGTCGTTCGTCACCGAAGACTGGCGGTACCGCATGGTCACGCCTCCCAGGGGTGACTATCGCAACGTGCCGGTCACTCGCGAGGCGCTTCGCATGCTGAACGCCTGGAACCCGGCAGCGGATCAAGCGGCCGGCGAGGCGTGCAAGTCGTACGGCGCCGCCGCCCTCATGCGCGTGCCGGGGCGCTTCCGCGTCGCGTGGCAGGACGACAACACGCTCCGTGTCGATTCCGATGCGGGCATGCAGACACGGCTCCTTCGCTTTGCCTCGATGCCCGCGGGGCGACCCGGGCGGAGCTGGCAGGGCACGTCGGCCGCGCGGTGGGACACGCGATCGTTGACGGTCGTGACGACGAACATGCGCGCCGGGTATCTGCGAAAGAACGGCGTCCCGTACAGCGAGAACGCGACGCTTACGGAGTACTTCGATGTGGCGCCGCATCCGGGCGGCGGTCAACTGCTGGTCGTGACCTCGGTCGTCGTCGATCCGCAGTACCTGGAACTGCCTTACATCACCAGCGCTCATTTCAAGAGGGAAGCGGACGGCTCGGGATGGGATCCCACGCCCTGCTCGGCCACGTGGTAGCCCGGCACCGGATCGCGCTCGCCGTCCTGCTGGCGTTGATTGCGCCGTCGAGCGTGCTCGCGCAGGTGGAACTCGCGGGTTCGTGGATCCCGAGGGCGTTCGAGGACGTGCCGAACGGCGGCTTCCCGGTCGATTACACGGCGCTGCCGTTGAACGACGAAGCCCGCGTCCGGGCGTTGAGCTACTCCGAGGCCCAGCTGGCGATGATCGAGCGGCAGTGCGAGGGATGGCCGCAGTTCTACCTCGTCGAGGGCCCGTTCGGTCTGAAGATCTGGAGCGACACCGAACCCGCGAAAGGGGCCGTCGTGTCCTGGACGATCGGCGCGTGGGAAGATCGCGCGCCGCTCGTCATCTGGATGGATGGTCGTCCACACCCGCCCGCGTATGCCGAGCACACGCGCGGCGGCTTCACCACCGGCACGTGGGAAGGCAACACCCTCGTGGCGCGCACCACGCACATGAAGGCGGGATTTCTCCGCAAGAACGGCCCGCCGACGAGCGATCTGTCCACCATGACCTCGCGGTTCTTCCGGCACGGCGATCTGCTCACCGTGCTCGTCGTCGTCGAGGATCCGATCTATCTCGCCGAAGCCTACGTGCTGTCCAAGACCTATCAACTCGACGCCACGCCGGTCTCGCCTGTCGGGCCTCCCTGCGTGACGTCGTACGAAGGGCAGGAACCGGGCGCCGGCGTTCCTCATTTCCTGCCCGAGCAGAACCCCTTCGTCGATGAGCTCACGGCGCTCTTTCACATCCCTCGGGAGGCGGTCCTGGGGAACGTGCGGACGCTGTATCCGGAGTACCGCAGAGAGATCAAGGATC
>Ga0209640_10005865_pt1 | contig 10751 bp, 13 predicted proteins | sample RifCSP10_1_FD_184018 | JGI IMG/M metagenome (GOLD analysis project Ga0209640, IMG submission 184018) | Soil microbial communities from Rifle, Colorado - Rifle CSP2_sed 10_1 (SPAdes) (version 2) | ecosystem: Environmental > Terrestrial > Deep subsurface > Rock core/Sediment | place: Rifle...
GGAAGAAAGAAGATGTGGTCGGGGCTTCCGTGGTGGGAAAAGTCGAACTGGTCCCGTACCTTGCTTCTTATTCAACCAGCGGGACCATTGCCTTGATTAAAAAAAATGGTTAAAGCCAACCGTAAAGAAATTTACCGCATCATGGATGCCAACCTGAACCGGTTTAAAGAAGGTTTAAGGGTCTGCGAGGATGTCTGCCGGTTTGTCCTGGATGAACGCTCTGCCACGCGCCAGTTGAAAGACATGCGCCACCGCACCAAAGAAGTGGTCGCTTCGTTGGGTTATAAAAAGCTCGTTGAGGCGAGGGACATCCGGCGTGATGTCGGCAAAGGCTCTAATGCCCATGAGCTCACCCGCGGCAATGTCGGAGACATTTTCTTCGCCAACGCTTCGCGCATGAAAGAATCCATCCGGGTGTTGGAAGAGTTTAGTAAACTCCTTGATAAAAAAACGGCCGGTGAGCTTAAGAACATCCGGTATCAATTCTATGCACTCGAAAAGCGAATTGCTGGAAAATTGTAAATTGTATTTGGTTCTTGATAGCCAAATTTTGGGCTATGAAGCCCTTTTAAAAACCGCTGAGGAAGCCATTGCCAGCGGCGTGGATATCATTCAATTGAGGGATAAGACCGCCTCGGCCGGCAACATGATACAGGTTGCGCAACAAATCGCTCGGCTGGCAAAGGGAAAAATCCCTTTTATCGTGAATGACCGCGTTGATGTGGCGTTGGCGGTCGGGGCTGACGGTGTTCATTTGGGCCAAGAGGACCTTCCCCTCCGACAGGCGCGGCAGATGATGGGGGAAGAGGCGATTATCGGCATTTCCTGCCAAACATTGGAACACGCGCAGCAAGCCCAGCAAGAAGGGGCGGATTATATCGGTTTCGGTTCGGTGTATAAAACGAAGACGAAGCCGGTGCGCCGGCCGATGGAGCTGAAGCTCTTGAAAGACGTGGTCGAGAAGATCCAGATACCGGTTTTCGCCATCGGAGGCATTGATCACGAAAACATTCCGCCGCTTATTCGGCTTGGTATCGAGCGCGTGGCGGTCACCCGGTCGATCTTGATGGTCGCCGATGTGAGGCAGGCAACGAGGAAATTAAAAGAAGCGGTTACCGAGAAAGCGCTCAAGCGAGAGTAGTTCAGCCCCGACGTTCGCTTCGCTCAGTCGGGATGGCAGCACCAACTTTCCTCAGAAAAGATATTGAGGTAGTTGGTACCGCGCTGGCTTACAAGAAAGAGTTGGTGCAGTGCTGGCTTCCTTTTAGTAATTTTTTTAAGGAAGGCCAGCGCAGAACTTCAGCGAGAGTAGTTCAGTGGTAGAACTTCAGCTTCCCAAGCTGATAGCGAGGGTTCGATTCCCTTCTCTCGCTCCATTCTTCTTCGCCCCGCTACTCGACCCTTCGGGTCGGTCGGGGGCTTCGAAGAAATAGTATTAAGGCGAAGAAGAATGTTTCTGCGAAGCCTCCAAACGAAAGTTTTGAGGCGTAGCAGAACAATAAATTTTTTAATGATGAATATACGCTATTGGTTAGTAATATATTTTGGATTATTCCTGTTTTTTGGATGTGCCAGCCTGCCGGTCGAGGAAGAGCGTATTACACAACAGATGGTAGAGCCGGAGCGAAGCGGTATTTACCACAAAGTGCAAAAAGGGGAAACCCTCTGGCAGATCGCCAAAGCGTACGATGTTTCCATGGCGGATGTTATCAACACCAATAATATCCCCAATGTCGCCCAGATCGAGCTGAACCAATTGATTTTTATCCCCGGCGTGCAAACGCTCCGGGACATCCCTCCGCCGCAGCAGGAGGAAGACAATGGTTTCAGCTGGCCGGTGAAAGGGGAGCTCATCGCCTACTTTCACCAGATGCACGGGCAATATATCAATAAGGGGATCGATATCCGCGTTCCCGAAGGCACGTTGGTGAAGGCCTCGCGTTCGGGGAATGTTGTTTTTGCTGATGAATTGACCGGCTATGGCAAGACCGTGATCCTTTCCCATTCCGGCGGGTTCCATACGGTCTATGCCCAGAATTCCCAGCTTTTGGTCCAGCTGGGGGATTATGTTCCGAAAGATACGTCAATTGCGCGCGTCGGGCATAACAAAAATTTGGCTTATGTGCATTTCCAGATCCGTAAAGATGCGATCGAAGATAATCCGCTTAATTATTTACCTTAGAGGCTTATGAATTTTTTAGATATAGAGAAATCGTTTCTTGGCCGCCAGGACGTTTTGAACGTTCTTAAAAAGCGGATGACGGATCTAAAAGAAGGTTACCGGCAGAACATCGCCCTTCTGGGCTATCCTTACGTCGGCAAAAGCTTCATCCTTTATCATTTCCTGAGGAATCTCGATGACAGGGACGTGATCGCCATCTACCTTGACCTGGAGAACAAGGATTTCCCGTATTTTCTGGATAAATTCATCGGCAGCCTCCTTTATAATTTCTCCAAGAACTGCAACCTTCCCTTAAGCGAAAACATTTCCGTCTTGTTGGAAACGACCAAGCAGGTCATCCCGCACACCGTTCAGGTCATCAGGAAAGTCCAAGCGGATTTTACCAACGGGAAATCCAACGCCGCCTACCAGGGGTTATTGGCGCTGCCGGAGGTCTTTACCAACGAAACGGGAAAATACTGTGTTTTGATCCTCGATGAATTTCAGGGCCTGAAGGATTATCCGCTTACCAACGCGTTTCAGGTTTTGGGCAAGAAGATCATGACGCAAAAGCGCTGCCTCTACGTTGTTTCCAGCTCTTTTGCGGCGGAGGCCAAGAAGATCATTACGGAAAAGCTGTCTTTGTTGTTCGGCAATTTTGAGACGATCGTTGTCGAGCCCTTTGATCTGGCGGCCAGCCAGGAGTTCATTGAACGGCGTTTGGCCGGCATCAAAGTGGGAGGGAGTTTAAGCAGCTTCCTGACGGATTTTACCGGCGGGCACCCGCTTTATCTCGAGCTGATCTGCCGCGAGATGATCAGCTTAAGTGCGTTGCATAACCAGATGGAGGTGTATATGCCGATTCTGGCGCAGGCGGTCGAAAATACGCTCTTTGACCGCTGGGGCGTTTTAAGCCGCCACTTTGAACTTTTGGTCAACGAGATGTTCACCGGCAAAGGCAACCGCACGATGTCGGAGCTTCTTATATCGCTGGCCAACGGCCACCATAAACTGGAGGATCTGGCCAATGATCTGGGCCTAAAAAGGGTCGTCCTGATCAAGAAGATGAACAATTTGCTGGAGAAGTCGATCGTCGTTAAAAACGGCAAGTTTTATTACTATAAAGACAAATTGTTCAAGTATTGGGTCAAATACGTCTATCAAAAACGCATGAAGGACGTGGAATTGGCTCCCGATAAACAGCAGAGGATGTTCAAAGAGGAATTCCAGGCCCATATCGAAAGCTTTAAGCTCGCTACCCGCCAGGATTTCTCTTCCCGGGTGGTCGATCTGTTGCATTGTTTTGACAACGAATCGCTGCATTTGAAAGGCCGCAAGTACCGCCTGCCGCAATTCAGGGAGATCGTCCCCTTTAGGACGCGGGATGAGAACGGGCTGTACCTGGATTTCATCAAAGCCAAGACGGATGATGCGGTCTGGTTCATCGTGACGAAGAAAGACCATTTAAGCGAAGGGGAACTGGATCTGATCATGGCCGAAGCGCGCAAGATCGCCAACAAATCGCAGCGGTGCTTGATCATTTCCCTGTCGGACCTTGATGAGAACGCCCGCCTGCGGGCGCTTCAGGAAAAATTTTGGATCTGGAACGAAGGGGAACTCAACGCGTTATTAACATTATTTGATAAGCCTTATATCGTGCGATGAAAATTGGTGTGATAGCCGATACGCATTCATTAGACATCCCCAAGGAAGTGCTGGAGGCTTTTAAGGGGGTGGACCTGATCATCCATGCCGGCGATTTTTGTTCGCTCAAGGATGCCGAGGTCCTAAAAAAGATCAAAGAGCTCAAGGCCGTCCATGGTAACATGGACGATCATGAGGTCCGCAAGGAATTCCCGATCCGGCAGGTCATCGATTGCGCGGGAGTGAAGATCGGCCTGGCCCACGGCCATGGCGCCTCTTCTCACGCGCTGGCTTTTGTCCGCAAGGAATTTGAGAAGGACAAAGTCGACGCCGTCATTTTCGGGCACAGCCACCAGCCCATGAACGAAACCATTGACGGGGTTTTGTATTTCAACCCCGGCAGCCCCAACGACAAGGTCCATGCCCCCTATAATTCATATGGTCTTTTGGAGATCAAAGACGGCAACGTCAAGGCAAAGATCATTAAGTTAAAATGACCATGGAAAAGATCTGGGCCCCGTGGCGGGTCAAATATATTTTTAATATCGTCAAAAAAAGTGGGGGCTGCGTTTTTTGCCGGATCTTGAAGGAAAAAAAGGATCATAAAAATTTTATTTTTTTGCGTACTAAGCTATCTTATGCGGTTTTGAATATTTTTCCTTACAACAGCGGCCATTCATTAATCCTTCCCAAACGCCATGTCAATGATATCAGCAAGTTCACGAGGGAGGAGTGGGCCGATTTGGTAGAACTTCTGGAGAAGGTGAAGAAATTGTTGGATAAAACGCTTAAACCGCAAGGGTATAATATCGGCATCAATATAGGCCGCGCGGCCGGTGCCGGTGTCCCGCGGCACATCCATATCCATATCGTGCCGCGCTGGCGGGGCGATGCCAATTTTATGCCGGTCATCGGCCACACCAAAGTCATTTCCCAATCGTTAAGATCGTTATACAGGCATTTGATCGATGAGAACAAGAGAAGATATAGAAGAAATTGAAACGCAGATCCTTGCGCCGTACGCAATGAAAAGCAAGGACTCCGCCGGGCGCGAGTACGACAACTCCCAGCATGAAGTGCGCACCTGCTACCAGCGCGACCGCGACCGCGTCGTCCATTCGGAAGCCTTCCGTAAGCTGGAATACAAGACCCAGGTATTCGTGATCCTGGAGGGAGACTATTACCGCACGCGCCTGACGCACACCATTGAAGTCGCCCAGATCGCCCGCACCATCGGCCGCAGCTTGCGCTTGAACGAGGATCTGATCGAAGCCATCGCCCTGGCCCACGATCTGGGCCATCCACCTTTCGGTCACGCCGGGGAGGAAGCCCTTAATAAGATCATGAAAGAAATCAAAGAAGAATTTAATCATAATTTCAGGAGCTACGAGATCGTCACCCGGCTGGAGAAGCGTTATCCTAATTTTCCGGGGCTGGATTTGACGAAAGAGGTTTTGGTCGGTATCTTAAAACACAGCACGGTCTACGACCAGTCGACGGATTTGAAAGCCTATAAAAATGAAGGCCCCACCCTGGAAGCCCGTGTGGTCGATATGGCCGATGCGCTGGCATATCTTTCGCATGATATTGATGATGGTTTAACTTCCGGCTGTATCAGTAAAGACGATTTGATGGACAGTAAGCTTTGGCGCGACTCCTACGGGAAGATCGAATCGGCTTTGGATCCGAGCGACAAAGAAATGCTCAAGTACCAGGTCGTCAAATACCTGATCGACAACCAGACCAAAGACCTTTTGGAATATTCCCGCGGCCGGCTGAAGGAATGCAATTTTTCCAGCTCACAGGAGGTCAAGGATTTTCACCTGAAGAACCCGGATAAAAATGTGGTTGATTTCAGCCCCAAGATGAAGCAGGAGCGTGGAGAACTGCAGGATCTCCTTCTTCAGAAACTTTACCGTCATTACCGGGTGGTGAGGATGACGGAGAAAGCCAAAAGGATCATCAATGAAATTTTTAAGGTTTATCAGGAAAATCCCAACCAGTTGCCTTATAATATGTGGCCTAGAGAACATAAAGTTTCCGAGAAGGAAAAATACAAAGTCATTTGCGACTACATTGCCGCGATGACGGACCGGTCCGCGTTAGATGAGCACAAAAAACTCTTCGATCCATACAAAAAGGTATAAACAGATCCTCTCAGCGGTGCACATGGTGTACCGGCTGGTCAATTCCACCTATAACGCGCAGGAATTGTGCCTGCGCTTGACCCGCCTTTTATGCCAGTTCATCAAGGCCGATACGGCCATCATTTATGTTCTTGATCCGGTCGGGAAAAGGGTCGTCCTTAAGGCCTCCTTTGACAATAAAATCAATATCGCCCTCACCCGCAGGAAAGATTTGGACAAAATTTCCGTTACGGAAAAGCGTTTGTTGGACGGTTATTCCGTTTTAGAGAAACATCTGCTGGGGCTGCCATTGGTCGCCGATGAGAACATCGGGGCGATATTCGTTAAAAGAAAGAAGGGCGCGGCCTTCAGCGAGTATGACAAGGAGATGCTGGCCGTCGTCACCGAGCAATCCGTCACCGCCATTAAAAATTTGCAGCTCTACGAAGAGCAGCAGAAGGTCATCTTGGGAAGCATCGAATTCATCGGCAAGCTGCTGGAGCACCACGGCAGCATCCTGGCCAAGAAACATACCCCCGTTTATTTTTACGTCGTTAAGTCGCTGGGGCAGAAACTGGGCGTCAGCCAGGAGGGCATCAAGAATCTATATTATGCCAGCATCTTGCGCGATGCGGGGGCCATTGACGTGCCCTTTCAAATCTTATCGAAGAGAAGCCGGCTCACCCCGGAGGAATTCAAAGTCATCCGCCAGCAGCCGGCCAAGAACGCTGAGCTGATCCGGCCCGTCGAATTTCTAAAACCCGTCCTTCCGATCATTCTGTACCATCACGAGCATTATGATGGTTCGGGATACCCCTCAGGCCTTAAGAAAGAGCAGATCCCGCTGGGAGCGCGCATCATGGCCGTCGTCGACGCCTTCGATGCCATGACGCACGAACGGCCTTACAAAAAGACGCTGACGTTCGAGGAAGCCACCCATGAGCTGTACGCGCACAGCGGAACCCAATTTGATCCCAAAATCGTCGAAGCCTTCATTGAGCTCACCAAACAAAAAAAGTTCAGAAACTACTTGAGAAGCACCAAACAGAAATAATATAATAAACGCCTATGACTATTAATATTAAAGAGCAATCTCAGTTTGAGCTGTTCCCGGGAAATGCCAAGCATTTGGCCCCTCAAGCCATCCAGAACCGCCTATCAATAAAAGACTTGACACTTTCCATAGAAAACATTATTGTCTTATGCATTGTTTTGGTCATGACGTATGTAGTGTTCTTTTCCTTTGGGGTTGAAAGGGGCAGGCGTTTAGGATTAGCGCAACCTGCAGAGGAAGCCATCCCTGCCGGAAAAATCGAGATCCTGGCCGCCCCGCAGCCGGCGGAATTAGAACAAACCGCCAAACCCACGGCCCAACAGCAGTTGGAGCCCAACGCCAAAGAGCAGGTCCTGCAGGTCCCGCTGGAGCGAGAATTGACGGACGAAGACCTGTTCACGATCCAGATAGCTTCTTTCAAGTCGGAGACCAGCGCCCGCAAAGAAGTCGAGCGGTTGGGCAATACCGGCCATGAATCGTTCGTCGTCGCCAAAGGAGATTACTCGATCGTATGCATCGGAAAGTTCGCCCAGCGGGATGAAGCGAAGAAAGCATCGTCAAAACTGAAATCAAAATACCGGGATTTGTTGGTAAGGAGATTATAATATGTCGTTACACCCTTCCTTAAGAATCGATAAAGCAGCCGCGACCCAGAAAACTGTCTTGACCCGCATCGAGCGGATCAAGGATCTGATGAAAAATGGTTTTTGGGTGGAAGGCCAGAATGTCACCAGGCTTCCCAAGACCAAGGTCGTCCGCCTTAAGACAGGCAAAAAGAAGAAGGAAGAAGCACCGGCCGAAGGCGCCGCAGCACCAGCCGCTGGCGCTACCGCGGAAAAAGGCAAAGCCGGCGCCGCAGCCCCGAAAGCTGCCGGAGCCCCGGAAAAGGGCAAAGCCGCTCCTGCAGGAAAGAAGTAAACTTACCCCTTACCATGCAACGCTTTTTTATTTACCCGATCCTTTCTGCCGCCGTCATTCTTATCCAGTCGCCTGTCTTTGCCCAGCACAGCTTTCCTTTCCTGGGAGAAATTACCGAAAACGATGTCATCGTGCGTGCCGGCCAGAATCAGAATTTTGAGCAGGTGTCCCGGCTCGATAAAGGCAGCGGCGTCGTTGTCGTCGCCAAAAGCTACAGCTGGTATAAAATCCAGCTGCCTGCGGATGCCCAAATTTTTATCAGCGATAAATACATTGAGCGAAAAGGCAAACAGGGCCTGGTAACGGCCAAAGATGTCAACGTGCGCGCCGGGGCGGACATCAATTTTTCCATTGTCGGCCAGCTGACGCAGGGGGATACGGTCACGATCCTTGATACAAAACCCGGCTGGTACAAGATCGCCCCGGTGGAACAAAGTTACGGCTGGGTGAAAGAAGAATTCGTCGCCTTCAAGTCAAACACTCTTCCCCCGGGAAACCCACCGGAGGTTGTGCCGCAGCCCAAAGAAGAAAAGGCGGCAGAAGAGAAAAGGGTTGAAGAAAAGGTTGATAAGAAAGCGGAAGGAAAAGCCCTGATCACTATCGAAGGCGAACTGGCGGCCCTTAAGCAGCCCGTTTCCTCCGATATCCATTATCAGGTCCTATCGAAAGACAAGAGCGTTTATCTGATCAGAGGATTGACGTTTGTGCTGGATGATCTTGTAGGGCTGAACGTGCGCATCGAAGGCTCCCTCGAGGAGGGAAATCCCGCCCAAACCCCCTCGCCGGTCGTGAATGTTTCGAAAATTCAATTGATTCTCTAGCGAATCCTGCCATAATAAAATTTAATGATTGACGATATCATTAAAATTTTAGGAGTTCTTTTTCTGGCCATTGTCCTGCATGAGTACGCCCATGGCTGGGTCGCCTATAAACTGGGGGATCCCACCGCCAAAATAGCGGGGCGGCTGACGCTCAACCCTCTTAAACACATCGATCCTATCGGTACCATATTGCTTCCCGGGATCTTGATCACGATGCGGATGATGGGCTATGATACTTTTGTTTTCGGCTGGGCCAAGCCGGTGCCGGTGAATTTCATGCGCTTGCGCAAGCCCAAAAGGGACATGATATGGGTCGGGATGGCGGGCCCGGCCATCAATTGTTTGATGGCTTTTTTGTTCGCCCAATTGATCAATCTTGACATGCCGTTGGAGGACCTTCAGTTATTGGTGCTGGCGATTTTCATCAACCTTCTTCTGGCGGCCTTTAACATGATCCCCATTCCGCCGCTGGATGGCTCCAGGCTCGTGGCCGGACTCCTGCCGAATCGTTTGGCCATGCCGTATTTGCGGCTAGAACGCTATGGCATTTTCATCGTAATTGTATTATTATATTTCGGCCTTTTTGAAAAGATGGTTATCCCGGTGGTCAATTATCTGGGGAACCTTTTGGGGGTTAATTTCTCGTGAAAATAGTCCGTGTTTCGTTAAAAGAAAATTCGTACAAAATCGTCATCGGCCATAGGATTCTGCCGAAGTTGGGCGCGTATGTGAGACGGCTCAATATCGGCCGGGACGCCGTGGTCGTGACCAATCCGACGGTTGGGCGCCGTTACGCCAAAGCGGTCGTGCGCTCTTTGAAGGGATCCGGCATTCGTTCCAAGGTCCTCTTTGTCCCCGACAGCGAAGAGAGCAAATCCGTTAAAGTCGCTTTCGATCTGATTGAGCGGATCGCGAAGGACGCTTCTTTTAAAGGGGCGTTCATTGTGTCATTGGGTGGAGGTGTGGTGGGGGATGTGGCCGGGTTTGTGGCCGCTGTCTACCAGCGCGGTGTTCCTTACATCCAGGTGCCGACGACCTTTTTGGCGCAGATCGACAGCGCCATCGGCGGCAAGGTCGGTATCGATCTTAAGCAGGGAAAGAATCTGGTCGGCGCATTCTATCAGCCCAAATTGGTTTTCAGCGACGTCGACTGCCTGGCCAGTTTGAACAGGAAACAATTGCGTAACGGCCTGGCCGAGGCGATCAAATACGGCATCATCGATTACCGCTCGCTCTTTTCTTTTATCGAGAAGAATGCCGGTAAGTTGTTGGCGGGGGACCGCTCCGACTTAACGAAGCTGGTGGAATGCTGCAGCCGCATCAAGGCGAAAGTCGTCGTTGCCGATGAAAAGGAAACCAAAGGTATCCGCAGCATCCTGAACTTCGGGCACACGATCGGCCACGCCATTGAGGCGGCGGGCCGGTACAAAGGCTACCAGCACGGCGAGGCGATAGCCTTGGGGATGCGGGTGGCCTCCGACATTTCCGTCTCGATGAAATTGCTTTCGCGCAAAGAAGAGCAGAGGATTAATGACCTGATCACCCACGTCGGCTTGCCGCGGCGGATCCGCGGCATCAAACTCTCCGATATCTTAAAAGCGATGCGCCATGACAAGAAGTTCCCGGCCGGGCGCAACCGCTTTGTCCTGGCGACGCGCATAGGGAAAGTGAAATTGGTAACAGGCGTGCCGCTTTCCGTCATTGCGAAAACCATCCTTAAGTATAAATAGATCGCTAGCGGTTTCTGGTCCGCAGGGTCGTCGTCGTCCCATCAGCTTCGTTAAGAAGCGTTACGTCCTTGAGGGTGATGCTGGTGATGAGGTAGCCTTCCACACGCTCGCCCATTTCATAAACCTCCCCATTGATGAGAGCCACGTTTCGGTTGTCCATGAGCATGGTCCCGTTGAGCTCCAGGCCTTCTTTGTAAGCGGGAACTTGAGATGGCTGCGTCGTTGCAAGCGCTTGCATGGCGGCAGGGGTCGTGGTTGGGGCGCGTTGAATGGCTTGGGTGGATTGTGCCGGTTGCG
>Ga0209640_10005867_pt1 | contig 10751 bp, 13 predicted proteins | sample RifCSP10_1_FD_184018 | JGI IMG/M metagenome (GOLD analysis project Ga0209640, IMG submission 184018) | Soil microbial communities from Rifle, Colorado - Rifle CSP2_sed 10_1 (SPAdes) (version 2) | ecosystem: Environmental > Terrestrial > Deep subsurface > Rock core/Sediment | place: Rifle...
TGACGCGTCAGTTCCGCGCGCAGTTCGGCGAGCACGTCCCAGGTCATCGACACGTAGAGTTCGCGCTCTCTGCCGTCCGTCTGCACACAGGTGAGGACGCCACCCTCGGCAACGCTGACGCGAAGCAGCGTCCTCTCGAACCTGCAGGCTCGCAGCTGGATCGGCGCGGCTGCCCCGGGCTCACCGTTGTGAAATCGACTCAGACTCATGATCGCCATGACGCCCTCCCAGGCCTCGATTCGTTCGCAGGCTAAATCCGTGGAGGCAAGCGCCAACAGCAACAGAAGGCTTAAGCATTTGTAAACTGATTGTGAAGTTTGAGGCGGCTCAGGGGACCAGCTGGTAGATGCCGCCGCCGCTGTCCGAGTGCTGCAGCACATAGATTTCGCCGTCGCTGCCCTGTGCGAAAGAGCTCACGTTGAAGCCGGCGGAGCCGATCTGGGCGTTCTCGCCGCGCACGGAGCCCTGGGCGCGCAGGCCCCAGATCTTGCCGCTGCAGTAGTCGGCGTAAACGTAAGCGCCCTGCAGCGCCGGGACGGCGCTGCCCCGATAGACGAAGCCGCCGGTGATCGAGCAATCGTTGCCGGCGTTGGCGTAGTCGATGATCGGCGGCTGCATACCGTCGTGGTTGCAGCCGGTACCGCCGCCAAGGCACTGCGATCCTTCCATGACGCTCCAGCCGTAGTTGCCGCCTCTGGTGATTATGTCGACTTCCTCGCGGGCGTCCTGGCCGACGTCCGCGAGCCAAAGGGCTCCCGCCACCTTGTCGAACGAGAAGCGCCAGGGATTCCGCAGCCCGTAGGCCCAGATCTCGCCGCGCGCGCCCTGCCTGCCGACGAACGGGTTGTCGGACGGCACCTTGTAGGCGCCGCCACCGGAGACATCGATGCGTAGCAGCTTGGCGAGCAGAGTCGAGAGGTTCTGGCCGTTGCCCTGCGGGTCGCGCGCCGAGCCCCCATCACCGAGCCCGATGTAGAGGTAACCGTCCGGCCCGAAGACCATCTGCCCGCCGTTGTGGTTGGAGAACGGCTGGGCGATCTCGAGCAGCACCATCTCGCCGCCCCGTGCGGCCGCCGAGCCCGATGCCGCATTGGCGATGAAGCGCGAGATCACGCTGCGCCGCGGGTTGGCGGCGCTGTAGTAAACATAAAACGCCCTGCTCTGCGCGAAGTCCGGCGCGAACGCGAAGCCGAGCAGCCCTTCTTCGTTGCCCGCGGTGCTAACCCGGTCCGTGATATCGAGTATCTCCGCAGCCGCTGCGTTGGGCACATTCGGTGTTATGGCGGTAATGCGACCCGCTTGTTCCGTGACGAACCAACGACCGTCCGGCGCCTGGTACATCCCGGTCAGCCGCTTGAAGCTCAGGTTTGGGAAGACGCGCTGAAGCTTCACCGATGGCAGGCCGCGGTTGACCGTTGGCGATTCGGCCGGCGACGCGGTTCCGTCATCGTCACCACCGCAGGCGGCTGCAAGGGAAACGAGGATGGCGGCAAGCAAAGTCAGTCGGGCCATCGATTCTCTCAGCCTAGCAGAGGCAGGTCTCACACCTGTTAAACGAGGATTGCAGCCCGCCGGATGCGCCGCCTGCTAGCATCGAGGCGTGCGTAGACGCGGCTCCGACTTTGCCGTCCTGGCCCTGGGGGTTGCAGCCGTCAGCACTGCCGCGGTGCTGATCCGCAAGGCGGAGGCGCCGGCGCTGGTGATCGCCGCTTACCGGCTCGGGCTGGCTTCGCTGCCTTTGCTGCTGATCGCCGGCCTGCGGCGCCGCCCGGTTCTGCCTTCACAGAGCACGCTGCTGGCGCTGACCCTGCTCTCCGGCGTCTTCCTGGCCCTGCACTTCGGCTTCTGGGTCGCGTCGGTGAAACAGACGTCAATCGTCACGTCGGTTGTCCTGGTCACCACGACGCCGCTGTTCGTCGGGCTCTCCGGCGGACCGCTGCTCGGCGAGTGGCCGGGCCGCAGCATCTGGATTGCCCTCGGCATCGCCGCGCTCGGCAGCGCCTTGATGGTCTCCGAAGACCTCAACGCCGGCGGAGACACGCTGACCGGCGATCTGTTCGCGCTGCTCGGCGCTCTGTTCGCGGCGGGCTACCTGATGGCGGGCCGGCGCGTCCTGGGAAGCGGCGCCGGCTGGCTTCAGTACATCACGATCACCTACACCACCGCGGCGGTCATCCTGCTCGCCGCGGTGGTGATCGCCGGCGAGACGCTGGGTGGCTACTCGGATCGCACCTACGCCTTCGTCGTTGCCATGGCGCTGGTGCCGCAGCTCATCGGCCACACGGCCTTCAATCGCTCCCTTGCTTTTCTGCCGGCGATTGTCGTGTCGCTCGCAGTGCTCGGCGAGCCCGTAGGGGCGACGATCCTGGCGTCGATCTTCCTCAATGAAGATCCGACGCTTCTCCAGCTAGTTGGCGGACTGGTGGTGCTGGCCGGCGTGGCGGTAGGCGTGCGCGGCGACGTGAGGACGGCGCCGATTGCGGTCGGCTAAGCCTGCATCCTGTTGTTCCAGGGCTCGTAAGACACCGGCGGCGAGTCGTTGATGCGGACGACCTCGACTGCGTAACCGGCGACTTCGTCCCACTTGAACTGGCCGACCTCGCTGTTGCCGAAGAAGCAGCGCAGCATCAGCATGCCGGTCTCCGCCGTGGACTCCAGGCGCACGTAGTTGGCGTCCGCCATCGGCGCCTTCTCACCGTTCTTCAGGTAGACAACGACCACGGGCTTCCTCCCAGGAGCAACCTGCTCCTGGCTTATTTTCGACAGCCCGTGACGTCTTCGGAAGGAGCTAGGCGGTCTGGCGCGAGGACGTCAGTATCTCGTCGATCATGCCGTACTCCTTGGCCTGCTGCGCCGTCATGTAGAAGTTGCGGTCGAAGTCGCGGCGGATACGCTCGGGATCCTGCCCCGTGTTCTTGGCCAGGATGTCGCGGATCAGGTCGTTGAGGCGGATCGTCTCGCGCGCCTCGATCTCGATGTCCGACGCCTGGCCCTGCACGCCCCCTAGAGCCTGGTGCATGTGGATCGTGGCGCTGGGCATGGCGTAGCGCTTGCCCGGCGTGCCGGAGCTCAGCAGCACCGTCGCCATGCTGGCGCAGACGCCCACGGAATACGTGGCGATGTCGCAGCGGTTGAGTTGCATCGCGTCCAAGATTGCCAGGCCGGCGTGGACTTCGCCGCCGGGCGAGTTGATGTAAATCGAGATGTCCCGGTCCGGGTCTTCGCGCTCCAGGTGCAGCAGCTGCGCGATGATGCTGTTGGCTACCTGGTCGAAGATCGGCGTGCCAAGGTAGACGATGCGCTCCTTGAGCAACATCGAGTAGATGTCGTAAACGCGCTCGCCGCGCGGCGTGGTTTCTACCACGGCGGGGATAATCGCTTCGATGCGGTTGAGTTCAATGTCGTGCGGGTAGTTGTAGTTCATTGCTTGGCTCTCCTTGGCTTACTTATATCTGACCACATTCGTGGCGCCTGCGTCATGTTTCAGCTGCGTGTCCGCCGATACTCAGGTGGGTCGTTATGATGTGCCAGCTATGAGCGAGAGCTCGGAGGGACTCTCGGCGCGCTTCGAGGGCATCGAAGACGCAGTCGAGGAGATCGAAGAGAACGTCGAAGCGCTGCGCGAAGTCTCCGGGCGCATCGGCTGGTTTCGCTTCGAATACGCCATCCTCACAGGCCTCGTCCTGCTCCTGGCCGGCTACCTGCTTGCCTACTTCGTCTTCGACGTCGACCTCGACCGGCTCAGGGAGTGGGGCTACTTCGGCGTCTTCTTCATCGCGATGGCCGGCTCGGCCACCATCGTCCTGCCCACGCCGAGCACGGTGGCGATTTTCGGCGGCGCCGTCGTGCTCCACCCTGTCCTGGGCGTGCCCGCGCCGATCATGGTCGGGCTGGTCGCCGGGCTCGGCGACGCGATCGGCGAGTTCTCCGGCTACGGCCTCGGCTACGCGGGCACGGACATCCTGCGCCAGCGACGCGTCTACCGCACCTTCGAGCGCTGGATGCACCGCAACGGCGTCCTGACGATCTTCCTGCTCTCCACGTTCCCCAACCCGCTGTTCGACCTGGTAGGCGCTGCCGCCGGCGGCGCGCGCATGTCTCCCTTGCGCTTCTTCCTCTCTACGCTTGCCGGGAAGATAGTCAAGGACATCTTCCTGGCCTACGGTGGTACCTTCTCCATCGGGCTGGTCGCGGACCGACTCTAAGACATGACGGCAGCTCAATTCGGCAGGCAGGGCAGCACTCGCGCCGGGGCGGTCATCGTCGCTGGCGGGAGCAGCAGCCGCATGGGCGGCACCGACAAGCTGCTGGCGCCGCTGGCTGGACGGCCCGTCATCGCGCACTCGATCGCCGTTTTCGCCGGCCATCCGGCGATCGACGAGCTCGTGGTCGTGACCTCAGCCGCCAACCTGGCGGCCGTACGGGCCCTGGTTGCCGAGCTCGCGCCCAGAGCCCGCGTCGTGCCCGGCGGCGCGCGCCGCCGCGATTCAGTACGGGCGGGCCTCGAAGCGCTGAGCGGCTGCGACTACGTCGTGGTGCACGACGCGGCGCGGCCCCTGGTCACGGCAGGAATGATCGACGCCGCGCTCGAAGGCGCCCACGAGGCCGGAGCCGCGCTCTGCGCCGTGCCGGTGACCGACACCGTCAAGCGCTCCGAGCCCTCCGGCCGCGTCTCCAGCACCGTCACGCGTGAGGGACTCTGGCTGGCGCAGACACCCCAGGCGTTTCGAACCGAGCTGCTGCTCCGCGCCCACCGGACCATCGGGATCGACGTGACGGACGATTCGGCGCTGATCGAGCTGCTCGGCGAGCCGGTCAAGCTCGTCATGGGCTCGACGCGGAACATCAAGATCACGCTGCCGGAAGACCTGGCGTTGGCACGGGCGCTGGTCGCAGCCGCCGGGGGGGAAGCCTGATGCGGATCGGCATTGGCTACGACGTCCACCCCTTCGAGGAGGGACGCGCCCTGATCCTCGGCGGTGTCCGGTTCGAGGGCGAGCGTGGCCTCGCCGGCCACTCGGACGGTGACGCCCCGACTCACGCACTCATTGATGCGCTGCTCGGCGCCGCTGCCCTCGGCGACATCGGCACGCATTTCCCCAGCAGCGACCAGCGCTGGCGCGGCGCCGACAGCATCGAGCTGCTGAAACAGATCGCAAGAATCGTGGTCGCGGCCGGTTACGAAATCGTCAACGTTGACATGACCGTGATTGCTGAGCGGCCGCGCGTCGCCCCGCGCGTGCGGGAGATGCGCGCCAAGCTGGCCCTGGCCTTAGGCATCGACCTCGCAAGGGTCAGCGTCAAGGCGAAAACTACGGACGGCCTCGGCGCTATCGGCCGCGGCGAGGGCATCGCTGCGCAGGCGATCGCGCTGCTAGAGGAGCGCTAGTTAGGCAGCCATCTCCCGCAGGCCCTTAAGGACGCTGATCAGGAACAAAGGGAACAGAGGGAACAGGAGGAACACTTCGACGAGCGGTTCGGTGTTCCCGTTGTTCCTTTGGTTCCCTCTGTTCCTGTCGTCCCACCGCGTTATGCTATATTGCGAAGCGTTTATGAGTCGTATCCGCCTCCACTGCATCTGTCTATAGGGTGCTCGCCTCGCGGGGCGACACCCGACCTACCGCACGCCCTCGGGCAGGCGTGCCGCGAGACAGAACCACGGAGGCAGGCAGTGTCCCTAGTAAACAGCATCCGCAGAGACATCAAGGCAGCGCTCGACCGCGACCCGGCCGCCAACAGCGCCGTGTCTGTCGTGCTGCTTTACCCGGGCTTCCACGCCCGGCAGCTGCATCGCCTGGCTCACGCGCTGCACCAGGCCGGCGTGCCGTTCATACCCGGGCTCGTCGCCTTCATCAACCGCTCCTTCACCGGCATCGAGATCCATCCCGGCGCCACGATCGGCGAAGGCCTGTTCATCGACCACGGCATGGGCGTCGTGATCGGCGAGACCGCCGTGATCGGCGACGACTGCCACTTGACCCAGGGCGTCACGCTCGGCGGCACCAGCACCCGGCATGAGAAGCGCCACCCAACGCTTGGCAACAACGTCCAGGTCGGCGCGGGAGCCAAGCTGATCGGCGCCATCACGGTCGGCGACCATGCCCGCATCGGCGCCGGCGCGGTTGTCGTCACCAGCGTGCCCGAGTACGCGACTGTGGTCGGCGTGCCGGGCAAGGTGGTCGCCTTCTACGACCCGGGCAACGACACGATCCAGCGTCTGCCGGACCCGGAGTGGGACCGCATCGAAGAGCTCTCCCAGAAGCTCGAAACCCTGCGCTCGCAGGTCGCGGCCCTCGAGGCGGAGCTGGCTGAGCACGGCAGCGCCGTCCATCGCATCGGCCCTAACGACAACTAGCCACTCCGAGGTCTAGCACGAGGCACGCCATGGTTCTAAGGTTCAAAGGTTCCTGGGTTCTGCAGCCATAGCCGGATCGAGCATTCCTAGCCACACGGAGGCCCAGTGCGACTCCACAACACCTTGAGCGGCAGAGTCGAGGAGTTCAAGCCGCGCAACGATAACCAGGTGCTCATGTACGTCTGTGGGATCACGCCGTACGCGGAGAGCCACCTGGGCCACGCGATGAGCTACATCATCTTCGATACGCTGCGCCGCTACCTGGAGTACCGCGGCTACGAAGTCAAGCACGTCCAGAACTACACGGACATCGACGACAAGCTAATCGCGCGCGCCGAAAACGAAGGCCGCAGCGTCGAGGATATCGCCGACGAGTACAGCAGCCAGTTCGCGAAGGCGATCAAGGACCTGAACGTACTGCCGGCACACGTCTACCCGCGCGCCACGCAGGAGATCCCGGCGATCCTCGAGATGATCGAGGATTTGGTCGCCAAAGGCTTCGCCTACGTAGGACCGCCGAAAGGCCCCTACGAGGCCAGCGATGTCTACTACCGCGTCGAGAAGAAGGCCGACTACGGCAAGCTCGCCAAGCGCAGCCTCGATTCGATGCTGGCCGGGGCCCGCATCGAGCCCCTCGAAGGCAAAGAAAACCCGATGGACTTCACGCTCTGGAAGGCCGCCAAGCCCGGCGAGCCGTCCTGGGACAGCCCCTGGGGCAAGGGACGCCCCGGCTGGCACATCGAGTGCTCCGCGATGTCGTACCGGCACCTGGGGCCGCAAATCGACATCCACGGCGGCGGCCTCGACCTCGTCTTCCCTCACCACGAGAACGAGATCGCCCAGACGGAGGCGTTCACAGGCCTGGTGCCATTCTCCAACTTCTGGATCCACAACGGCCTGCTGCAGCTGGGCGACCAGAAGATGAGCAAGTCGCTGGGCAACCTGATCAACATGCGCGAGGCCATCGACCGCTACGGCGGCGACGCGATCCGCGTCTTCGTCCTGAGCAGCGGCTATCGCAGCCCGCTGACCTACAGCGAGGAGGCGCTGGCGGCGGGCAAAACCGGCGCCGAGCGCCTGCGCACCGCCGTCGAGGCTACCGATAGCGGCGCCGGCCAGCCGATCGATGCGGCGCCATACCGCGAGCGCTTCATCGCCGCCATGGACGAAGATCTCAACACGGCACAGGCCATGGGCCTGCTGTTCGACCTGGCGCGCGAGATCAACCGAGGCCGCGACGCCGGACGCTCCGTCGGCGAGGCACAGGCCGTACTACACGAGCTCGCGGGCGTGCTGGGCCTCCGCCTCGAAGCTGAGGAAAGCGAGTCGATGGCAGCTGCACCGTTCATCGAGCTGCTGATCGACCTGCGCAGGGAGCTGCGAGAAGCGAAGCAGTACGCGCTCGCGGACCGCATCCGTACCGGCCTCGGCAAGCTGGGCATCGTCCTGGAGGACGCCGCCGGCCGGACGACCTGGAAGCCGAAGTAGCCCAGGAACCGCAGGTTGAAACCTGCGGCATCAGGGGGCCGCGTCTACGGCTGAGCTGAGGAACGCCCGCAGCCTTGTCTCCATCATCTCCTCCGTGATCTCGCGCAGGCCGATGTCGCGGTAGCCGGGCAGCCAGCTGCGAAACGAGTTCAGCGCGTCGATGCCTCGGAAGAGGTCGAAGAACCAGACCTCCTGCACCGGGGCCGGAGCAAATGCCTGGTAGTGCTCCAGGAAGCGCTCCGCCGCCTCGAGCCCGTGGATCGTGGCCAGGTCAAAGCGGCACTGCGCCAGGTCGTCTCGCGGGTCGCCGACCCTGGCCGATGTCCAGTCCACGACCGCCGTGAGGCGGCCGCGGCGCCAGACGGTGTTGCCCGGCCAGTAGTCGCCGTGTACCAGGCAGGGCCCGGCCCAAACCAGGCGATCGATGTTGCGTCGCAGCGCCGCCTGCATCGCCTGCGCTAGGGGATCGTTGCGCAGGCCCTCGCGCAGCTCCTTGGCCACCTCCTGGCGGATCTCAGCCGACCCCTCGACGGGCAGATGCGCCAGGTCATAGCGGTCCGGCGTCATGGCGTGCAGCCGGAGGATCGCAGCGACGAGCTGCGTCAACCAGGCTTCGCGGTTGCGTGGCGCCAGCAAGGGGCGGCCGGCGTGCTCCATGACCATGCCCGGCAGGCCCAGCCGCTCGCCGGTCTCGTCGAGCAGGAACAGCCTGGGCGCCGGCACACCGGCTTCGTGCAGCAGCGCGATCGTCCGGTACTCGCTGCGGGCGTTGGCGGCGGCGCCGATGCGATGGTCGGTGGTCAGCCGGACGATGAACCTGCCCGGCAGGCCCCGCACGTCCCGATATGACACGCTGAAGACGCCGTTTGAAAGCCCGCCACCGAGCCTGCGGATACGGCGCAGCGTCCCGCCGGGGTAGAGGTCCTCGAGCAGGCGCTGCATCGCTTCACGCTTTGGCGGTTGGCGCCAGGGTGACTGCGGTGAAGCGGCCATCCCGGCACTATAGCGTTTGACGGCCTCTAACTCGCGGCGCGACAATATCTGTATGCAGGACGAAGTCTTCAACGAGATCGACAAGGCACTCAAGACCGGCACGCCGCTCGTCGTGGCCACGGTCGCCGCCTCGCGTGGCTCCACGCCTCGCAAGCCCGGCGCCAAGATGGCCGTGCGGCCGGACGGCAGCTTCTGCGGCACCATCGGCGGCGGCTGCGGCGAGGCAGAGGTCTGGCAAGAAGCTATGAACGTCCACCAGAGCGGCAGGCCGCAGCTGGTGATCGTAGACCTCACAGAATCGCCCGAGGGCGAGGACAAGATCTGCGGCGGCATCATGGAAGTCTTCGTCGAGCGCGTCGTCTGACGCGCCCTTCCCCCACACCGCCCCTGGGCAAGCGGGCAATCTGGCAAACGGGCAAAGCGAAGCTGCGGGACGGCGCCAGCAGTTTGACGGGCCAGAATCCCGATGCTAAGGTCTGATCGTAGAACTAGGGTGCAGGAGGTGCTCCCAAATGCTTGCAGCGGGGCCGTTCGGACTCGGGCCAATGGAGCTCGTAATCATACTTCTCGTACTGGTGATGCTGTTTGGCGCCACGCGCCTCGCCGACCTCGGCGGCTCGCTGGGCAAGGGCATCAAGGAGTTTCGCAAGGAGATTCAGACTGACGACGACAAGCCGGAGGCAGCTGTCTCGGCTACCGCCCCCGTCGCCTCCGTTCCCGTTGCGTCTGCTCCCGTTGCGTCTGCCAACGGTGGGCCGGAAACCGTATCAGCGATAAAGTGCGCAAGCTGTGGCGCCCTCAACACCGTCGGCTCCAAGCACTGCAACCAGTGCGGCGTGGCAATCGCGGCGCCGGTTTCCTGACCAAAGCAAGGTAGCGAGATTCGGGAGCGGGCCTGGAGCCCGCTCTCTCATTTGCAGACATGCCGCTCAAAGCCGTCCTCTTCGACCTCTGGGAGACCCTGATTCAGGATCGCCCCGACCGCGCCCAGCCGCGCCGCGCCTGGCGCACGGGCGCCGTGCGACAGGTGCTGGCGGAACATGACTTCGAGGTTGAGGTCGATCCCGTCGGCAAGGCGCTCGACGCCACGACCGTCGCGCTGACCGCGATGCACGACGAAGGCCGCGACGTAGATGGACCGGGCCGGGCGGGCCTCCTCCTCGAGAAGCTGGACGGCGAAACGCAGCGCCGGGCGCCGCGCTCCGCCGCCTTGGACTTGTTCGAGGTCATCGCATCGATGCCGCTGGACCTGGCGCCTCACCTGGCGCCGCACACCTCGGAAACGCTGACGTCGCTACGCGGTCTCGGCCTGGCCGTCGGGCTGGTCTCCAACGCCGGCATGACCACGGCCCCGAACCTGCGCCTCATGCTTACTCACTACGGCATCCGTGAACTGTTCGACGTTCTGATCTTCTCAGACGAACTCCTGGTCGCGAAGCCCGACCCGCGCATCTTCGGCGCGGCGCTCGATGGCCTGGGCTTCGCGGCCTCTGACTGCGCCTTCGTCGGTGACAACCCTCACAACGACGTTTCGGGAGCAATCGCGGCCGGCCTGTTCTCGGTGCAGATCGGCGCCAAGACCCGCGACGGCGTTACCCCCCAAGCCCGCATCGACTCACTGGCGGAGCTGATCCCGGCGCTACAAAACGGCTTCTCCTTCACCTGAGCACTGTTGAGGTCCGACACTGGAGTGTTTGACAAGCATGCTAAGTTTTAGCTACCCCCCATATGGGGGTTTGAGGGGAGAGCGGCATGCAATACACGACCCGGCTAGGCGACCAGCCCGGCCACGCGCACGTTAACTACCAGTGTCCCTGCGGCTGCGTGGCCGGCCTGACTTACGATCGCGAATCTGGCGCCGAGCACCTAGGGGCCTGCTGCTGCGGCCGTTTGCTGTGGGTGGGCGCCGGCGCCG
>Ga0209640_10005868_pt1 | contig 10750 bp, 12 predicted proteins | sample RifCSP10_1_FD_184018 | JGI IMG/M metagenome (GOLD analysis project Ga0209640, IMG submission 184018) | Soil microbial communities from Rifle, Colorado - Rifle CSP2_sed 10_1 (SPAdes) (version 2) | ecosystem: Environmental > Terrestrial > Deep subsurface > Rock core/Sediment | place: Rifle...
GTGGTCCTCGTCCTCCCAACCTTCCGGCGGCAGCACGTGGCCAGGCACGATGGCGTTCACGCGGATCGCCGGCGCCAGTGCCCGCGCCAGCACGCGCGTCATGTGGACCAGCCCGGCCTTGGCGATCGCGTGGTGCGCATAGGATGGCCAGGCCTGGAGCGCGGACAGGTCTCCGATGCTGACGATGGCGCCGCGGCTCTGCCGCAGCAGCGGCGCCGCCGCCTGCGCCAGGAAGAACGGGCCCTTGAGGTTGACCGCGAGGACGCGGTCCCACTCCGCCTCGCTGATCTCGGCGAACGGCCGGCGCACGAACACCGCCGCGCTGTTGACGAGGACATCGAGCCGGCCGTACTCGGAACCCGTCCGCTCGACCAGGCCGCGCACGCCATCCATCGTTCCCAGGTCCGCCCGCACGGCAATGGCGCGGCCGCCCGCTGCGCCGATCTCGCGCACGGCCGATTCCGCATCGGCCACCGAGTCGCGGAAGTTCACCACGACCGTCGCGCCCGCACGGGCCAACCCCAGCGAAAGCGCGCGGCCGACCCGGCGGGCGCCTCCCGTGACGACGGCGATTCTCCCCTTCAGTTCCATGACCACAAAGCTAGTGGCGGGGTCCGGCACCATCAATTAAACTGGCCGACGGGTGCGAGGGACGTGCTTCGATTCCGGCGGGAATGCTCGAACTCGATGGCAGGGTCGCCGTGGTCACCGGGGCCACGCGCGGGATCGGCAAGGCGATCGCCGAGGCGATCGTGGACGCGGGCGGTCGCGTGGTCGTGGCCGCCCGCAATGCCGAGGATGTCCTGCGCGTGGCCGCCGACCTGAACCGCCGCGCCGGCGCGACCCCCGAACGCCCTTCGGCCGCCGGCCGCGCCTGCGACGTCCGCCGGCCCCGCGATTGCCGCGACCTCATTGCCGGATCCGTCTCGGAATTCGGCCGGCTCGACCTCCTCGTCAACAATGCCGGCATCGGCCTGTTCGCCCCCGTTGAAACGCTCGACCCCGGCAGCTGGGACGACGTCATCGGGACCAACCTGAGCGGCGCGTTCTACTGCGCCCACGAGGCGATTCCCCACCTCCGCCGGACCGGCGCCGGCTGGATCATCAACATCGGCAGCCTCGCCGGCCGGAACGCGTTTCCCGACGGCGCGGCGTACAACGCGAGCAAGTTCGGGCTGATCGGCTTCAGCGAGGCGCTGATGCAGGAGGTCCGCCACGACGGCATCCGTGTCAGCTGCATCATGCCGGGCAGCGTCGAGACCGGGTTCGCGGGCCATGAGTCCGGTGGCGGCTCCTGGCGCATTGCACCCGAAGATGTCGCACGGGTCGTTCTCGACCTGCTCGCGTTCCCGGCCCGTTCCTTGCCCAGCCGCATCGAGTTGCGTCCGTCCCGCCCACCCCGGAAATGAACGGGCACGGAGAAGCACGCATGAAGGACACCGCATACCGGACCGAAAAGGACTCGCTTGGCGAGATGCGCGTCCCGGCCGACGCCCTCTGGGGCGCCCAGACCCAGCGAGCCGTCGAGAACTTCCCCATCAGCGAGCTGCGCTTCCCGCGCGGCTTCATCGCGGCCATGGGCATCATCAAGAAGGCCGCCGCACAGACCAACGCCGAGCTGGGCCTGCTCGACGCCGGCCTGGCCCGCGACATCATCGCGGCCGCCAACGAGGTCGTGGACGGCCGGCTCGACCGCCATTTCGTGCTCGACATCTTCCAGACCGGCAGCGGCACCTCCACCAACATGAACGCCAACGAGGTCATCGCCAACCGCGCCATTCAGCTGCGGGGCGGCGCCATCGGCTCGAAGAGCGTGCACCCCAACGACCACGTCAACGCGGGACAGTCCTCCAATGACGTGATTCCCACCGCCATGCAGGTCGCCGCCTGCGTCGCCATTCACGTCGACCTGATCCCCGGGCTCCGCCTCCTGAACGAAGCCCTGGCGCGCAAGGCCGTCGAATTCGATGACGTGGTCAAGTCGGGCCGGACCCACCTGATGGATGCCACACCCGTCCGCCTGGGCCAGGAGTTCGCCGGCTTCGCCGCCCAGATCGAACAGGGTGTGCGACGTCTCACCGAGGCCGCCCGCGACCTTGCCGACCTGCCGCTCGGCGGCACCGCCGTCGGCACCGGCATCAACACGCACCCGGAGTTCGCGGCCCGCACGATCGCGCGGCTGAGCCAGGCGACCGGCATCGAGTTCCGCGAGACCGCCAATCACTTCGAGCGGCAGGCCACCCGCGACACCATCGTCTACGCTCACGGCGCCCTCAACACGGTCGCCGTTTCGCTCACCAAGATCGTCAACGACCTGCGCTGGCTGGCCAGCGGCCCGCGCGCCGGGATCGCCGAGATCACGCTCCCCGCGGTCCAGCCGGGCTCCAGCATCATGCCCGGCAAGATCAACCCGGTCATTCCGGAGGCCGTGACGATGGTCGCGGCCCAGGTCATGGGCAACCACACCATGATGACCGTCGGCGGACTCGGTAGCCACTTCGAGTTGAACCTGATGATGCCGGTCATGAGCTACGGCCTCCTGCAGTCGATCTCCCTGCTGGCCGCAGCCGCCCGCGTGCTCGCCTCGAAGTGCGTGAACGGCATCACCGTCAACGCCGAGAGGTGCCGCGAGCTGCTCGAGGGGAACCTCTCGCTCGCCACGGCCCTCGCGCCCACGCTCGGCTACGACCGCGCCGCCGCGATCGCCAAGCAGGCCTTCGCCGAGGGCAGGACGGCTCGCGACGTCGCGCGCGAGCTGGGACTCCTCTCCGACGCCGAGTTGGACGACCTGCTCGACGTCCGCGCCATGACCGAGCCGGGCATCCCCGGAGAGGGCGCCATGCCGGGCGGCGGCTGAGCACTCCCCGGAAAGACGAGGACGAGGATCGGCGACGGCAGGGCGCGCCGATCCCGTCCTCCTCTCAGACCGCCTCGACGGCCCCGCAGGGCTCCGCGCTTCCTGCGAGGCCGGGTCGCGGCCGCTACGGCCCTTCGTGCTCCGCCGCTTCGATGGCGGCGGCACTCGAGAAGTCCGGCGCTTTCGAGGGCGTCAGAGTCAGGCCCTCGCTCCTCGCCACGACGACCGCCGTCAGGATGTCCGCGCTCACGTTGGGCACCGTCCGCGCCATGTCGAGGATCCGGTCCACACCCAGGATCAGCGCGATGCCCTCGCCCGGCACGCCCACCATCGTGAGCACCATCACCAGCAGCGGGATCGATCCCGCCGGCACGCCCGCCGCTCCCACCGCCGTGATGATGGCCATGACCACCACGATCAGCTGCTGGCCGATGTTGAGGTCGATGCCGAACACCTGGGCCAGGAACAGCACGGTCATGCCCTCGAAGAGGGCGGTGCCGTTCATGTTCATGGTGGCGCCCAGCGGAATCACGAAGCCGGCGATCTCGCGCGGCACGCCGAATTCCTCTTCCGCCGTGCGCAGCGTGGTGGGCATCGTCGCGTTGGAGCTGGACGTCGAGAAGGCCGTGATCATCACGTATCGGAGCCGGCTGAAGAAGGTAATCGGCCGGAGTCCGCCGAACACGCGGGCGAGGATGCCGAGCGTGACGACCATGTGGATGAGCAGTCCGGTCAGGACCATGATGACGTAGAGGCCGAGCGAGCGGAGCACGTCGAAGCCGAACCGCGAGGTAACGGCGAAGATCAGGGCGGCGACGCCGTAGGGCGCGAGGTGCATGGCGAAGCCGATGATCTCGATGATGGCCTGGCCGAAGCCCTCGATGAAGCGGATGACCGGGTCGGACATTGCCTTGGGGATGCGCGTGAGCGCGACGCCGAAGATGAGGGCGAAGAAGATCACGCCCAGCATTTCGCCCCTGGCGGAGGCATCGACGATGTTGCGGGGCACGATGGCCACGAAGGTGTTGATGCCGAATCCCGAGGTCTCGGCCGCGGTCACGCGTTCACCGGCCTGCGAGGAGTATTGAGCGAGCAGCCCGGCGCGCACGGTGGGATCGAGCGACTCACCCGGCCTGAAGGTGTTGGCGAGGATGAGGCCGAGGGTCACGGCGAGGCCGGTGGTGAAGATGAAGAAGCCGAGGGTCTTGCCGCCCACGCGGCCGAGGCGGCCGAGGTCGCCGAAGCTGGCGACGCCCATGGTAAGCGTGGAGAAAACCAGCGGGATCACCACCATGAAGAGCATGCGCAGGAAGATCTGGCCGACGGGAGTGGCCACGTTGTTGACGATCCACTCGAGGGGTGCCGAGCCGCGCCACAGCAGATTGGCCGCGACACCGCCGAGGGCGCCGAGGAGCAGGCCGAGCAGGATCTTGGTGTGCAGGGGGACGCGGGGTTTCTTCTCGGTCGCTGCGTTCATCACGGTGACTCCGCGATCACGGGTTGCGGGCCGGTGGGACGCCACCGGCGCCGGTCTCAGGATGGTGCCGGCAGGGGCGCGGACGCCGCGGCCGGCTGGGCCCGCAGGTGGATCGTGCACGCGGGGTGCACGTCGCCGCCGGCCACGAGGTCGAAACGGTAGCGGCCGGGCCGTGGGAACACGACGTTCTCGACGGCGAGCACCAGCCGGGTTCGGGGCGGCGTGGCGCGGCCGGAATGCGACGGCACCTCGGTCCCCCCTTCGATGGTCAGGATCCGGGTCGCGTCCTCGCTCACGAGATCCGCGCGGAACGGCTGGGTCCCGGATTCCTCCTCGGTCCACTGCATGACGAACACGACAGTCATCCGCGGCTGGAGCGCCGGGAACCCGGGGGCGCTGAGCTCGTCGAAGATACCGTTCACATCGAGACGGCCGTCCGGCCGCTCGCGCGCGCTGTCGCACAGCAGGGCGAGCGTGAGTTCCATGAGCGCGGGAAGATGCCCCGTGCGCGATCCCGAGTCAACCGCGGAAGGGTTGCCCCGTCCGGGGTCGGGCGGTACCCTCCGTTCGCCATCGAGCCGGTCGAAACTCCCGCGCGGGCAGACCCGGAATCATGAAGCACAGGCGCGACATCTCCGCCGGCGTGATCGTGTTCCACAGAGTGGACGGCGCCTGCCGATTCCTGCTCCTGCGGTCGAGCCAGACGAAACGGCCGCTCTGGGAGTTCCCGAAGGGAGCCGTGGACCTGGGCGAGACGCTCTTCGACGCGGCTCTGCGCGAGTTGCGCGAAGAGACCGGGCTTCGCCCCGAGGATGTCGAGATCGTGCGCGGGTTCGAACGGCGCGAGGCGTACCGGTTCACGGCCGGCGAGGAGAGCGCCCGGACGGCGATCCGGAAGCAGGTGACCTACTATCTGGCCCGGTCGGACCGGACCGAGATCACGCTCTCGCCCGTCGAGGCCACGCGCTTCACGTGGCTCCCGCTCGACGAGGCCTTGCGCAAGGTGCGCTACAAGGCAAGGCGTCAGATCCTGCTGGAGGCCGCGGCCGCCGCGGGCTGCTCGGCGCCCGACCCCGGCTCGTGAGCGGCCTCGGCGCAGCCTAGCGCGAGACGAGATCGCGCAGTCGGGAAGTCAGCTGCAGACTGGGGATGAGTCGGGCCTGGCGCAGGAGTTCGTGGTCCGATGAGCCGCGCAGGGTCCGCGCGTCGGGCCAGATCCTCCCGGAGGGTTCCACGAAGAGCAGGCGTCCGGACCAGGCTTCCGCGGTCTGCAACGTCTCCAGGCGGACTCGCCACCAGACGCCGTCCACCAGCAGGGGCCGCACGTCGATGACGCGAGCGGCCGCGGCCCTGCGGTCCACGATGAGGCGGAGCGAAGAGGGCTGGGAGCGAAGCATGCCTGCCCAGCCGCACGCCAGGCACCATCGCTTCTGGACGCGTACGCCGGGGACGCGGGACGCGAGCCGCGCCCAGCGGGAAAGCAGGAGACTCGTGGAGGCGCCACAACGCGGGCATTCCCGGCCCGCGGGCAGGGCGCGATAGCTCACCACGGCACCGATCCCGAGCGGGACCAGGAACACGGCGAGAAAGTACACGGAGAAGAACCAGATCACTGCATCCGGACCAGCTGCGGCGTGCAAGGCAGAACCCTGCCGAACACTAGCGCGCAATCGCGTCGCGCACAATCCGCCGCGCCGATTGCCGGGCCGGCCCGCGGCCGGGTATCCTTCGGGGATGGACGAGGTTCGGAGCGGGTTCGCGGAGCGCGGCTTCGGGCGGACCGGGGTCGCGAGTCGGATCGCGTGCGTTGTGCTCGCGTTCGCGCCGGCGGCCGCGGCCGGGCAGAGTGTGGTGTGGGGCGTTCGCGCCGGCGTCGTCGCGTCGACGCCGCTGGCCGAGGACCGCGTCGCGAACCCGGAGCTGGCCGCCGCCCTGGGAGGCGGACTCGGGCCGGTGCGGGCCGTGCCGGCCCCGGCGTTCCATTTCGAGGTCGGGGGCGCAGTTCCGATGCGCCCCCGGACGGTGCTCGAGCTGGCCGTGGGATGGACGATGGCCGGTATCGACGCGAAGGATGACGCGGGCACTCGCCCGCTCCAGGATGTCGGCGTGGGTCACGCCACCGTGTCGGTCCACTATCTCGCGACGCGCCGGGTGGACGGTGGCTGCGGCATCGGCCTGATCCGGTATTTCGCGGAGTCCCGCGCGCTCTTCGCCTCGGGCACCGAGATCTCGCCACTCCTCGAATGCGCGGGGCGGGCGGGAGTCATCGGCGATTCCGGCCGGCGGCTGGTCCTCCGGATCGCGGGCCAGATGCACCGCTTCCGGACGCCGGTCCTGGCGGACGCCGGCGCCCGGACGGGCACGGTGTTCCGGCTGGCCGTGCAGGCCGGCGTCGAGCTGGGAGGGACCCGTCGATGAACGGGCGCGCGCTTCTGCTGCTGGTCGCCGCGGCCGCCTGCGATCCGCCCACGATCCCCGGCCGTGACGCGACCGACGTGTACGAGTTCACGCTGCCGAGCCAGCCGCCCGCGGTGCTGCGCTGGCCGAGTGGCGCCCGCGTGCGTGTGTGGGTGGAGCCGTCGGCCGTGGAAGCGCGGACCGCCCTGCTGGAGGGCGCGTTCCGTGACGGCGCGGCCGCCTGGAACGCGTTGGCGGTGTTCGCCGAGTACGGGCTCGTGCACGCGCGCGAACTTCGGGAAGCCGACGTCGTGCTGATGTGGTCCGACGTGCTGCCGCCCGTAGACACCCGGGACTGCCGGCCGTCGATCACCCAGGCGGTCACGACCTTCTGCGTGGACGACTTTGCGGGAGCGGCGCCGCGACTGCGGCCGTTCCCGCTGAGCAGCAGCGAAACCGGCAATGTCAAGATGCTGGTCACCGTGCTGGCGAGCGCAGCGGCGGATCCGCAAGCGGTTCACCGGCTGGTCGCGCACGAGTTGGGCCACGTGCTCGGCATCGGCCGCCACTCGCCGGAGCGGGATGACCTCATGTACCGCACGGACCCGCTGGTCGCGCGGCCGAGTGCGCGCGATGCCGCGACCGTCCAGCTGCTCTACCACCTGAGGCCGCGGATCGTGCCCTGAGACGAACCCCGGAAATCCGTCCAGCCGCGAGGGTTGGTGCGCAACGCGGTTCCGGGTGCCGGTAAGGGTCGGCGCCGCCACGGGTGTATTTCAATTGACACGCGCGGGCAGGCCGAGGTAACTTTGGGCTCAGAATCGGCGCGCCGAAGGAACCGTTTCTGGGCCTACAGCTGCATTTCATTGGGGCCGGCTCCCGTCCCGGACGTCACGCCCTTCGCGGGGAAGGCGGCAAGGTGCGGGGAGGTCACCAGTCGATTCGACTGGGCTCCATGAAAATGACCTTCGGTGCGTCACTGGCCGGCCCGCCTGCGAGCGGGCCGGCTTCGTTTTGGGATACAGTCGCGGAAACCGCGCTGCCGGCGCCCGGGTACAGCGGGCAACGCCGGTGAACCGCCGGGAGGATGGATGCCGGGTCTGAAGAAGGAAGCACGGCCGCAATCGAAACGACCGGCGCGCCCGCGCGGCCGGCCACGGGTGCGCGTCACCCGAAGCCTGCACTTCAGTGCTGCGCACCGGCTCATGCGCCCGGACTGGAGCGAGGAACGGAACCGCGCCGTGTTCGGCCTCTGCTCCAATCCCAACTGGCACGGTCACAACTACGAGCTGGACGTGACCGTAGAGGGTGCCATAGATCCCGAGACCGGCTACGTGCTCGACCTCAAGGTGCTGCGCGAGTTGGTGGAGCGGCGGGTGATCGATGACCTCGACCACCGCAACCTGAACCTGGATGTGGGCTGGCTCGCCGGGATCAACCCCACGACGGAAAACCTCGTCGTCGCCATCTGGAACCGGATCGCCGCCGCTCTTCCCTCCGGGCTCGCGCTGGTCAGGATCGTTCTCTTCGAAACGCCCCGCAACTTCGTCGAGTACTCCGGTGGCTGAACGCGACCCCGGCCGGGGCGCTCCCCCGGCCCCGAACCCGTCGGCGGCCGCGCTGGCGGACGCCAGCTTCGCGGACCTGGTCCGCGAGATCCTCGGCCGGCTCGGCGAGAACCCATCCCGGCCCGGCCTGCTCAGGACGCCGGACCGCGTGGACGAATCCCTGCACTGGCTGACGCGCGGTTACCGACAGGCCGTCGAGGAGGTGGTGGGCGACGGCATCTTCGAGGAAGACCACCACAACATGGTGGTGGTCAAGGACATCGAGCTGTACTCGCTCTGCGAGCACCATCTGCTGCCCTTCTTCGGCAAGGCCCATGTCGCCTACATCCCGTCCGGCCGCATTGTAGGGCTCTCGAAGGTGGCCCGGGTCGTGGATCTCTTCGCACGCCGGCTCCAGGTGCAGGAGCGGCTCACGGAACAGATCGCCGGGGCGCTCTGGGATGTGCTGAACCCGCAAGGCGTGGGCGTGATCCTCGAGGCGTACCACCTGTGCATGATGATGCGCGGCGTGGAGAAGCAGAATTCGAAGACCATCACCAGCGCCATGCGTGGCGTGTTCCTCGAGGACCTGAAGACCCGCGAGGAGTTCCTCCGCCTGATCCAGGTCAATGGGATCGTCAGCTGACACGCCGCTGGCGGGCCGCACCGCCCTGATCACGGGCGCATCGCGCGGCATCGGCCGGGCGACCGCGGCCCGGCTGGCCGCGGCGGGTGCGCACGTGGCGCTGGTTGCCCGCGGCGGCGCCCGGCTCACGGAGGCGGCGGCAGAGATCGGGGGTGCGGCGCTGCCGTGCGATCTGGCCGACGAGGCCGCGGTCGAGGCGCTGGCCGGCCGGCTCCGGGCCGTCTGGCCCGCAGCACCCGATATCGTGGTGAATGGCGCGGGTGCATTCGCGCTCGCACCGATCGCGGAAACCGGGACCGCCGATTTCGACCGTCACCTCGGCCTCAACCTGCGCGCTCCGTTTCTGGTGATCCGGGCCCTGCTGCCGGCCATGCTCGAGCGGGGAAGCGGGCACATCGTATCCATCGGCTCGGTCGCCGGGCGGCAGGCGCTTCCCGGGAATGGCGCCTACTCGGCCTCCAAGTTCGGACTGCGCGGGCTCCACGCCGTGCTCGAGCTCGAGGTCAGGGGGACCGGCGTGCGCTGCACCCTGATCGAGCCGGCCGCCACCGACACGCCGCTCTGGGATGCCATCGACCGCTCCGCTCACCCGGGCCTGCCCCTGCCCGCCCGGATGCTGGCCGCCGACGACGTGGCGGATGCCGTGCTGTACGCGGTCACGCGCTCCCCGCGGACCTCGATCCGGACGATCTCCTTGGAAAGGGCGTGAGCCCATGTTCGTGGTAAGCGTGCAGGCGCATTACGACAGCGCCCACTTTCTCCGCTATTACCGCGGCAAGTGCGAGCGGCTGCACGGCCACCGGTACGTGGTCGAGTTGGCTCTCACCTCGAACGACCTCGATGCCGCCGGCATCGCGTTCGATTTCGTCATCGTCAAGCGCTTCCTGCGCGAGCTGGCCGACTACCTCGATCACGAGAACCTCAACGATCTCGAGCCGTTCACCCGGATCGAGCCCTCCGCGGAGAATCAGGCCAAATGGTTCTGGGAGGAGCTGAAGAAGGGGTTCCCCCACGAGATCGCGGAAGCCATGGTCTACACACGGGTCTGGGAAACGCCCACCCAGTTCGCCCAATACTCGGACCGGGTGCTGTTCGCATGAGAATCCGACGGTTCGCAGCCCTCGGGCTGGTGCTGGCCGCCTGCACGCCCGCCGCACCCCGGCAGACCGAACAGGTCCAGCCGCAGCGGCGCCTCCCGTCGCCCCTCCCCGACACGGGAACGTGGGGCGTCCACGTGCTGGCGCTCGGGGTGGACCGCTCGGGCGGCCTCTGGGCGGGCACGTACGGCGAGGGGATCTGGGTCCTGCCGGGTGGCGAGGAGCGGGAAGCGCCGCCGCGCTGGACCCGGATCGAGTCGCGCCGCGGGGAGGCCTCGTCGATCTCGTGGAACTTCGTCAACAGCTTCGCGTTCCCGGACGATGGCTCGATCTGGTACGGGACCGTCGGCAACGGCTTCGGCCGTTCGAACGACGGCGGCCGGACGTGGCGGAACTGGACGCTGGACGAGCTGGGCCCGGAATGGCAGTACGTCGCCCACGGCGGAATGCGGAGCCGGGGTGACACCGTCTACATCGCGACCGCCGATGGGCTCCGGATCACGGCCGACAGTGGCGCGACCTGGCGCTGCGTGAAGGGCTCGGACCGGGCCCGGGGCGGCGCCGCGGTCCGGGACGGCTGCAGCGAGACGTTCGCGACCCTGCCCACCGAGTACCTGCTCAGCCTCGACGTCGCCCCCGATGGCGTGATCTGGGTCGGTCACCTCAAGGGGTTGTCGATGTCGCGGGACGGGGGCCGGACCTGGCGCGACTTCGGCGAGGCGGACGGGA
>Ga0209640_10005869_pt1 | contig 10750 bp, 9 predicted proteins | sample RifCSP10_1_FD_184018 | JGI IMG/M metagenome (GOLD analysis project Ga0209640, IMG submission 184018) | Soil microbial communities from Rifle, Colorado - Rifle CSP2_sed 10_1 (SPAdes) (version 2) | ecosystem: Environmental > Terrestrial > Deep subsurface > Rock core/Sediment | place: Rifle...
ATTCCCGGCCGGCGCTCACCGCCGATGCCGCTCAGGTCCTCGAGGTGATGCAGGAGTGCGTGCACGACGGTCCCGGACGCATGCCCGGCGGCGGGATGCACGACCATGCCAGCCGGCTTGTTCACCACCGCGAGGTCGGCGTCCTCGTACAGGATCTCCAGCGGCAGTTCCTCGCCGATGAGCGTCGGTTCCGCCGCCGCCCGGACGTCGACGGCGAGGCGGTCGCCGTCGCGAACGACGAGGTTCGCCTTTGCAGCCAGGGAGCGGCCCCCCGCCGGTCCGATTCGGTGGACCTCGACGAGATGGTCGGTGATGAGCCGTTGGATCCGCGAGCGGGAATAGCCGGCAAGGAGCGCCACGAGCACGCGATCGAGTCGCTGTCCGTCGAACTCCGCGGGAACGACGAATTCAATGCCCAAGGCTCAATGCCGAATGCTCAACGTCGATGCTTGGTTCACGCGCGAGGCCAGGGCAGGGGTCGACGTCTGGGGCATTGGGGCATTGCGCTTTGGGCATTGCGCATTGGGCATTGGGCATTGGGCCTTGACTACGCCGCCACGCGCCGACGGCTCCGCTGTGTCTGTGGCGTGTCCGGGCTTGCGCGCGACAGCCAGGCCAGCATGACGAGGCTGAGCGGAGCCAGGACGAGCGAGATGATCTGAGACGTGGAGAACCCGAACAGCTCCCCTCGCGGATCGCCGCGGTAGATCTCGACGATGTACCGCGACACGGCGTACAGCAGCATGTACAGCCAGAACGTGCGGCCGGCGAACGGCCGGCCCTTGCGCTCCGTGGAGAGCAGCAGAATCAGGATGACCAGCTCGGCACCCGCTTCGTACAGTTGCGTCGGATGCAGGGGAATGCCGAGAGGCGTGCCGACGTTGGCCAAAGCCAGCGGATTGGTGAAGACCACGGACCAGGACACATCGGTGGGCTTGCCGTAGCAGCACCCGGCCGCGAAGCAGCCGAGGCGGCCGGTCACGTGTCCCAGCGCAATCCCCGGCGCGAAGACGTCGCACGTCGTCCAGAACGGCATCCGGTGCCTGGCGATGAACCAGAAGGCCACGCCCAGGGAGAGGATCAGACCGCCATAGAAGACGCCGCCCGACCGCGCCAGCGCCAGCAGATCCCAGGGCGACCGGCGAAACTGCTCGAAGTCGACGACGAGCAGCATCAGCTTCGCCCCGATGAGCGCCGCGATGATGATGTAGATGCCGAGGTCGAGCACGCGATTGGCGTCGAGGCCCCACCGCCTCGCCCGGACCATGGCGAGACGCAGCCCGAGGAGGTACGACCCCGCCAGCAGGACGCCGTAGGTATAGATCGCAATCGGACCCACGGGAATGGGGCCGATTCCAAACACTTCCGGAATCGTGAACAGCCGCGGAATGCTAAACAGCTCTGGATACACGGGACCGCCCTGCGCCGAGCAGATCGAGAATCATCAGCGCCACCCCGATCGTAATGGACGCGTCGGCGATGTTGAAGGCCCAGAAATGCCAGCCGCGCCAGTAGAAGTCGAAGAAATCCAGCACGTAGCCTGTGGCGATACGGTCGATCAGGTTGCCGACGGCCCCGCCGATCACGAACGAGAGGCCGACGCGGGTGAGCTGCTGACCCGCTGCAAGCGAGGCCGCGTAGGCGGCCAGGCCGACGAGGACCGCCGTCTGCACGAGCGCAATGATGGCCGGCTTGAACGGGAAGTCGACGTCGTTGAGCAGCCCGTACGCCATGCCGGTGTTGTGCACGCGGGACAGGCTGAACAGTCCCGGGATGACAGGAATGCTGTCGAACACGTTCAGGTTGGGGCGGACGAGCGCCTTCACGGCCTGGTCGAGCGCCGCCACGGCCAGGACGATCCACACGTGAACCGGGCGGGGTGCGGCCACGATCAGGTGATCACCGGTTCGGCCAGTGCCTCGACGCAGCGGTCGCAGATGCCGGCCCACTTGGGCTCGGTCCGGACGGTGGGCACGACGCGCCAGCAGCGGTCGCACTTCACGCCCGCCGCCTTGTCGACCTCGACCTGCACCACGTCGTCACCCGCGAGGGACCCGACGTGGAGCGACACGGCCGATACGTTCAGCAGCATGGGGAGGTCGCTCCGGCGAGCGTCGAGCAGCGCGGCGACCGGCCCGCTCGCCCGAAGCACGACGCTCGCGCCGAGGGAGGTGCCGATGATCTTGTCCTTGCGCTTCTGCTCCAGCGCGGCGTTGACCTGCTCCCGCACCTCCAGCAGGCGTTTCCAAACGTCGAGCAGCGCCCGGTCCGACAGGCCGTCCACCTTCGGGAACTCCTCGAGGTGCACTGAGGCCGATCGCGTGCCAGGGAGGAACCGCCAGAGATCGTCGGCCGTCGCCGGGAGGAGCGGGGCCAACAGCCGCGCCAATCCCTCGCAGATGATGTACATCGCGGTCTGCGTCGATCGGCGCTCGTGGGACCGGACGCCGAGCGTGTACATGCGGTCCTTGGTGACGTCCACATAGAACGCGCTGAGGTCGACCGTGGCCAGGGTGTTCAGCGTCTGCGAGACGGTCGAGAAATCGTAGGCGTCGTAGGCGCGGAGCACTCGCTCGGCTGCCTGGCCGTAGCGGGCGAGTGCGAACCGGTCCACCTCGTCCAGTTCGCGCAGCGGGACGAGATCGGTCGCCGGATCGAAGTCGTACAGGTTGCCGAGGAGGATCCGGCACGTGTTGCGCAGCTTGCGGTACACGTCGACGACGCGCGTGAGGATTTCCTTGCTGACCCGGAGCTCCTCGGTGAACTCCGTCATGGCGACCCACAGCCGGATGATCTCGGCGCCGCTCTCCTTGATGACCTCCTGCGGCACGATCGTATTGCCGAGCGACTTGGACATCTTCCGGCCCTCGAGGTCGATGAGGAAGCCGTGCGTCAGCACCTGCCGGAACGGTGGCCGTCCCCGTGTGGCGAGCGCCACGAGCAGCGAGCTCTGGAACCAGCCGCGATGCTGATCGCTACCCTCGAGGTACATGTCCGCCGGCCACCCCAGGTCTGATCGGGCCAGCACGGCTTCGTGGCTCGAGCCCGAGTCGAACCAGACATCCAGAATGTCGCGTTCCCGCTCGAACGCGGTGCCACCGCAGGACGGACAGCTCAGCCCTTCGGGAAGGAACTCTTCGATCGCTCGTTCGTACCACGCATCGGCGTTGTAGCGTTCGAAGACGTCCGCCGCCTTGTCGACGAGGGCGGTCGTGAGGATCGCGTCGCCGCACCCCACGCAGTCGACGGCCGGGATCGGCACGCCCCACGCTCGCTGCCGGGAGATGCACCAGTCGGGGCGGGTCGACACCATGTTGAAGATCCGATCGCGGCCCCACGCGGGAATCCACTTCACCTCGTGGTCGATCGCATGGCGGGCCGCCTCCCGAAGCGTGCGCGTCTGCCCGTCCGCCCCCGTGATGACCGGCTCGCCGTCCATGCGCACGAACCACTGCGACGTCGCCAGGAAGATCACGGGGTTGTGGCAGCGCCAGCAGTGCGGGTACTGGTGCTCGAGAGGCTCCCGGTGCCAGAGCCGTCCGCGAGAGGCGAGCGCCTCCTCGACGTGCGGGTTGGCGTCGAAGACGCGCTGGCCCGCGAACATCTCGACCGTGTCGAGAAAGTGTCCGCCCGGCCCGACCGGCGCGTAGATGTCGAGGCCGTACTGCTTCCCTGTCAGGAAATCGTCGGCTCCATGCCCCGGAGCCGTGTGCACGGCTCCGGTGCCCTGCTCGAGCGTGACGTAGCTGGCGAGCACCCCGACCGAGTCCCGATCGTAGAGCGGGTGGCGGAACCTGACGCCCTCGAGGGCGGTCCCCTTCATGCGTGCGACTGGCCGGTCGAATGCACGCCCGACGCTTCGTCCGACGCGTTCGGCCAGGGCCTCGGCGACGATCACGGCCCGTCCGTCGACGTCGTAGGCAGCGTAGTCGAATTCGGGATGGAAGGCGACGGCGAGATTCGACGGAATGGTCCACGGAGTGGTCGTCCAGATGAGGACCGACACATCCCGTCCGACGAGTCCCGGCAGCTTCGACCGCAGGTCGTCCCCACTCTCGGGGCTCAACGGGAACTCCACGTAGATGGACGGCGACGAATGGTCTTCGTACTCGACTTCCGCCTCGGCGAGCGCCGTCCGGCAATGGATGCACCAGTGGACCGGCTTCTTGCCCTTGTAGACGAGCCCTCGTTCCACGAACTTGCCGAGCGCTCGCGCGATGTCCGCCTGGTACTGCGGGTTCATCGTCAGGTAGTAGTGCTCCCAGTCGCCGAAGACCATCAGACGCGTGAATTCGGACGTCATGACGTCGATGAACCGCCCGGCGTACTCCCGGCACGCGCGGCGGAACTCCACGACCGACATGTCCCGCTTCTTCGGACCGAGCTCACGGTCGACCCGGAGCTCGATCGGCAGCCCGTGGCAGTCGTAGCCGGGCAGGTATGGCGTGTCGAAGCCCGCCATCGATCGGGACTTCACGACGAAGTCCTTCAGGATTTTGTTGAGCGCAGTGCCCAGGTGGATCTGGGCGTTGGCATAGGGCGGCCCGTCGTGGAAGACGAACTTCGGCGCCCCGCGCCGTTTCTTGCGGATCTGGCCGTACAGGTCCATGGCCTTCCACCGAGCCAGCGCTTCAGGCTCTGCAGTCTGAAGGCTGGCTTTCATCGGGAAAGCCGTTCGGGGCAGGTTGACGGTGTCTTTCCACTCGGGCATAGGCAGTCGATGGCGACAGTAGGCAGGTTGCGATCGGGTCGCGGTGGTCGCTTGCACGCAACTTCGTGCCGACGCCGACAGGTGACCGCCTACTGCCTACTATAATTCCTTGATGGCCACACTCGAACACATGCCCGAGAGCGCCTCGGCGGTGCGCGAGGAGGTCCTCGACAACGGTCTGCACGTGCTCATTCAGTCCGTGCACACCGCTCCGCTGGCCACGGTGTGGTGCTGGTACGGGGTGGGGTCCAAGGACGAGACGCCCGGTCTGACGGGTGTGTCGCACTGGGTCGAGCACATGAACTTCAAGGGCACGACGAACATCCCGCGCGAGCAGGTCAAGGGCATCATCGAGAAGTACGGCGGGTACTGGAACGGCTACACCTGGATCGACCAGACCACCTACACGGAAACGGCCACCCGTGACGCGCTCGACCACATGCTCTTCATCGAGGCCGAGCGCATGCACGGCTGTCTCTACGACCCCGCCGACTGCGAATCCGAGCGCACCGTCATCATCTCGGAGCTGCAGGGCGGCGAGAACGATCCGGAACAGCTCCTGGACCAGGAGCTGACGGCCACAGCGTTCCGCGCACACGGCTACAGACATCCCACGATCGGCTGGCTTTCGGATCTGCAGACCATGACGCGCGACGATCTGCACGGCCACTACAAACGGTTCTACGTGCCGAACAACGCGACGCTTGTCGTCGTGGGCGACGTCGAGCCTTCCGACGTGATGCGCCGCGTGGCGAGCCATTTCGGCACGATCCAACCGGCGGAGGTCGGACGCCGGCGTCAGACTCTCGAGCCGGAGCAGCTCGGCGAGCGGCGCCTGACGATCTCGAAGGAGGGCACGACGGCGTACCTCAAGATCGGCTTCCACGCTCCCGAGGTGACCGGCCGCGATTTTCTGCCGCTGCTCCTGCTCGACGCGGTCCTGACCGGAGCCAAGGGCGTCAATCTCATGGCCAGCTTTCGGACGCCGCCTCCCCAGCGCAGCGCCCGCCTGTATCACGCGCTGGTCGACACCGGTCTCGCGTCGGCCGTGAACGGGGCGCTCGCTCCCACCGCGGAGCCCTATCTCTACACCATCGCGATGACCGCCACCGACGGCACACCGCTGGCCCGTCTCGAGGAAGCGGCCCTCGGCGAGATCGACCGCGTGCGGGCGGGCGGCGTCACGCCTCAGGAGCTGCGGAAGGCGAAGAACCAGCTGCGCGCGCGTCTCGTCTTCGAGGGCGACAGCATCACCAACATCGCCCACCAGCTCGGCTTCTTCGAGACGATCGCGTCCTGGCAGTGGCTGTCGTCCATGGGCCAGTCCATCGAGTCGGTCACTCTCGAGGACGTGGGCGCGGTGGCCGCGGAGCGTCTCCGGGCGGCGAGCCGGACGATCGGGTGTTTCGAGCCCGTTCGATGAATCCAGGCGCCGTCGACCAGGCTCGGACCGAGTCGCGGCCGCGCGGACTTGCGCCGGCGCGGGCGGTGCTCGCAAGCGGCGCCACCATCATGGCCAAGGAAACCCGCACGACGCCGGCGGTGACGCTGCACGCGAACCTCCGGGGCGGCACGGCCGGCGATCCGGACGGCCAGGAGGGCGTCGCACACTTCGTGTCGCGCACGATCGACCGCGGCACCGAACGACAGTCAGCCGACGCGATCGCCGAGCAGCTCGACAGCCGCGGCGTGACGCTCTCCACGTCCGTCGGCCGGCACGTGCTCTCGCTGGCCTGCACCTGCCTCGCTCAGGACTTCGAGGACGTCCTGACAATCGTTGCGGACGTCATCATGCGGCCGACGTTCGCCGCGGCGGAGGTCGACAGGCGGCGCGGCGAGATCGTCACCCTGATACGGCAGGACCAGGACAACCCGGCAATGGTCGCGGTCGAGGGCCTCAACGCGATGCTGTACGGCGAGGGCCATCCCTACGGACGCCGGGTGCGTGGCACGCTCGACAGCGTCGAGCGCATCGACGGTCATGCGCTCCGGAGATTTCACGCCGGCCACTGTGTGCCCTCCAGCCTGTCGCTCGCCTTTGTCGGCGACATCCAGGCTGATCGCGCGATCGACGCGGCACGTTCCGCCTTCGGCGCGTGGACGGGGGCCCCGGTGCTTGAAGCCGGGACGCCGCCGGCGCCGCCCCCCGCCGGGCGTCGCGGGCGCGTCATCCCCATGATGAACAAGTCGCAGGCCGACATCGCGTACGGGTTCGTGGCCATCGCCCGATCGGATCCCGCGTACTACGCGTACGTGCTGATGAACAACATCCTCGGTCAGTACTCACTCGGTGGCCGCCTCGGCGATCGCATTCGCGAACAACAGGGGATGGCGTACTACGTGTTCAGTGCGCTCGAGGCCAGCCTCATGCCGGGACCGCTCGTCATCCGCGCCGGCGTGAGTCCATCGAACGTGATGAAGGCCGTTGCGACGATCGATGCCGAGCTTGCGCGGCTCGCCACTGAAGGTCCAACCGAACAGGAGATGGGCGAGTCCACGCAGTACCTGATCGGCTCGATGCCTCGAACCCTCGAGACGAACATGGGGATTGCGAGCTATCTCCAGATGGTCGAGCTCTTCGGGCTCGGGCTCGACTACGATGTTCGGTTTCCCGACCTGCTGAGTGCGGTGACGCGCGACGAGGTTCACGACGCCGCGCGCCATGCCATCGACCCTGCGAGGGCGACCGTGGTCGTGACCGGTCCCTATGAAGGGCCCTTGCCGTGAGCCGTCGCGGGGTCTCTGCCGTCTTCTTCGACGTCGACTTCACCTTGATCTACCCCGGCCCCACGTTTCAGGGCGAGGGGTACGCGCGCTTCTGCGAGCGGTATGCGATGGCGGTCGACGCCTCGCGGTTCGCCCACGCCGTACGCGCGGCCTCATCGATCCTCGACGCCGCGCAGGACCACGTGTACGACGCGGACATCTTCGTCTCCTACACGAGGCGCATCATCGAGGAGATGGGGGGAGCCGGCCCACGTCTGGACGAATGCGCCCGCGAGGTCTACCGCGAGTGGGCAGCCTGTCAGCACTTCTTTCTCTACGACGACGTGGCGCCCGTGCTAACCGAACTGGCGTCGCGCGGGCTGAAGGTCGGGCTGATCTCCAACTCGCACCGCTGTCTCGCCTCGTTTCAGGAGCACTTCGAGCTACGGGGGCTCATCACGGCCGCGGTCTCCTCCTCTGAGCACGGCTACATGAAGCCGCACCCGAGCATCTTCCAGGCCGCGCTGGCACGGGCCGGCGTCGAGGCGGGGGAGTCGCTGATGGTGGGCGACAGCCTCGCCCATGACATCGACGGCGCGCGCCGCGTCGGCATGCGGGGCGTCCTGGTGCATCGCTCGGACGATCCGGTGCCTGATGCGGACGTTCCGGTGATTCGGTCGATGACGGAGCTGCCAGGGATGCTCTGAACCGGGTTCTCCGGTTCTCAGGTGCTTGGGTGCTCAGGTTCTGGTTCTCGGGTTCTGGTTCTCGGGTTCCAAGCACCTGAGCACCTGAGCACCTGAGCACCTGAGAACCCTACGACGGACACGACGATCACGAAGGTTGGTCGCGGATTCTTCTCTGCTCTTCTGCGTTGGAGGCGGCCCGCCTGACGGCCCAACGCTAGATTTCAGCCACGGCGGCTCATGATCACACCAGCCGTCGCCGGCTGCAAATCTTCGTTAGACCTCAGCCCCGTTACGCGAACCACGAATTCTTCCGTCGGCGTGCCGACCGAGCAAAACCGCAAAATGAGCAGCGACCGCTGAGGTGCGTTGTTTCGAACGAGCACAAAACAACATTGCGACCGTGCCTGACTCGTACGAACACCACTGCAACTCGGGGACGGCTTCCTCAAGTTTCTGGCGCACCGCGTCGACGCGCGCAGAAACCTCCTGACGTTGAACATGCTGATAGACCACGAGGAGGCGGTCTGGCACTTCGAGAAGTTGTGCGATCTCGCCAGGTCTGATGTAGCGCTTGGGCTCTTTCACCCTGCCGGTCGCGACCCCCGTGTCGGGATCGACAAACAAATCGCCGGTATGCGCGATTTCGGCGAAGTAGCGTTTACGGTCGGAGAGGCCGACACGATGTGGAATGAGCCGAGACCGATCGACCCTAAGCAAGCGAGCCAACAGCGCGAAGTCCTCGAGCTGCCAAGCCTCTCGATCACTGGCCATCGGATCGACCGCGAAATCGTGCACAAGGGAGGCTTGCATGAGAGATTCGAATAGCGAGCCCTTCCAATGATCGAGAGCGTCTCCAAGGAATTCAAGATTCACACTGATGTTCCCTCGTGACTAACCACATTTCAGCCGCGGCGGGTCATTCTCCAGCCGTTGGCTGCAAATGTCTCTTAGCCGCCGTGCCGAGCACCGCAGAATCCCTGAATGACCAGCGCAATTGCCGACAGAAGCAAGGCGAGCACAGAAATCCGAGTCGACTTCTTGGCGATGGTATTTGCTTGCCTCGCGGTGACGTTCGCCGACGCCGAATAGGCGTTCGCTTCTTGGGCAATCCGATTGGCTTCCTTGGCGAGGCCGATCGCATCCTGCCCGGCAACGGTGCGTTTGTCTTCTTCGGTGGTCAGGCGCAGGAGCTGACAAAGGCGCCGCTCGTGCTCTGGTTGGTGTACGAACTCGTCCACGTACTCCTGACGCGTTGTGAAGTTGCCTCCGAAGTCTCGGCGGAATGCGGCAAACGCCGCGTCGTCCAGTGTATCGAGCGCCGCTCTTAGATCGGCAATCGTCATATCTGAGTCCGCCATATCAACGGCCAGCGCTGAGCCGCGGCGCGCTCCGGGCGCGCCGGCTCCAGCACATATTGGGCTGCAGTGCTCATCACACAGTGCTTCGGCCATACCAAATCGGATACGTGACCACGGTGTGCTCCTGATCGTTGTAGTACGTAGTCCGCCCCGAGAACAAAGAGCCGGCGTTGTTCAAGTGGAGGACCAGCGCACCGCGAATGTAGTCCGGTCGATCCGGAGCGTAGAACGTCAAGACCATTTCACGGCCACCGAACTCTCCTGCGTAGTTGAACTCCCGGTGGGTGACGCCACCATCCCGCCCAGTGTGCCGGACCGCTGTGCCCCACACTCTGCCAGCACGCTGCTTCAGCTGAAGTTTGCCAACTGGTTTTGATCCTGAGGCAGGGTCGGCATCATAGAAGTCCCAGGGGCCCGCCACTTGCGCGCCGCGCCACAACAACTGGTGAAGCGCTGGCCGCAAAAACGTCGTCACGATCCAAAAGAGAACTGCGCCAACGATTGACGCTGCCACGTTGGTAAAAAAACTCATCGTGCTTTCTATTCGAAGTGATGCCCGGTTCGTCCGCCCAACTACTATTCACCGGCTCGGCGACGCGTAACCACCCTCTGGTCTCACCGAGCCGGTACGCAACAATGCTTGATCGAACGGGATTCTAGCAGACGCATTTCAGCCGGCGTCGGAGTGGTTACGCGCGAAGGTCACGATCGAAACCGCCGGCCAAATACGGCTCTGAACAGGGTTCACGTGCTCACGTCCTTAGGTGCTCGGAACCCGAGAACCAGAACCTGAGAACCAGCACCTGAGCACCCAAGCACCCGAGCACCTGAGAACCCATGAGCCCGTCCCCCTATCCTGGCGGCCAGCCAAGCCCGCGCCCCGCGAGCAGGTGCAGGTGGATGTGGAGAACCGTCTGGCCTGCATCGCGGTTGCAGTTGAACACCGTCCTGTAGCCGCTCTCCGCGAATCCATGCTCCTTGGCGATGGCGGCGGCCGCACGCAGCATCGATCCGACCAGGCCATCGTCGTGCGGCTCCAGGTCATTCAGCGTGTCGATGTGCCGGCGAGGAATGATCAGCACGTGCAGCGGCGCTTGCGGGTTGATGTCCCTGATGGCCACCAGTTCGTGGTCCTCGTGGACGAACCGGCCCGGAATCTGCCCGGCGATGATCTTGCAAAACAGGCAATCGGTCATGAGGCCTTCTGAATGACTGCGGTGCGCGGGATGCCCTGCAGGTCTTCGCGCACCCGGTCGACACGGAGCAGAGGGCGGACGCCGACCAGC
>Ga0209640_10005870_pt1 | contig 10748 bp, 11 predicted proteins | sample RifCSP10_1_FD_184018 | JGI IMG/M metagenome (GOLD analysis project Ga0209640, IMG submission 184018) | Soil microbial communities from Rifle, Colorado - Rifle CSP2_sed 10_1 (SPAdes) (version 2) | ecosystem: Environmental > Terrestrial > Deep subsurface > Rock core/Sediment | place: Rifle...
TATGCTTGGCCTGCAAGTAATTCTGCTTTTTCCCAGTTTAAAATGATGTGAGCGTGTCGCATGCGAATAATATTTGTAATGCCGCTTTTTCCAAAAAAATCATACTCTATGACGCCCTTACTGCCGGCATTTTTTATGTCTGGACCATTAATTTCAAAGCGCATACGTGTTTGAATTGCAACAGAGGTGAATTGTCCTTGAGCGTTGATATCTTCGCAATTACTATCAAGATCTATTGGCTCTGGATAGAGCAATACTTGATCTTCACTGGTACCTACTACTTGACGGGTATCCCAAAACGATTCGTGTTTAATGTATCCGCCAAATATAACAGGCCATGCTGCATTGAGAGGAAACATTTTTTGAATTTCTATATCAGCTCGACTATGAAAAACTGCACTCAATGCAAGTACGATAGGGAGAATCCGCTTCATGTATAGATCCTTTTTTATGGTTATTGCACTAGTGTATCGCCTGCACTATTTATTGCAATCAAGCGCTAGAGATAGCCGGTAAGTGGCCATGGATGAGAAAAATCAAGATGGGTATCGCACAATGGCTGATGCCGAAGTAAGAAGTATACTGCCTGTATGCCAGTGATATTGGATCGAATAGTTCGAAGTATTCCTTCTATAAACATCCATTTTTGAAATACAGACCAGTCTCGCATGAGTGGATTTTGATCGAAAGAAATAAAAAGATCTTGTTGGTTGGGGGCGGTGCTTACTGATTGTATAGAAATATGCTTGTGTATGATATTAGTATCTTCTAATAAGCGTAACCAATACTGCAGAAGCTGCTGTATGGTACGCATGTGATTGTCAGACCACAATATCTCTTGCTGTTCGCAGTGCCATGCATGATTATTCCAAAAGTGAAGGGGAACACTTTTTTTAGTTTCTTTATGCTGATAGTGAGTGGGTATGTGCTGAGGCCATTGCAAAATGAGATATTCATAATTGAACATGCATGCAAGTATGCCGATCAGTAGAGCGCTACTCGTAATGCTAATGAGTGTTGCATACTTCATGATTTGAGTGCTCCAATAACTGCAGTCGCAACTGGATCGATCCATGGCGTCCAACTTGTTTTATGCGTCAGGCATAACTCAATCATAATGGCAGGGGCGGTGATACCAATTAATGGTGCACAAGGAATTGCATAGGGACCATGGGTTGTAATGTTTGGCCCATTGGGTGAGCGTAGTGTGAGTGCAATCGCTTGAGAGTACTCTTTTGTTCGGTCTGAGCATGCATGGTGCGCTTTATCAAAGGGCAGGAATGTGTGGTGATTGAGTTTCATGCAGGGCTCTCCAAATGAAAGGGTGTAGAGCGAGAGCGATGGTTTTTCCTGTTCATTTTGATAGCAACTGAGCGTGATAAAAAGATCAACAGGAAGACGATTTGAGAAATTTGCATGTTGCAGTGGCGATACTATTTCTCCTGCTGATCGAGTAATAATAACCGTGCAGTGAGCGTGAGATTTGAGTGCCTTTTCAAGTGCGTGTGCAATAGAAAGGGTAAGAGCTCGTTCGAATGTATCGTCTATTGTTCTGCCAGTATGCTGTGCGTCTCCAGATGGATCAATCATAATGGTATATGTTTTGTCGTGATAGGGGGAGGCGATGAGTGATGTGCTCCAGAGAATCGCGAGCCAAAAGCGCATTATCTGCATTGAAGATCACTCGTTAAAAATTCTTTTAAAAAAGTATTGCGAGTAAGACTTTTATTATTATTAATTCCCATTGCAATTGCGCGTGATTGCCCAATGAGAATGCATAGTTTTTTCGCTCGCGTAACGGCTGTGTAAATAAGATTTCGCTGTAGGAGGGTGAAATGCTGCATGAAAATAGGAATAATTACCGTATCAAACTCAGAGCCTTGGCTTTTGTGAATAGAGATTGCATAGGCAAGAAGCAGCTCATCAAATTCAGTGCTTTCATAGGTAACAAGCAGATTGATGAATCGGACTGTCATGCTGCGCTCTGTCAGATTTATTTCTTCAATAGTCCCAATATCGCCATTGAATACGAGCTTGTCGTAATTATTGCGAATTTGCATAACTCGATCACCAATTTTAAATGTGGTGCCTCCGTAGACAATATGCTTTTCATGGCTGCCCGGATTTAATATACCTTGCAGTACATGGTTGAGAGAAATAGTGCCCACTGCGCCTCGATTCATAGGCACAAGCGCAATGGAATCTTGTTGGGTGCCCAATTTTTTATAAATACGTTCTAAATGAGCCGGTACATTTTCAGGATTATCTTCTTTGATGTAGACAAAATCTCGTTTGGTATTGGGTAATGAAAATGCAGGAAATTCACCATTATTAATGCGATGCGCATTTTGGATGATAAGGCTATCTTCAGCTTGCCGGAAAATGTGCGTCAGCCGTATTGTAGGAACAATGTCACTTGCAATCAGATCATTAAGCATGTTGCCAGCGCCAACTGATGGCAGCTGGTTTACATCACCCAGAAGAACAAGATGCGCAGTGTAAGGGAGTGCCTTCAAGAGCGAATGTGCTAAAAAAATATCGATCATGGAAGCTTCATCAACAATCAGCAGATCAAGCTCGAGTGCATTTTGCTCATTATGCTTGAAGCGCATTGTGCTTACATCAAATTCTAAAAGGCGATGCAAGGTAGTAGCAGGCTTGCGAGTAGTTTCATTGATTCGTTTAGCTGCTCGTCCCGTTGGCGCAGCTAACTTATATGAAACGTTATTATCATCAAGAATCGAAAGCAATGTCTTGATAGTAGTCGTTTTTCCGGTACCAGGCCCACCAGTAATGATTGTTATTTTTTGTTGCAAGCAGGTGAGAATTGCTCGCTGTTGATCTTCATTGAGTGCAATTGTAGTTTGTGTGCGCAGCTGCTCATAAATACGATCAATAGTAAATGTGAGGGGGCTTTTATGAGAAAGTAGCTGTTTGATTTTAGTCGCTACGCCTCGCTCAGAATGATAATGCGCAGCCAATCCTACAAAATGTTTTTCGCCATGCGTTATCAATTTGATACGGTCACTGTTATACAAATCATGGAGCGCGAGCTTCATTTTATGGGCGCTGTCTGAAACATCTTCGAGTTCTAAAAGTTGTAACGATTTTTCTTTGAGTGGTTCAAGCTCTGCATAGAGATGCCCAAAGCTCGTTTCTTGGGATAAAACGTACAGCAGGCCAGAGCTAATCCGTTTTTGCGAGTCGGGTGCAAATCCCATGTTTTGAGCAATTTGATCTGCAATTTTAAATCCAACTCCCCAAATATCATCTGCAAGACGATAGGGGTTTTCATGAAGTACAGAGATAGATTGCATTCCATATTTTTTATAAATTTTTGCAGCATACGTAGGAGAAATATTTTTCTCTTGCAGGAATACCATGATATGGGAAATTTCTTTTTGATCCTGCCATGCAGCAATAATGCGTTCAACCCGTTTGGGACCAATTCCGGAAACTTCATGCAGACGATAGGGGGTTTGATCAATAACTTCAAGCGCCTTATCGCCAAACTTTTTAACTAATTTTTCTGCATAGACCGGGCCAATGCCTTTTATCATGCCTGATGCTAAATACTTTTGAATACCAAGTGCGCTTGTAGGCAAAGAAATGCTGCACTGTTCCGCTTCAAATTGTTTTCCAAATTTTGGATGCATCACCCAGGCACCTTTTACCTCAACTTGCTCACCAGCATGCAGTATTGGGGTGTGCCCTTTAATTAAAGCGCTATGGGTTTTTGAGGTGTTGAGTACAAAAACGGTAAATCCATTTTCTTCATTATGATAAATGATGCGCTCAACAACCCCACTTAATTCTTCTTTGCTTTGCATAAATCCTAACGATGCAGCTATGCCTAGAGGGTATCAGATTTTTTTCGCAACAACTCGTTTTTCCATTGTACATAGAGCCGTTGCCCCTTTGGACAGCTTTCTACTAAATCATTTAAAAAGTTATGAATATCGATGAGAAAGATTTCAAAATCTTTAATGGTATGTACGTGCTCATCAAAGAGGATGCGATCATCTGTTCCTGATGTGTGAGCCCATTTATTAAGAAGACTATTATGGCGACCACGCAAGTGATTTGATTGAATAATTAGATCGACCATAACAGGTTTTGAATTCTTAACGGCATTTTGAAATCGCCCTGAAATGCGCTCAAAATCATCTCTCATTTGGAGTAATAGCTTTTGAAGCTCTGCATCAGTGCCCTGCTCTTGTTCTAATTGGCAGAGCTCTGTAATGGAGTAATTTTTATTACGATACAGATAAAGACCAATGCGAGAGCCATTGGGCTGGAGCTTTCCTAAGAGCATATGCTTTGAATCGAGTTGATATTTTTTAATGAGAGCAACGGTAGGGCCATCTATAATAATGCCATCTACAGCGTTTAAAATGTCTGATTTGAGTGTATGTATCTCTCCATACAGGTAGCAAGGAATAGAGATTAAAAGAGAAAGTGCAAAATAGGTAATTAATTTCATACTAAAGTCCTTTGTCCTACTGTGAGGATAAAAGGTTAAAAGTTCGCTTCCATATTGATTGAAACAGCCCAGTCATCCCCGATGTTTTTATTCCAGCTGGTCCCTTCAGCATTCACATTGAAGAAGAACGCATAGTTTGGTCTGAGTATTTTAAAGCCAAGGCTTGCTACAGATTTAAACTGATACGCAAGTGAATTTTTGGCATTACAAATATCAAGGCGTTTATAGAGATCTGGATCTACGCATTTGAGTGTTAATGATTCACCTGGCTGTATCCAAATATCAGATCCAATGGTGAAATCCCACACATCCCCATTCACACACCAACGGCTAAACCAACGGAGTATAGGTCCAGGCTTTACTCTTGTTTTAATAGCATATGGATAAAATTTATCAACAATTTCTTTTTCTAAGAATGCAAGATTATCGTCTTGCACTTGCTCATCATCAGAATTGAAATCACGAGAGCTAAAATCTTCAGGGCTATTACGTTTTATAAAGAAACGAGTTTCATCCGCTGGAGCAAGATATTCAACTGAAAGTCTATTATTCCAGTTAATGCGATCAGTCCAATCATAATCATCCAAGAGTGCCCGCAATGATGTTTTAGATCGGATGATGCCGCCAATTCCAAAATGTCGATTATTACCCAGTTGCGTTTCAAGAAGGATAGCATTGAGGCGATCAAGAGCTCCCAGCAAGAATCCATTTTTATTTTTACAGACATCACCAATAAGGGCTTGCTTGAGCGCTTGCTGTTCATCAGAACTTACTGATGGATTAACGAGATCATCATCTTTAAATGCTAAATCAAAGAGCGCTTGCAGATCGAGCGTTGGCTGCTCAAGGCAATCTCTATAGGTGGTTCCATTGATTCCTTTACTGAGTGCGAATGCAGATGGAATAGTGAGAAATCCTCCCGCCCGTAATGCGAATGTATCTGTATCATAAGGAACATAGTTGGCTTCAAACCGAAAATCACCAAATCCTATTTGATCTGATATGCCGTGAAATTGTTGAAACATTCGTGCTTCTTGCGCATTTGGTGCGCCAAATTGCCGTTCTATAGCAATTTTTTCGTCTGGAGTGGCAAACCAATTGCGCTCTACATAATAGAGTGGAAGGAGCGCTCGTATTTCTGCACGTTCCCATTGGCGCCAGAGATGCAGCATCAGACCGAGTCTTCGTTCCTCGACAGTAAAATTGCGAAATAATTTTAATATTGAATCAAAATTGGCAGTATCAGAAAGAGGATCAATGAGTGATGCAACGGGAAAGAGATTTTTTAATTCTGGGCTCAGATTATCAAGGGCATTAAAGAGTGTTTTTTGATCGAGATCTAAGTAGCTGCTGATATTAGTGCTTCTGCAGGTAAAAACGGAGCGATCCATTTTATTCCAAAATAATTGGCCACCAACAATCCACCTTTCAGGTTCTTGGCATGCATGCATTTCCCACAAAGGCATATCGAGTATATTGCGCTCTACAAATGGATTAGTGCGCAGATAAAAATCTTGATCTAATAGCGCAAATCCTCCGGCATCTTGAATAAGGCCGAGAATACTTTTTACTGGAATAACAGAGCGAGTCGTGGAGTTGAATGAGGTGTTATCGAGTTCTTCAAGGAACAGCTGCTCTTCTTGATCTTCTTGAAAGGAATCAAGCAACCGGGCATTAGTATATGCAGAGAGGGTAGAGGAATTCAAAAAAATACTTATGAATCCAAATGCGAATCCATAAGCGAGAATATGTTTTTTCATGATAATACTCTTAATTCGTTTAATTTCTATACTATATGAAATAACTCCATAAGAATTCTAGTGTACTGTTTTTTATATATGATGACAAAAGTAAGCACTTAACGGAACTTTTTTGCCAAATTGGCTGATTTTAGTAATATAAACTGACATATAAGGGTGTTTCGAAAGGATGCAAAGATGGTACAGAAATCAGGAAAACAGCGATATTTTATTATCGAAGGTAATATTGGAGCGGGAAAGTCTACGTTTTTAAAGATGCTCAAGCAGTATTTGAATATTCAGGCGGTTGTTGAGCCACATGAGCAATGGCAAAATATAGGGGATGGCCACAATATTTTAGAAAAATTTTATATGGATCCCAAGCGATGGGCGTATACCTTTCAATCATATGCATTTGTGAGCCGTGTGATGAATCAGCAGGCGCATGCTCGTATTAATCCATATGCAATTCAAGTGCTTGAGCGCTCTGTTTTTTCTGATCGGTATTGCTTTGCAGAGAACGCATATGAGCTTGGCTATATGAATGCATTGGAATGGAAACTCTATAAAGAATGGTTTTCATGGTTGGTAGATACCTATATGTCACAGCCAGAAGGATTTATTTATTTAAAGACCAAGCCAGAAATTTGTTATGAACGCCTTCGCAAAAGAAGTCGCCATGAAGAGGCAACCGTATCATTAGAATATATTTCAAAACTTCATGATAAGCATGAAAAGTGGCTTATTGCAAAAGAGGGTGTTGCTCCAGCTCTTAAAGACGTTCCAGTGCTTGTTTTGGATTGTGATTCTGAGTTTGAAAATAATCGCGCCGAGCAAGAACGCCATGTTCAAGATGTGGGCGCGTTTCTTATGCAGCATATTCCTGGCGATATTCATCGATCGCCTATTTCACCAATATCAACATGAAACCTTGTAAAAAAAAAGAAAATAGCGTTAGAATAGTAATGAAAACCCCACTAGGCAGTGCAGTCATGGGGGATTAAATGACTAATAAACCTAACGTATGAGGGTTACTATGGAAGGTATCTTTTATGTGAAAGCTGCCGCATTTTTAGGGGCTGCGATTGCAATGGCTATTGGTTCAATGGGGCCTGCTTTAGGGCAAGGACTTGTTGGGATGAAGGCGTGTGAAAATATTGGAAAGTATCCTGAAAGTTCTGGCAAGATTACTGCAACTATGATGATTGCTATGGGATTTGTAGAAACAGCAGCCATCTATGCTTTGCTTATTGCTGGAGCGCTCATTTATGTAGGGTATACTGTAGTATAATAGAGAAAAAAATAACTCATTGTTTTTGGAGTTATTTTTATTGTAACGAGTCGTATATTCGGGCGCTTGCAACCGCGGTTTGTGTGATATGAATATTAATGCCACTCTTCTTGTTCAGATTGTAAATTTTTGTATAGCCTATTTCTTGTTTCATTTTATTCTTTTGCGTCCAGGATATCAGGCATTGTGTGAGCAAGAAGCGGATCAAAATGCGTTGCAAGCGAAGGTATCTGAAAGCAAGCAGGCGATTGAATCAGGCCGCCAGCAGCAAAAGAATGCATGGGCGACATTTCGTAATGATTGCAAACACTATCTTCCATCAGCCATCGATAGAATCTCCATTTTTCGGGGTATTTCTACGTCTATTGTTCCCGAGCAATTGAGTGATGCTCAAAAAAAGAATGCGCGCACTCAGTTGGCCAACGTGATGCTTTCTTCGTTCAAGGAGCGTTATGAACGTTGATCAAATGATTCTTATTTTTTTCAGACTTTTTAATTTTGCTGTGGTGCTTGGCATATTCGTCCATGTTTGGCGTCGGTATGGCCGGACGTATATCATGGCTGAATATGAAAAATGGCACGAGTATCTCATAGGATTGCAGCAGGCGTATGTGCGATTGCATGAGGAAGATACAGCTGTTCGTAATGAGTATGCGGATGATGAGCAGGAACGATCAGCATTAAAAGAGCGGTTGTTTGCATGGCGTGATGCGGTGCAAAAGCAAGAGCAATCGCTTGCAGATGAGAAAGAAGCTCGAGAAAATGCATTAAATAAGCGTATTAAAGCGCAAGTGCATCGAGTGCAAGAATATCGCTTATATCATCAGATTCAAAAAGAGGCAATTCAGCAAGTGCGAGATCGTTTGCGTGAAGAGTATAGTTCTAAAGCTGCTCAAAAGCAGATTGTTGAATCAATTTTGAAACGTCTGGATGCAGCATGAAATCTATGACTAAGGCGAATGCATATGCCAAAGCATTTTGTAATATCTATGATACAAGTCTAACGCGAGAGGCGATTGATGGAATCGGACAGGCGGGAAACTTTCTGAATGAACATCGCCGAGCTCTTTTTTTATTTAAGATTCCTCTTATAGATGAGGCTGTCAAAAAGCGGGGTATGCAAGAGCTTTCTGATCGATTCAAATTGCCGCAGGGTGTGGCTCGTCTTTTTGATGTTTTGTTAGCGCATGGAAGCGCGAGCCTGCTTGCTGATGTATTTTTAGCGATTGTGAAGTACTATAATAGAGAGCATCAGTATGAGTCTGTAGTTATTACAAGCGCATCTGAGCTGACAGAGCAGCAAAAAAAACAAATTATCGCCTTTGCTGACGCGCGGTTTACAGGTACAAAAAAGTATACCTTTAGGCTCGATACAAGTTTGATTGCGGGCATAAAAATTATGAGTGATACTATGATGTGGGAATCATCTATTGATAATTATCTGCGTGAATGCACGCAGGCGCAGATATGGTGAGGAGCTATGGAAAAGAATATTGATTTGGTCTCGTTGTTTGAGCAGTCACTGCGTGATCTTCCTGAAGAAAAATTAGAAGAGATTGGTATTGTAGTGCAGGTCGGCGATAATATTTGCCGAGTGCATGGCCTTTCAAATGCAGTGTATCATGAGTTGATAGATTTCAAAGGGGGCAATCAAGGCATTGTTATGCAACTTGATGAAGATAGTGTCTCCATTTTTTTACTGCATAGTACTATCCCTGTAAATGAACGTGAAATTGCAAAGCGAACCGGAAGTGTATTTAAAACGCCGGTTGGCATGAATCTTTTGGGCCGTGTTATCAATGCAATGGGCCACCCAATTGATGGTCTTGGCGAATTACAAGCAGATGATCACTGGCCAATTGAATGGGACATTCCAGGTATTATTGAACGATCTCCAGTGAACCAATCATTAGAAACAGGCACGATGGCTGTTGACGTCTTGGTGCCAATTGGAAGAGGGCAGCGAGAGCTCATTATTGGTAATCGTAATACCGGTAAGACGTCTCTGATTATCGATACTATTTTGCATCAGCGTGGCAAAAATATGATCTGCATTTACGTAGCAATTGGGCAACGCCAAGCAAATATTGCGCGTATGGTGCGGTTATTGCAAGAAAATGGCGCGCTTGATTATACCGTGGTTATTAGTGCAGAAGCGAGTGAAGCAGTATTAAATCAATATCTGGTGCCGTATGTTGGCTGCACAATTGGCGAATACTTTAGAGAAAGAGGGCATGATGCGCTCATTATTTATGATGATTTGAGTAATCATGCTATTGCTTATCGTGAAATGTCTTTATTATTACGCCGTTCTCCTGGGCGTGAAGCATATCCGGGAGATGTTTTTTATCTCCATTCTCGATTGCTTGAGCGAGCAGGTAAATTAGTAAGTGGCAGTTCTTTAACTGCATTGCCGATAGTGCAAATTCAAAGTGATGATATCACGGCATACATTCCTACCAATTTAATGTCTATCACTGATGGGCATATTTTCCTTGATACGCAGCTTTTCAACCAAGGCATTCGCCCTGCAGTAAATGCGGAAAACTCTGTATCCCGTGTGGGCGGTGCAGCGCAAACTAAAGCGATTAAAAAAATGGCACGATCATTGCGGCTTGAGCTTGCTCAGTATCATGAACTGCTTGATTTTGCCCAGTTTGGCACCGAACTTGATGAAGTGGCCAAGCAGCGCTTAGCAAGAGGTGAGCGTGCAATGGAACTTTTAAAGCAGCCGCAATACGTGACGTATTCCTTTGTAGATCAGGCATTAATACTTTTTCTTTTGCGCTATGATTTTCTTGAATCAGTGAAGATTTCTCAAATTCATGCATTTACTACTCAATTTGTAAGCTACGTAAAATCCGTCTATTTAGATGAGATTTACAATGTGATTTTGCGAACAGAAGATATTTCTGATGAGATGATTGTGCGCTTGAAAAAAGTGGCAAAAGAGTTTAGTAAGCTTTTTGTGGCCCCAGAAAATAATGGGGTATAAGTTGCGGATTTGAAAGCCTCTCTGTATACTAAATGCATCCCTTCATAGACTATTCAAATCTTTCGAGTGCCCGTAGCTCAGCTGGATAGAGCAACGGATTTCTAATCCGTAGGTCGTAGGTTCGAATCCTACCGGGCACACCAGGCTTCGCCCACAAGGGGCTACGCCTGGCAAGCCAACTAGCTAAGGAAGATGTTTGATATTGATAGAACCATGCGAAGCCTGTCCGGCATAGCTCGG
>Ga0209640_10005871_pt1 | contig 10747 bp, 11 predicted proteins | sample RifCSP10_1_FD_184018 | JGI IMG/M metagenome (GOLD analysis project Ga0209640, IMG submission 184018) | Soil microbial communities from Rifle, Colorado - Rifle CSP2_sed 10_1 (SPAdes) (version 2) | ecosystem: Environmental > Terrestrial > Deep subsurface > Rock core/Sediment | place: Rifle...
GGAGGCGCGTCTGCCGGCGAAAGCGACATGAAGGAAGCGGTAAAGACCGCGGTCATCAACAAGCGGGCGGGGGGCACCGGCTTGATTTCAGGACGGAAGGCGTTTCAGCGCCCGATGAAAGAAGGCATCGCGCTGCTCAACGCCATTCAGGACGTGTATCTCACCACCGACGTGACGATCGCTTAGACGCTTTTCACCTTTACGAAACACCGAGACACTGAGGCACCGAGGTCAAATTGGAATAAATTCCTCGGTGCCTCGGTGGTACGGGGAAGCGAAAACACACTAGACGGGCTGACGCAGGAACTCGCGCAGCGCTTCGCGCGTACTGCGGAACGCCAGCTCCTCCCACGGTATCGTCTCGGGCTCGAAGAACTGTGCTTCGAGTCCCTCATCATCACACCCGAGGCACCCGCCAACCATCGTTGCCGCGTACACAACGATGACAGGTACGCGTCCTGCGTACGAATAGATGTTGATCAGACGTTCGAGCCGAACATCGAGCCCGGTTTCTTCGCGCGCCTCGCGCACCGCCGCGGCCTGGACCTCTTCACCGCGATCGACATACCCCCCGGGAAACACCCACTTGCCGTAGCCCGGCTCGATGGCGCGCTTCACGAGGACGACACGGTTCTGATCATCGGTGATGATGGTGCCGACTGCCAGCTTCGGATCGAGATAGAAAACGAATCCGCACGTCGTGCATACGAGCCGCGCCGGGTCGCTGTTCTTGAGCGAGCGTGATTCAAGCGGGCCGCCGCACACGGGGCAGAAGCGAAACTCCGCGCGCATCACCGCCTATAATTCTCTTTCATGTCGATATTGAAAGTCGCGCGCATGGGACATCCGGTGTTGCGGCAGCGTGGCCGGCCGCTCGAGAACAGCGACCTCCGGAGCCCGCGCGTGCAGAAGCTCATCGACGACATGATCGACACCATGCGCGAGTATAACGGGGTGGGACTCGCGGCGCCGCAGGTCCACGAGAGTCTGCGCCTGTTCGTCGCGCTGCTCGCTGACGACCCGGACGAAAAGACGACTGCGGCGGTGATCGTCAATCCCGAGATCGTGTCGAACGGGAACGCACGCGAAGACGGGTGGGAAGGGTGCCTGAGCGTTCCGGACGTTCGCGGTCTCGTTCCCCGTCTGACCGACATCACCGTGAAGGCGCTCGATCGCGAGGGACGTGCGGTGGAGCTGCGCCTGAAGGGCTTCCCCGCGCGCGTCGTCCAGCACGAGACGGATCATGTCGACGGCGTCCTCTTCCTCGATCGCATGACGTCGATGCAATCGCTGACCTATTTGGAGGAGTACTCGCGCTATCACGCCGACGACAACGACTGATGCGTATCCTTGCAAACTCCTTCGTCTAATTGGCTCTGCCCACCACCTTCCGCAGATCTGCGATCGGCATCACGCGACCGTGAGCGGCAGTGATCTGGTCGACCTGCAGACGCAGCCGATCGATGTTGGCCATCAGATTGAGGTTGCGCGTGTTGACCATGTTGACCGTCGGAGGCAACGGCGCGCCCGGCGGGGGCACCGTGAAGGCGTCGGCCTGGTGCAGCAGCTTCTCCTTCGGCAGGTACACCAGCAAGAGGCCCGGGTTGTGCGTATTGCCTTCGAGCGGGTGCAGTTCGAGACTGCGGTTCCCATCCGTCAGGACGTACTTGTCCGTCAAGGTCTCGAACCTGGCGGGCTTCGGATTCATGGAGAGCCTGTCGGGGCTCAAGGTATGGGGAAGCCGGAGGACGCGGTTGTAATAGGCCGTGTTGACGCGATGGGTGATGATGGTCGTGCCCTCGGCCACGTAGGTGCGAATGCCGCTCGAGTGGTCGAAGTGGTGATGCGTGTTGATCAGGTACCGGATCGGCTTGGCGGGAACGAGCTTCTTCACCTCCGCGAGCACGGCGAGGGAACGCTCTTCACTGAACGGCGCCTCGACGATCGCCACGTACTCCCCGAATTCGACGGCCAGGCTGTTCGGTCCGACGGGCGCCACCAGCAGCCATACGCCATCGGCCACCTTCACGACTTCGACGCGGCCGATCGGCGGGACGGGCCGCCGGGCCGCCTCGGGGACGTCGATCGGGGCCGCCCCATTCGGCCGGACGTCGCTGACGGTCACGTCGAGCACCGCGAACCCACCTTGCGTCTGCACGATCCTCCCTGGAAACTTGACGCCGGCCACGTCGCGGTAGTCCGAAAAGCTGTTCTCCACGAGCATGTCACCGAGCAGCGGGTCCGGCATCCAGGTTTCCACTTTCTCGAGAAGGTTCTGATTGTTGATGTACCCGTTGACCCTGTATTTCCCCTTCCAGGTGAACGAGACGACGGTCAGGCGCCTGCCGTTCACCGTCCGGGACGCAACGGTTGGAGTGGTGGCCATCGCCGCCTTGACGAAGCCGTGCGGCGAGATCAGAAGCTGAACCTGACGCGCCTCGACCGCCAGAGGGGCCGGCGCGGCAGTGCCGTCCGGTCCGGCGTTCCACGCGACGTCTCCGCTCAGCAGCGCCACCTGACGCAACTCGCCGACGAACACTGCGGTTCCGCCGCGCTCGGGCGGGTCGAGGTACGTCCGTACCTGCTCCTCTCGCGATGCCTCGCGCTCGTAATCGGTCAGGAGCGTGTAGCTCTTGAGGGTGAACTTCACCCACGGACCGCCCGGTTGGTAACTTTGGCCGAAGCCATAGACGTATCCGCTGCCCGAATACTGAATGGACTTCACGCTCGCGGCGCCGATAGTGCGCGCCAGGCCGTCCACGACGCTTCTGGCGTCCTGCGCCGTCGCCGCGCCTCCGAACCACGCCAGCAGTGCGATGAAGCCGAGCCCTCGTGTGCGCATGATTCTCTCGACTGACCTCAGAACAAGACCTTAGCGCTTCAGATACTTCGTAATACCCCCGCCGGCTGCCTGCCGTGAGATCGGTCCTTCCGCCGCGTACACGTTGCCGTCGAAATCGACGGCCACTCCTTCGCCGGCCACGCCCTGAAAGCTGTCTGTCTGGTGCGGTGGGATGAACGCCACGACTTTGTCCGCCTTCGTGCTGCCGATTCGCACGCCGGTCTTCCATTTGGGGTGACGCATCGGGTTCGACTCGGAATCGATCGCGTACAGCGTGTCATTCCTGTCGACGAACAGTCCGCTCACGCGGCTGAACTGCTCCCACGCGTCCAGGAACTTGCCCTCCTGATCGAAGATCTGAATTCGATGGTTGCCGCGGTCGGCGACGAACAGACGCCCGCGCGCATCGAAGGCCAGCGCATGAGGCGTTCTGAATTCGCTCGGCGCAGTGCCAAGCCTCCCCCACTCCTTCACGTACTTTCCGTCCTTCGTGAATTTGACAATGCGCGCGTTCGTATTCGGTGGCGGATTGTCCTGCTGACCGCTGTGGCCGTCGGATACGAAGATGTCGCCGTTTGCCGAGGTGATGACGTCGTTTGGCTCGTTGAATGTGTCGGTGCCGGTGCCGGCCACTCCGGCTTTGCCGAGCCTCATCAACACCTTGCCGTCCGGACTGAACTTGAACACCTGGTGCCCTTTCGTTCCGTCCTTGCTACGCTGTCCGTCGGTCACCCAGACATTGCCGTCGCGGTCAATGTGGAGACCGTGCGGAAACGCAAACATGCCAGCTCCAAAGCTCGCCAGAACCTTTCCCGACGACTTGTCGAATTTCAGGATGGGGGCCGCGTTCGAGCCGTCGCACGAGTTGGCGCCGCAGCGGTCGTACGCCCAGACGTGACCGTCGGGTCCGATGTCGACGCCCGCAGTGGATCCCCACGTGCGCCCATCGGGCAGGGCCGCCCAGTTCTTGACAACCATCGGATTCGGGTTCGGAAGGTTACTGAGCGCCGGATCGACAACGTCGCTTTGCGAGCGCGGCGTGGTTGTGAACACCACGAACAGGCCAACGGCGACAAGAACGCGCGTTCTCAGACGACTTGAAAGGACCATCACAACCTCCTCGGCGGCCGCGATCCTAGCACGGCGGGGATCGATTCGGTCGGAACCCCGAACTCGAACTCAGAACACAGAACCCAGAACCCAGAACCCAGAACCGAGAACGACTCTATAATCACCCTATTTCGTGCTCTCCACCGGATCACCCGTTGTTTCACTCCGAACCGCACCCGCAAGCCCGTTTGATGGCGCGATCGCTGCCGCTCGGACGTGCTACTCGCCGCGCGTCATCGGTGCGACAGAGGTCACCGACAAGCAGCGCGACACAATCGGAACGCTCACGTTCGACGCCGGCCACCACACGGTGTATCAGCACGCGCATTTCGAGTTCGGGCTCGAGAACGTGTCGCGCCAATTCGTCTGGACCTTCCTGCACTCGTATCCGTTCTACAACTCCGAGCAGTCGAGCCAGCGCTACGTCAAGCTGAAGGAGCCGCGCGCGTTCGTGCCGCCGATTACCGGCGAGGCGCTCGACGTGTACGAGACCGCGATCCTCCGGGCATGGGACCGTTACGCCGAATTGTCGGCGCTGCTCAAAGACGACGCGCTGTCGATCCTGAAAGAGCTGCGGTACGTGCGTCCGACGACGAGCTCGGAGCGGCTGAAGCAGATCGAGCGGGATGCCGAAAAGCGCGCCATCGAGACCGCGCGCTACGTCGTGCCGATCGCCGCGTTCACCTCGATGGTGCACACGGTGTCGGGCATCGTTCTTCACCGGCTGTGGCGGATGGTGAACACGAGCGATGCTCCGTACGAGGCGCGCGCGGTCGTCGGCGACATGGTGCGGCTGGTACGGGAGTGGGATCCGCTCTTTTTCGAGAAGGTTGGGCTCGGGCCCATATGCGACGACAACGTCCCGGAGGCGCGGTTTCCCAAGCCGCAGGGGTCCGGCGATCGGTTTGCGGCCGCGTTCGACGGCCGGCTGAACGGCCGCTGGTCGCGGCTTCGCGACAGCTCGATTGAGGCTGAAACGATCGTGGCCGACGCGGTGCGATCGGTATTCGGCCTCGATCCCGGAGACATGACGGACGACGAGGCGCTGGATCGCGTGCTGAATCCGGCTCAGAACCGGTATCGACTGGACGTCCTGAACGTCTCGTACCACTCGCCGCTCATGCGCGCGCTGCACCACGCCACATACGTCTTCGAAAAACGTCTGAGTCACACGGCCGACTCGCAGGATCAACGGCACCGCATGGTGCCGGCTTCGCGCCCGCTCATGACCTTTGCCGATACCTCGCAGCCCGACTACATTACGCCGCGACTGATTGCAGCCAATCCGCGCGCGCGGGCTGCATATGCCTGTGCGATGCGTGAAGCGTGGGCCGCGAAGAATCGGCTGCTCGAGCTCGGCGTGCCTCTCGAGTTCGCGCTGTACGTGCTGCCGAACGCGAAGACGCTGCGCTTCATCGAGTCCGGGTCGCTGCTGGCGCTGCTGCACAAGTGGACGCTGCGCACCTGCTTCAACGCGCAGGAAGAGATCTACCTGGCGTCGATGGACGAAATCTCGCAGGTTCGCGCCGTCCACCCGCGCATCGGCAAGTACGTCGGTCCGCCATGCGTCATCCGGAACGGCCTGATCTCTCCCCGGTGCACGGAAGGGTCGCATTTCTGCGGCGTGCCCGTGTGGCGCGACTTTCCTGCCGCGGTCAGGCGCCTCTGACACAAGTGGAAGAAGTGGAAAAACTTACTTTTCCACTTCATCCACTTCTCCACTTGTCCACTTGATATGGCTGCCTGGCTGGTTCACCTCTACACGGCAAGCAGCGCGCTCCTTGGGTTTCTTGCGCTCACGCGCATCTTCTACGACCGCTACCGTGACGCGTTCTTCTGGCTGGCCTTAACTGTCCTGATTGACGCAACTGACGGTGTTCTCGCGCGGCGCGCGGATGTCGCCTCTCGGCTTCCGCACTTCAACGGCGCCAAGCTCGACGACATCGTCGACTACATCACGTACGTGTTCGTTCCGGCGTTCTTCGTGTGGCACGCGCTGCTCGTGCCGGAGCGTTGGTCGATGCTCGTGGTGGCCGCGATACTTCTGTCCAGCGCATATGGGTTCAACACCGAGAACGCGAAGACGGCCGACCATTTCTACACGGGCTTTCCGTCGTATTGGAACGTCGTGGTGTTCTATCTGTACGTGGGGGGATGGCCGCCGGAAGTAAGCCTCTTTGTTCTGCTGGTGCTGTCCGCGTTCGTGTTCGTGCCACTCCGCTACCTATATCCATCGCGTACGCCGGTATTCCGCAGGCCCACCGTTGCGCTTGGGGCACTCTGGGGCGTTCTGGTGATGGTGATGCTCTGGCAGATGCCGAACGTGTCGAGACCAATCTTCTGGATATCGTTGGCGTTTCCCGCCTATTACGTTCTGCTCTCGCTGGCACTCGAGCTGCGGTGGATAGGCAAAAGGTGAACCCGATCTCGCTGAATGCCTTCAACCCCGGACCGATGACGGGTGGTGGCAACCGCACCTGGCTCATTCCCGGACGCGTGCCGACGCTGGTTGACGCAGGCGTAGGGGACCCTCGTCATCTCGAGGCGCTCGACGCCGCGCTCGACGGCGAAACGCTCGCACAGGTCGTCGTGACCCACGGCCACTCGGACCACGCGTCGGGCGCGACGGCGATCGCCGAGCGCATGCCCGACGTGCGGTTCTTCAAGATGCCATGGCCCGAGCGTGACGGTCGCTGGCACGTGCCCTGGGCGGCAATCGCCGACGGCGACGCGATCGCGGCCGGCGATACCGTCGTCTCCGCGGTGCATACGCCAGGTCATGCGCCTGACCACTTATGCTTGTGGCACCGCGATACGCGCACGCTGTTCGGCGGCGATCTCGCGATTACGGGAACCACCGTGTACGTGCCGCCGGCGCCGCACGGGGATCTTGTGGCGTACCTCGCATCGCTCGAGCGCGTACTTGCGCTGAACCCGGTGCGAATCATGCCCGCTCATGGGCCGGTCATCGACGATCCGGACGCGCTCCTGCGCCGCTACATCGCTCATCGCCGTGAGCGTGAGAACCAGATTATCGAGGCCGTTCGCCGCGGTGACACGCGGCCGGACGCCATCGTCGGCCGTGTCTACAAGGGCCTGAAAGGCGAGCTTCTCCCGCGCGCGCGCGAAACGGTCGTGGCGCATCTGCAGAAACTGGAACGCGAGGGGAGGGCAGTTCAACGGGATGATGCGTGGAATATCATTGAGCGATGAACGACGTCGTTGACTTCATCAACATCAATCGCGACCGTTACGTCGACGAGCTGAAGGAATACCTCGCCATTCCCAGCATCAGCGCCCTGCCGCAGCACACGGGTGACGTCCGGCGCGCGGGCGAGTGGACGGCCGATGCCATTCGCGGCGCAGGGATGCAGAACGTGCGCCTCATCGAAACGCCGGGCAATCCCGTCGTGTATGGCGAATGGCTCGAGGCGCCCGGCAAGCCCACGATTCTCTTCTACGGTCATTACGACGTTCAGCCGGTGGACCCTCTCGATCTGTGGACGACGCCTCCGTTCGAGGCCAGCGTGCGCGACGGAGAGATTTACGCGCGCGGTGCCGCGGACGACAAGGGCCAGGTCTTCATGCACATCAAGGCGGTCGAAGCGTGCATGAAGAAGACGGGGGCGCTGCCCGTCAACATGAAGTTCTTCATCGAAGGAGAGGAAGAAGTTGGCAGCGTGCATCTGGACGAGTTCGTGCGCGCTCACAAACAGGACCTCGCCGCAGACGTCGTCGTCATCTCCGACTCGCCGATGTTCGATCGCGGCATTCCCTCCATCTGCTACGGCCTCAGGGGGCTCGTCTACTTCCAGATTGACCTTCGCGGGACAAAAACCGATCTGCATTCCGGTTCGTTCGGCGGCGCGGTGGCCAATCCTGCATTTGTGCTCGCGCAGGCGCTCGCGCAGATGAAGGACCGCGGCGGCCGTGTGAAGATTCCCGGGTTCTATGACGCTGTGCGGCCGTTGAGCGACGCGGAGCGCGCGGAGTGGAAGAAGCTGCCGTTCAACGAGACGAAGTACCGGAAGGAGCTGGGCGCGCCGAGGCTCGTCGGGGAACGGGGGTTTTCGACGCTCGAGCGTGTGTGGGCTCGCCCGACGTTCGAGGTGAACGGGCTGTTGTCTGGCTTCACAGGTGAGGGTGCGAAGACCGTACTACCGGCGGTCGCCATGGCAAAGGTGAGCATGCGGCTCGTGCCGGATCAGGATCCGAACAAGATCGCCGAGCTCTTCGAGAGCTATGTGAAAAGGGTGTGTCCGCCGACCGTCGAGCTGAAGGTCACCCGCATGCATGGCGGAAAGCCCTGGATGACCGAGTTCGACAACAAGTACGTGCGCGCCGCCGGCCGTGCGATTGAGAAGGGATTCGGCCGCGCGCCGGTGTTCAATCGCGAGGGCGGCTCAATTCCGGTGGTCTCGACATTTCAGGAGGAGCTAGGCCTTCCAAGCGTGCTCTTCGGCGTCGGCCTTCCCGACGAGAACGCGCACGCACCCAACGAGAAGCTCGATCTCGGAAACTTCCACAACGGAATCATCGCGTCGGCGTACTTGTATCAGGAGATCGCAGACCTGAATTGACGCATCCTCGGTCGACCTTTGACCTTAGGTTCTCATTGGTGTGCCGGCATGAGCGATGACGCGCTTCGAAATTACGTGCGGCGACTGCTCGACTGGGAAGACGCGCACATCGGCTTTGACGCCGCCATCAAGAACATCCCGACGGACATGCGCGGGAAACAGGCAGCCGGCCTGCCGTATTCGCCCTGGCAGCTCCTCGAGCACATGCGGATCACCCAGCACGACATCCTCGACTTCTGCCGCAATCCGAAATATGTGGAGATGAAGTGGCCGGACGATTACTGGCCGAAGACACCCGAGCCGCCGAGCGCCGACGCGTGGGAGAACGCCGTTACTGCCTTCCGACGCGACAGGGACGCGCTCGAGCAGTTCTTTGCCGATCCGGATCTCGATCTGTTCGCGAAGATTCCGCACGGGACAGGGCAGACGTACCTTCGTGAAGCGCTGCTGGTGGCGGATCACAACGCCTACCATCTCGGCCAGCTCGTTGCCGTGCGGCGTCTGCTCGGGAGCTGGCCTGCGTGAAGCGCGCTGTCGTCTACAGTTGAACGCCGCTTGCAGGCGTGGTCGGGCGATTACGGTCCTGTCTGCCCGGTCCCTGCTGGCGAGGCTGCTCGAGACGCGGTGCTTCAGAAGAAGTCTTGGTGAGCGTTTCCTTGTAGACCGCCCCTTCGATCCCGCCCATCGTCCACTCGCCGACGAGCCGGCTCCCGTCCACCTTGTACACGACAACGGCCGGAGCGCCGCCAAAGTAGCTCACCGCGAAAACATCGTTGCTGTAGATTCCGACTCCAGTCACCGCGGAGTCGTCGAGGGTCCATTTCACGCGGAAGGTTTCGCGCACTTTCGCGATTTCAACAACGCCCCGGTAGGCGCTTCCATCCGGGTTCATGCCGTCGCACCGGTAACTACCGACCAAATCGGGCGGTGCAGCGGGTGCCGCATTCGAGTTCATGACGCACATCGCGGCAAGAACCAGGCATAGCAGGACCGTTCGGGGCATATAAGCCTCCTATACACGTACCAGCAAAAAGGGGGCCGCAGGACTTGTGTGTGCTGTCGCGCCCGGAAATGCGTGCCGCCAAGATTATGCACGAGAGTGGCTTCTTGGGCAGACCGAAAAGCGTGGGAAGGCCGGACCAGTATCCGGCGTCAAGGGTCGGTTTGGCGTCAATAGTCTGCCGCTGGCGAGATTCCACGCCCCGCCGCGGCGTCCGCTTCCGGCGAGTGCTGGTCTGTGCTCAATTGAGGCCGGCGATGCGGCGGCGAAGCGTCTTGACGTGCTCCCAGATCTGCTGCCGTTCCTCGCGAGTCTCTTTGTCGACTTCGCCCACACCCGTCAGCTTCAGGTACGTCTGCAGGTCGCGGAGCGCGCTGGTCATGTCGTTCAGGTGGTAGGCGAGCAACCCTCTGTCCCGGAGCTCGCTGAGAGCCGAGGGGGTCACCGCCAGCAGAAGCTCGGTCGCGTCGCGCGCTTGCGGGAACGACCGCATGTGGACGTACAGCCGCTTCAAGTTCAGCAGCATCCGCACGACGATCTGAGCGCGCGTGGCGGGAGCGAGCAACGATTTGCTGAAGGCAACCTCGGTGCCGACGTGCTTCTGCAGAAGGCGGCGGCAGTCCTGTTCGGAAAGCAGGGCGCCACGGTGGAACGGATCGAGGATCAGCCGGCTCGCGCGACTGCCCCCCGTTTTTTCCTCTGGGATACACACCAGAAAGTGACCGGGGAAGTTCACCCCGTCCACCCGAAGCCCGGCACGCCGTCCGATCTCCATGTAGACCACCGACAGGGTGATCGGAATCCCGGTACGGCGATCGAGCACTTCATTGAGGCAGCTGTTGCGCGGATCCTCGTATCGATCGCGGTTGCCGACGAATCGCTGGTCCGTGAACAGATACTGGTTGAATCGCTGGATGCGCGAGAGGAGCGATGCATCGCCGGTTTGTTCCAGGTGCCGCTCAATCTGTCTGCCGGCCTCCTCACCCATCGCATCAAGCCGCGCGAGGTAGGTGGCTGCATCGAGCCGCGGATATTCGAGGCGTGCGATGACGAGCGCCGCCGCCGCCAGGTCGACGCCCGGCGCATTGACGGCAGCCGTCAGCGCGTCAACGAGGTCTCTGCGCACCTAAGGGCCTGGATTCATTGATGATCACGACACACCAACGTCGGGTCGCTACGCGACCCGACCCGGCCAGTGCTGGCTGGGTCGGGTCG
>Ga0209640_10005873_pt1 | contig 10746 bp, 9 predicted proteins | sample RifCSP10_1_FD_184018 | JGI IMG/M metagenome (GOLD analysis project Ga0209640, IMG submission 184018) | Soil microbial communities from Rifle, Colorado - Rifle CSP2_sed 10_1 (SPAdes) (version 2) | ecosystem: Environmental > Terrestrial > Deep subsurface > Rock core/Sediment | place: Rifle...
AGCGGGTCGAGGGGATCCAGGGCGACGCCGCCGTGGACGCGCACGACTTCTATTGACGGGGACTCGGGATCCGGGATCCGGGATCCGGGACTCGGGATCCGCGAACGACCCCGGAGCCTGAGTCTCGGATCCCAGTCCGCCTACGTTTGCGGAAGGCTTCGAGCGAGGCCGTGCAGAAGTTGGCCGACTCGACTCGCCAGCGCGCTTACCCGAGCAACCTGTTCGGGCGGCGCCAACTTGAGCCGCAGCGCCAGTTCCAATTGCGTCTCACACTCGGCCTGCGATCCCAGCGCCATGATCACATAACGTCGGTACGACCGAGTTCCCTGCTTGTGGCCCTCGGCAATCTGCGAGGGGATGCTCGCAGCCGCGCGCCGAAGCTGGGAGGTCAAGCCGAAGAGCTCCTCACGCGGAAACAAGCGCGTGAGCGCATAGACGTCTTCGACGAGTGACATTCCCAGCTGCCACGCATCGAGATCCCGATACGAGGTGATCGCCATGCCTTGAAAAACACGCAAAGTTCACGCACACCGCGTTTTCCAGGAAAACGCTCGATCTCGGCGAAACGTACGAGGTTTTAGCGCGCTTGGATCGCCCTCCAGTACGCAGTTTGTGAGACGTCAGCGGAACCATGAACCAGATCCCAGACCCCGGATCCCGGATCCCGGATCCCGGCCCGGATCCCGAGTCCCGGATCCCTGCGATAAGCTCCCCCCGTGCGATTTGGCATCGACGTCGGAGGCACCAAGATCGAGGCGATTGCGCTCGAGGGGCGCCGTGAGGCCGCCCGGATCCGGGTCGACACGCCACGCGACGACTACGCAGCCACCCTGGAGGCCATCGCAGCGCTTGTAGGCGATCTGTCACGACGGACGGGCGCGCGCGGCACGATCGGCGTCGGCATCCCAGGCACGCTGTCGCCGTCGACCGGCCTCGTCAAGAACGCCAATTCGGTCTGGCTGATCGGCAGGCCGCTCCAATCCGACCTCGAGGCGCGCCTCGGCCGCGAGATCCGTATCGCCAACGACGCCAATTGCTTCGCCGTTTCTGAAGCGATCGACGGGGCCGCAGCCGGTGCCCGTGTCGTCTTTGGCGTCATCGTCGGCACCGGGACGGGCGCGGGCGTCGTCGTACGAGGGCGGGTGCTGACCGGCCCGAACGGCATTGCGGGGGAATGGGGTCATAACCCGCTGCCGTGGCCGGACAGCGACGAGATCCCCGGTCCGATCTGCTACTGCGGCAAACGCGGCTGCATCGAGACGTTCCTGTCGGGACCTGGGATGACCGCGGATCACGAGCGCCACACAGGGCGCCGCGAGCCGGCGCCTGCAGTCGTGGCGGCGGCCCTGGCTGGTGACGCCCCCTCACTCGACACGCTTGTGCGCTACGAACACCGCATGGCACGGGCGCTGGCGGGCGTCATCAACGTGCTCGATCCTGACGTCATCGTCCTTGGCGGCGGGATGTCGAACATCGAGCGGCTCTACGAGAACGTGCCCCGGATATGGGCGGAGTATGTGTTCGGGGCGACTCAGTCAGCTCCCAACTCCACAACTCACTCAACCCCCAACTCCACAACTCCCAACTCCCAAGCGTTGGGAGTTGGGTCTTTGGGAGTTGGGCGTTCCGAGCCCGTCCGGACGCGTCTGGTGCGCGCCAGGCACGGGGATGCAAGCGGCGTTCGCGGCGCCGCCCGGCTCTGGGGGATCGACGAGATTTGACGCGACAACTCCCTCCCACCCCCTCGATTCGCGCGGGTCCACCGGAGACCGGAGACCGCAGACCGGAGACCGGAGTCCGGACATATTGACTACAGTTGTAGTCACGTGTAGAGTCCTGTGTGACGACATGAGTAGTCAACGACGCCTCAAGCCTGTCGGAGATCAGGAACTGGCGCTCCTCCGGTTCGTCGGCGACACGAGTCACACCACCGCCGGCCAGGCCGCCGAACGCTTCGGGCAGCCCCGCGGCCTGGCCCGATCCACGGTGCTGACGATGATGGAACGGCTGCGGAAGAAGGGCCACCTGACGCGGCGTCAGCAGGACGGCGTCTATCACTACGCGCTGCGGACGGCACCTGGTGCGGCGGTCAGACAGGCGGTGAAGAGCTTCGTCGATCGGACGCTCGAGGGATCAATCGCGCCGTTCGTGGCGTATCTCGGCGAACGCGAGCGCATCTCCGACGAGGATCTCGCCGAGCTCGAAGCGCTGCTGGCACGCTTCGAGAGCCAGCGTCGGAAGAAAGGCTGAAGACGTGGCGCCCGTTGGATCCGAATCGTGGATGTGGTGGGTGGGCGAGCGGCTGCTCACGGGATCCGTGCAGGGCACGTTCGTCGTCGCCCTGGTCTGGCTCGTCTGCCGGAACATCGCCGCCATTCCTGCGTCGGCGCGCGCGTTCCTCTGGTGGCTCGCCTCGCTCAAGCTGGCCCTGGCGCTGGTGCCGCTTCCCTCGCTTCCCGTCCCGCTCCTGCCGGCGGGTCCGGCTGCCGCCTTCGCGCTCGGCGCTTCCACCTTCGCACTGCGCGCGACGGCGGACAAGTCGGCGCCCAGGGAAGCCGGACACTACGTCGACACGACGATCGCGTCACGCGCCGCCGACGCGTTGAGGTCCTCCCGCTTGTCACGAGCACTGCTCGATGCCCCGGCCGCGCTGTCTCGGGCGTCCGCGGACGAGGGCGCGCGTTCGATTGAACCAGCACGAACCGTCCACGAGTGGCTAGCCGTCGCGATCGGTCTGTGGCTTGCCGGTGTGGCCGCGCTTACCCTGCATCTGCTCCCCGTCTATGCGAGGCTGCGCAGCGCGGTAAGGTCCTCGACTCCGCTCGGGACCGAGGACGCCGATGTCGTCGATCGCCTGGCGCGCCGCCTCGGGCTCAAGACGACGCCGGAAGTTCGCGTGTCGGACCGCGTGACGACGCCGCTGGTCGCGGGCGTGTTCCGGCCGACCGTGCTGATTCCTGCCGAGGCGCTCGTGACGCTCTCACCCGGCGAGCGCGCAATGGCGATCTGCCACGAGCTCGCGCACGTGCGTAGGCGCGATCTCCTCCTCGGGTGGGTACCGGCGCTTGCCGAGCGGCTGTTCTTCTTCCATCCGCTGGCCCGCCTCGCCGCTCGAGAGTACGTCGTTGCCCGGGAGGCCGCGTGCGACACGCTGGTGCTGCGCGCCATGGACGTCGCGCCGCAGGAGTACGGACGGATGCTGGTGCGTCTTGGCGTCGGCGGCCTCGATCCGGCATTCATGGCGGCGGGCTCTTCGCCGTCGATATCGTCGCTCAGAAGGAGACTCGATATGTTGCATCACCTGACGTTCACCGGTTCCCGCCGTCGCGTGATCGGGCTGCTCGTTGCCGTGTCGGTGCTGACGCTCGTGCCATTGCGGATCGTCGCCAGGACCCCGCTCCAGCCTGAGGTCCCGGCAGCGGCGGCCCCGGTCCTGGTCGACGTCGGGGCGGAACAGGCCACGTCGCCGTTGCCGGCGCAGGAGAGTGCGCGAACGCAGCCTGCTACTCCGTCCGTGTCGGCGGCGGTCATCAACTTCACGGGAAATCAGGAACCCACCGAGGCCGCTCGGATCGTCCAGAAGGCGAAGGAATTGGCGCAGCAGGAGTCTGCCAACGAGCAGCAGCGGCGCAGGATCGAAGAGATGGAGAAGACAATGAAAGCCGCGGCGGAGCTGCGGCAGAAAGCGGAGGAGGCACGTCAGGACGATGCCATGGCGCGCTATTTACGTCTTGTCGAAGCCGCGCGCACCTCGCGAGACCAGGCAGGTACGCTCAATGCACAAGCCGGCGTTGCCCGCCAGCTCGAGGCGCTCACCGTTGCACAGCAGACGCTCATCGAGCAGCTCAAGAATCTCGCCGTCCAGCAGGACAAGCTGTCGTCGATGCAGCGTCAGCTCTCGGACCAGGTCGAGATCATTCGCCGGGAGCTCGAACGCGCGACGAGGGCGCTGACGGCGACTCCAGCGAAGTGACGAGACGAGCCTGACGCAGCCGCAGGATCTCCTCGCTTGCCGTGAACCGTGAGTCGACGACCGGGCGCGGCGCGAGTCCCAGGCCGACGAGCACCATCACGAGCAGGGCGAACGTCCACGCCTCCCGCCGCGCGAGCCCGAGGTGAATCCCTGAATCGGCGAGCGCGTCGCGGCGACCGCAGAAGAGCGCGAAGTACATCCGGAGCACCGCGAGTCCGGTGAGCGCCGACGCGAGGACGACGGCGAAACCGAGGACGGGAAAGACGTCGACGGCGCCGTCGACCAGCAGCTCCTGGCCGGCGAAGCCGAGCGTGCCCGGAAACCCGGTGCACGCCAGCCCCATCGACAGGAAGCTGATCGCCAGCACGGGCATCCGCTCGTAGCCGCCGTGATGGGTCGACAGGTCGAGTCGCCCGCGCCGCGCTTCGAGCACGAGCACGCAGCGGGCGAGCCCGGCGAAGGCGGTCCCAGCCGACAGCCACAGCAGCAGGCCGCCTGCCAGCGCGCTCACGCTCGTGCAGTCGAGACCGGCCGTCACCAGGGCCGACTGGCTGACGAACAGGTACCCGCAGGCGCGCCGGGCGCTCGTCTGCACGAGCGCCAGCGCCGCGCCATAGACCGCGGTGCAGAGTGCCAGGATGGCGACCACGCGCAGGACGTCGGGCGAGGCGCGCGGCACGATGAGCACGACCGTCACGTACGCGCCGAGTTGGGGCGCGCTGAAGAGGATGGCCGGCCCGAGTCGCCCGTGGTCGAACACCTCCGGGACCCACGCGTGGAACGGAAAGATCCCCATGCGCACCAGCGCGGCGACGACGATGAGCCACATGCCCACGATCTCGAGGCGCGTTCCCTGCGCCATGGGCCAGACGAGGAGGGCGACGCCGGCACCGAAGAGAACCGTCGAGGCGCCGAGATAGGTCGCCACGACGCGCCGCTGGTGCCGGTGCGCCGGGTCCGAGAGCGCAGAGAGGAACGTCCAGACCGAGGCGATCCACAGGAGCAACAGGACCACGGCGCTCTCGGTGAGGAACGACGCCAGCGTGGCGAGCGTGGCGAGCGCGGTGCGGCGCAGTCCTGCGCGATCGAGCGCCGCGCGCGGAGTGACAGCGACGGTCAGCAGCCAGAGGCCGGCTGCAAACGGCAGCAGCGCCGACGACAGCGCGTCGATGCGCACGAGCGCTTCCCCGCCGCGCGCTCCGCTCAGGATGGATGTTCGAATCGAGACCGCGCGCAGGTCCGGCGCGACCGCAACGGCGAGGGACGCCAGCAGCATCACGATCGCCGAGACGACCGCGAGCCGCCTGAGCCGTTCGACGTCGACGCGAAGGAGAGACGCACCGGCCACCAGCGCCGGAAGCGCCAGAACGCCCGCGAGCCAGTACCGGGCGTCAATCATCGCGGTCCTCGGCTGCTTCCACGAGGATCGAGGGCGCCCGTCGTATCACGACATCGCACAGGAAGCGATCGAGGCGTGACATCTGGCGCGTGAGCCAGAAGAACGGGTCGACGAACAGACGATCGAGAACGGCGTCCACGAATCCACGCTCGAGCGCGAACAGAAACAATTGCCGGCGGACGCCCTCGGGAACCCTCGCCTCCAGGTAGCCGCCGCCCGGCGCCAGCCGCTCGCCCACGGCAGCCTCGAGCCCGTGCAGGTCGTGCAGCACGTTCGGTGCGCTCAGGAACTGCAGCAGGCGGAAGCAGGCGTGTCCGGCCAGATGCAGGAAGGCGATTGTGTAGAGTCCGAGCGCGATTTCGACGACGATGATACCGACCTGGGTGAGAGCGGCGTAGGCCAGCGACGACTTGACGTCGCTCTGCACGCGTGTCGTGAGCGTCGAGTACAGCGCCGTCGCCACGCCGATCCCTCCGGTAAGGAGACGGGCGGGGGTCGACTGCTCCAGCAGCGGCGCCGCCCGCAGCAGCAGAAAGCACCCGGCGTGGATCGACAGCGACCCGTAGTAGACGGCGCTCGACGGCGTGGGCCCTTCCATCGCCCGGGGCAGCCAGCCGGAGAACGGCAGGAGGGCGCTCTTGCCGGCCACCGCCACGACGAGCAGCACGGCGATCATCGTTGCGTCCGTCCCCGTCGGCCCCGCGGCCGACGAGAACGTGGCGCCGCCAAAGAGCAGCGAGAGGCTGCCACTGCCCGCGACGTGGTGCAGCAGTACCGCCGCCGAGAGCATCGCCGCGTCGCTGATGCGGTAGACCGAGAACACGCGAAGGGCGTTGGAGACCGGCGCGGGCCGCTCGTGGAAGAACCCGACCAGCAGCGCCGAGCTGAGGCCGACGAACTCCCAGCCGGCGAAGAGGACCTCGACGTTGCCCGCGAGCGCCACGAGCAGCAGGCCCGTGACGAACATCGACAGCAGGAAGAAGTAGCGGTTGTAGCCGGGCTCGCGGTGCAGGTACCGGTTCGAGAACGCCGACACGATGCCCGCGATGGCCGCCGAGAGCGCCGCGAACCCGAGCGACATCCCGTCCAGGAGGAATTCGATCGCGATGCCGCCCGGGTGCGAGGTCGACCAGGCGTCATAGAGGACCATCGCCTCCATCCTGATCGTGGCGTACACCAGGAGCGCGGCGCAGAAGGCGGCGCATGATATCGCCATGGCGCCTGCGGCGAGCCGCCCCGTCCATCGCTCCGGCAGCGGCCGGTTGACGAGCGAGGCGCTGCCGAGGAGCGCCAGCAGCGCCGCCGGCGAACCGACGCCGACGAGCATCAGCACCTCGAGCGAGGCCATCGGGATCATGCCGGCACGCCCCTCTCCGGAGCGCGCCCGGCCGGCATCGTCGAGGGCTCAGGAGCGATCGTCACCGGGGGGAGGAACCCACGCTTTCCGTGGTACCAGGTGGCGGATTCGCCCGCCACGATCGGAAGCCGATGTTCCGGCGTATGCGGTACCCACTCGTCGGACCTGAGCTCCCACAAGGCGCCCGAGTGCGCATCGAGGCAGGCCAGCCAGATCCAGCGGTTTCGAACGAGCCGCTCCATCGACGGGTTGCCCTGGACGACCCGTCGAAGGCGGTCGCGGTCGGCTTCCACGACGATCGCGAGCCGCGTGGGCTCGTGAATCTCGACCATCTGCCACGGAAGGCCGGTGCGCAGATCGCTCTGTGCGCCGTCCATCACACCGAGCAGGGATGTGACGTTGTGCGGGAGCTTGGTCCCGCATCCGTAGCCGGAGGGATCGACGTAGCTGAAGTAGTACTCCAGGCTGATGCCGGCGACGATCGGGACCACGGCAGCCATGACTCGAGCCAGGACGGCGCCATCCTCGTCCTCGGTCGGGTCGTAGGAGACGAGGAAGGCGCGCCGGTCGAGGAACAGTCCGGCCGTGCGCGCGCGCCTGCCGACGATGCAGAAGGCGTTGGTCGCGTGGCCGTACTCCGGGCGGGGCTGTGCCAGATCGGCCGCCCGTCCCTCGACGTGGGCCAGCGCGGCCAGGGGCGGATACCAGCTCGGGACTGCGTCGAAGCGCCGGGACCGCTCGTGCGCCTCGCGCCGCCGCGCCGCCTCGAATGCGTCACGCGCACGCGCGAAGACCGGCTCGAGCGCCGCGGGGACGAGGTCCTCGTCGAAGAACGTGATCGAGTTGTTGCATGTATTGCGCTCGGCGCCGACGAACCAGGTCTCAGGCCCGACGGGAAGCCCGTCGGCGGCGAGCAGGCGGCGCACGCGCGGATCGTTGGCCATCTGCGCGAACGCCCGGGCGTTTGGTCCGCCTCGACCGCCTCCGCAGGCGCCGCAGTCGTGCGCCGACTCGTGCGGGTTGTTGAGGCTGATCGATCCGTGTCCGACGATGAGGACCAGAGGCGACAGACGGCTGGCGATCCCGATGTCGTCGAGCACGCGGTGGACGATGCCCGCCATCTCCGCGACCGTGAACCCGGCGTACTTGCCCATCGGCGGCGGCGTGTCGTCCCGGTCCAGGTGCAGACGGGTCCTGGCAGGCGTGATCGACGTCGCACGGACTCGACCCCAGCGAGACGCGAGCCAGGGGAAGACGACGCGAAGGATCAGCGGGATCAGCATGAGCCCCCCGAGCACCGTCATCAGGACCGCGCCGCGAACGAGCATGCGGCTCCCGAGGTGCACGTTGTAGCCGAGGAACCCGGCGGCGCGTCGCTGAACGCGGCGCGACCGGCCGGCGAAGGCGTCGGCGTCCTCCTCGATCTCCGCCACGAAGTGCTCGGGACGAATGACGACCGGGCAGAGCGGTCGCGGATGGGCATCGGTGGCGCTCTGGTGGTACATCGCCACACTGAAGAACCCCGGGGTTCCGAATGTTTCGGCTTCCGGCTCGAATTCCTCGAGGTGGCGCCGGATTGATTCCTCCCGTTCATCGAGGCAGAAGACGGCCTGAAAGGCGGGGGAGGCGGGCGGCTGCCGCGCGGGGTGGCCCACCAGCGCGTCATAGAGCCGATGACGCAGCGCTCGTTCGAACGCTCTGTGCAGGATCCGGCGCCGCCGGACGCCGTCTATCTCCTGCAGCTCCGATTCGAGCTGCCCGACGTCGCCCCCCGTCCACTGTTCCACGATGGAGGCGTCGAGACCACAGAGCTGCGCCACGTGAAACAGCGGCCACGCCCGTTCCGGAGGCGTCGGCGACGTGGGCGGCGGCACGCGATCCTGCAGGAACGCGCGAAGCGAGGACGGCGGTCCCTCGAACCCAAGCTGTCGCGCGGCGTAGGAGGCTACCGCCCGTTCGAACAGCAGACGCACCGCGAGATATCCGGCGAGTGTGGCCGGCAGCTCGTGCGCCGGCACGCGGTCGGGACGCTCCTCGATCTGGCGCACCATCCCGGCCCAGCCACGCAGGGTGAGCAGCGTGGCGGTCAGGTACTCCACCCATTCCTCATCTGCGACGCCGAGCTCCGCGAGAGAATGTTCCAGCGAGGTCAGCGCGTCGCGTTCTGCCTGTCGATCCTCGGCGATGAGGCGCGGAAGCACCCGGGCCCACGGGCCGCACTGTCCCGAGAGCGATGTCCCGTACAGCTCGAGGAAGCAGCCATAGATGCCGCGCTCCCGGCCGGGCATGACCCAGTAGGCGAGGCCCTGATCGAGGTAGCCGGCGATGAACCGGATCAAGGGAGGGTGGACCCACTGGTCGCTGTCGAGGCCGGACGCCGCCAGGAGCAGATCGCGATGCCGGATCATCTGAGAGCCGCCGGATCTCTGGGCGTTGCCCGCGCGTGCGACCGCCCCGAGACAAGCGTCCCACAAGTGGCGGACCGCCTTCCGCTCCACCGTCCGGTCGTCGTCGTCGCTCAAGGCCGCCGGGGCCGATCGGGCGTCGCGCGGCAGGTCCGTCCGAAAGCGCGACAGCGCCGAGGTCTCCTCGAGGATCCACGAGAGGTTGCGACCGGTGGCGGCTGGAACGCCGTGCAGCGCGATGCGTCGCCACAGATCGAGACGCGTGCCGATGCCGGCGACCTCGTCGGTGCCGCGCAGGCCCAGTTCTTCGGCGAGGAGCGCTTCGACGTCTCTGGCGAGAATGCGGCCCGCGGCTATTTTTGCGCGGTAGCGCTCTTCGGACAGGAACGGCTGGCACGCGAAGCGACCGGCCGCGCGCTCCACGGCGTCCTCGAACGGCAGATCCTCGAAGGCGTGCAGCGTGTTGTGGTGGATGAAGATGCTGATCGGGCCCTGGGCGGGCAGCAGGTGCGCCAACCGGTCGATGACGTGCGCGAGGCTGGGACGACGAAGGGTGGAATCGGGGGCGCCGGTACCGTGGAGCATCGAGCGAACGCAGTGTTCACGGCAAGTATACCTGCTCGATCGGGTCCTAGGCGCGCGGAGCGCGCCAAGAGATACTGGCAACCAGCCAAGGGCGGAGCCCTTGGCTGGTTAGGCTGCGTTTGACGCCGATGGCCACATTTGCCCGCGCGCTTGTTGGGCGGCAAGGCCGAGCGTAAGATCGGAGGCATGACCAAGACCGCTGGCGCCGTGCTGGCCGATGCCTTGCGACTCGACGTCGATGCCCGTGCCGAACTCGCCTCGGAGATCCTGGCGAGCCTTGATGGCCCGGCGGAACTCGATGCTGAGGCCGCATGGAACGTCGAAATTGAACGGCGCGTGGCCGCGATCGAAGGCGGCACGATGAAGCTCGAGTCGTGGAACGAGGTGAAGCGCCGGATTGAAAAAGAGATTCTCGGCCGGTGAGTCGGCCGATCCGCACCAGTGAACCGGCCTCCGTTGAATTCACGGAGGCGGTGAGCTGGTACGAGGGCCGCCGTGCTGGCCTGGGCGGTGAGTTCTTCGACGCGGTTGCTGCCACGATCGCGCTCGTCGAAGCCAGCCAAGGGCTCTGCCCTTGATATCCCGTCACCAGCCCTTGGCTGGTTTGCCAGTCTCTCCTGGCGCGCTCCGCGCGCCTAGGACCGCTATGCGGGTCACAACGAGTACGAGATTCACGCAACGAGCCGCATAGCGGTCCGATCCGAAATCGGAGCATCGATTTCAACGGACGGTCAGCCCCGCCGGGTCCTCGTGGCCAGATTCCCATACCAAGTCGTGTATCGACTCAGGCCAACCGAGATCGCGATTGTGGCCGTCGCACATCTCAAGCGTCGTCCTGGTTATTGGAAGAATCGCCGTTGATTCTCGCGTCCGCCCAACAACGTTCCAAATGAGCCGCGCGTCGCGGCGCGATGCTCGCACAGGACAGTCGGCGCGTCGGCTCCAATTGGATGATGCTCATTCAGCCCTCCCCCTGCACCTACTGACAACCAGTAGGCTGACGCAGGGAAAATGCGCGACACGCGCA
>Ga0209640_10005874_pt1 | contig 10746 bp, 7 predicted proteins | sample RifCSP10_1_FD_184018 | JGI IMG/M metagenome (GOLD analysis project Ga0209640, IMG submission 184018) | Soil microbial communities from Rifle, Colorado - Rifle CSP2_sed 10_1 (SPAdes) (version 2) | ecosystem: Environmental > Terrestrial > Deep subsurface > Rock core/Sediment | place: Rifle...
GCAACCGCCGCGCTGTGGACAAATAGGCGGCGATGCGCGGACGAGCCATGACGCGGTCGTGTAGCTCGATCAGCCGCGGGCATTGGGTTTCGAGCTGCGCCATGGCGCGCGGGAAGGCGTATCGCAGTCCCTCGATCATCTGAAATAGTGACAGATCGACATAAGAGACTTTCTTGCCGAAGATAAAAACGGTGTCTTTCGGGTTGGGCTGCAAAATCCGTTCAAAGTAACCGACAAACTTGGGCATGCGATTCGCTCGGAAATGCTTAGCGCGTTTTTTCGCTTCGGCAGTCTGTTCCTCGTAGTATAGAACGTTGGCGATCGGATGGTGCGTCTGGCCGGTTTCATACAGCCAATCGGCTATCGTCAGTTGCAGCTGATGCGCCCAGAGCCGACTGAATTCGTTTTTCGGCACGAGATTGAGCGTCGGCGCGAGGAATTGCAGAATGTTGGCCGTTTGGGAGATCAGCAGCTTGCCGGCCTTCAAAAACGGCGGCGCGTACGGCGGCCGTTCGAGGGAAGGGTCTTCGAGGAACTTCATAATTCCAGGACGGCCGAAGTTCGGATCGCGCGCGACGTCTATATAATCTGCGCCGGCATCTTCCAGCGAAAGCCGGATGAACTCGCCGCGGCCTTGGATCGATGGTTGATAGTAGAGTTCATAGCGCATGAGAGCCCTCGCAACGTCGCTCGGCAGGCTGGTGATAAACACTCATAGGTTTGTGGCGCTAATCGTCTTGCTACAACCTGCTTTGAAAGCAGGTTTAGGTTTAGGTTCCGAAGACCGCAGACGATTATTCGTTCGGCATTAAAAGCTGCAGCCGATGGCCGTCGGGATCGTGGAAGTAGATGCAGTGCGGATCGCCTTTGCGTCCGTGAACTTCGATGCCGGCATTTTCGAGCGTGGTCTTGACCCGTTCGTAGTCGCCTGTGGCGAGCCTGAGCGCCATGTGATTGACTTCACTGCCCCCACGGATGCCTTCGCCGCCGTTAACTTCAAAGAGCGCGACGCCCTGGTTGCCGCACTTTAGAAAACATTGCCACGAACGTTCGTGATCGACTTCCATGCCGAGAAAGTCGACGTAAAACTTTCTGGAGCGGGCGAGATCCTTGACGTGGAAAACCACGTGATCGATGCCGGAAACCTTTAGCGGTGATTCCATGGTTCACCTCCCGTAGTGCGAATAAAAGTGACGTCTGTTTCTCTTTGGGCTTGGCTTCGAATGCGCAATTGGACACTCGAGTTTTGCTATTTCTTCAATCTATCACTGCGATGGCTTGAATCTCGATCATCATTTCAGGACGGGCCAGTTCTTTAATGCCGATGAGCGCGCTGGCGGGGAAGCGGCCTTCCTGGAAGAATTCTTTTCGCAGCTGGGTGAAACGGGTGCCGTTGGCCATGTCGGTGATAAACACCGTCATGGTGACGATGTCCTCCAGTTTGCCGCCGGCGCTTTCGAGGGTTTTGCGCATGCGCTCGAACGCGACGCGCACTTGACCGTCGAAGTTGCCCGGATAAGTCTCGCCTCTCTCGTCCTGGTAACCGGTGTGCCCGGCCATATAGATCGTCGTGCCGCCGTTGATCTTGACCGCTGGCGAATAGGCGCGCTCGCGCTGTCGCGTATCGCCTTTAAGATATTGTCGGGTCGCCATAAGAGTCCCTCCACACGGATGACTGCACCACGAAGCGCACCAAGGCTTTGATCCATTGAACTCTTAAACTTCGTGCTCTTGGCATCCTTCGCGGTGAAATAGACTATTTTTGCTTCGCTCGCGATTTCAATTGATGCTTATATATGAATAAGATTCAGCGCGTTTTCTTCAAGAATCAGCTTTTTCTGCTTCGGTGAAAGATCCGGCCGCTCGCGAATCCCGCTCACCGTCTTGGGAAACGTCGAATCGAAATGCGGATAGTCGGTTGCCATGAGAACGTGGGTCTCGCCGACCTCTGACAAGGCCAGCGGCAACCATTTTTCGTCGGACTCACAGGTGATGTAGCAATTGCGCTTCACGTATTCGGACGGCAGCATGCTCAACTGCGGGCACATGCCGGAATCCTTGATGACTTCGTAGTCGTCGTCCATGCGATGCATCCAGAAGACCAAGAATTCCGCCGTGACTTCAAAGAAAACAACTTTCAAGCGCGGATATTTTTCAAAAACGCCGCCGAGCACCATGGCGACCAGCGGCGCGACGCAATTCAGCGGCCGACCAAGGATGTGCATCGGGAAAAAATGTGTTTGGCGGTTGATCAACGTCCCGGGCGCGCCGAGCGTGCTCGGATGGCAGAACAGCGGAACGTCGAGTTCCTGCGCGGCTTGGTAGAAAGGAAAAAAGATCGGATCGTCCATCTGCCGCTCATTCGTGTAGCTCACCAGATGGGCGGATTTGCAGCCCAGCTCCTTGATGCAACGTCGTAGCTCATCAGGCATTTCTTCCGGGCAGCCGGCGGGCATCATGGCGACCGGCGATAACCGGTCGCGGTAACCGGCTACGAGTTTGTGCGCCCAATCGTTATAAGAGCGCGCAACCGCCGCTCCGAGCGCGCCGGGATTCTGTGACGGAATGTCAATCGCAGTTGGGAAGATCAACTGAAGCTCGATGCCTTCGCGGGCGTTGTCTCTCATGCGGTAATCCATGTCATAGCCGCCCTGTTGCCAGCGCATGACTTCGTTGCCGCGCTGGTTCGCTTCCGGATTATAAAAAACCTGGTGCGTCGCAGGTTTTTTGAAGTTGGCGTTGGCGACCGCATCCTCCATCGGTGAAAGATCGTGCTCGAACTTCGAATAAAAATATTTACCGTCGCCGATTCGTTTGGGCGAATATTTGGCGAAAGGCTCCGGCAGTCGGTAGATTTCGTCGAGTAGCCAGCCGTCGCGCAGGTGCGAATCCATATCGATGATCGCCATGATGGCTCCTTAGATTATAGCGATCCTGCTTTCATCAGGATGCCCAGGGAGGCGCTCCTTGTTTTGCGCAAAGAATTCGTACGAAAGCTAGTACAGTTGTCGTGCTTCCGTCAATATCGTTGATTCAAGTACGCCGACGAGTCTTCATGTCGAGAAAGATTCCCCGCGGAGTTATCCTGAGTCCCTCCGAAGGACTCGGAGGACAACTAACTAGAGAAGCGACTCGTCGTCTCGAACTCTTCGGCTGAGCTCAGGATAAACCCGTGAGAGGTCTTGAGCCAACTGAACCAGTATCCTGCGTAATTCCAAGTTGACACGGAGCTACGCCATTCGATATTAAAAGAGCCTCTCGGGAATACAATTCGGACGTTGCCAGCCAATATTAGTTTGCGCGACTTAGAAAGCAGCAATTTTTTCCGTTACTGATCCGCGATCCTCAACATTCACCAGCGGCTTGTCCAACTAATTGAGGAAGAGCCCTATGCTCAACTATTTAAAAACTTTCGCGCGACAATTACGGGTCGCGTGCTCCGGAGCCATCGTGATGCTCTTTACCCTCCAGGCTCCAGTGATGGCGCAGACCGGTGATCAGGTCGCCAGCGACATCGGCGGGCTCAAAAAGCTTGCCTTCGAAGAGTTGTTCAATCTTGAGATCACAACCGTCTCAAAGCGGCCCGAGCGCCTTGTCGATGCCGCTTCCGCTGTTCAAGTGATCACGGCCGAGGAAATCCGCCGCTCTGGCGCGACCAGCCTGCCTGAAGCATTGCGTTTGGCGCCGAACCTTCACGTCGCCCAGGTCGATTCGAGCCGCTGGGCCATCAGCGCGCGCGGCTTCAACTCAACGACGGCGAATAAGCTGCTCGTGCTGATTGACGGCCGCAGCGTCTACACGCCGCTTTTCTCCGGTGTCTTTTGGGATGTGCAGAACGTCATGCTCGAAGACGTGGACCGAATCGAAGTGATCAGCGGTCCGGGCGCAACCCTGTGGGGTGCCAATGCCGTTAATGGGGTGATCAACGTGATAACCAAGAGCGCGCGCGATACGCAAGGCGCGCTCCTGAGCGGCGGCGGCGGTTCCCACCTGAGGGGCTTCGGTAACGCACGCTACGGCGGCAAGCTAGGGCGGGATTCCTATTTCCGTGTCTACGGGATGGGCTTCGATCGCGACGACACGAAACTGCCCAGCGGGCGCGACGCCGACAGTAGCTGGTTTATGGGACAAGGCGGTTTTCGCGCCGATTGGTTGCCGGCGAACGGCGCAGTCGGAAGCATCCAGGGTAATTTCTACGGCGGCGAAATCGGCCAGACTGCGCCGGGCGATGTCACCGTGGACGGCCAGAACTTGGTCGGCCGTTTGAGCCATCCTTTGACGAACGAGTCCGCTCTGACTCTGCAGCTCTATTGGGACAGGACACAGCGGCGGATCCCCGGGTCCATTTCTGAAGTGCTGAACACTTATGACATCGAATTCCAACATCGATTATCACTGGGCGAACGTAACCGACTCATCTGGGGCGGCGGCTACCGGTTCATGCATGACGACGTCAAGAACGCTGCGGCGCTTGCGTTTCTGCCGGGGCGGCGTGATCTGCACCTTTTCAGCGGCTTCGCACAGGACGAGATTTCGATGTTGCGAGATCAACTGGTTCTGACGATCGGTTCTAAGTTCGAACACAACGATTACTCGGGTTTCGAATTCCAACCGAGCGCTCGCCTGGCGTGGATGCCGGTCGCCAACCAGACGGTGTGGGCTGCAGTTTCACGGGCGGTTCGTTCGCCGAGCCGCATCGATACGGAATTTTTCGTGCCGGGATCACCGCCGTTTTTGCTTCGAGGCGGCGGAGATAGGTTCGACTCGGAGACAGTCATAGCCTACGAGCTTGGTTATCGCACGGAGTTGGCCCAACGACTCGGCTTGTCGATTTCCTCCTTCTACAACGATTATGACGATATTCGCAGTGTCGAGCCGATCGCCGGCGCGCCGGGGCAATTTATCATCCTCAACCAGCTAAGCGCGAAAACCTACGGCGTGGAGTTATCGCTCGCCTGGCAGGCGTTTGACTGGTGGCGCCTGCGTGGCGGCTACACATTTTTCAAAAAGGATATCGATTTGGATCGTAGCCTCGACAGCAATCGCGGTCGCGGCGAAGGCAACGATCCGCATCATCAGTTCCTCGTCCAATCGATGATCAATTTACCGGCAAATCTGGAGTTCGATTCGGTCTTGCGTTACGTCGACAACCTCAATCAGCGCGGCCCGACCGTGCCGAGCTACGTCTCATTGGACGTGCGGCTAGGTTGGCGTCCGACCCCTAGCTGGGAATTCGCGATCGTCGGACAAAATCTAACGGATAAGCAGCATGCGGAATTCGGTGCGGCGGCGACGCGGCAAGAAATCCCGCGCAGCGTCTTTGGCAAGGTAACGTGGAAGTTTTGGACGGACACTAGTGGCGCAAAAACCAAATAACGCCGAGTCTGCTTTGGGCTACTCCCCGGTGACCTTTTGCAGGTTCGTGAGCGCCTGGGTGCGCCTGGCGCAGTTGTCTCTGTCTTCAGCGATTCGTATGACTTTAGCGAGAAGTTTGCGGAGCTTGCGCAAAGGTCCGCGAATCGAAAACCCTCGGATTCGAATAGTCCGCGCGGCAAGACGCCAAGACGCTAGGTTTGGAAACCAAAGTCGGATTAATTTCGCGCAAAGACGCCAAGACGCAAAAATTGCGGCCGTGGCGCGCCAGGTTTTGCGTCACTGGACACTTTGCGCGATTTTTGTTTCGGTGATTTTTGTTTTAGCTGCGCCAAGCCAGGCGCAAGTCTCGAAAGAGTATCAGTTAAAGGCGGTGTTGCTGTGGCGCCTGGCCCAGTTTACGCAATGGCCGAGCAATGCTTTTGAAAGCGCCGACAGCCCGGTCGTGATCTGCGTGCTCGGTGAAAACCCGTTTGGCGGCGCCTTGGAAGCGGCGGTGCGTGGCGAGACGGCGCATGGCCGAAGACTTGCGGTGCAACGGCACCGTTCGATTGACCAAATCAGAGATTGCCATATTCTGTTCATAACCGGCGCCGGGCCGCGCCAGGCGAAAGAAATCACCGCGGCGCTTGCCGGCAGAAGTGTTCTCACGGTCGCAGACGGTGACACCTTAGCAAGCACTTACGAGGCGATGATTCAGTTTGTCATCGAGGAAAACAAAATCAAGCTCCGGATCAACCCCAAGGCTGCCGCTGCCGCGCGACTCGTGCTCGATCCGCGGCTGCTGCGCTCCGCAGAGATTATCGGATAATCAATGTCGCAACGGCAATCCTCGATCAAAAAGCGCGTTCGAGCGGTTATCCTGGTCGCCAGCGCGGTCGTTTTGCTGGTGACCGCCGCCGCCTTCGTGACCTACGAAGCGATCAACTTCAGAGCGCAACTCGCCCGCAGTCTTTCGACGGTGGCGACCGTGATCGCCGACAACAGCGCCGCGCCATTGGCCTTCAATAACGCGGCAGTCGCCGAGGAAATTTTGGGCACGCTCAGAGCCGACCCGGATATCGTGGCCGCGGCGTTGTACGATGACTCCGGGGCGCTTTTTGCGAAATACCCGCCCACGCTTCAATACGAACTGCTCCCTCCACGGCCCGAACAAGCTGGCTATCAATTCAGGGCCGGCGCGCTGGTGGTTTTTGAGCCGGTCATGCAAGAGCAGAGGCCGATCGGCACGTTGTACTTGCAGTCCTCTTTGCGTGGACTCTACGAACAATTTTGGCTCTACGGTATTATCGTCGCGGCAGTGCTTTTCGGCATGTTGGGCCTGGCGTTCGTGTTATCCACACTGCTACAAAGGCGTATTTCCGATCCCGTCCTGGCGTTAACCCAAGCCGCGCAAACCGTCACCCAACGCGGCGACTACTCGGTGCGGGCGACCAAGCTGACCGAGGATGAATTGGGAACGCTCACCGATGCTTTTAACCGGATGTTGTCTGAAACACAGGAAAACCAGGGCCGCCTCGCAGAACAGGCCCGGCTACTGGATCTGAGCACTGATGCGATTATTGTGCGCGATATGGCGGACAACATCATCTATTGGAACAGGGGTGCGGAGGAAATCTACGGGTGGACCAGGGGGGAAGCTCTGGGAAAAGCCAAACACGAGTTGCTGCAAACCGAATTCCCGGAGCCGTTGGAACAGATCAATGCCAAATTGCAGCGCGACGACCGCTGGGCCGGCGACCTCGTCCAGACCCGCCGTGATGGCACTCGGATATACGTGAGCACCCGCTGGGTGTTGGACCGTGACGCCGAGGGCATTCCGGCGAGAGTGCTGATTACTGACAACGACATCACCTTGCGTAAACAAGCCGAGGAGCTGATGAAATCGGAAGCCAATCGCCTTGACGCGCTGGTGGAACAGCGCACTGCGAGACTGCAGGAGACCATCGGCGAGCTGGAAGCTTTCTCCTATAGCGTTTCGCACGACATGCGCGCGCCGTTACGCGCCATGCAGGGTTACGCTAAGGCTTTGTTGAGCGATTATGACGCTCGGCTGGATGGCGAAGCCAAGCATTACCTGGACAGAATCTTTCGCGCCGCCAACCGCTTGGATTTGCTGGTTCAAGACGTGCTCGCCTACAGCAGAGTGGCCAAAGGCGAGATCGAGTTAATGCCGATTGACTTGGAGCGGCTGATCGAGGATATCATCGCGGCTCATCCTGAGTTTCAGGCGCCGAACGCCCGCGTTGTTGTCGAGACCCGGCTTCATCGGGTGCTGGGGCACGAGGCTTACTTGACTCAGTGCGTCACCAATCTACTAGGCAACGCCGTCAAGTTTGTGGCGCCGGGCTTGGAACCCGAAATCCGCATCCGTAGCGAGCGTGTGAATGGCTGCGTACGAGTTACTTTCGCGGACAATGGCATCGGTATCGATCCGTCGCATCACGAGCGTATTTTTCAGATCTTTGGACAGGTTTATCCGGAGAAAAAATATGGCGGCACCGGTATCGGTTTGGCCATTGTGCGCAAAGCCGTCCAGCGCATGAACGGCGACGTCGGGGTGGAGTCCCGGGTGGACAAAGGCAGCCGCTTCTGGTTAATTCTCAACGAGGTAAAATATGACAACAACTAATCGCGCGCTACTGCTGGTCGAAGACAACGAGGACGATGTGTTTCTGATGAAGCGCGCGCTGCAGAGCGCTCGCATAGTCAATCCACTGCGGGTCGTCGAGGATGGCCAGGAAGCTCTCGATTATCTTGGCGGCTCGGGGAAATTCGCCGACCGCGATCAGTATCCGCTGCCCGCCGTCGTCTTTCTTGATCTCAAGCTGCCGTTTATTTCGGGCCATGACGTGCTGGCGTGGATTCGGCAACAGAAAGAGTTTGAGTCTTTGGTCGTGATCGTGCTTACTTCTTCCAATGAAGCTAAAGATTTAAGCCGGTGCTATTCCCTGGGCGCCAACTCCTATCTCGTCAAACCGCCAACGCCGGAACAGCTTGAGGATCTGGCAAAAGCCTTCAAGTGGTACTGGCTCGAATACAATCAGTTTGAGATAAATTGACGGGCCGTTGCTCTGAACGCAGAGCGGGGTCATCGGAACAGATTCGAGAACCGTTGTCCTTTTACAAAGGTTTTAAGTCACAAAACAATCTTTTACCGCACCAACAAATTACAATTTAATCCCTGTTTTTCAGTAAACTACTTGATCGGCAACTCCTAGTTGCTATTTAATGGTACGTTATCTTTGATGCGAGCGACCGCTCGTCATCAGCCCGCTAAGTTCGTAACTCAGCTACCCTAGCGTGTCTGTGCAGGAGGGTCTGGGACGCGATGGCACCGCCGAACAATGATAGCCTTTTCCCCGGTGACAGCGAGATGGCGCGCCGGATGCGCGAGTTCGATTGGTCAACGACGGACCTCGGCGTTGCCGAACATTGGCCAGAGAACTTGCGGGTTGCCGTCCGCCTCTGCCTCACCTCGGGCATTCCTATCGTCATGTACTGGGGGCCAAGTTTCACCGTTCTCTACAACGACCCGTACATTTCTTTCTTAGGCGAGCACAAACACCCGCATTTCCTTGGCCAGCCGGCGCGCCAGTGCTGGAGCGAAATATGGGAGATCATCGGTCCGATGCTCGAAGGCGTCCGAACCGGCGGCGAGGCGACCTGGTCGGAGGACTTGTTGATGTTCTTCGCGCGCCGCCTGCCGCTCGAAGAGGTCTATGTCAGGTTTACGTTCGGCCCGATCCTCGGGGCCGACGGTGTGACCGTGCATGGCATCTTCTGCCCCTGTACGGAGACCACCGAGCAGGTCGTGAGCGCGCGCAGACTGTATACGCTCGGCCAACTAGGGGTTCGCTCCTCGGAAGCGCAAACCGTCGAATCGGCGTGCGAGGAAGCGGCACGCGTGTTGGCGGAAAACCCGCAAGACGTACCATTCGCGGCGATCTATTTGCTCGATGAAGCGGGTGCCAACGCCTATCTCGCGTCGCAGGTCAATCTTTCGGATCAATTGGCTCACTTCCCGCCGGTTATTCCGTTCAGCGAGGCTAAGAGCACACCCTGGCCGTTTGCGCGAGTCATCCAAACGCGCAAACCCGAGGAGCTGTCGAACCTCGAGCAGATAGGCCGGTTCGAAGGCGCTCTTTGGCCTGAGCCGTCAACCACCGCGCTGGTCTTGCCGCTGCTCGCTGCCGGCCATGAAAAGCTTTCTGGGTTGATGATTGCCGGTGCGAGTCCGCGGCTGGTGCTGGACCATGGATACCGGGAATTCTTCAATCTGGTTGCGGGACATGTCGCCACCGCAGTCGCCAACGCACGCGCGTACGAAGAGGAAAGAAAACGCGTTGAAGCGCTGGCGCAAATCGACCGCGCGAAAACCGCGTTCTTCAGCAATGTCAGCCATGAGTTTCGCACGCCGCTGACGCTTATACTCGGGCCGACCGAAGAATTGCTGTCCGGTGCTCTGGGTGAGACCACCGAGATACAACGCACGCACTTGACAACTCTGCGTTACAACGCCGTCCGCCTGCAGAAGCTGGTCAATAATCTGCTCGATTATGCAAGGGTCGAGACCGGCCGCATCGAAGCGAGCTATGTGCCTGTCGATATCGGTCTTCTCACTCGAGAGCTTGCGAGCAGTTTCTGCTCAGCCGTGCACCGGGCGGGACTTCTTTACATCGTCAACTGCCCTTCCCTCGACGAGCCGGTCTACATCGATCGCGATATGTGGGAGAAAATTGTTCTTAACCTGCTTTCGAACGCGTTGAAGTTCACGTTTACGGGCGCCATCGAAGTCAGCGTGGGGGAAAGTGGCAAGCAACTAGGAAGTGGCGAGCCAAAGGAGGGGAGCGATGGTGGTGCAGAGTTATCGCGAGCTCAAGGTCTGGCAAGTGGCGATGGACCTGGCGGAACAAAGTTATCTCGCGACGAGGGAGTTTCCCAGGGAGGAGCAATTCGGCTTGACGAGCCAGATTCGCCGGGCCGCAGCTTCGATTCCAGCGAACATCGCGGAGGGGCAGGGCAGAGGCTCCACGAAAGAGTTCCTCCATCATCTGAGCATCGCTCGCGGTTCGCTGATGGAATTGGAGACACACCTGTTGCTCAGTCAGCGGGTAGGATTGCTCAATCAAGCACTGCTGGATCGTCTGCTGACGATGGCGGACGAGATCAGTCGAATGCTGTCGGCGCTGCGGGAAGCGCTGATTGGGAAAGTGAAGAGTTGAGAGTTGGAAGAAAGCCACTCACCACTCACCACTCACCACTCGCGACTGCTCCCGGCTACGTCGTTCTTACCGTGCGGGACACCGGCGTCGGCATTCCCAATGATGAGCTGCCGAACCTGTTTGAACGCTTTCACCGCGTCCATAGCAG
>Ga0209640_10005875_pt1 | contig 10745 bp, 8 predicted proteins | sample RifCSP10_1_FD_184018 | JGI IMG/M metagenome (GOLD analysis project Ga0209640, IMG submission 184018) | Soil microbial communities from Rifle, Colorado - Rifle CSP2_sed 10_1 (SPAdes) (version 2) | ecosystem: Environmental > Terrestrial > Deep subsurface > Rock core/Sediment | place: Rifle...
GCCAGGCGTGTTCCGCCACTTGCCGCGCCTCCTGTTCGGGAGAAAGGCTCATTTGAAAAAAATTATCGCTTGGGAGTTCCGCATTGTCCTGGTAGTTCAAGGTTAATACGGGTACGGGGAATGATTGGTTTTGCGCCAAGCTAGCCACGGAGTCCTTGTTCAACGGTCCCACGACAAAGTCAGCGCCATCGGTTATTGCTTGTTGGTAAATTGCGGCAATTTGTTTGGCGTCCTCGCCTTCATCGTATATTTTCAATACCGGTTTGTGCGTACTATCTTTCTGATAGTAATACGTCGCCAGGAAACCTTCCTGGATGGCTTGCGCGGCCTTGCCAAAGCGGCCCTTGAGCGGCAGGATCAGCGCGATTTGTGTTGGCCGGCCCAAGGCTTCCGGTTGCTGGCTCACAATGGTTTTGAGGATGGATAAGTTAACCGGATGATTGGGGAATTTATCCATCCACTGATCGATTTGCTGTTGCGCTTGCTGTTCATCCCCGGCTGTTTTCGCGATAGACGCCAGCGTGACCCAGCCTTGCATGGTTTTATCCAGCGATTGATTCATGAGTGAGGAAATTTCCGAGGCGCTCAGTTCCTGCAGGTCACGTAAGATGATTTCCTGGTTCTCCAGGATTTGTTCGTCATCACTGATCAAAGTATTGAGCGACTGCCGCGCCGCAGCGGAACCGGCGTAATTCCTCGTAATGTTAAACGCATCAATCTGCTTGTTGTAAAATTCCTTTTGCAGTTCGGGGGGGGTGTTTTTAATCAGTCCGGTGATGGAATTTAATTGGGAAACCGCGGCGTCCGGATGCTGGTTTGCCAAGGACAGCTGGGCCAGCATCAACGTTTTGCGGATATGAAAGCTGTTGTCCAGGCCGGACACGTTAATTTCATTTAATATTTGTTCCGCTTGCAGCAGGTAGTTGCCTTGTAAAAGCAGGGAGGCGATTTGCAGCTGGTACTCTTGCCGCTGCGGAGGTCCAACGCTAGCCGCCAATTCTGACAATAATAATGCCGCATCCAGATAACGGCCGAGCTTGATCAGGTCCTTCGCCGGGTTTTCGTAACGCCGCTGGGCCTCGATTTCGCTGGGGATTGTCGCGGGAATGGCCGGCGCAACACCGGGGCGCAGCACCGATGAGGGCAAACCTGCGGGGCGTTGCTCGCCAGGCGCGGCGGGTTTGCCCGGTTTGGTGGGTGCGCCGCCACAGGCGGCGCTGAGCACGGCCAGGACACTAATAATACCAGCGCGAACCGGATTGCTAAATATCAATCGGGAATAGAACGAAGGGGTATGGTCAGTCATCGTGTGCGTCCATCAAATTCAGGGGTTGGGTTCAAAAAATGCCGCGCGTCACTTTGCGATACTAAGCCAACAACAAGCCAATAGATCAATTGCGGGTGTGTGGTGGCAGTCACTTGTAATATTAACATTGACCGGTAGATCCTCAAGCCATAGGCTATGGTTTCATGACAAATTCCACTCAAAATGGGCGCTTATATATCGTTGCCACGCCCATTGGCAATCTTGGGGATATGAGCTTCCGGGCGGTTGAGATATTACAACAGGTGGATTTAATCGTTGTGGAAAATGCGCGTCATAGCGCCAAGCTGTTCCAGCATTACCAAATTACATCGCCCATTTACGTACTACATGACCACAACGAGAAAGAAAATTCCATCAAATTAATTGAAAAACTCCAACAAGGCCAGGATCTCGCGTTGATTTCCGACGCGGGCACGCCATTGATCAGCGATCCTGGCTACTGGCTCGTCAATCTCGCGATTCAACATACGCTATCCGTGGTGCCGGTTCCCGGGCCCAGTGCATCGATCTGCGCGCTATCGGTATCCGGTTTACCCAGTGACCGGTTCTGCTTTGAAGGATTTTTACCGGCGAAAACCCAAGCGCGTCAAACCCGCTTGCAACAACTGGCGCACGAAACCCGAACCCTGATTTTTTACGAGGCGCCGCATCGCATCGTGGATGCGCTGCGCGACTTGGTGGCGGTTTTCGGTCCGGAACGCCAGGGGGTTATTACGCGGGAACTCACCAAAACCTTTGAAACCATTTTGCGCGCGCCGCTGGCGGAACTCCTGGAAATCGTGGAGCGAGACGTCAATCAGCAGAAAGGTGAGTTCGTGGTATTGGTTCACGGGGCGGCGGAAAAAGTGGCGGGCGAAGAGGAGCAGGATCGCTTGCTGGGCATTTTATTGGAAGCGCTGCCGGTTAAAACCGCGGCGGCGTTAGCGTCGAAAATTACCGGCGCCAAAAAGAACCAGCTGTACGAGCGGGCGCTGGAACTAAAAAAACCGCGTTAACGCCGATCAATCGCTTGCTTTTTGCCAGAAGGAACGTATATAGGAGTCTGGGAGTCGGCTGAACAGTCGCGCTATTCTTCGGAATAGGGAGGAAAGTCCGGGCTCCATAGGACAGGGTGCCAGGTAACCCCTGGGGGGCGTGAGCCCACGGCCAGTGCAACAGAAAACATACCGCCTAAGCGCCTTCGGGCGCCGGTAAGGGTGAAATGGTGCGGTAAGAGCGCACCGCGTCAGTGGTAACACGTGACGGCTTGGTAAACCCCACCCGGAGCAAAACCAAATAGGGGAACATTCGCTGTGCGAACGATGTGGTCCGCATCGGTTCCCGGGTAGGTTGCTTGAGATATGCGGTGACGTATATCCAGATGAATGACTGTTCTCGACAGAACCCGGCTTACAGGCCGGCTCCCTCCTTATTTTTTTCCGTCGTAACGTGGATACCAGGTAGCCGATGTTCCACGCGAATGTTTCACAGCCCTTTTATTGATTAAATATCACGCATATCCTCCACCGGGCGGCCATTTTATGGACTATTGTTGGCCATTCCTGTCCATGCCCGCCTCAGGCCTGCCCAAATTGAAAGCACAGGCGTCCAGTAACTTAAAGTGTTACATTAAGTTTGATATTTAACCGGCTGTATACAAGGTTATTCACCCTCCAACTTGCTGCCTAAATCTCCGCCATCCTTTCGTAAGTCATTGTCAAAACAATAAGAAATGGCCTGATTTTTGTGGACTTTTACCTTGACACTACTACCGTTTCATTCCTATAGTGTACTAATGTGGGGAAAAGTGGGCATTTCTGGAATTACATGGGTAACGGTAACCCGTTAGGGGATGTTTTGCGTGTTAAGTGGGCATACTTCGATCAATTTGGATGCGAAAGGCCGGTTAGCGATACCGACCCGCTACCGTACCTACTTGAGCGAGAGCTGCGGTGGGAAGTTTTGTGCCACGGTGCATCCCGATGTCTGCCTGATGCTTTATCCGCTGCACGAGTGGGGTCCCGTGCAACGCAAAGTCATGAAGCTGTCCAACATGAATAAAAAAGCCCGTGACCTGCAGCGGCTGATCATTGGTTATGCCTCAGAACTGGATATGGACACCAATGGTCGATTGCTGCTGCCGCCCTCGCTGCGTGAGTTCGCCAAGCTGGATAAGCGCGTGGTCTTGATCGGCGTGGGTAACAAGTTTGAACTGTGGGACGAAGACCGCTGGAATCAGCGTCAAAACGAGTGGCTGGCGGACAGCGGCAACCAAAGCAGTTTGTCCGAAGAACTGGAACAATTGTCTTTATAGACAGCGATGGCCAATGACCGAATCCTACAGCCATCAGCCCGTGCTCCTGAAAGAGGTGTTAGAAGCACTTGACATAAAACCGCAGGGAAAATATGTAGACGGCACATTCGGCCGCGGTGGGCACGCCAGGGAAATTCTGCAATGCCTGGGACCAGAAGGCCGCTTGTTGGTAATGGATAAGGATCCGCAAGCTATTGAAGTGGCCAGGCAGCTATTTAATGATGACACCCGGGTCATTATTGAGAAAGGCTCGTTTGCGATGATCAAACAGAAAGTGGCCGAGCAGGCGTGGAGCGGCGCAGTCGATGGGATATTGCTCGACCTGGGAGTGTCATCGCCTCAGCTCGATGCCGCGGAGCGTGGTTTCAGTTTTCGCCGCGATGGCGTGCTGGATATGCGCATGGACACCGAGTCCGGGCGCAGTGCGGCCGAGTGGATTGCGCAGGTAAAGGAACAGGAGTTAGCAACAGTTTTGCGTGAGTACGGTGAAGAACGGTTTGCCAAGCGCATTGCGCGCGCCATTGTCAAGGCCCGGGAGACGCAACCCATTACAACCACCAAACAACTGGCGGCGATTATCGCGCAAGCCAATCCGAAATGGGAGACCGGCAAGGATCCGGCGACCCGCAGTTTTCAGGCCATTCGTATTTTCATCAACAATGAACTCGAGGATTTGAAGACTTGCCTGGCGCAGGTGGCCGACCTGTTAAAAACCGGCGGCCGGCTGGTGATTATCAGTTTCCATTCGTTGGAAGATCGGATTGTAAAACGTTTTATTCGCGAGCAGGCAAAAGGCGATAATTATCCACCGGGTTTGCCGGTGACGCTCGCGCAACTGAATCCGAAACTTAAACCGCTTGGCAAAGCGATACAACCGTCGGCTGCAGAAGTGGCGGCAAATCCGCGGGCGCGCAGTTCCGTGCTGCGCGTGGCAGAAAAAATTTGAGAGCAGGCAAGTAACGATGGGTAAAATACAGGGTTTGTCATTAGTGCTGGTGCTGGCGGTGACGGTGTCCGCGTTTCAGGTTATTTATACCAAACACCAGAACCGGCAAGCCTTTATTGCGCTGCAAAACCTCAAACAACAGCAGGATGAAATGGAAACGGATTGGGGTAAATTGCAGTTGGAACAAGCCACGTGGGCTGCCCACGGCAGGGTGGAGAAAATTGCAAGTAACGAACTGGAGATGGTGATACCGCCCGCGGGAACAGTATCGGTGATAAAACCATGAGTATGGCCGAAAGTTATAGCGCTAAAGACCGGCAACGCCTGGTTGTATTGGCCCTCATGCTGGGCTTTGTCGTTTTCATGCTGATGTGGCGCGCGGTGGATTTGCAGGTGGTCAGCACACAATTTTTGCGCGACCAGGGAGACGCCCGCTATCTGCGTGAAGTGGCCGAACCGGCGGACCGGGGCATGATTGTGGATCGCCACGGCGAGCCGTTGGCGATCAGTACCCCGGTTGATTCGGTGTGGGCCAATCCGAAAGAGTTAATCCTGGCGCGGGGCGACTGGGCGCGCCTGTGTGTTGAACTTAATCTGGATATCAACGCCCTGGAACAATTGCTGGCTAATCATGCCAGCAAGGAATTTGTTTATTTGAAGCGGCATGTTATTCCGGAGATTGCGCAGCGGGTCAGGGAATTGAAAATTCCCGGAGTATTTCTCACGCGGGAGAATCGCCGCTATTATCCGGCCGGTGAAGTAACGGCGCATGTGATCGGGTTTACCAATATTGATGACGCCGGGCAGGAAGGCGTCGAGCTGGCGCTGGATGGGTGGCTGCGCGGTACGCCCGGCAGCAAACGGGTTATCAAGGATCGCCTGGGGCAAGTCGTGGAACAGGTCGAGCAGGTGCGGCTTCCGCAACGCGGCAATGATGTGGTGCTTACCATCGACCGCCGTATTCAGTACCTGGCTTACCGGGAGTTGAAAGCCGCGGTGCAGAAACACCAGGCGGAGTCGGGATCCGCGGTGATTCTTGATGCGCGAAGCGGCGAGATTCTGGCGATGGTCAATCAGCCGGCTTATAATCCTAACAATCGTGATGCGCTGCAAGCGGATCATTTGCGTAACCGCGCGATAACCGATGTGTTTGAGCCGGGCTCAACCGTCAAGCCGTTTACGGTGGCGGCGGCCCTGGAATCCGGCAAATACGGGCCGCAAACGATTATCGACACCACGCCGGGTTTGTATCGTGTGGGACGTAAAGTGATCCGGGATTTTAAGAATTACGGCGCCATTGATGTGGCAACGGTTATTCAAAAGTCCAGTAATGTGGGTGCCAGCAAACTGGCATTGGCGATTGAACCGCGCATTATGTGGAATATTTTTGCGGGTGCGGGATTTGGCGGGACCACCGGGGTTGGTTTTCCGGGCGAGTCGACCGGCTTGCTCACGGATCATTACAGTTGGCGGGATATAGAAAGGGCTACGCTATCCTACGGATACGGGATGTCGGTTACGACATTACAACTGGCGCGCGCCTATACCTTGTTTGCCAATGATGGCGTCGTCAAGCCGGTTAGCCTGGTGCGTAATTCACCGCAGGCAACTGATCATAGCCGTTACTATCAGGCGGATCCGGTATTGAGTCAGGTGACGATCAAGCGGGTGCGTCAAATGATGCAAACCGTGGTGGAAGAAGGCGGTACCGCGGTGGCCGCCCAAGTGCCGGGGTACAAGATCGCCGGTAAAACCGGGACGGTAAGGAAGTCCGGTGTCGGCGGATATCTGGAAGACAGCTATATCTCGGTGTTCGCCGGCATGGCGCCGGCCACGAATCCCAGACTGATTATGGTGGTGATGGTGAATGAGCCGCGCGGAGAAGAATACTACGGTGGCGCGGTCGCGGCGCCGGTATTTTCCAAGGTAATGGCGGGCGCGTTACGATTGATGGATGTGCCGCCGGATGATTTGCCGTCCTTGTTTGGCGCGCGTGTCGCACTGTTGGAAGGTGTGCAATGATGCCTGCCAGAAACAGAGATACTCCGCTCAGTTTGAGGCAGTTGCTGCAAGGTATCGCCGCAGTCAACGACAAGGACAATCGTGAGATAAGCGGTTTGTCCCTCAACAGCAGGGATTCCAAGCCGGGCGAGGTGTTTTTCGCGCTTGCGGGACACAAAACGCACGGATTAAATTACGCCGCGCAGGCGATACAGCACGGCGCCTGCGCGGTGATTTGGGAAGCGGATACCGCGCAGGATGATGTGGTGATGCTGGAGGCGCTCGCCAAACGCGTGCCGCTGATTCCGGTTGCAAACCTCAGGCAGCAGTTGGGCGCCATTGCCGAACACTTTTACGGGGAGCCAACAAAAAAACTTTATATGGTGGGCGTGACCGGGACCAACGGCAAAACCTCCTGTAGCCAGTTTCTGGCCAAAGCGCTTAATCCGGATGCATTAAGTTGCGTGATTGGCACGCTGGGCAATGGTTTCGTGGATCAGCTCGAAGATGCTACGCACACCACGCCCGATGCGATCACGCTGCACAGGCTGCTGGCGGAGTTTTATGCTCAAGGGGCAAGCAATGCGGTCATGGAAGTGTCTTCGCATGGTTTGGAGCAAGGCCGGGTGTCAGGTGTCAATTTTGATATGGCGATATTCACCAACCTGAGCCGGGACCATTTGGACTATCACGGTGATATGGCCGCCTATGGTAACGCCAAGAAATTATTGTTTGAAATGCCCGGACTGAGGACGGCCGTTATCAATGTGGATGATGATTTTGGTGTGCAGCTGGCGGATTCACTCAAGGGCAAGCTGGACGTGGTGCGCTACGGGATTGACCACCATGCCGCCGGTATCGACGTCAGGGCGTCCCAGGTGACGCTGAATAACACCGGTATCCACTTTGAGGTGATTAGCCGCTGGGGCAGCGGCATTATCAGTTCACCATTGCTAGGCCGGTTCAATGTCAGCAACTTGCTGGCGGTGCTTGGTGCGCTGTTAGCCAGGGGTGTGCGTTTTGAAGACGCGGTGCTGCGTATCAGCCGCCTCTCCAATGTGCCCGGGCGCATGGAACGCATTGTGAACCCGCGCGGCGCCACCCTGTTTGTCGTTGACTATGCGCACACCCCGGATGCCCTGGCCAAGGCGTTGCAGTCTTTGCGCCAGCACGTGGACACCCAAAAGCACGGGCGGCTGTGGTGCGTGTTTGGTTGCGGTGGTGATCGCGACCGCGGCAAGCGTCCGCTGATGGGCGGCGTGGCGGAACAATTCGCGGACCGTGTGATTATTACCGACGACAACCCCCGCACTGAAGCGGCCAATCACATAGTGGCGCAAATACTGGACGGCATGCAACAGCAGGACGTGACGATTATTCATGACCGGATTGCGGCAATCGAACACGCAATTACGCAGGCGGGTGAGCACGATGCGGTATTGATAGCGGGTAAAGGGCATGAAGCTTACCAGATCCTTGGCGAAGAAAAACGTCCGTATGCCGGTGACGCGGAAATCGTCGCCCAACTGTTAGCACAGATCCAGGATACTCGTGGTGGTTAATGACCGGTTGTGACCTTACATTAAAGGATGCCGCCGCTGCGCTGCAGGCCAGGCTGGTTGGCAGGGATACGGTGTTTACCGGTGTCAGTTCGGATTCCCGGGCGGTGCAACCCGGTGAATTGTTCGTTGCCCTGAGCGGGCCGAATTTTAACGCGCATGATTTTGCTGAAGACGCCCGCCAGGCGGGAGCCGTAGCGTTGCTGGTCGATCATGAACTCGACTGCGCGCTGCCACAGTTAGTCGCGCCGGACACGCTGCGGGCGCTGGGTCAATTGGCCGCGTATTGGCGCTCGCAATTGACAATACCAGTGATCGCCGTCACCGGCAGCAATGGCAAGACGACCGTCAAGGAAATTCTCAAATCAATATTTTCCCGCTTGGGGGGAACCTTGGCGACCAAGGGTAATTTGAATAATCACATCGGAGTGCCATTGACCTTGTTAAGCATCAACAAACAGCACAAGGCCGCGGTAATCGAAATGGGCGCCAATCACCCCAATGAAATTTCGTATTTAACCAACATCACGCGGCCCGATGTGGCCTTGATCAATAACGCCGCCGCCGCGCACCTGGAGGGCTTTGGTTCCCTGGAAGGCGTGGCGAAAGCCAAAGGCGAGATATATCAAGGCTTGGGTAAGGACGGCACGGCGATTATTAACGCGGACGACCAGTTTGCGCCCTTATGGCGTCAGTTGACCCGGCATAACAAACAACTGACATTTGGGTTGCAGCAACCGGCCGATGTCTGTTGCCAATGGCAGGGTGATATTAACGGTAACCGGCTGACGGTGCGCACACCCAAGGGTGAATTCAGCTGCGTGATGAAATTGCTGGGCCGGCACAATGTCATGAACGCGCTGGCCGCCACCGCGGCTGCGGTGGCGGCCGATGTTGAGCTAGCGGTTATCGCCGAAGGGATTGCGGCATTAAATTCCGTGCCGGGACGTTTGCAACTGAAACCGGGTATCAACGGGGCACGGATTATTGACGACACCTACAATGCCAATCCCAATTCGCTGCGGGCCGGGCTGGAAGTGCTGGCGGCCTGTGCCGGCAAACGCTTTCTGGTCTTGGGTGACATGGGTGAGCTGGGGGAAAACAGTCCCGAGTTGCATAAGCAGGCCGGCGTGGACGCGGCAACACTGCAGATCGACCGTATGTTTACCCTGGGCCGGTTCAGCCAGCAAGCGGCGCAAGCGTTCGGCGGCAACGCCCGGCATTTTGATGAGCTGGACGCGTTGTTAAAAGTTGTTGTGCCGCTGCTTTCCAAAGACGTGACGGTGCTGGTGAAGGGTTCGCGCATGATGCGCATGGAGCGGGTGGTTGCCGCTTTGGTGAAACAATCGTGACACGTGCAAGCTTGAAAGACGGGAAACAACAGGACAGAGAAAGCCCATGTTACTTTATCTAACCAATTATTTGACACAACTGCATAGCGGTTTTGGGGTGTTTCAATATTTAACCCTGCGCACCATTCTTGGCGTGCTCACCGCGCTGGTGATTTCGTTTATTGTCGGCCCGATCATGATCAGGAAACTGAGTCAATACCAGATCGGGCAGCATGTGCGCAATGACGGCCCGCAAGCGCATTTATCCAAGGCCGGCACCCCGACCATGGGCGGTGCGTTGATCCTGGTGGCGGTTGCGGTCAGCACCTTACTGTGGAGCGACTTATCCAATCGTTATGTTTGGGTGGTGTTGATTGTGACCTTGCTGTTTGGCGCCGTGGGTTGGGTGGATGATTACCGCAAGCTGGTGAAGAAGCAGTCGCAGGGATTAAAAGCCAGGGAAAAATATATCTGGCAAACCGTGGGTGGCTTGGGGGCGGCGCTGTTCCTGTATTACACCGCCACGCAGCCCATCGAAACTTCATTGATTGTCCCCTTCTTTAAAGACGTGGTCATTCCGTTAGGCTGGTTTTTTGTCATTTTCGCGTACCTGGTGATTGTGGGATCCAGTAACGCCGTGAATCTCACCGATGGCCTGGATGGATTGGCGATTATGCCGACGGTGCTGGTGGCGGCGGGGCTGGGCATAATTGCCTACGCTACCGGGCATATCAAATTCGCCGAGTATCTTGGCATACCGTTTGTACCCGGCACTGGCGAAGTGGCGGTGTTCTGCGGCGCGATCGCAGGCGCCGGCCTGGGCTTCCTTTGGTTTAATGCTTATCCGGCGATGGTGTTCATGGGTGATGTCGGCGCGCTGGCGCTGGGCGCCGCGTTAGGCGTTGTCGCGGTTGTGGTGCGCCAGGAACTGGTGTTGCTGATCATGGGCGGTGTGTTCGTGATCGAGACCCTGAGCGTGATTATCCAGGTGGCGTCATTCAAGTTAACCGGCAAGCGCGTGTTTCGCATGGCGCCCTTGCATCATCATTTTGAATTAAAAGGCTGGCCAGAACCGCGGGTTATTGTCCGGTTCTGGATCATTACCGTCATTCTGACCCTGATTGGGTTGGCGACGCTGAAGATTCGCTAGGACATACGGCAAAGGTTGAACAACATCGATGATGGCGGCGGTAGACTATAATGCGGCGGCTGGCGTGAAAGGCGCGACGGTTATTGTGGGCCTGGGAAAAACCGGCTTGTCCGTTGCGCGTTATCTCGCGCAGCGGGG
>Ga0209640_10005876_pt1 | contig 10745 bp, 13 predicted proteins | sample RifCSP10_1_FD_184018 | JGI IMG/M metagenome (GOLD analysis project Ga0209640, IMG submission 184018) | Soil microbial communities from Rifle, Colorado - Rifle CSP2_sed 10_1 (SPAdes) (version 2) | ecosystem: Environmental > Terrestrial > Deep subsurface > Rock core/Sediment | place: Rifle...
AGTTAATGTTACGAATATTATCAGCTTTAGTATTTTCAGTTTTATTTCTTACAGCATCTTCATTTTCGCAATCTGAAAGCACTTATAAACCTGTAAAAGAATTTGATCCTTCCCGGAATCCTGCAGAAGATGTTAAAGAAGCAGCTATTGAAGCACAAAGTACAAATAAAAGGATTATTCTTGATGTTGGCGGTGATTGGTGCATCTGGTGCCATCGTCTGGATGATTTTATTAAAAAGAATGAAGAGATAAATAATTTTTTACATAAAAATTTTATTCTGGTTAAAATAAACTTCAGTAAAGAAAATAAGAATGAGGAATTCCTTTCAAAGTATCCGGAAATACCCGGTTACCCTCATTTTTTTGTTCTGGAAAAGAATGGAGAGCTGCTGCATTCACAAAATACAGGCGAGCTTGAACAAGACAAAGGATACAGCAAGGAAAAAATGATGACATTTTTTAAAAATTGGGCACCATAGTAAAATAGTCATCGGTCATTCATAATTTAACCAGGAATATTCTATATCATCGCTTTTCTAAAATCATTTAAGAAGCAACAATTTTTTAGTATCAGTGAACCCGCCTGCAGTTAATCTGTAAAAATATGCTCCGCTTGTTACCTTTGTTCCTGCAAGGGATGCATTGTACTCATATTTGTAAGTTCCCGCAGAAAGAATTTCAGAAATCAAAGTTGATATTTTTTCACCAAGTGAATTAAATATTTCAAGTTTAACATAAGATTGTTCCGGAATAGAGAACTGAATTGTGGTGGATGGGTTAAAAGGATTGGGGTAGTTCTGATATAAAACAAAATCGGATGGTATATTATTTTCAAAATCAGTTAAACCTGTGGCAGTTAAAGTATCACTATAAACCCATGTTTCTACAGAAACAGCCGAACCCGGGACAACTCCGCCCGTAACTATAATTGTTAATACTGAATCCGGAGTGTAACTATAACCTGAATGGAAAGCCATAGTACTGTAAGGGAAAGTTGAAACATTATCATAAGAATTTTCAGGAATTTCGTAGATATAAGAATTACTTACAGGGCTGAACGTCCTTGAAATACTTCCGCCAAAAAAAATAATTTTATCATTACCTTCGGGGTATCCGGAATGTGAATGAACCTGTATGGGATAGTTTGAAACTGAATCTGTACTTAAGAAATAAGAAATCTGCGAACGATTAACCGGATCAATTACACCTGTTATGGTTTTATTTGACAAACTATCATTACTATATAATCCTCCTGTTATATAAAAAGAGTTATTTAAAACTGCCATAGCAAAATTTGCTCTTCGTTCGGGTAGAGGTGCGGCTTCTCTGAAAGAATGGGTATTTGTATTAAACAATAAAATGTTATTACGATATATTGTCGAATCCGATCTTACTCCTCCAACTATATAAATTAATGAATCCTGGTATCCAAAAGATTTATGAAAAAAAATTCCATCAGGAAGATCAGGCAGCTCGGTCCAGGTATTTATATTAACGTCGTATTCATAAAACTTTTTTAGAGCAGTGCCGGGTGGTCGTTCATCAAAGCCGCCCATTGTATAAAGTTTATCTCCAAGTCTTACGGCTGAATTAACTCTCATTGGAATTGGTAATGAGTCTATATACTCCCAGCTATCAGTACTAACATTATATCTGAGACATCCCTTTGTGGCATCTCCATTCCCTGTTGTATCGCCGCCAAAAATGTAGAGCCATGTTGTATCATTTCTTGAATAACTAACCGAAGCACCATAAAATCTCGGATATGGCATACTAGTTACCTGTGTCCATTTACCAACTGCTCTTCCGCCCTGTGGATAAACGAATTTAATTTCACCTTCATAAACTTCTGATAAAGTAGTAGGAATTTGCTGTGAGTATGTTAAACAAGAAATGCACATCAGCAAGAGATATATGAATTTCATAAATACCTAAATAAAAGTCTTTATAGAATGGTTCTTATAATAAAAAGAAAACCAGTTAAAATTACAAAAGCTTAACTAATATTTACAGGAAGAATTTTTGACTAAAAAAAGGGACATTAAAACTTAAAGTAATGTCGGTCACAAATTATTGCTTATAGTACTCCGCCTGAAGCATATTTAAAAACATACGTTTAAAATAGAATGATATTAATCAAATTAAGTTTAAACTAAGTCTGCTATTTTTCAGGGGTTTCCAAAAACAAAATAAGGATGCTAAAAATGAAAAAGATGCTGATTTTATTTGCTTTTTCTTTATCAATAATTCTATACAGTTGTTCGGATGAATCAACAGCTCCAAACGAGGGTAATGGCAGAATTAAAATGTATATGGTTGATGCCCCTGCAGATTATGATTCAATAAATATTGTTGTTGAAAGGGTGGAAGTTCATAAAGCCAATAGCGGTGAAGAAGGAGAATGGTTTGTAATTAACAATGAAACCAGGACATTTAATCTGCTTGATCTCCGTAACGGGGCTAATGTGGTTCTGGGTGATACTTTTCTTACGGCAGGTCATTATACACAAATAAGATTAATTATCGGTGCCGGCAGTTATATTGTAGTAAATGGAATCACCTATCCGCTCGAAATCCCAAGCGGTATGCAGACAGGAGTAAAATTAATTCATGGATTCAATATACAGGCTGGAGTAGTCTATGAATTAGTACTTGATTTTGATGCTGAAAAATCTATTGTTATAACAGGCACAGGAGATTACTCACTTAAGCCTACAATCAGAGTTGTTGCAATGGCTCTATCGGGTTCGATTTCGGGTATTGTTTTACCGCCTGACGTTTTAACATCCGTGTGGACAGTTTCAGGAACCGATACAATAACAACTTACTCTGATATAATAGGTGCTTTTAAATTGATGGCTCTTCTCGAAGGGACATATGATGTTTATATAACCCCGTCAAACCCTGCTTACAGAGATACTGTAATTACCGATGTATCTGTTGAAGCAGGTTTAGATACTGATATCGGCGTTGTTACAATATTTCCATAAGAGAAAAAAGGATGCAAACCTTTAGCGGGTTTGCATCCGGTTAAAATTCAAAAATTTCTGTCTATCATATAACCACTAAATGCAATAGAAGAAACAATCAAACCCATTATAAAATAAACTACTATTGCTGCAATTATTATAACAATAAAATAAACCGTCATCTTATCCTGCGGAACATCTTTTACTTTTTGAAAACCCATATACATCAAAATCAAGCCGTAAATACCAGCAAGCGCAACAATAAATCCGAGTGAAGGAAAAATATAAAATATACCGGCAACCCAGGCAGGAGTATATGCAAATACAACTACCTTTGTTGAAGCATTCATATCCTTGTTTGAACCAAATGATGGTGCCAAAGCATCAGCAATAAATGAGAGAATAAAAACTCCCAATAAAGATGTAATATAAGTTACAACAGCCCATGTTAGTGAAGTGCCAACCGGAAGTTTTATTGTACCAAAACCCCATGAAAGACCAAATAATGTATACCCGATAAAGCCTGCAATTGCAGGGATTGCCGCCAGGATTACTGCATATTTTGTGTAGAGCTCCTGTGTAGTAATGCTTTCAGCTTTAACAACCTCCCACTCCTGTTTTGGATTAAGCATTATGTTTTTTGCACGGTCTACTAAATTCATAATGACTCCTTATTTTGTTTTTTTACGGGATAATAACTTTTCTCTGCATTCAATAAAGGGCTGGGTTAAAATCAATTTTTGTACTTTAGATTTTTTTGTCGGACTTTAACCTAAGAACATTTAATGATTAAAGCAATTTTTTATTATGGGTTTGATGATGGTGATTTTTATTAATCATATTTTAATAAGTTTAGAACAGCAGAAAAATATTTAATGGAGTTTGAAATTGCTTAAAAAATTTAACCAGAGTATTAGTGAAGGAATTCTTTTTACCGACCAATACCAGATTGTAATGGCTCAGCTTTATTTTAAAATGGGAGTTCATGAAAAAATAGTTCAGTTCGATCATTTTTTCAGAAATTATCCTGATTATGGTTCGCACAAAGCAGGATATTGTATTAATGCTGGTCTTGAATGGTTTGTGGATTGGATGCAGAATGCTTATTTCAGAGATGAAGATATTGACTTATTAAGAACTCATAAATCACAAAACAATAAACCTCTTTTTCATGATGATTTTCTCAATTGGTTAAAAAAGAATGGCAGCTTTAGTAATATTACTCTTCGTGCAATAGGGGAAGGCAGAACAATACATCCTCATCTTCCTTTAACCATTGTACAGGGTCCGATTGCAATGGCTCAGATACTTGAAACACCTTTATTAAATCAACTTAACTTCCAGACATTAATTGCAACCAAAGCATGCAGAATAAAAGAAATGGGAAAAAGACAACCGATGATTGATTTTGGTGCAAGAAGAGCACAAGACAGAGGTGCTATTGCCGGTGTCCGTGGTGCTTTAATAGGCGGTGCTGATTTCTCTTCCAATGTAGGAATTTCTCACGTACTCGGTTATCCTCCAAAGGGAACTCATGCGCATAGTATGGTTCAATTGTTTTTATCAATGGGAATGTCTGAAGAGGATGCTTTCCTTGCTTTTGCAGATTTATACCCTGATGATTGCATTCTGCTGGTTGATACTATTAATACACTTGAAAGCGGAATACCAAATGCAATAAAAATTTTTCAAGCGCTGAAAAAGAAAGGACATAAACCTTTAGGAATAAGATTAGACTCCGGCGATTTAGCTTATCTTAGTTTAAGAGCAGCTAAAATGCTGAATGATGCAGGGCTGGAAGATGTTGGAATTGTTTTATCAAACGAACTTGATGAAATGAATATATGGCAAATTATTACGCAGATTTCTGAAGAAGCTTCAAAATACGGCCTTGATGCAGATAGGGTAATCCACAGGCTGATTTATGGTGTTGGAACCAGATTAATAACTTCTGCAGGAGATAGTGCTCTTGGAGGTGTTTATAAACTTGTTGCCGTAAAAGATAAAGGTGAATGGCAGCCCGCATTAAAGATATCAGAATCTCTGGAGAAAATTCCAAACCCGGGAGATAAAAAAGTCTGGAGGATTTATGATAAATCAGGCAAAGCCACAGCAGATCTGATTACTTTAAGTGATGAAAATCCGCAAGAGGAATATGAAATTGTTCTTCGCAATCCTCTGGACCATACTAAAAAAAGAATTATCAGAAAAGATAATATCTCTAAAATTGAACCCCTGCTTTATGATATTATTGTTGATGGTAAACTTATATACGAGTTTCCTTCAATAGAAGAAATAAGAAAATTGAAAAATAAAGATCTTGAAAGTCTGGACAGCGGAATCAAAAGACTTATACTTCCTCATCCATACCATGTATCTATTTCTAAGAAGCTCTGGGATGTTAAACAGGGGTTGATTAAAAATATTAGTGAACCAAACAATCAAGAATAAGTACAAATTAGATCAGCTTCATTATTGCTTTTTCTCAACTCTTGATAAATGACAAGAAAAATATTCTTTAATAAGAAATTAACTTCTGCTTTGAAATTTAAAATGTTTCGGATTATCTTTAACTCAAAGATGAATTCTTCTAAATCCTGTTTCATTTTATTAAAAATTATTAATGAATAAGTTTAAAATGAGAGGAGGATTCTATGCCTGCAAAACAAATAAAAGATTTTTTGAACAGCAATAATATTAAGTATGTGGCAATCACTCACTCTTCAGCATATACTGCACAGGAAATTGCTGCATCTGCTCATATCCCCGGCAAAGAACTTGCGAAGACCGTAATTCTAAAAGTTGACGGGAAGATGATTATGGCAGTATTACCAGCTTCTTATAAAGTTGATTTTGAACTTTTCAAAGAAGCAACGGGTGCTTCTACAATCAGATTGGCTGATGAACATGAATTTGTTGATAAATTCCCGGGATGTGAACCTGGTGCAATGCCGCCTTTTGGAAACCTGTACGGCGTTGATGTTTTTGTAGCCAAAAGCTTAACCGAAGATGAAGAGATTGCATTCAATGCCGGCACACATACTGAACTTATAAGGATGAGTTACAAGGATTTTGAAAAATTTGTAAAGCCTGAGATCCTTGAATTTTCTTATCAGACAATGGTGTAAATCTATAACCTCCCGACCAGCAGAGATGGAATAATGGAGTATTGGAATTATGTTTATTCCAATACTTCAACACTCCATAACTCCTTTATTCCTCCATACATCAGGTATAAAATTCACTAATCATACATAAATCTCTTTTAACAGGAATAATTCATATTCTTCATTTGCAGAATCAAATTAAAGTAACAATTCAGGTAACAATACCGTCTCTAATATAAAATGCTGGAAACAATAGGTTATAAAGTACTTGTTAACCGGTTCAAAAATAGAATCTTCAGTTATGCCCTTTATATGGTTAAGAACAGGATGGAAGCTGAGGATATAAGCCAGGAAGTTCTTATCAGGTTATGGAAAAACATGGGAAAGTTTAAGATTCCTGCTGCCGGTTCCTGGATTATGAGAACAACTCATAATCTTTGCATAGATTATTTAAGAAAAGAACAGATATCAAGACAGCGTTCAATATTTGTTGATGAAGATTTTGAGGAAAGAATTGCTGACAAAAATAAATTAAATCAGCCTGAAGTGACAGCATTACAAAAAATAACAGGTGAAAAAATAAAAACAGCAATTCAAAAATTGCCAGAAAATTTAAAAAGTGTTTTTGTTCTTTACGAGATTGAAGGTTTTAAATACAAAGAAATAAGTGAGGTTCTGGATATGCCGCTAAATAGTGTTAAGGTTTACATTTTACGTGCAAGAAAAAAATTACAAGAGGAATTGAAAGATTATGCAGTATATTAAAAATAAAATGGATGAAGAAACTTTAAGAAAAATTATTGCAGCAGCTTATAAGGATGCGGATTGGGCAGATAGATTGAAAATTTACTTCCTTGCTAAAAGAGATGCAGAAGTAAAAAGAATTTTTAATGAATACAAAACTACTGCCGAAGTTATAAGAAATATTCCTTTAGAAAGAATGCCGGATTCAGTTATTAATTCAATAAAATTAGAATCAGGCAAAGAGAATTTCTTTGCACTTAGACCTGCTTTTATGGTTGCAGTTTCTCTTGTTGTTGTAACTATAGCAATTGCTGTCATTCTTTTTCAGAATAAAAAGAATGATCCGGTTTATACAAAAGCAGAAATAGAGCTTGCCGAAGAACAGGTAAAAGTATCTCTGGCAATAGTAAATAAGATTTTCAAAAAAACCGAAAACCTGATGCGGGAGGAAGTTTTCCCAAAAAGGGTCGGGGAACCAATTCACAAAAGTTTAACAATAATTAATGATGTACTTACAGGAGGTTAAAAATGAAACTGAACAAATTCTTATTCATGTTCCTGGCGCTGTTTACAATTAGTGCATACTCACAAAGCGATTACAGCAAAGAACCGGGTTATTTCGACTTCGGGGATTTATCGTCTTTTGAAAAAGGTGATGGTGTTACTGAAGTTTTTCTTGAATCAAATATACTGCAATTAGTAGCAGCAGTAACCGAAGATGAAGAACCGGAATTATCTGCAATGCTTAATGGTTTAAACCTTGTAAAGGTTAATGTTTTTGAGGTAAGTGATAAAAATGAAAGTGCTTTGAGAAATAAAATTGATGACCTGGATACTAAGCTCGTTTCACAAAAATGGGACAGGATTGTAAGGACAAGAGGGGGAGAAGAAGCTGTTAATGTTTATATAAAAACATCAGGCAATAAAAAGAATATTGACGGCCTGGTTGTTACAACTTTAGATAAAAGCGGTGAAGCTGTATTCGTTAATATTGTGGGTACAATAGATCTTAAAAAGATCGGAAAGCTCGGAGCTAAATTTGATATCCCCTCACTAGACAAAATAGATAAGCAGTGAGGTTGGAATGAAAACTATATTAAAAATTTCCCCATTATTTCTGGTTGTGCTAATTACCTTATCAGGATGTATAGGTGTAAACCAAAACTTCAGAGAGGTCAGCTCAAATTTAATCAGTAAATTCGGTAATGACTATCATCGTGAAATTGAAGTATCAGTAGGTCCTCTTCTAATTAATTTTGCAAGCTGGGTAGTAAACTTAAGTGAAGAAGATGAAATTGTTGATGACTTAATGAGACAGGTTTCAAATGTACAGGTTGGAGTTTACACAATGACACACGAAAGGGAAAATGAAAGAAACTCTGTAATGAAGAAAATAAACAGGGAGATGCAGTTACGTGGGTGGAGATATATTGTAAGGTCTTACAACAATGATGAATTAACCGGCGTTTATGTAAGCACTGACCCCGAAATGTTTTTTAAGAAAATGTTTATAATCACACATGATTCAGAACAGCTTGTGCTTGTAGAAGTGGAAGGGAAACTTGACAGGTTAATTGAACTGGCAATACACGATAAGAAATTCAAATTTGATATGTAAAAGAATAATTCCGTAGCACAGATTAATAATCTGTGCTACAATTTTTACTAAATAAAATCATCCTTTCGTTTTATCATACTCATCCAGTGCAATCTTCTGAAGATTATCCTTCATCTCCTTTGGCAGAATAACCGTTTCATAATATTTCCCGTCTTTTCCTTTTTCATCCGGAGAAGAAACAAATAACCCATTGGAACCATTTACAACTTTGAAACCTTTAATCGTAATTCCCTCGCCTGTTTGAATATCGAAAAACGCGGCGGTTTTTCCTCCGGAATTACTTTTCAGATGATTCATTCGAACGATTTTCATTGTACCCTCCTATTTATTTATTGTTGATAATGAATCAGGAGATAACATGAGAGGAAGTTCGAGGATTTATTATCCCCCATCAAGATATTTAATTTCTTATTTTTAAACTAATACAAAAATTATTTCAATTCAAGAAAATTTTAACACAAATTACTTTTTAAATAATTTTGAGGATTTTATGAAACAACTCGTTATTATTTTTTTCATTCTGTTAACATTTCAAACAATATTTAGCCAAACGCAATCTGGTTTTTCGATTGAAGGGGGTTTCATTATTTCACATTTTCAGCAGCAAGTTAAACAGGAAGTGGGAGATCCACGCGGAGAAAGACTAGTTTATGAGAACGAATTTGGTTTATTAATTAGTAGCAGATACTCGATAAATAAATATTTATCCGCAGGGCTTTTTTTAAGAACAGATTTTGGCAAAAGAGAAGCAGCTATATTTGATGGTTTTAATTCTGATGGTAAAACACAAGTAAAAAATAAAATTGGTGGAAATTATTTCGAATTCTGGTTTGGCCCTGAAATAATGCTCCACTGGAAACAACTTTTTGTAGAAATAGGATATGGACTAGTAGGAATAAGAGATGATAAAGGAAGAAATGATATTCCTTCAAATACGGGGGATCTTTCAGGTTCATTCACAACCAGTCCATCAATTTCGTGGATGTTTTCGCTAGGCGGTCACATACCCATTTTTGATCAACTAAATGTGATGCTGAAAATTGAATACAGGCTAAGATATTATGATAAGCGAAATGAGGAACCTTTGATAAATAACATTGATCATGGAACAATGAATATTTCACCCATAATAGGGGTTACTTATAACTTCTTATAAGAGAAAATTTTAAAATAAAAAAGCCCGATAATCGGGCGATTATCAGGCTTTAACTCCTTAAGATAAAGGGTATGGGGGAGACCCTTTATCAGAGTCATAACAAAAATACTACAATTGTGTTCGTTTGTCAAATGAATTTCTGACCCCCGTAAAGCTTTTTTTCATTTTTACCTGAACAAGCACAACTCCAAGTGACACAATTATCATACCTGCAATTTCTTTTATAGAAATTCCCTCTCCAAGGAAAATCCAGGCAAGTATTGCTATCTGAAATAACATAGTTCCGTTTATTATACTTGATTCTGTTGCAGATAACGTTCTTAATGTGAAATTCCATATCGTAAATGCAAAAGCAGTATTAATTATTGCCAACCATAAAATATATACTAATGATTCTATTTTTAACTCAGGTAATGTTTGTCTAAATAAACCAATCATCACTAATAAAAATGAACCAAACCCCATACTTATAATTGTTACGATTAGAGGTTTAATTTTACCTTCTTTGTTTATTTGCCTTCCGAGTATAGCTGAGAATGCATTAGCCAAAACTCCAGCCACCATCACGATAATTCCTGTTAAATAATCAGATGAAAATTGCAAGGGAAAAAATAAATGATAACTCCCGATATGAATAGTAATATTCCAACCCTCTGAAGAGAAGCAGGTACTTCATTAAGAACAAACATTGCTGTTACTGCAACAACTAAGGGCGTTAGATTTAGTATCAGACTTACAGTAACAGAAGGGATTAAAGATAAGCCTATAAATTGTGTCCCTTGTGTAAGTGTATAAAATAATATTCCAAGCAGAAAAAGCTTTCGCCAATCTTTTGCAGAAAGATTTTTAATAATTACAATATTCTCTTTTTTAAATGCAAACGGTAAAAGGACAAAGAATGCAGCTGCATACCTTAGCCCTGCAAAAATAAGTGGAGGAATTTCCATCAAACCTATTTTAATTATTATAAACGAAGTTGACCAGAGAAAGGTAACAAGTAACGCAAGCATTACAGATAATAAATGTGAATTGCCTTTATTTGAAATCTTTGAAATAATATTTAATTAAACGAATATTTCTTTGAAAACAATACAAATATAAAAAGATTAATTTCATACAGCATATTTTTCTAATCTTGTTGCTGATAATTC
>Ga0209640_10005877_pt1 | contig 10743 bp, 9 predicted proteins | sample RifCSP10_1_FD_184018 | JGI IMG/M metagenome (GOLD analysis project Ga0209640, IMG submission 184018) | Soil microbial communities from Rifle, Colorado - Rifle CSP2_sed 10_1 (SPAdes) (version 2) | ecosystem: Environmental > Terrestrial > Deep subsurface > Rock core/Sediment | place: Rifle...
GGTGCCGGCGCCAGCCATAGGCCGCGACCATGCCGAGCGCGGTGAACACCGCCGTCGAGGCACCGAGCAAGTGGTGGTCGGGCGGGTGCAGCAGCGCATCCACACCATAGGCAAGGCCGCCGCCCACGAGGATCAAAAGCCACGCGACACCGGGTCCGAAGAGCCGCGCGGCCGGATAACCGAAGAGCGCGCCGAATGCGAGGTTGGACAGGAGATGCAGCAGGTCGCCGTGCAGCGTCAATGCGGTGAGCACGCGCCATGGCTCCCCGCGCTCGAGAAATCCGGCGTCGAGCACGCCCGCGGCGTGCCAGTCGCGGCCCCCGGCGCGCTCGAGCACCAGTAGCGTGATAACGGTCAGGGTCAGCAGGTAAGCGATGACGCCATAGATCGCGTGGGGATGATTGGGCCAGACGACCGGTGCGGCGGGCGGGCGGCGATTCTCGCGCAGGTAATGCTCAAGCTCGTGGGCCGCGCGCGCGTGATCCGCCGGCAGGACCCAGAGGCTTGCGCCGGTGGCTGTCGTGCGGCGCTCGTAGGGGATGCCGACCGCGTCGAGCACGAGCGCCCAGTCAGCACAGTCGGCAAGCGGCAACTCGCTGGTCAGGGGTATCGGGGTCAAGGAAACCGCCGTCATGGCCGGAGTGTCTCTGTACTATGGTGCCGACAGGGCAGGTATCAACTAAAGTAAACCCCATGTACGCGCCAAAACGCGAACAGCCGCGGGATTCGGACGAACAGATCGGCCGCTGGATCCTGGGCGGGCTGGTGCTGATCGCGATTGGCGCCGGCGCCTGGTACTGGCAGAAGCGTCATGCGGACGACGGCGAGCTCGTTGTTGAAGAGCCGATCACGGCCAACGAGCTCCGGATCCTGAATCCCATCGAGCCAACCGGCGAAGACGCCGCCTCGCTGTCCGCGACGGAGCTGATCGCAGGCCTCATCGGCCCGCCCCAATTCGAATCGATGTTCGTTCCCGATGAACTGGTGCGGCGCCTCGTCGCGACCGTGGACAGCCTGCCGCGCCAGAAAGTCGCCGCAGCGCTGAATCCGGCAAGAGCGCCGGCCGGCACATTCGTGACGGCCGGCGAGGACGACAGGCTGGTGCTGGGCGCCGTGAACTTCGAGCGCTACGCACCCTGGGTCGCACTGGTCGATTCCCTCGATCCGGATGCGACGGTCGCGCTGTACCGGCGGTTGTATCCGCAATTCCAGTCGGCTTACGAGAGCCTCGGCAATCCGGACGGGTACTTCAACGACCGCATCATCGCCGTCATCGATCATCTGCTGGCGACCCCGGAGCCGCCGGAAACCATCGCTCTCGCGCGTCCGAATGTGCTGTACGAGTTCGCCGATGCGCGGCTCGAGGCGGAATCGGCGGGGAGAAAGCTGCTGCTGCGCATGGGTCCCGGCAACGCGGCGCGCGTCAAGATGAAGCTTCGCGACATCCGCGACCGGATCGCCGCGAGGAATAAAGGGGACGCAACCCTTTAGCTGCTAAAGGCTTGCGTCCCCTTAGGGCTCGGCAACTGCTCGGCGCCAGACGCCCTCGCGCCTCGGATCGGCCGCGCCTTCAACGCTGCCATCGTCATGCAACACGACGCCGTGCAAGCCCGACTCTTCGCCGCGCCCGGCCTTGACCGTGATCCCGCGTTCGGCGAGACCTGCCTGCACCTCAGGCGGGAACTTGGCCACTTCGCCGAAGAAGTCCTCGCCGCGAGCGACCAGGTTCGGAAGCTCGATGGCCTGTTGCAGCGTCAGTTCCCAGGCGAGCAGGCCGACGAGTGTCTTGGCGTTGTAGGCGAGTATCGCGGTGCCGCCCGGCGAACCGAGCGCTGCGACGATCCTGCCGTCGCGATCTAGCACGATGACCGGCGACATCGAGGAGCGCGGGCGCTTGCCGCCTTCGATCGCGTTCGCGACTACCTGGCCGTCCACGACGGGGCGGAACGAGAAATCCGTCAGCTGGTTGTTCAGCATGAAGCCGCCGACGGCGCGGCCGGAGCCGAACAGCGACTCGACCGTCGTCGTCATCGAGGCCACGTTGCCCTCGGCATCGACGACGACAAAATGCGAGGTACCTGTAGCTTCGGTAGTCGCATCGGCGCCGCGTGGGATCGGCGCGGGAACGCCTGCGGCAGGCGCAGGGCCGGCAACCGCGCCGATCAACGCGGCTCGAAGCGTGACGTAATCAGGGTTCAGCAGTCCGGTCACCGGCACATCGACGAACACCGGATCCGCGACAAAGCGATCGCGGTCCGCATACATGAGCCGGCTGGCCTCGGCGAACAGGAACCAGGCCTGCGCATCGCCCGGCCCGCGCAGTGCGATGTCGGTGCGATCGAGGATCGCCAGCAGTTGCAGCAAGGCGATGCCGCTCGACGGCGGCGGTGGCACGCAGACCACGTAGACGAGATATGGGCCGCAAACCGGCTCCGAGATGCGCGTCCGGTAAGCCGCGAAATCCTTTGGCGCCAGCGCGCCGGGCCGCGGCGCGGCCTGGGTGCGTGCGATGATCGCATCCGACAATGGCGGCTCGAGCAATGCGCGCGGGCCGTTTGCGGCGATCTGGCGCAGCGTGCTGGCGTAGGCGGGATTCTTCAGCGGATCACCGGCCTGCACGCGCTGGCCGTCGGCGCGCGAGAAGAGTGCGCGCACGTCGGACTCCGCAGCCTGGGGAAATGTGCTGTTCGCAAAGCGCGCGAGGCGCTGCGGCACCTCGATTCCCGATTCGGCGGCGCGGATCGCGGGTTCGAAGAGGCGCGCCCACGGCAGGGCGCCGTGACGCGCATGCACGGCGCCCAGCATCGCGACTGCACCCGGCACACCGGTCGAGTGCCCGGAGAGCACGGCATCGCGATACGGCAGCGGCTCACCGCGTTCATCCAGGAACATGTCCGGTTTCGCGGCTGCGGGCGCCGTCTCACGCCCGTCGAATGCCGTGATGCGCGCAGTCCTTGCGTCAAAGTACATCAGGAATCCGCCGCCGCCGACGCCGGAACTCTGCGGCTCCACGAGCCCCAGCATCGCCTGCACGGCGACCGCGGCGTCCGCCGCGCTGCCGCCCGCGGCCAGCACTTCAAGACCCGCTTCGACCGCGAGAGGGTTGGCAGCCGCGACACCGGCTTCGCGAACAGCCGACGAAACTTCCGGCGCGGGCAGATGGGCACAAGCTGAGAGCCAGGCCGCGGCGAGCGACAGGAGTCCACCGCCAATCAAAGACTTGCGCGATGCCATCGATTGAGGATAGCAGGAACAGCCGGCGCGCCAGAGAGTCCGGGGGCTGTTTCAATTGGCGTCGGGAGGAGTAATCTTTGGCTGTGGACAAGCCGTAGGAGGACCCTGCCAATGCACGACGAGCTGACCACGCTGCCCGGTATCGGGCCCGCCATCGCGGCGGATCTCCGGCACCTCGGCATTCACTCGATCCGGGAACTCGCTGAAGCAAACCCGGAACAGCTCTACCAGCGACTCTGCAAGATCACCGGCCACGACCAGGAACCCTGCCTGCTCTACACTTTCCGTTGTGCGACCTATGCCGCGCGCACACCGGAGCCGCAGCAGGAACTGCTGAAGTGGTGGAACTGGAAAGACCGTCGCCTCGACGACTGACACGCGATAAAAAGGAGAATAAAGGGGACGCAACCCTTTAAAGGGTTGCGTCCCCTTTTCACATTCCAGTCCTTCACCCCGAAGGATTAAGCGCCGGCTGGCGTCCAAATGAACAATGGCTGACCAGGTACACGTCGACCGGGCCGTGGCCCGCCGGATCCTGGGCGGCGACGAGGCCGCATTCCGCGAGTTGTTCGACCGCTTCTTTCCGCGGTTGTACCGCTTTGCGCTGGTGCGGCTGAACGGTGATGCGGAGACCGCGCGCGATGTCGTCCAGCAGACTTTCTGCAATGCGATCGAACGGCTCGACAGCTATCGCGGCGAGGCGGCGCTGTACACGTGGTTCTGCCAGATCTGCCGCAACGCGATCGCGGACCACTATCGCCGGCGGCAGCGGGGCGCGGAACGTGTCGTGTTGCTGGAGGACCAGCCGAACGCGCGCGCGATCCTCGAGGCACTCGCGGCGCCCGCTTCCGACGAACCGGAGACCGGCGTCTGGCGGCAACAGGTCCACCGGGTCGTCGAAGCGACGCTGGATGCGTTGCCGGGGCATTACGGCGAAGTCCTGGAGTGGAAGTATCTGGACGGGCACTCGGTCGAGGAGATCGCGCGGCGCCTCGATGTCGGACCGAAGGCGGCGGAGTCGCTGCTGACGCGGGCGCGCGACGCATTTCGAACCGCGATCACGGAATTCGCGGGCGCAGCGGATGAATTGACGGGGCCCTTGAGCAGGAGCCCGGGGTAAAGCAATGGAACATGAGACACAGGATCGTGAGGATCGGGCCGACATGGTCGCTGCGTTGATCCGTGCCGCGGGGCGGCGAACCATGCCGCCGGAAGATGCCTACCAGCAGGTGCTCGGCGCGGCGACTGCGGCATTTCGCAAGAAATCGGCGCGGCGCCGCGATCGGACGTGGTTGACGTGGGCAGCGGCGGCCGGGATTGCCGCGTTTGCGGTCGCACTGCTGCTGCAGTGGGGCCCGACTTCCACACAGCCACCGCCGGTCGCAATGGTTGCCCGCATCATCGGCACCGTGGAACTCGGGCACGACGGTGGCTGGAAGCCGATGACCGAAACGGGCGCGACGCTCGCAAAGGGCGCGATGCTCCGCACGCTCGCAGGCGGCAGCGCGGCGCTTGCCCTCGATGGCGGCGCATCGCTGCGACTCGCCGCTGCGACCGAAGTCCTGCTCGACGGTTCGCGGCGGATTTACCTGCGATCCGGCACGGTTTACCTCGACAACGGCGGCAGCGTCGGCACAGGGCACCAGATCGAGACCCCTGCCGGCACCGCACGCGATGTTGGCACTCAGTTCGAACTACGGGTCATTGGCGGCGCCTTGCGGCTGCGCGTGCGCGAGGGGCGCGTGGAGATCGACCGGGCAGGGCAATTGCTCGCCGGTGCCGCGGGCGAGCAGCTCGAGATCGATGCGCTGGGCGGTGTCACGCGCTCCCACATCGCGGCAACTGACATGGCCTGGCAGTGGGCCGAGAGCATCGGCCCGGCGCCGGACATCGACGGCCAGCCGGTGACCCGTCTGCTCACCTGGGTGGCGCGCGAGACGGGCCGGCAACTGCGCTACGAATCCGCGGCCGTCGAATCGCGCGCCGCAAGCGTGATTCTGCACGGCAACATCCGTCATCTGGCGCCGCTCGCCGCGCTCGAGGTCATGCTGGCGACGACCGACCTCGAGTACACGCTGATCGGCGATAGAATGGAGGTCCGAGCCCGCACCGAGCCGTAACTCTTGCCGTGAAATACGTGGCGCTGCTGCTGGCCTGCTTGGCGGGCGCCGCCGAGGGGGCGGATTACCAGGGGCTGACACTGGAACAGGCCCTTGAACAATTACGGGCGCGCGGACTTCAGCTCTTCTACAGCAGCGATCTCGTCAAGCCGTGGATGCGCGTCCTGCGTGAACCGGCGGCGACCGAAGCGCGCGCCCAGCTCGCCGAAATCCTGGCGCCGCACGGCATCGGTATCTCGGACGGTCCGGATGGTGCGCTGATACTGGTGCGTGAGGCCCCGCGCACGCCGCGCCAGGCCGCGCCCGGGGCGCCACACCGCCCGGCGCCGACACCGCTCGACGTCGTCGTCGTCAGCGCGAGCCACTATCTTTTCGGCGGCGATACGCCGCTGTCCGCCGCGGTATTCAGCACCGACGATCTCGAGATGCTGCCCGAGATCGGCGAGGACCCCTTGCGCGCGGTGTCGCGCCTGCCGGGCGTCGCGCGCCAGGACTTCTCGAGCCGCATCCACCTGCGCGGCGGTACCGACGACGAAACGCTCGTGCGCTTCGACGACCTGCGGCTCTACGATCCCTTTCACTTCAAGGATTTTTACGGCGTCTTCAGCACCATCGATCCCGGCATCGTCAGCGACATCCGCGTCTATACGGGTGGATTCCCGGTGACCTTCGGCGATCGCAGCAGCGGGGTCGTCGAGGTCGCACCGCGCCTGCCGGGACAGCAGTTCAACGGACAGGCGGTACTCAGCCTGTTCACGACCGGGGTCTCGCTCGACGGCTCCTTCAACGAGGGTGCGGACGACTGGGCCGTGGCCGCGCGGCGCAGCAACATGAGCGTGTTCTTCGATCTCGCGAGCTCGAGCTTCGGTGAGCCGGATTATCACGACCTGTTTGCGCACGTCGGCCACCGCGTCAATGACCAGCTCGCGATTTCCGCCAACGCGCTGACCTTCGTCGACCAGCTGCTCGCCTTCGACACGGACCAGGAGGAAGAAGCCGAGGCCGAGTACCGCGATGCTTACTACTGGTTGCGCCTGGACCTCGGTGCACCCGATGCCATCGGCGGAAGGGTACTCATCGCACGCACGGACCTGGACAGCGAGCGTTTTGGCAGCACGGAACTTCCGGGCATCGCGACCGGCTCGCTTTCAGATGAACGCGACTTCAGCATCCACTCGATCCAGGCCGATGGCTGGTGGCGACCGGGCGCGTACTCGGTGCTGCAGGCCGGCGTCGAGTGGCGGCAGATGAGCGGGTCGTACCGCTACACGGACGATGTCGAGTTTGAACTGCTGTTCCTGACCCCGGGCGCGCCCACGACGCCGTCGCGTTCACGTTCGATTCGCGTGCGCCCTTCCGGTCACCAGACCGGCGCCTACATCAACTGGCGCTTCGAGCCCGCTGCGACACTGACGGCGGATCTCGGACTGCGCTGGGATCGCGAATCGCTCGCCGCGCAGGACGGATCGCAAACGAGCCCGCGTGCGGTGCTGATGTGGCATCCCGCTGAGGACACGCGCCTGCGTCTTTCCTGGGGTCGTTATTTCCAGACCCAGGGCATCAACGAACTGCCGGTGTCGGATGGCGAGCGGTCATATGCTCCGGCGCAGCGCGCAACGCACTTGGTCGCAAGCATCGAGCACGAGTTGACACCGGCCCTGAAACTGCGCGCCGAGGCTTATCGCAAGGAATACGATCATCCCCTGCCACGCTACGAAAACCTGATGAACACGCTGATCGTGCTGCCGGAACTGAAGCCCGATCGGATCCGCATCGCGCCCGATTCCGCGCACGCGGAAGGAGCCGAGGTCTCGCTGAACTACGACGCCGGAAATATTTCCGGCTGGCTCAGTTTCAGCTGGTCGCAGGTGTACGACCGTGTGGACGGGGAAAAGCTGCGGAGACTGTGGGACCAGCGTCATTACGCCAGCGGCGGCCTGAGCTGGCGCGGCTCCCATTGGGAAGCATCGCTTGCGGCCACCTGGCACTCGGGCTGGCGGACGACGGAGATTGAACTTGAGACGCTCGAACCTTTCCCGCTGGTCGCCGTGGGCAAGCGCGATGCCCTGCAGCTCGCCGACTTCGCGAGTATCGACCTGCGTATCGCGCGACGCTTCGACCTAGAGTCCGCCGGCGAGTTGACGGCCTTCGTCGAGATCAACAACCTGGTTAAGCGCAGCAATGAGTGCTGCGTCGAGTATCAGATCGAGGACGAAGCAGATCCCGTCATCCTCGATGTCGAGACGCAGGATTCGCTGCCGCTGATCCCGTCGCTTGGTTTCGTCTGGAAGTTCTAAGTTCTAAAGGGGACGCAACCCTTTATCCAAAAAAGCTTCTTTTATCAAGAAGCGATAAAGGGTTGCGTCCCCTTTTCAAAGAAAAGGCCCCCGCGAAGGGGGCCTTTGTTCCGGCGCTGCCGATCGGCAGCCGATGGATGCGGATCAGCTGGCGGCAGGCTCTTCGGCGGGTGCTGCGGCTGGAGCCGGTGCCCTGTCCGAATTCCAGATGTCGCGGAAGAGGAACCACTTTCCGTCCTTCTTCTTGACGATTGACACGTAACTGCCGGAGTCAACCGTTGCGCCGGAGGCGTCGGTGACCGTAAAGGACCCGCGGTCCCAGGCGAGGTCCGGTGTCACACCCATGTCTGAACTGGCGATGTTCATCGTCAATCCGGCAGCCTTCGCGGCAGCGCTGTCACTGGCGATGAAGTTGCGAATCGCGTCACGCCCCACCAGTGCCGGCACACCCGGCGGCATGACTACGCCGTCGTCCGAGTACAGGTTGGCTACGCCGTCCGCATCGCCAGCGTTGTAAGCGGTGGCCCAGGACTGGTTGAGTTTCGCGACCTCGGCCGCGTCAGCGGTCGAGTCATACGCCGCTGGCTGGCAGGCAGCGAGCGCGATCAGGCTTGCTGCAGCAATTGCAGCCGTCTTCAGAATGTTCACTGTGTCTCCCCAATGATAGTTTTCAGTCCGCCGCGGTTGCCGCGGCCAGGCGCATTCTACTTCATTGCCAGGGCTTACGTCCGGACACGCAGACCGTCAGCAAGCCGTGGTGTGGGTTCTTTTCGATGTGGCAATCCACGTAGCCCTCCGCCCGCATCCGGCCAATCCGCTCCTCCGCGAAGCGCAAGGCATCGGCGTCCGTGGCGCCGGGATGGCGGGGCTGGTCAGTCGTTGCGAGGCGCCCGCCGGGGACGAGCAGGAACAGCGGGTCGCGCAACAGCGCCTCCCGATCCGGCACGAACTGGAGGAAATTCGCGGAATACACCCGGTCGAAGCCGCGCGGCAACGTCTGGGGTGCCTCTATCGCGCCGAGCACGAGCTGTACACGGCCGTCGGCGATCCAGGCCGCATTGCGGCGCCGCGCCTGAGCCAGCATGGTCGCGGAGTGGTCGAGCCCGACCACGCAGGCGGTGGTCAGCCGGGGCGCGAGCCGGCTGATCGCATAGCCGGGTCCGAAACCCAGTTCCAGCACCCGGTGGCCGGGTTCCACCTCCAGCAAACCGAGGGTCCAGGCATTGCGCGCGCGGTTGGAGCCGCGCCTGGCCATGATCCAGCCCGCGAGATGCCCAAGCGGCCCCTCGGGTGGCCGAACTGGCGCGCAAGACCGCGAATGCACCCCTGATCCCGTCTCCGCAGCTGTCAACCTCGGTTGTCATATGGGAGAGTGCCACCCGGGACGCCCAGGACCATGATGCCCGGCAAGCCTCGAAAACCTGCAAGCTGCCAGCAACGCTGCGCGCCGACGCAACTCGGTGCGCTGATGCACGAACTGCTCGGCGCCTTTTTCGATTTGCGCGCGGCCGGTCAGCGCATCGGCGCCGTTGCCGACTGGGGCGGCGGCACCTGGGGGATACTGCGGACCATCGACGAGGGCGGGCCGATCACGATGGCCGAATTCGCGCGCCGGCGCGCAGTGTCGCGGCAGTACATCCAGAAAATTGCCAACGAGCTGATCGCGCAAGGCTACCTCACGCTGGCGGACAACCCGAGACATCGGCGTTCAGGATTGTTGTCGTTGACCGCCGCGGGCCGCCGGCACCTTCGCGAAATGTCGGCGCGGATCCAGCAGGAGCTTGCCGGCTGGTCCGAGGGCATGGACGGCAAATCAGTCGGCGATGCAACCCGCGTGGTGGCAGAATTCCGCCGCCGGATCACCGGCACCAAGTAAAAAGGGGACGCAACCCTTTTTCTCTGCAAGGACACAAAAGGGAAGCGTCCCCTTTTTACGATGCGCGACCTGAGCCAAGGCCCGATTCCGGGCCATCTGTTGCACATGGCGCTGCCGATCGCGATCGGCATGCTGGCGCAGACGCTCTATTTCCTCGTCGACCTCTACTTCGTCGCGCAATTAGGCGATGCCGCAATCGCGGGCGTCAGTGCGGCGGGCATCGCGATGTTCATCGTGATGGCGATGACCCAGACGCTCAGCGTCGGCACCATCGCACTCGTCTCGCAGGCCGTCGGACACAAGGCCCCGGCCGACGCCAATCTCGTGTTCAACCAGTCGCTGGCTTTGTCCGCAACCTGCGCGTTGGTCACGCTGGTCGGCGGCTACTGGCTCACCGGCGGCTACATGCGTTCGCTCGGCGCGGATGCCGCGACCGTCGAGGCCGGCATCACTTACCTGTACTGGGTCCTGCCCGGACTGGCGCTGCAATTCGCGCTGCTCGTGATGGTCTCCGGGCTGCGTGGCACGGGCATCGTGCAGCCGACCATGGTCGTGCAGATCGCAACCGTGCTGCTGAACGTGATCCTCGCGCCGGTGCTGATCGCGGGCTGGGGCACGGGCCGGCCGCTCGGCGTCGCGGGCGCGGCGCTCGCGAGCACGATCTCGGTCGCCGCTGGCGTCCTGTTGCTCAGTGTGTATTTCCTGCGTCTTGAGAAATACGTCCACTTCGACGCGAGCCAATGGCGCCCGCGACTCGCGGTCTGGGGTCGGATGCTCAACATCGGCCTGCCGGCGGGCGGCGAGTTCGCCCTGATGTTCCTCTATATGGGAGTCATCTACTGGGTGATCCGCGATTTCGGCGCGCCTGCGCAGGCCGGCTTCGGCATCGGCACACGCCTGATGCAGGCGATCTTCCTGCCAGCGATGGCGATCGCCTTCGCGACCGGGCCGATCGTGGGCCAGAATTACGGGGCGAAACAATATCCTCGCGTTCGCGAGACTTTCCGTTTCGCCGCGATCATCAGCAGCCTCCTGATGATCGTGCTGACCCTTGCCTGCCAGTGGAATCCGGGCTGGTTCGTCGCGGGATTCACGAGCGAACCCGAAGTCATCGCGGTCGCCTCGCGCTTCCTGCAGATTATCTCGTGGAATTTCGTGGCCTCGGCGCTCATCTTCACCTGCTCAGGGGCATTCCAGGGTCTCGGCCAGACCTTGC
>Ga0209640_10005878_pt1 | contig 10742 bp, 10 predicted proteins | sample RifCSP10_1_FD_184018 | JGI IMG/M metagenome (GOLD analysis project Ga0209640, IMG submission 184018) | Soil microbial communities from Rifle, Colorado - Rifle CSP2_sed 10_1 (SPAdes) (version 2) | ecosystem: Environmental > Terrestrial > Deep subsurface > Rock core/Sediment | place: Rifle...
GAGTACTGAAGGTGCTCGAGGAACAGGGCCTGCTGACCGCCCGCGGCAAGACGATCGTGGTGTTCGGCGCGCGTCCCAAGGTCAAGGCGCGGCCAGCTCCCGAGTTCGCGAAAGCCGCGGTTTCCGCAGCCAAGTAGAAAAAAGGGGACGCACTCCTTTAACGGTAGACAGCGCGTCCAACGCGATAGCGCGTCTGTTAAAGGGGTGCGTCCCCTTTATTCTGCGATCGCGCCGCGCATCGCGCGGATGGTCGCCGCATAGTCCTTCGTCCCGAAGATCGCGCTACCCGCGACGAACGTGTCCGCGCCCGCTCGCGCGATCGCGCCAATATTGTCCAGCTTCACCCCGCCGTCGATCTCGAGGCGGACCTCGCGTCCGCCCGCGTCGATGCGCCGCCGCGCCTCGGCCAGCTTGCCGAGCACCGGCTCGATGAACTGCTGGCCGGCGAAACCGGGATTCACCGACATCAACAGGACAAGATCGACTGATCCGAGCGTGTGATCGAGCCACGAGAGCGGGGTCGCCGGGTTCAGCACAATGCCGGGCTTGCAGCCGGAATCGCGGATCAGCTGGATCGTGCGGTCCACGTGGCGGCTCGCTTCCGGATGGAAGCTGATCCAGGTCGCGCCCGCTTCCGCGAACTCCGGCACCAGCCGGTCCACCGGATCGACCATCAGGTGCACGTCGATCGGCGCCTTGATGCCGTGCTTGCGCAGCGCCTTGCAGACCAGCGGACCGATCGTCAGGTTCGGCACGTAGTGGTTGTCCATCACGTCGAAATGGATCCAGTCGGCGCCGGCCGCGAGCACCGCGTCCACCTCGGCGCCGAGCCTGGCGAAGTCCGCGGACAGGATCGATGGCGCGATGACGGGTTTCGGCATGCGCGTACTCTAGCGCATGCCGCGCGATTCGCGGACGCGCTCCCAGGCCGCCTGGATCGCCTGGGTCTTCTGCTTGGCGACTTCGAGCATCGATTCCGGCAGGCCGCGGGCTACGAGCTTGTCGGGATGGTTCTCGCTCATGAGCTTGCGATAGCTGCGCTTGACCTCGGCATCGGTCGCGGTTCTCGGCACGCCCAGGATCTCGTATGACTCGGCAAGCGGATCGGCGCCGCCCGCTGACGGGCCCGGCCTGGCGCCGCTCGCGGGTCCATATCCGCCCGCACCAGCGTAGGCCTGCAGCCGCAGCAGGGTTTCCAGGTGAGCGAACTCGAGCACGCTGATGCCGAGCGCCGCGGCCACGCGCTGCAGGGTCGACCGCACGGCCCCGTGGAGGCCGTCGCCGAGCAATGCGGCGCGCATCTGGATCTCGAGGAACATGCGCAATACTTCCTCGCGGCCCTGGCACACGCGGGCGAGTTCCTGCAATGCCGCGGCCAGGTCGAACCCGGCGTCCTTGCCCTGCGTGTAGTACTCCATGGCTGCGCGGGTATCTGCGTCGCCGAGGCTGAACTGGCGGAAGATCCGGCGTGCCGCGGCGATGTCCTGCTCGGAAACGCGCCCGTCGGACTTCGCGACATGGCCCATGACGCTGAATGCCGCGCGGAAGAAGGTCGCGCGCACGGTCGCCAGGTCCACGCGAGGTGCCCTGCTGCCGCGTGCGACGAACTGGTCATACAGGTGACCGAGAATCAGTCCCAGCAGCACGCCCGTCGGCCGCCGGGTCAGGATGAAACCGAGCAGCGCGCCGACGAGCTTCCCCGTCCAGTTCATTGTTCTTTCCATTACCATTCGCCAACGACATGTTAGCAAGAGCCGTCTTCGCATGATCTCCGGTGCGTTGTTCGAATCACGCCTCGCAAGCCTGCCGCTGATCCATCGCGGCAAGGTGCGGGACAACTACGCGATCGGCGGCGACCGGCTGCTGATCGTCGCGAGCGATCGGCTGTCGGCCTTCGATGTCGTGCTGCCGGATCCGATCCCGGACAAGGGCCGCGTGCTGACGGCGATCTCGAATTTCTGGTTCGCGCGCACGCGCGGGATCGTCGCCAATCACCTGACCGGCGAGCCGCTCTCGCGTTATGTCACCGACGCCGGGGAACTCGCCGCGCTCGAGGGACGTGCGGTCGTCGTGCGGCGCCTGCAGCCATTGCCGGTCGAAGCGGTCGTACGCGGCTATCTGATCGGCTCGGGCTGGAAGGATTACCGGAAGAGCGGCCGCGTCTGCGGAATCGCATTGCCACCCGGACTCGCCCTTGCCGCGCGCCTGCCAGAGCCGATGTTCACGCCGGCGACCAAGGCCGCCGCCGGCCTGCACGACGAAAACATATCCTTTGAACGGATGCAGGAGACGATCGGCGCCGCCCATGCCGCGCGCGTGCGCGAGCTGGCACTCGCGCTCTATGCGCACGCGGCCGACTACGCGATGACCCGCGGCATCATCATCGCCGACACCAAATTCGAGTTCGGGCTCGACGCCGCAGGCCAGGTCGTGCTGATGGACGAGGCGCTGACACCGGACTCATCGCGCTTCTGGCCGGCGGACAGTTACCGCGAGGGCATCAGCCCGCCGTCGTTCGACAAGCAGTACGTGCGCGACTACCTCGAGACGCTCGACTGGGACAAGCGCCCGCCCGGGCCGAGATTACCCGCCGACGTGATTGCTAAGACGGTCGAGAAATACCACGAGGCCGAGCGGCGCCTGATCGGCCAGTCCTAGGCGTGCATGGCCCAGCGCCGGATGTGCGCGTGGATCCCGGCGAGCCCGTCGGTCAGCGCCGCCGGTCCCGGCTGCAGGATGATCGCGGACTTGATCTCGTGCAGTTCGCCGTCCCGCACCGCCGGGATAGCGTCCCAGCCCGGCCGCGCCGCGACACGCGCAGGCCGGAATTTCTTTCCGCACCACGACCCGAGGATGATGTCCGGCGCGCGCCGGACGACTTCCGCCGGATCCGCGATGATGCGGTCGCGGCCAAGCGGCATGGCGGCGAGTTCCGGAAAGCAGTTCACGCCGCCGGCGATTTCGATGATCTCGCCGACCCAGCAGATCGCCGAGATCTGCGGTTCGTCCCATTCCTCGAAATAGACCCGCGGCCGTCGCGGCAGCGATGCAGCGGCGGCGCGCACCGCTTCGACGCGCCGCGCCAGCTCCGTCGCGAGCGATGCGGCCCTCGCCCCACAACCGATCATGCCGCCCAGCACGCGGATCATCCGCAGGATCTCGGCGACGCTGCGCTGGTTGAACAGGTGCACCTCGATACCGGCGCGGGCGAGCTCGGCGCCGATGTCCGCCTGCAGGTCCGAGAAGCCGAGCACGAGGTCGGGCTTCAGCTCCACGATGCGGTCGATCTTCGCGGTGGTGAACGCGGAGACTCTCGGCTTCTCGCGCCGCGCCCGCGGCGGACGTACGGTGAAACCGGAAATGCCGACGATGCGGGCGTCCTCGCCCAACAGGTACAGGGTTTCGGTCGTCTCCTCGGTCAGGCAGACGATGCGTTCCGGATAATCGAGCGGCACCACGACACTCTAGCAGGGCGCCAATTGCGGGCGCATCGGGCCTGTGCGACGCTGCCGCGATGACCGTGGACCTGGATCTGCGCAGGCGCATCGAGCGGTTGCTGTTCGACCGGCACGAACTGCCGGTGAAACCCGCCAACTGGCTGCTGGACCTCCTGCGCTATCCGTTCGCGCTGATCCGGGACCTGCTGACCGGCGAGCTGAATCTGCGCGCGATGGGACTCGTCTATACAACCCTGCTGTCGCTGGTGCCGCTGGTCGCTTTCGCCTTCGCCGTGCTGAAAGGGCTCGGTGTCCATCGCGACCTCGAGCCGCTGATCTACGAGTTCCTGCGGCCGATCGGCGATCGCGCCGAAGGGCTGACCGCGCAAATGATGACGTTCGTCGAGAACGTGCGCGGCGGCGTGCTGGGCTCGGTCGGCCTCGCCTTCCTGCTTTATACGGTCGTCGCGACGATCCAGAAGCTAGAGAACGCGTTCAATTTCGCCTGGCACGTCGAGCGCCCGCGATCGCTGATGCGCCGCATCAGCGAGTACCTGAGCCTGATGGTCATCGGCCCGGTGTTCCTGGTCATCGTGTTCGGCCTGTTCGGCGCGGTCACGACCCATGAATCCATGCGCTGGCTCACGCAGCACGCGCTATTCGGGGCGGTTGTGCGCGGGCTCGGCGCGCTGGGTCCGTACCTGTTCGTCACCGGTGTCTTCACGTTCCTCTACGTATTCGTGCCGAACACCCGCGTGCGGCTGCGCGCGGCGCTCGCCGGCGGCCTGACCGCAGGCGCGCTGTGGGCCGCGAGCGGCGCAGTGTTCACGAAAATCGTCGCGGCTTCGACCCAGATGGTCGCGATCTACGCCGGATTCGCGATCTTCCTCGCGGCGCTGATCTGGATCTACCTGAGCTGGCTGATCCTGCTGATCGGCGCACAGTTGTCCTTCTACGTGCAGAATCCGCGCTACCTGCGCGTCGGGCAGACGCCGGTGCGCCTGACGAGCGCCCTGCGCGAGCGGCTCGCCTTTACGGTCATGCTGCTGGTCGCGCGGAGGTTTGTCGCCGGCGAAGCGCCGTGGCGGCAGCGCGCGCTGGCGGAGCACCTGGAAATCCCGGGATCGGCGCTGGCGATGGTGGTCGATTCCCTCGAGCAGGCGGGTCTGGTCACCTTGAACGAAGAAGAGGACATGCTGCCGGCGCGGGACCTCGAAGGCATCGCGCTCGCCGACATCCTGAACGCCGTACGCGACGAGCGTCAGTACGCGACCTGGCTGCTGTGGCGGGCGCGCACCGAGCCGGTGGCGGATGCGATCGCGGATACCGTCGAGGCCGCGGTGCGCGAGCGCATCGGCGGCATGACGCTGCGCGAATTGGCGAGTCCGGAAACGGCCTAGTCGCCGGCGATCGTCATCTCCCCGATCAGCAGCGATCCGCAATGGATCGCGCCGCGGCAATCCACGTCGTCGCCCTGCGCGACGATGTCGCGGTACATCTCGCACAGGTTGCCCGCGACCGTAATCTCGTGCACCGGACGCGCCACCCCGCCGTTCTCGACCCAGAAGCCCGCGGCGCCGCGTGAGTAGTCGCCGGTCACCGGATTGACGCCCTGCCCCATCATCTCGGTCACGAGCAGGCCGGTCCCGAGTTTTCGCAGCAGCGTCTTCGGGTCGAGCATGTGGCCCTGCACGACCAGGTTGTGCACGCCGCCCGCATTGCCGGTCGTCACGAGCCCCAGCTTGCGCGCCGAATACGCGTCGAGCAGATAGCCGTCCAGCACGCCGTTGACGACCAGCTCCCGGTCGCGGGTCGCGACGCCCTCGCTGTCGAACGGCGCGGAACCGAGCGCGCCGCGGATGTGCGGCCGCTCGATCAGCGAGATCGCCTCCGGAAAGACCTGCTGCCCGCGGGCGTCCAGCAGGAAGCTGCTGCGCCGGTACTGCGCCGCGCCGCCGATCGCGCCGACGAAATGGCCGATCAGGCCGCGCGCGAGGTCCGGCGCAAACAGGACCGGCGCCTTGCGCGTGGACAGCTTGCCGGCGCCGAGCCGCTCGACCGCCTTGCGCGCAGCCTTTCGTCCGACCTCCTCGATGTCCTCGAGCACGCGCCAGTCGCGCGCGGCCGTATACCAGTAGTCGCGCTGCATGTCGCCGTCGCTCTGGCCGAGCACGACGCAGCTGACGCTGTGCGAGGTCGACGGATAACCGCCGATGAAGCCGTGGCTGTTGCCGAACACGCGGAACTTGCGGTGCGTCGAGACCGAGGCGCCCTCGGAATTGCGGATGCGTTCATCGGTGGCGAGACCCGCGGCCTCGCAGCGCCTCGCCAGCTCGATCGCGGCCTTTGCATCGAGCTCCCAGGGATGGCAGAGGTCGAGGTCCGGCAGGTGACTCGCCATCAATGCGGCGTCGGGCAGGCCCGCGTATTCGTCGTCGGTCGTGAAGCTCGCGATCGACAGCGCCTTGGCGACCGTTTCCTCGACCGCGGCCGCCGACAGGTTGGCCGTGCTCGCGGAACCCTTGCGCTGGCCCGCGTAGACCGTCACGCCGAGGCTGCGATCGCGCTGGTACTCCAGGGTCTCGACCTCGCCGAGGCGCACGGTTACCGACAGGCCCGTCGAAACGCCGACGCCGGCCTCTGCGGCGGTGGCGCCGCGCGCGCGCGCGAGCGAAAGCGTCTGCTCGACGACCCGTTCGAGCGCAGTCTGGTCCGGGTGGGAGGCTTCAGTCATTTTCAGGTGCGCATGCTAGCATCCCGCCGATGCGCCGCCGCCAACTGCCCGGCGAACCCCCGCCGCCGACCAAGTCCGAACTGAAGCGCCAGGCCCGCGACGTGCAGGAACTCGCCGATCGCCTGGTCGGGGCCCCGGAGGCTGTCGTATCCGGCCTGGACCTGCCCGAGAAGCTTGCCGACGCGATCGCGCTAGCGCGGCGCATCACCGCCCACGGCGCGCTGCTGCGCCAGCGGCAGTTCGTCGCCAAGCTGATGCGCGGCGTCGATCCAGGCCCGATTCGGATCGCGCTCGAGGCGGATGCGCAGACCGCACGCCAGGAGGCGGCGCAGTTCAGGCGTGCCGAGCGCTGGCGCGACCGGCTGGTGGACGAGCGCGATACGGCCATCGACGAATTCATCGGGGAATGCCCGGCGGCGGACCGGGCGGAGTTGTCGCATCTCGTTGCTGCGGCTGCCGCCGAACGCGGCACCGGCAAGCCGGCCGGCGCGGGGCGCGAATTGTTCCGCTGGCTGCGGGCGCGGCTCATTGAACCCGCTTGACGTCCATTCCTGATTCTTCGGCGGGCGTTGCCCCCGGTTCCTCGAGCGAATAGTTCTGTCCCTCGATCTCGAATATCTGCCAGGCCGGGTCGCGGACCCGGTAGCGTTTCTCGGTCAGCGCCTTCCTGAGCGCCTTCCGGTCCCCGATCCAGTAAGGCCGTTGCCGGCTCGGAACCAGCACCCAGCCGCCGGCATCGCGGCGGGCGGCGATCGCCTCCATGTTCGAGAAGACGAGCGCCTCCGCGACATCGTCCCGGTTGAGGTCGATGTACAGCACCAGGCAGGGCCTGACGGTTTCGCAGTCGCGCAGGGCGTAGGGATTCTCGGATTTCCGCAGCGCCGCCAGCAGCCCGGCATCCAGGTCATGACCTTCCGGAAAGACTTCAAAATCGTCGGCGCCCAATTCAGGCGCCGCCGGCGGCCCATGGATCCGGTAGCGCTGCTCCAGCGCATCGCTGGCCGCGGCCCGGATCGCCTCCGCACCGGCGTGATCCTGCAGCCTGGCGAGACGGCGCAGCCGCGTGCGCCCGTACCTGCCGCTGTCGAATCGCAGGCTCTGGTAGCCGTCGGGGTCCTGTGCTTCGAGCACGCGCGCGTACTGGCTAGCCGCGGCGAGGCGCTCCGGCGACAGCACCGGCGACAGCATCAGCGTCAGCAGCACCACCGACACCAGCGCGACAGACACGTTCACCGCGCCCATGCCGCCCATCCAGGCGTCCTTGCGCCAGGCCGCCCAGGCGTAGCCAGTCGCATACGCGAGCGCGATGACGGCGACCAGCAGCCCCCAGCCGCGCGCGACCGTCAGGCCGTAGCTGTCCACGCGCACGGCGATCGCATACATGGCAAGCAGCGACACAGGCAACAACAGCGGCACGATCAGCCGAATCATCCTGCCGAGCCAGCGCGGATACGGCGCCTCGGTCCGCCCGTCCTGATAGGCCGCATTCAGCAGGGCGACCGTCAGTGCGACCAGCCACAACAGCCAGGCGGCGCTGATGACACGGCGGTGTTCGAGCAGCAACGCCGGCGATTTCACCAGCAGCGTCAGCGTGAACATCGCGAGGATCAGGATCGCGAGCGGCGCGAGCCACTTAAGCATCGTCAGCAACTGATTGCGCAGCACGCCCTGCAGGCGCTCGACCGAGCCTGCCAGCTGCATGCCGATGCCGGCTGCGACCGTCGTCGCAGGGATCGCGAAATACGCCTCGCTGAAAAGTTCCCTGAAGAAATCCACGCCGATCATCCGGAACAGCGCGCCCCATAGCCACAACAGCAGCCAGAACACGCCGCAGAAGACGCCGCCGAACGCGACCAGCAGCGTATTGCGCCAGGCGAAATGAAACAGTTCCTCGTACTGCGGCCGCAGCCGCCGGTGCTCGAGCCAGACCTGGACGAATGGCAATGCATGGAACACCAGCACGGCGAGCGCCAGCGCAAACGGGAACGAATCGAAATGGAGTTCATTCGCAGTCCACGCGCCGTGGTGCCAGCCGAAGCCGAACAAGGCGAGCGCGAGCGGCGCCAGCACCCAGACGCGGCGCCGGTCCGTCGTGAGATCGGCGACCAGGTAGTGCGCGATCGGCACCAGGATTGCGGGTGCGATCAGGCCGACCAGCCAGCCGGGATCGGTGGCGGGCCAGAACTTCTGCTCGATCGCGCGATAGAGCCACCACAGCACTCCGCCCTGCAGCAGCGCGATACCCGCGCGCCAGAGGAATCGGTCCGGTGTCCGGATGTCGCCTTCGCCCATGGAAAATCTCCTGTCTCCGTCCGGCGACAGGCCGACGGTGGATGGTCAGCCCGACCGCGCTAGCCTGACTTCGTTGCCCAGCGTATCAAGCATCCCCTGATCTTCGGGCATCCCCCCGCGCCGCACTACTCCCGGTTGGCGCGGGGGAATTTCTTTCCGATCAACCACTTATGGGACCCCACCCGGGTCTCCATGCTAGACTTCCGCGATGAAACCGCTGGTCGGCATCATCATGGGCTCGTCGTCGGACTGGGACACGATGCGCCACGCGGCGGAACTGCTGACCGCCCTGTCGGTTCCCTTCGAAACGCGCGTGGTCTCCGCCCACCGCACGCCTGACCTCCTGTTCGAATACGCAAGCGGCGCCGACGTGCGCGGCATCGAGGTGCTGATCGCGGGCGCCGGCGGCGCCGCGCACCTGCCGGGCATGACGGCGTCCAAGACGCTGCTGCCGGTGATCGGCGTGCCAATCCAGTCAAAGGCGCTCAACGGACTCGACTCCCTGCTATCGATTGCGCAGATGCCCGCCGGCGTGCCGGTCGCGACCGTCGCGATCGGCGAGCCCGGTGCGAAGAACGCGGCCCTGCTCGCGACCGCGATACTCGCCGCGCGGCATCCGCCGCTCAAGGATGCGCTGCGCGCGTTCCGCGAACGCCAGACCGCCGAGGTGCTGGCCAAACCCGATCCCGCCGGGAGTTGAACCGTGCATATCGGCATCATCGGCGCCGGCCAGCTGGGCCGGATGATGGCCCTGTCGGGCATCCCGCTCGGACTGCAGTTCACGATGTACGACCAGAGCCCCGACGTACCGGGCGCGGCCGTCGCGGCGATCGTCACCGGCCGTTTCGACGATCATCGCAAGCTCGCGCGCTTTGCGCGCGCCGTGGATGTCGTGACCTTCGACTGGGAGAACGTGCCGGTCGAATCCGTGCGGGCGATCGCAAAGCTCGCGCCGGTTTGGCCGCCGCCGCGGGCTCTCGCGGTCGCGCAGGACCGTCTTTCCGAAAAGCGCCTGTTCCAGCAGCTCGGCATTCCCGTCGCGCCCTATGCGCCGGTCGACACGCGCGGCGGCCTCGACCGGGCGATCGCTGTGCTCGGCACGCCCGGGATCCTGAAGACCCGGCGCCTCGGTTATGACGGCAAGGGCCAGGCGCCGCTCCGGCGCGCATCGGATGCGGACGCGGCCTGGGGGCAGCTGCAGGGCGAGGCGCTGCTCTACGAGCGAGTCGTGAATTACTCGCGCGAGGTGTCGCTGATCGCGGCGCGGGATCGCGCCGGAGACATCGCCTGCTATCCGCTGGCGGCCAACGTGCACGAACGAGGCATCCTGGTCGAGACGCGGGCACCCTTTCGGGAGGGGCGGCTGCAACGGACGGCCGAACGGCAACACCGGCGGCTGATGCAGGCACTCGGGTATGTCGGCGTGCTGTGCGTCGAATATTTCGTCGAACGCGGCAGATTGATCGCGAACGAGATGGCGCCGCGCGTGCACAACTCGGGCCACTGGACCATCGAAGGCGCGGATACCAGCCAGTTCGAGAATCATGTCCGCGCGATCGCCGGACTGCCGCTCGGCAGCGCGCGCGCGCGCGGGCACGCGGTGATGGTCAACCTGATCGGCCGCATGCCCGCCCGCCGGTTGCTGCTCGGGATGCCGGGCGCGCATCTGCACGATTACGGCAAATCGCCGCGGCGGGGCCGGAAACTCGGCCACCTGACCGCGGTCGCGGCAACGGCCCGGCAACGCGATCGCGCGGCACTTCGCTTATTGCGCGTTTCGGGCCGTTAGATCGAGTCCAGTCGACCCCTTGTGCTAGCCTTATAAATTCCATGTACCTGGAACATTTTCAGCTGGCGGAACTGCCGTTCCGGTTGAGTCCGGACCCGGCATTCCTCTACCTGTCGAAGCACCATGCGCGCGCCAAGGCGTACATGGAATCGACGATCTGGTTCACCGACGGCTTCGTCATCATCACCGGCGAAGTCGGGTCCGGCAAGACCACGCTGATCGAGACCTTCCTGCGCGAGCTCGAGATGGACGTGGTCGTCGCCCAGGTCGCCCAGACCCAGGTCTCGCCGATCGAGTTCCTGCAGGCCGTGCTGGTGCAGTTCGGCTTCGCGCCGTTCAAGATGCGCAAGGCCGAGTTGCTCGCGACCCTCAACCAGTTCCTGATCGAGCAGTACGCCGCCGGCCGCAAGGTGCTCCTGATCGTCGACGAGGCGCAGAACCTCAGCAATCGCGTGCTCGAGGAGATCCGGCTGCTGTCCGGCGTCGAGAC
>Ga0209640_10005879_pt1 | contig 10740 bp, 12 predicted proteins | sample RifCSP10_1_FD_184018 | JGI IMG/M metagenome (GOLD analysis project Ga0209640, IMG submission 184018) | Soil microbial communities from Rifle, Colorado - Rifle CSP2_sed 10_1 (SPAdes) (version 2) | ecosystem: Environmental > Terrestrial > Deep subsurface > Rock core/Sediment | place: Rifle...
GGGACGCCGAGATTGATGCTCTCGGCAACCAACTTGTAATCGCTCGGCACGACGACCACTTCGGCGCCGTGGAGCGCGCGCTTGATCTCGTCGAGACCAATTGCGGCGTTCTTCTCGCAGCGATTCACGACGACGAGCACGCGCTCCTTGCGCACGCCGTGGGCGCTGAAGAGCTGCAACATGCGCGCTGCGTCGCGCATGTGGCTCAAGGTCTGCTGCACGACGAGCACGATCCGGCTCGCGCGCTGCAAGACTTGGAGCGCATGAGCGTCGAGGCGGCGCGGCATGTCGACGATCGTATGGCCGTAGTGGGCCGACATCTTGTCGAGCAGTTGCCCGAGCTCGGCCGCCTTCGCGCCGCCCTCTTGGATCGCGCTCTCGGGCTGTGGCGCCAGCAGCCGTAGCCCGCTCTCGTGCTGCGTCATGTACGCGTCGAGCGCGACGGCATCGAGATCGTCGACGGACTCGAGCGCCTGCATGAGGCCGTGCCGGAGCTTCGTATCGAAATACTGCGCGAGACCCTCGAACTGCATGTCGAGACTGACGAGCGCGGTGGTGTGCCCCGAGACCGTCGTCAACATGTGCGCGACGTTGCATGCGAGAAAGGTCGCGCCGCTGCCGCCCTTCGCGTTGACGAACACTGTCAAAGCGCTCGACTGCTCGCTCGACTTTCGCACGAACTGAACGGATACACGATCGATGCTCGCGATCAGATCCTCGAGCGTCACCGCGCCCTGGAGGAAATCACGGGCGCCGGCCTGCATGGCGAGACGCATCGTTTGCGTGTCTACGGCCTTCGCGAGGACGATCAACGGCGGACGTGTGTCCGACTGCACCTCGCCGAGGGCCGCGAGATCATGGTGTCCTTGGTCGTTGAGCAGCATGACGACGACGTCCGGGATGAAGTCGAGCCCCCAGAGCGGATCGGCGTGACCGTTCTCGATGTGCCGGGCGTCGATCCGGTAGGCGCCGCGCGACGCGAGCGCACCCGCGAGCTCCATGAGCGCGGGCTTGGAGCGGCTGGCGATCAAGACACGTAGCTTCGAGTGCATCGACTATTTCCTTTCTGGCTTCAGCACGGCTGGACCGTTCCTTCGCGCGGCACGCCGAGGCTCTCGCGGCGCAACGTCGTCGCGAAGCCCGGCGTATTGATGAGCTGCGGAACGAAGGGAATCAGCATCTGGTGCTGAAAGCCGACGATCCGCGTCCGGACGAAGTGGATCTGGCCGAAGTTCGTGACTGGATCGGCGATGACGGCGCCGTTCTGTGCGAGGTACTCGAGCACGACGTTGTCCGCGGTCAGGCCGCCGACGATCGTGCTCGCGGTGCCGCCGTCCGGATACGCGAACATCGCGACCTCGACGATCGCCGGGTCGTTGATCGGGCAAACGGCCGCCATGCGCGCCGCGCGGCGCGTCGACTCGCCGAGAGCGTTCACCACGAACATGGCGCGGCCCACCTCGATGACCCCGAAAAGGACGAGCATGACGGCCGCGCCGATGAACGCGAACTCGACGGTCGTCGCGCCTCGTTGCAGACGGCTGCTCATAGGGCCCTCATGACCACGGAGGCCTGCATGTCGAAGCTTAAGGACAACGCCGAGCCCAGGCCGAAGTCCGGCAGCGCGGAGCCGAACAGGGGCTGGTAGGGATAAGCGACGTCGACCCGGATCTCGCCCGGCGCACTGTTGACGAGCGTGACCTGCGAGACCGCGAGACCCTGCAGGATCGGCAAGCCCGTTCCGGCCGTGTTGCCGAAGACCACGAGCTTCTGCGTCTGGTCGGTCAGCTGCGAGTCGATGTTGACCGTTTGCGTCGTTCCGAGCAGCGCGTATGAAGCCGCATAGCGCGCGCCGTCGCGGACCGCCTTGGTCAACGCGTTGTAGCGGACGAAGGCCCGGCCGAGCTCGGCCACGCCGAGGATCAGGAGAAGGATCAGCGGCAGGATGATCGTGAACTCGACCATTGCGATGCCTTGCTCTCGTTGTCCTCTACTGCGCGTCATGTCGGCGTCCATCACGAGTCCGAGCTCGAGAAATCCCTGTAGAGCTGGATCACATAGGGTCCGGGAATCGTCGTCGGCTCGGGACCGGCCATGCCGCCCGTGCGGCAGTCCTCGAGAAACTCGCCGTAGATGTGCGACTCGTTGCCCTTCTGCTCGGCTTGCTGGAGCAGGAAGAAACAGCCGAACCCGAGCAAGTCCACCTGGCCCTGGCCGTTCGTCGTCGTCGAGCAGTCACCGATCGCAACCGTGAGCTCGCGACGCTGTAACGCCCCGTAGCCTTCGGGCGCCAGTTGATGATCCCAGTTCGGCTCGGCCACTCGATCGGAGTAATCCTGATAGCCGCCGAAAGCGATGTCGTCGCCGCTTGTGATGACCTCGGCGCCCTGCGAGATCGTGTCGGTCTCGGCGTCGTAAGTGAGCGGAGGCACGGGCTGCTGCGTCACGACATCCGCGGGGTAGGTCGCCTGCATGCCGGACAGCGGACCCATCCAATCGCCGAAGCGCGTGTTGAGCCCCTGCACGACCGGGCCGACCTGGTTGCCGGGCGCCGTCTCGACGACGTCGCCGTCGAACATGCAGCCGTCGTAGCCGCCGGCCATGTTGTTGCGGACCACGTTCGCGCCCTGGCCGCCGAGCTGGATCAGCTGGAAGTTGCCGGGACCGACCTCCCAATCGCCCGACGTCGTGCTCGTCTTGAGCACTTGGGGCTGGTGAGCCGTGTAGCCGAAGAACGGGGCCCCGGCGTCCGGATCCCCGCAAACCATCATCGGCATCAGATTGCAGGCGCTGTTGATCGTCGGGCTCGGCCCGGCGACCGCGGAGGCGCCGACGCGTTTGTCCTCGAACCCGAGCACGCGGATGAACCAGGCAGGAAGCGTGAAATCCATCGCCCGCACGCGAACGTAGGCGGCCGGCTCCGAGCCCGGCACGAACGGGTCGAGCGTGCTCGAGAACTCGACGGTCACGTCGATGCCGTCCGCGGCGTACTGCTCAGCGAGCTCGTAGTTGCCGGCGCTGTTCGCATTGCCAGCGAACATCGAGAACGCCGCAGCCTCGGCGACGGCGACGTCCGCCGTCTCGTCGAGCGTCTTGGCCGCGCTCAACGCGGCCGCGTCGACGGTGTTCTGCAGACGCGTCTTGTTGAGCATCGCATGGCCGCTGTCGAGCGCGAGACCCGCCATGCCGATGATGACGAGCATACCGATCGTAAAGAGGACCATGGCCGCGCCGCGCTCGGCGGCGCGCGGCGCGGGCCTTCCTTGGCGGCTACGGCTACGGGGTTGCATTAGCGCTGGCCTCCTCCCAACCCGATCACGATCTCGTTGCTGACCGACTCGGGCGAAGCGACCGCGCCGCGATACTCTTCGAGCACGCCTTCGAGCAGCTGCCCATCGGTGCTGTCCACCGGCTCCGCCGACGGTGCCGTGAGCGTGCTCGGGTCGTAGGTCTGTGCGCTGATCATCTGCCGCACCGACTCGCCGAAGTTGCTCTCCGTCTGCGTGGGTCCGGCGCAGGCGCCGAGCGCCGACGCCGTAAGCCCGAGCGCGATCATTTTCATTGTCGTATTCATGCGCATGTCCTCGTTTACTCGATTTCGTGGCCGAAGCCGGATTCCACGCCGCCCGCTCGACCGGCAGTCGGCTCGCCTTCCGGGACGGCGTCCTCGCGCGGCCGACCCTCGAGGCGGCCCATGAGGTAGAACTCCCTGGCGTTCGGCTCGATGAAATCATCCGTCGGCAAGCGGATCCGATCGTGCGGCAGCGGCCTCGCGAGTCGCGGCGTCACGAGAATCACGAGCTCCGTCTCGCCCTTGATGAACTCCTGGCTGCGGAAAAGGTTGCCGAGAAGCGGAATGCTGCCGAGCCCCGGGAACTTGTGGACGATCTCGCGCAGGTCCTCGCTAATGAGGCCGGCGATACCCATCGTCTGGCCGTCCATGAGCTCGACGGTCGCGCTGGCGCTGCGCTTGACGAGCGACGGAACGAGGAACGTGGACGTCGTGCCGTCCGCCGTTACCGCGACGTTGCTCGTATCCGCAAGCTCGCTGACGCTGATATTGAGCTTGAGATTGACGTGTCCGGAACCGAGCACGACGGGCACGAACCGCAAGCCGACGCCGAACTCCTTGAACTCTATGGTGATGCCGTTGACGCCCTGCGGCACGGGTATCGGGAACTCGCCACCCGAGAGGAACTGGGCTTCCTGGCCGGACAACGTCGTCAACGTCGGCTCCGCGAGGATCTTCGCGAGACCGTTCTCCCGCGCCGCGTCGAGCGTGAGGTTCAAGAGACCGTTGCCCGTCAGTAGGCTCGCGAAAAAGCCCGTATCCCGAATGCTCAGCGGGTTCGGCATGAACTCGTCGATCACGGGCCCGAAGGGCGCCGCTTCGTCGAATATCGGGATCCGCACGTTGCCCGGCGCGAACTCGGCGTCGGGGAACGTCGCGCCGCCGTTCACGGCCCCGACGTTCCAACGGCTGCTGCCGACGTCGATGCCGTTGAACTGCATGTCGAAGCGCCGCAGCTGCGAGCGCGCGATCTCGGCCACCTTCACCTCGAGCATGACCTGCTGGGCGCCTGCGACCTGCATGAGATTCACGATCTCGCCGCCCGTTCGGTCGTCACTGCTGCCCGCCTGCTGCTGCTCGAACGCCTGCTCTTCGACGGGCGTACCGATCTGCGCAAGGTAGCCGCGCGCGACCTGAAGGGCCGCGTTCATGTTCGCGACGCTCGATACCGAGCCCGCGAGCACGATCGAGCGCTGCGCCGCGTAGACCTCGATCTGCTCGTTCGGCATGAGCTCGTAGAGCTTTTGCTTGAGCCCGTCGAGATCGTGCGTGACCTCGACGGCGACCGAGCCGATCAGACGATCGTCGTTGTCCCAGAGCAGGACGTTCGTCGTGCCGAGATCCTTGCCGAGCACGTAGAGCTCGCGCGCGCGCAGAACCAAGATGTCCGCGATGTCCGGGTTGCCCACGGATACGCGCTCGATCGTGACGGTCGAGGCGAGCACGCGCGACTTGTAAAGCGGCACGCTCAGCGCCATGTCTTCCGTGAATTGGCCGGAAATCTCCTGCACGAGCTGCGCGCTCGCGCTCGCGGTTGCGAGCATCAGCGCGATGAGCAGCGGCGCCTTGAACTTTTTCTTATTCATCTTCTGATCCTCGATTGCTCTCATTTGGCGCGCTTAGGACCTCGCACGCTCGGTAGAAACGTTGGTGCCGCGGATGATCGTGATCGAACGCGGGCGGGGCGCGGCTGCCGGCCGCGGCGCAGGCGGCGGCGCCTGAACGGGCGGGGACGCGGGCTCGGGCTCCGCCTCGGCGACGACGACCTCGTCGTCGAGCGGGTTGCGCAGCGCGAGCTGAATGGAGCCTTCCTCTTTCGCCTTGACGAGCGCCTCGGCCTGCACCGGAGTCACCTCGAGCGTTACGGCACGCACGATCACGGGCTCGTTGCGCTCGCTCGCGGCGGTCTGGTCGACGGCGAGCACCTTGACGTCGCGGACGATCGTCTCGGCGGTCGCGCGGCGGCCGTCCACTCGGCGGCTCGCGAGCACGTCAACGCGGTTGCCGGGCAGCAGGAAGCCGCCGACGCCGATGACGTCGTCGACGCGGACCGTGACTGCGCGCATTCGCTCGCTGACGAGCGCGGCGAGTGTGGCCCCGTCGCCTTGATCGACGAATCTCTCCTTCATGAGGATCTCGCCGGAAACGACGGGCTGCACCGTGACGCGATCGAGCACCTCCTCGATGCTCGCGAACGAGCCCGGCGGCACGAACTCCGCGGGCATCTCGAGCAGCTTGACGTGGCGCTGCTCGACTTTCGTCCCGAAGGGGATCGCGAGATCCGCGGCGACCACGGTCGCCATCCGGACCTCGGGGACCTGTCCCGCACGCTGGACCCAGTTGCCCGCCATCCACGCGGCGATGGCGCCCATCACGAGCGATGCCAGGATCATGAGAAATGCACGCTTCTTAACCATGTCGTACTCCTCGCTCCGGGACCGATCGCGGCCGGAAGCCGTCCTTGTTCACTGAAACGAAATACGTATCCCAAGCCCACTCCATGAGCTCTCGCGTGAGCCGCGGCGGGGCACCCGCGTATCCGGCCTTGTCGAGCGCCATGTCGATGAGATCGCGCGGATGGCAGGGCAAAAGCGGAATCTGGTGCTTCGCGTGCAGTTCTGTCACCGTGAAGTGGACGAGCGCGGAATCGAACGGAACGTTGCGCTCCGCGCAGACGTCGGCCCAGATCCGCTCGTAGTCTTCGGCCGTGATGTATCCGCAATAGATCTTGTGGCCGATGCGGCGCAGGAAAGCCTCGTCCGCGAGGTCGAGCGGATGCAGATTCGACGAGAACACGAGAACCACGTCGAATGGTGTGACGAAATGTCTGCCCGACCCGAGCGCGTGGTAGTCACGGCGCTCGTTCATCGGCACGATCCAGCGGTTCAGGAGCGCGTCCGGCGAGACCTTCTGGCGGCCCAAGTCGTCGATGACGAACATGCCGCTGTTGGCCTTGAGCTGTAGCGGCGCTTCGTAGCGCCGCGTCGTCGCGTCGAACCGCACATCCAGCAGGTCGATCGTGAGCTCGCCGCCGGTGATGATCACGGGTCGCTCGCAGGCGACGTAGCGGGCGTCGTGACTGCGTTCGAGCACGTGGCTCGGCCGAGGCGCGAGATCGACGGTCTCGTGCAGAATCGGATCGAACACCTGCACGATCGTTTCGTTGACGGAGATCGCGTGTGGAATCAGCACGACGTCGCGGAACAGGCGCGCAAGGCGATGCGTGACATAAGTCTTGCCCGTGCCCGGCGGGCCGTAGATGAACACGGGCCGGCCGGAGTTGATCGAGATCCCGAACTGATCCGCCGTGCGCTCCGCCATGACCATGCCCTCGAACACGGCGCGCACCGCATCCGGCTCGAAGCGGCGCCCGTGGACGGACTGGGCAGTGACGGCCTTGGTATAGTCGGCGAGCGGGACCGGCGCCGGGCCGACATAGCCGCTGCGCATGTAGGCATCGAGTGCGGTGCTGCGCCCGTGCTCGGTCAGCGCGAACGGCAGGCTGCCGCTGCCTTCGGGACGAGGCTTGATCTCTACGCGCGCCTCGCGGCGCATGAAATTGAGCACGCGCTCGACGATCGGCCCCGGAAGCGCGATGCGTTCCGAGAGCTCGGCGAGCGTCAGTGTCCCGGCGCTATGCAGGTGCTTGGCCAGGAGATCCGCGAGCAGCCGCTCGCTCAAGCCCGTTGCGGAGAGATCCTGCGGGCGCGGGGCGAGCGCCGCAAGCCGGGTCTCGGCGGTGAGCTCGGTCACCGACGCGGCGGCCGTGGGGTGGATGACCATGCTCATGCCCAGACTGCTCGATGAAGGACGGACGGCTCCGGAAGGAGCACGACGAGAGCCGCGCCGAGCGCGATGGCGACAGCATAGGGGATGCGGCCGCGTGCCGTGCCGCCAGGCACGAGAAACGCGCGGCCGAAAACTCGAAGCTCGGTGCCGAGGCGCATCGACGTGCCGGCGATCAGTGCGCCGATCACGAGCGAGACTGCGCAGGCGAGCAGGCCCGTCCATGGGCCAACGAAGGTTCCAACGGCCGCCATGAGCTTGACGTCGCCGGCTGCCATGCCGCCCCCGATATACAACGGGAGAAAGCAGAGCAGGCATGCCACGAGACCGAGGACGCCGAAGACGAGCCCGCCACCGGCCGGCAACGTGCTCTGCGCAAGAAGCCCCACGAGCGCGCCGCCGAAAACGAGGCCGTTCGGGATGCGGTGCTCACGAAAATCCATGTACGCGGCGACGGCCAGCATCGCGAACAGCGGTGTCGCAATTGCCACACTTGTAGTTGTCATCGAGGTCACTCGGACACTTCTGGTTGATTGTTGTGCGCGTGGACTCGGCGGGGCGCGGGCCACCCCGCCGAGGGGTTGCCTGTTAGGTGATCGTAATCAGGCCAAGCGCCAAGCCGATCGCATTGATGACGCGGGCGACTTCCCGGCCGACCAACGCGAACGCCGCGATGGCGCCGGCACCGACGAGACCGCCGGCAATCGCGTACTCGACCGTCGTCAAACCCTTTTCGTCTTTGAGGAACCTCATGAACGCTTTCATTTTTCTTTTCTCCTTGGAGCTCGTGCACATGCACGTCGTTTTTGTTTGCGGCGAACCGCCTGACCGACCTGCAGTCTTGCCTGCCGATCGTGGGGCGCATTTATAGAGGTCTAGGTATGCGCAGCGTTAGGAGTCTTTTGCGCGGCACCAGGAGAAATTTGCGGGCCGCCGGCGCGCCACGCTCCGCACGATTACATAATGGCTCGACCCCCTCGCGCGGCTGCTCGACAAATGTGCGCCAGATCGCGGCAACGACTGCGCCTTTGCGATCCAATGGGCGTCCGGTTCCGGAAGCTCATGAAGCAACCCATTGTCGACGCGACACCCGCTACTCTGGCTCGATATGACGGTCTCCACGCAGGACCCGGGATCGAGCGACGGCCTGCACAGGCTCTTCGAAGTCCACAGGTACGTAGACCCTGTATCGATCGAGTCGGAGATCGCGCGCGTGCGACCGGCGGCGATCTGCCTCGACTTCGATTTTCCGACGAAGCAGGGGCTCAAGGTCCTTCAGGAGATCAAGAGCACCCATCCGTCGTTGCCGTTGATCATGCTGACGGTCCAGCACTCTGAAGCGCTGGCCGTCTGGGCGTTCCGCTCGCGCGTCTGGGACTACCTCGTCAAGCCGATCGCCAAGACCGAGCTCGACCGTTGCCTATCCTGCCTCTGCGAGATGTTGAGCATGCGCGACGTGTGTGCCGCGCCGCGCAAGCCCGCGATGCCGATGTCGTTGATACCCGAGGAGAACCGCTCGAACGGAACGCGCAGCCACGCGGCGTTGACGCTCGCGCATGCGATCACCTACGTCGAGCGGCACTACCGCAACAAGCTCTCGAGCGCGCGCGCGGCCTCGATGTGCGGGGTGACGACTTTCCAGTTCAGCCGGCTGTTCCGGGAGACCTACGGTCTCACCTTTCAGGAGTACATGCTGCGTTTCCGGATCCGCGAGGCCTGCCGCCTGCTCATGAACCCGAACGCCCAAGTTGCCGACGTCGCGAGCCTCGTCGGCTTCAACGACCCGTCCTATTTCGGCAAGGTATTTAGACGCTACACCGGCTATACCCCGTCGCAATATAGCGCCGCCAACGACTCCGCCCTGAACCCCGAGCATCTGCTCGAGCTACTCGACGCCGATCACGCCACTCAGCTATCGCACTGACGTCTAGATGGAAGCGATGCTCGCGTGATTCAGCGCCGGCGAAGCCTTCGAGGGACTTGAGTTCGCGCGCCGGTAGCTTTACTCCACCCTGGCTGAGAGACCCGGCGCGGCGGATAAATACGCCCGCAGCCCCGCGTCGCGCAGCCACAGCGCAACCCAAATGAAGGTGCCGAGGTAGATCCCGAACAGCGTGTGACTGAACATCGGGCTGCCCGCGCGCAGGTGACTCGCGATCGCACCGCCGATGAATCCCGTCAGAAGCACGGCGCCCACGAGACTCGTGCGCGGAACGAGGTAGAGCACCACCAGGACGAGCTCGGTTATACCGAGCATCAGCAAGTACCGCGTGGGCCAGCCGATGGCGACGAGCGCATCGGTGGCGGCCGATGCGCCCATGAGCTTCGGCGCCACCGAAGCCCCCAAAAGGAACAGCGCCACGAGAATTGTCATTATCCAGCCAATTCGCGCCATCGTCGTCTCCCATAATAATGAAGGATCTGCCGCATGCATCGCGGCAACGGAAACACTACGACAGATAGTCGGCGCGCTCTGCCGGAATTCGACATCGAGCGCCCTAATCAGCTACAGAGGTCCTGTGCTTCCCGCCGCCGGCGATACTCCGAGACGAGCGCATCCCTCAGCCGGGCGGACAGCCCCGATCCGCCGCGGTGACATGCCAAGGAGTATGACCGCAACGCCTCGTAGGCCGCATCGTCGCTGAGCTTGCGAAGCCACACGGCTGTCGCAATCTGGGCCGCGAAGCTCGTCGCGACTGCGCTCAACTTGGCCATATCCGTTTCGCTCATGGTGACGACCAACGGTCGACGCACCCATCATGGCTCCTCGATCTGGCGCAAAGCTGGCGCGATCCTGGCGAAAAATGGCGCGGGTTGCAGCCGTCCCGTGGGGGAACGTTTCTTTACAGCGTTCTTGCCATCGTGAAGGGCGTTGGGTCAGACTGCGCTCGATGCAAACTCGTCGCGCCTTCGTGCAAAACGGCATCGCCGTCGCCGCGCTCGCGGCGCTGCCGTCGGCGCGTAAGGCATTCGCGGCGCTGCCGCGAGAAGCGCTCGCCTCATTCAAGGTCGTCTACGACCGGACGTTCTCCGAGGGCGCCGTGTTCGGCGCCGAGGCCGCACGCCGCGGCGCGCCCGTGCATGCGTTCGGCGGCGATCCCGGGCCATTGTGGATGCACGTGCTCGAGCCCGAGCTTCGTAAGGGGCCGGTCACGGTCGCCGGGCTCACGAGCGCGCCGTCGCTCTTTTGCTTTGAGCTCCTCGCCCGCGACTACGGGCTCGGCGTCGTCTATCGCATCGAGCATGAGCGCATCGGCGGCGGCTTCCGGCATGCCGTTACGGGCCATCCGGCGCTTGCGAGTTGGCAAGCACGCCTCGCGGGGGACGAGAGTTGGGCCGCGCGCGCGGCTGAGCTCGCGACGGCCCACCCGCGGACACTCGCG
>Ga0209640_10005880_pt1 | contig 10736 bp, 10 predicted proteins | sample RifCSP10_1_FD_184018 | JGI IMG/M metagenome (GOLD analysis project Ga0209640, IMG submission 184018) | Soil microbial communities from Rifle, Colorado - Rifle CSP2_sed 10_1 (SPAdes) (version 2) | ecosystem: Environmental > Terrestrial > Deep subsurface > Rock core/Sediment | place: Rifle...
ACCCAGGCCAGTGACCGGGAACGTGCGCGGGACGAGCGCGTTGAACGGTCCGGACAGGCCGGTGCCGTTCCGGGTGTCGAGCAGGCGGGCCGGGCTCAGGGGGACGAAGGTGGCGCCGGTGACGGCCGTCTTGAGCTGGGAGACGAGCGTCGCCCACTTCCCATCCGAGGATGCGTACTCGTTGGCCTGCCACACCGCATTCCGGTCCTGGGGATCCTGCGCGACACCGACGTAGTCGCCCCAGCGGTTGCCGGTGTAGTTGGCCTGCCCCGCCGCAAGGAGCTCCGGAGGGCTGATGGAGTTCAGCGCATCGGAAGGCAGCTGGTAGGCGCCGTATGAGGACGGGTAGGCACCCGCCGTTCCCGATGACCGAGTCCAGACGACAAACAACCCCCCGTTGGCACTCTGGCCGATGCCGCCCATGTAACTGTCCGCGCCGGTCTGGGCGATGAGGAGGTCCTGCACGAGACTCGGGGTCGCGGTGAACGTGTTCAGCTGAGAAACCCGGACGCAGTCTCGCGACTCCGAATCCCCGGTTGGCGTGCAGGTCTGGGTCGAGACGAAGGTGAGCCTGTTGCTCTGCCAGATGGCGTCCGTCGGACGGGAATCAAGCGTGGCCGTCACGTTCCCCGCGGGCTGCCGGGGAGCAATAGGATCCTTGAAGTCTTGGATGACGTTCCCGACGGTCAGGTCGACCTCGGTGGCCGTGGTCCCGCCGCCGGCGCCCACCAGCCCGCTGATGGTCACGTAGCTGACGTTGAGGATGCCGCCACCCACGTCCTTCTGGATGATCATCCTCAGCGGCGCGGAGGTTGCCGGAGTCTGGACAGCCACCCGCGGCGTGAAGTAGTCGAAGCTGGTGACGTACTCGTCGATGGGCAGGGTGGTGATATTCAGGATCGCCGTCCAGTCCATCACGAGGGTGTCCGTTCCGGCGTAGCCCACGTTCGCGCCAGCGGCGCAGTTCCCAGCGCCACCGAGCATGGCGAAAACGTTGGAGGTGAATGCGACCTTGTCGCTCGAGGTGCCTGGGGCGGGATAGTCGGGGACCAGGTCGTTGAAGTAGACATAAAAGCCCGACCAGACACCTGACGGATCCGACGTGTTCGAAATCCTCACGTCGATGTACCCGTGGCCGTGGTTCACGTCACTCGTGTCGCAGTCCCACGAGAGCTCGGTCGCAACCCAACGGCCATGGAGCGAGTCGAAGATCACACGTGGGTCGGCGTTATAGGTCGTGACCGGCAGCCCGCTGGTGCCGAAGAAATCAGCGAGCGAGATGTCCATCGCAGAGCCCCCGGATCGGTTAGTGATGCGCAGACTCCGGTTCACGGCCTGGACGACGTGATCCGGACCGACCGCGACCCACGGGTCGGGAGGGTGAACTGCGTTGGCGGGGCCCGACGCAAACGCGAGGCCCTGGAAGCCGGGCTGCGCGGCCGCTGGGTTGGCCGTGATCGTGGCCTGCACCGGAACCGTGCCGCTGTAGACCTGCGCGCTTGGCGTTAGGAGGCCAGACTGCTCCGGCGCTGTGCGGGCGTGCAGGGGGATCGCCGGAGCAATGGGGCTCTCTGTCGGCCCATGGGCAGCGAGCGTGCGGACGTTTACGGGCTCGCGAGCCTCGACACCTGGCGAGAAGGTGCTCCCACCCCGGTCGGCCGATCGCATGAGGGTGACCCCTGGAGGGCCCTCGCCCGCTGCAACTGGTGGATGGGCGGGTGCGGACGTCGCCAGCAGCGCCGTCAGGGCGGCGGCCACGAGGCGAGACTGAACCGACGGACCGGCACGCATTGGCGCGTCCCTCCCTTCTCCGCCAGCCTCCGGGCCAAGGCGCCGACGCGAGATCGGACGAGTATGGACCCGTCTCACGCCGTTAGATAGCCCCACCGATGAGCTGCCCGCCGGCCTAGGCGAAGTCGCCGGTCCGCGACAGGACCACGGCGGCGGCGGCCACCGCCACCGACTCGCTGCGCAAGATGCGGGGCCCTAGCCCCGCGATCGTCGCTCCCGCCCGTTCCGCAGCAGCCACCTCGTCCTGGCTGAATCCTCCTTCGGGGCCGATGATCAGGCGCTCCGGAGCCGGCACCTCCGACAGGCGCGGACCAGTGGATCGCTCGAACAGGAGGACCGATCCCGGGCCGATTACATCCGCCACCGGCACCGGCGCCACGACCTCAGGCACGATGCCACGCTCGGACTGCTCGGCCGCCTCGCGGGCCACCGCGCGCAGGCGGGTCAGGCGCGGATCCGAGATCTCGCGGACGACGCATCGGTCCGACACGAACAGCTCGAACCGGGAGATGCCCACCTCAGTTCCGTGTTGGACGACTTGCTCCAGATGATCCCCCTTGAGCAGCGCTTGGGCCACGGTCAGGCGGTGGCGCGGCTCCCCGAGGGCCGGAGCGCGGGACACGACGTCCAACCCGCCCGCGCCGATGCGACAGCGGACCTCCAGCCCGTCCCCCTCCAGGAGCACGATCTCGTCGCCGTCCCGCAGGCGCAGCACATGCGTAACCTGGTGCGCGATGGGATCCGGGACCGCGAAGAGGTCCGCGCTCGCTGTTCCGGGCTCGACGAAGAACCGATGGGTGGTCACGGCGTCCGCACCAGGCGGACGGTCACCCAGTCCCCTTCGGTGATCCAGTCCACCACCTCGTATCCCGCGGCGGTGAGCGCCGCCTCCACCTCGTCAGAGCGGCTCTCGATGATGCCTGACGCGATCAGCGTCCCCCCCGGCGCGGTGTGGGCCGCGAGTCGCGGGGCCATCTCGACGAGCACCGCGGCAACGAGGTTGGCGAACACCAGGGGGAACGACTCATCCGCAAACTCGGGCAGCGTTCCGTCCTGGGCCCGGAAGCGATCGCCCAAGTCGTTCGCGCGCGCATTCGCCGTGCTCGCCTCGACTGCCAGCTTGTCGATGTCGTATCCGACGGCCCGAGAGGCGCCGAGCCGGAGAGCAGCGAGGGCCAGGATCCCCGACCCGGTCCCAACATCGAGCACTGCAGTCGGCATGGGCTCAATGGTCTGGAGCAGCTCGAGGCACGCCCGCGTCGTGGGATGCAGCCCGGTCCCGAAGGCCATCCCCGGATCCAACCGAATGACGAGGTCCGAGCCCTTCGGGACGTCGAGCCACGACGGTACGATGGTCAGCCGGCCACTCCGAATCGGCTCATAGCCATCGCGCCACGCGGTCGCCCAGGCGGTGTCGTCCGTCGTCGTCACCGACAGCTCGCTCATCGGCCTCAGGTCGAAGGCCCGTAGGTGCCAGAGAGCCCTCCGGGTGCGGTCGAGTGCCTCCGGAGCCTGCGCATCGTCGGGGATCCAGGCGGTCACCCGGTACCCGGCGCCCGGATCCGGGCGCAACGCCTGCTCATCGGCGCCGTCGGCGACAAGCTCAAGGGGCTCCACCGCGCTTCCCCGGCCGAGCCGGCCGAAGATCTCGCTCACGGCCTCCACCGCCTCGACGTCGGCCTCCACGCTGAGGGCCAGCCAGCGCATCGGTCCAGATCGGTCAGGCAGGCGGCTAGCCGAAGAGATCGCGCAACCGATCGCCCAACGAGGGACCGCTCTTGGGCAGGGCGGCCGGGGCGCTGACCTCGCCCAGCTGCTGGAGCAGCTCGCGCTCGCGCTTGGTCAGCTTGGCCGGCACGACGACGGTGGCGATGACGTGGAGATCGCCGCGCCCCGCCCCGCGCAGGCGTGGCAAGCCGCGCCCTCGAAGTCGGATCTCCTCCCCGCTCTGAATCCCGGCCGGGATGTCGACTTCCTCGCTGCCCTCCACCGTGCGCACCGGCAACTTGGCCCCCAGCGCGGCCTGGACGAAGGTGACCGGCACCTCGGTGTACAGCTCGGTCCCTCGTCGGACCAGGTCCGGGTCCTCGCGGACCGTGACCATCACGTACAGGTCGCCGGCGGGGCCTCCCCGCGGACCGGCTTCACCCTGACTCTCGATTGCGATCCGCTGCCCGCTTTCGATCCCCGGCGGGACACTGACCTGGAGCCGCCGTTCCTCGCGCAGGCGGCCGTCGCCCTTGCACGTGTGGCAGGGGGTGGAGACGACTCGTCCCTCGCCGCCGCAGCGCGGGCACGCGGTGATGTTCACCATCTGGCCCAGGATGGTCTGACTGACCCGGCGCCGCTCCCCGGTGCCGTTGCACTCCGGACAGCGCTCCGGCTCGCTGCCCGGTTCGGCGCCGCTGCCGTCGCAGGTCGGGCACCGCACCAGGGTGGGGAACCGAATCTCGCGGTTGATTCCGGTCACCGCCTCGGCCAGGGTAATGGTCAGGTCGTAACGCAGGTCGGAACCGGCGACCACCCGCTGGCGCCGTCGCGTCCCGGCCGGCGCGCCGCCGAAGAACGCGTCGAAGATGTCACCGAACGGCCCGAACCCGCCGCCGAACGGCTCTCCGGTGGCGCTCGACCCGTCCACGCCGGCGTGGCCGAACATGTCGTACGCGGCGCGCCGCTGCCGATCCGACAGGATGCGGTACGCCTCGTTCAGCTCCTTGAACCGCTCCTCGGAGCCTGAGCTGGAATCGACGTCGGGGTGGTGCTTCTGGGCTGCGCGCCGGAACGCGCGCTTGATGTCCCCGTCGGACGCGTCGCGCTCGACGCCCAGGATGTCGTAGTAATCGCGCTTGACGGCCATTGCCGGCGGATTATACCGATTGGCACTCTGCGACCCAGAGTGCCAGATCGCGGCGGGGTGAGCCTGGCTGTCCGGGAGGCAGGTGCTCGGTGGTCATTGGCGCAGTGTGCGACTGGCCGAGCGGGTTCGTCTAGCATCGGTCTGCCCATGTCCGATATCCGTCACATCGCGGCTGACCATGCCCGGCGCTTTCTCGTCCGGCGCCAGCTGCTGGATCCGCCACGATCCTTGCCGGCGGAGCCGGAATCGGTCCTCCGAGTGGTGGAGCGCCTGGGAAGCATCCAATTCGATCCGCTCGAGGTGCCCGGGGCTCGCAGCAACGACCTGATGCTGCACGCGCGGATCAGGAGCTTCCGCCGGGAATGGACCGATGCCTGGCTCTATGCGCCGCGCGGAAAGCGACGGCTGATCGAGCTGTACAACAAGAGCCTGAATATCCTGCCCATCGGAGAGCTCCCCCTCCATCGCGCGGCCTGGGAGCAATGGCGCGACGGCCTGGAAAGCGGCATCCTGCACGAGCACGCCGAGCTGGTGGCGACCATCCTCCAACGCGTCGAGCGCGACGGCCAACTGTCGACCGATGCGTTCCGCGACATCGACCATCGCATCGAATGGTGGTGGGACAGCGACGGGACCACGACCACCCGCACCGCAAAGGCGGTGATGGAGGCGCTGTTCGTCACCGGCCGGCTGGGGATCGCGCGCCGCGAGGGGAGCCGGCGTTACTACGATCTCATCGAGCGATTGGTTCCCGCGGATCTACTCGCTCAACCCGCGGACGTCGAGGACCAACATCGCCATCGGCTGCTCGCGCGCCACCGGGGAGTGGGCCTGATGGCCGTCGGCGGCTCGGGCGAGCTTGTATCGGGCACCGGGAAGGCAGCGGATCGTGCGCGGAGGACAGCCGAACTCGTGGAGCACGGTCGACTCTTCCCGGTCCAGGTCGAGGGATTCCGCGAGCCGCGCCACATCCTGGCCGAGGAATTGCCGATCCTGGAGGCAACAGGGTCGCCGAATCCCAAGTCCCGACCAGCCGTCACCTTCGTACCGCCCCTGGACCCCTTGATGTGGGATCGCCGCCTGGTGAGGGGTGTGTTCGACTTCGAGTACCTGTGGGAGGTCTATGTCCCGGCTCCCAAACGGCGATGGGGTTACTACGTGCTACCCATCCTCTTTGGCGACCGTCTGGTGGGCCGCATCGAGCCTCGGTACGAACGCGCGACGCAGACCCTGCGCATTGCCGGCATGTGGTTCGAGGACGGCTTCAGCCCGATGGAGGAGCCGCATTTCGTCCCGGCGTTGGCGGAGGCGCTAGGCGCCTATCGGACTTTCGTCGGCGCCAAGGCCGTCACATGGCCCCACACCCGCCCCGGCCGCGACCTCGCCAGCGCTACCAGGCGCGTTCTCGACTGAGTACAGTTTTGCGAAGACAGCCCGAGTCAGCGAGGCGAGACGCAATGGGTGAGCTAAGCATCGGAGAGGCCATAAGCAAGGCACGGGAGTATCTGCGGCGGAGGCCCGATGAGGCGCGATACACCGACACGCCGGCGACGGCAAGCGTGGAACGTGGACTTCGGTGTCGCGTGATCGGGCCGAACGGGGCGATCCTCTATTCCGACATGCCAGCCGGGGTTGGTGGCGGAGGGAGCGCTCCTTCCCCTGGGTGGCTGTTGCGCGCGGCACATGCGGCCTGTGACGCAACCGTGATCGCGATGCGCGCGGCGGAGGAGAACATTGAGCTGTCGCGTCTGGAGGTCGTGGTCGATTCCGAATCTGATGACCGAGGCCTGCTGGGAATGGACGAGGCGATTCCAGCAGGGCCGATCCGCACTCGGGTCCGGATCGCGCTCGAAGCCGAAGGCGTCCCCGAGACGAGACTCCGCGAGCTCGTGGAGTGGGCCCGCCAGCACTCACCGGTCGACGACGCATTGATCCGGCCCGTGCCGGTCAGCGTCGAAGTGGCGGCACCCAAGCGCACTTGACTAGCTGAAGTCCACCACCAGCGGGGCGTGATCGGAGGGGATGCCCGGGTAGGTGCTCGGCTTGCGGGCGTCGCGGTCGCGCTCGGCGGCCACTGCCCGCGCGGCCAACGGCTCGGTCACGAACACATGGTCGATCCGCATTCCGAAGTTCTTGTGGAAGTGCCCCGCCCGGTAGTCCCACCACGTGAAGAAGCCGGACTCCGGATGGAAGCGCCGTACGACGTCCACCAACCCCCAGCGCATCAGCCGCTCCACGCGGTCGCGCTCCGGCTCCGAAACGTGTGTCGCCCCGTGCACAGCGGCCGGATCCCACACGTCCTCGTCGGTGGGCGCGACGTTGAAATCGCCGCATAGCGTCAGCGGGTCGGTGGCGACGTTGTTGCCCCGCAGCCACACGTACAACGCGTCCAGCCACGCGAGCTTGGCATCATAGAACTCGGACCCCACCTCCCTGCCGTTGGGGACGTACACGCTCGCCACGCGCACGCCACCGCACGACGCCGCCAGGAAGCGGCCACCCTCATCGGTCCAGCCATCCATGTCCGGCAGGCCGGCCTGGACCACCTCGAGCCCGACCTTCGACGCGATCGCCACCCCGTTCCACGTCCCGCGGCCGTGGTGCGCCACCTCGTACCCGAGCGCCGCAAAGTCGATGAGTGGCACCGCGTCGTCGGTGAGCTTCGTCTCCTGCATGCACAGCACGTCGGGCTGGTGACGCTCGGTCCAGGCCAGCACCCGGTCGAGGCGGGCCTTCAACGAGTTCACGTTCCAGGTGGCCAGGCGCATGGCCCAAGCCTACCCCGGAGGCATAGACTCGACCGGCCAGCTCACGCGTCGCGAACCAAGGAGGAGGACACCCATGGTCAAGGAATTCCGTGACTTCGTCATGCGCGGCAACATGATCGACCTGGCCGTCGGCGTGGTCATCGGCGCGGCCTTCGGCGCGGTGATCACGTCCCTCGTCGGCGACATCCTCACCCCGCTCCTGGGCCTGCTCAACGTCCCCGACTTCTCGGAGCTGTCGTTCCGGGCCGGGACATCGACTGTCCAGTACGGCCTGTTCCTGAACGCGCTGATCAGCTTCGTCCTGATCGCTGCGGCGGTGTTCTTCTTCGTCGTCAAGCCCGTGAACCACATGACGGCGCGCCTCAAGCCGGCGACGGTCGCGGTCACCAAGCCCTGCCCCCACTGCGCGACCGACATCCCCAGCGCCGCCAGCCGCTGCCCCAACTGCACCAGCCAGCTCGGCTAGGCCCGGCTGGCATCGAACCGATGACCGGGCAGTTACTCCAGGGTCACCTCGATCCAGCCGTTGTAGGCACTTTGCAGATGCCCGGCATCACTCCAGCCCTCGGGACCCTCGGTGGGGTCGAAATAGGCGAGAGCAGCGTGGGCCGTGCCACCGCTGGCGAACTGGGCATCCTGCGGATCCCCGGTCTGAAGCGGCCTGGAGAACTCGAAGATCCACGTTCCATCAGCGCCGGCGCCGGACGATCGCGCGCTGTGCTCCCAGACGCCGGTCAGGCTGTTCTCGGCGGCATCGTTCGCGACGTCGCCCCCGCCGTCGTCCTCGCGGGCCTCCGGAGTAGTGGAGTACTCGTCGTCGAGGTTGCACGCTGGATCGTCGCCGCCGGCCACGCCTGCGCCGCCCGACACCGCACCCGGACCGCAGTCGAGCTCCCAGTGCCAGATGTCGACCATGCCGAGGCTTGCGTCGAGGTCGGGCTCCTCCGCACCCATGTGGGGCGCCGCAGGATCGTCGATCTGGAACATCACGGCGACCGACGCCGACAGGTTGTGGTCGGCGGCGTTGTAGTTGAAGCCGCCGGGCACTTCCAGGAGGACGTAGATGTTCTCGTCGTCGCTGGCGACCTTGAACGTGACGTCGACCGGGTCAAGGGGGCCAAAGTCGATCTCCGATGCGACCGACGGGTCGAGATTGTCGAGGCGGATCTGCTCCACCATGACGGTCGCGCCCTCGATGGCGCTCCAGTCGGAGATATCGCCGTCCACGGTGATGGTGGCGGAGGCTGCCGTAAAGGCGATCATCGGCTCTTCGCCGTGCCCGGGTTCACTCTCAGAGGGCGCGGTGAACGATGGGCCGGCCAACGGCTCGGTGGCCGATGGCTCGGCCGACGCCGACGGGGAGGAAGTACAGGCGGTGGCGACGAGGGCCGTCATAGCGAGAGTGGTCAGTAGTCGCATGCGCCAAGTTCTCATTGCTTCTCCTATGGGCTAGGGGGCGAGGTGGATTCACCGGACCCTGGGGAGGCATCCTCGCCAAGCGCCTCCAAATAGGCGTAAATCGCCTGCAGGTCTTCGTCGCTGAACATTTCCTCGGGGAAGGCGGGCATGCCCCTCGGGCCGGATTGAACGGCGCGCCGGAGGTCGGAGAAGGTCAGGTCGCCGATGTCCAGTTCGGGGCCCACCGCTCCCCCTCGATTGGCAAGACCGTGGCACGTGACGCAGCTGGCGCTCACGAAGAGGAGGCGGCCGCGCTCAACACCGTCGGCGGTCGTGAGGAGTCCGGGGTCGGCCAGCCCGACAAGGTCAAAACTGACCTCCTCCCCGAGATAGGCGACAGGCGTCCGGTCATAGCCTTCCGGACGCACGTTGGCGTGCGTCTCGGGGCTGCGGGCGATGATTCCCACGACCAGCCCGAACCCAAGCCCGCTGATCGTTGCCGCAAGGACAGCTGGGACGAAGAAGCGATTCACCGCGGTGCTCTACCTCGGGGAGGTTCAGTCACCTCGCCCGCGCGGGCGATCGCAACCAAGAAGAAGGCCACGCTCAGCAGGATCAGCCAGACGGTGCCAAGTACCACCATCACGAGACCTGGGTTGAAACCTGGGATGTCGACACCGCCCGCGGACCGAACCAGCTGCGCGCCGCCGGCTACGTCGAAGGTGCCAACCACCTCTTCGACGATCGTGGCACCAGGTGCCAGGTACTCCATCCGCACTTCATGCCGTCCGGCGGCACGTGGCAGGTACTGGATCGTGGCGACGCCGCTATCGTCGGTCAGCGCCCGCCCGATCTCGGCCTCGCCCTGAACGCCGGCAAAGGACATGTGGAGGTAATAGGTGACGGTCGTCCCCGCCAGTGGAGCACCGTCGGGGGTGTGTATGTCGACTGCCAACTGGACGATCTCGCCGACTGTCCCGCCACTCGGGAACGCGGTGCGCACCACCACGTGCGACGCGACGACCGGGGCCGCCAGAGCGATGGTCATCGCTCCGACTGCCAGCAAAGCCATCGCAGTCCGGACGGTCCGCCGGATGGTCGTGTTCATGAGCTTCTTCCTCCGACTGGTACTGGGCTCTCCGGAACCGCGGGGCGGGCGAGGTCGGGCGAAGCGGCGGTCGCCTCGTGATCCTCCGCCACTTCCCATACCGCGATGATCGGAAAGATCTTGGTGAACAGCGTGATCAAGAGCGCAAAGAGGGCGAGGCCGCCGGCGAAGACCGACCATTCGACCCAGGTGGGGGCATAGTCGGCCGGCTCGTACGCCATGAGCGGGACCCGCAGGCCGCTCACCACGATGACGTACCGCTCGATCCACATCGCGACCGTCACGAGGATCGCCGCCACAACCACGCCGCGGGCGTTCCGCGTCGCGGGGACGAGGGCGATCACGATCGGACCGAAGAGACCGCCGAGCAGGTAGAACCAGAAGAGTGGCGCGAATTCGGAGAGGAAGAGTTGACGCAGATGGAACCCAGCTCCCTCTTCGAGCTTGTAGCCGTGAGTCAGAAGCTCGCTGATGTTGGCGTAGACCATGATTGCCGCGAAGGCCGCCAGCAGATAGCCGAGGTAGACGAACTGCTTCTCGGTGACGTACTCGTGCAGCCTGTAGGCGCGGCGCAGGATCGCCATCACGATGATCAGGATGGCGATGCCCGAGAAGATCGCCCCGATGACGAAGAAAGCCCCAAAGAGCGCGCTGTTCCAGGGCACTCGCAACGTCATGGCGAAGATCCATGAGACGACGGTGTGGACCGAAACGGCGATCGGGATGATCAGGATCATCAGGATTCCGATGGCGGCAGCCAGGGAGCGTCGCTGGGCAGCATTCCCGTTCCACCCGATCGCCAGCGTCCGGTACA
>Ga0209640_10005881_pt1 | contig 10733 bp, 8 predicted proteins | sample RifCSP10_1_FD_184018 | JGI IMG/M metagenome (GOLD analysis project Ga0209640, IMG submission 184018) | Soil microbial communities from Rifle, Colorado - Rifle CSP2_sed 10_1 (SPAdes) (version 2) | ecosystem: Environmental > Terrestrial > Deep subsurface > Rock core/Sediment | place: Rifle...
CGTTCCTCCGCCGACTCGCTAGGGTCCGCTGCCGTTGTTGGCTCGAGGGGGGGAGATGGCCGCTGTTCGGGAGATCGTGAGGGCGACGGGCCTCGTCAAGCATTACGGGCAGGTCAGGGCACTCGACGGGCTCGACCTGACCGTAGCCGAGGGTACCGTGCTCGGTCTGCTCGGCCCGAACGGCGCCGGCAAGACCACCGCGGTGCGCATTCTCGCGACGCTGCTGACTCCCGATGCCGGGACGGCCGAGGTCGCCGGCATCGATGTTCTCGCCGACCCGGCCGCGGCGCGTCGGATCATCGGTCTGTCGGGCCAGTATGCCGCTGTCGACGAGCACCTCACCGGCTTCGAGAACCTGGACATGATCGGCCGCCTCTACCGCCTCGGGAAGGCCAAGTCGCGTCTGCGGGCACGTGAGTTGCTGGCGGTCTTCGATCTCGGTGATGCTGCAGATCGGCCGGTCAAGACCTACTCGGGGGGAATGCGTCGCCGGCTCGACCTCGCCGGGGCGCTGGTCGCCAATCCGGCGGTGCTCTTCCTAGACGAGCCGACCACCGGTCTCGATCCCCGCGGCCGGGTCGGCATGTGGGACGTCATCCGGGGCCTCGTCGAGCAGGGCACGACCCTGCTGCTCACCACCCAGTACCTCGAGGAGGCGGACCGGCTGTGCGACCAGATCGTCGTCATCGACCACGGACGGGCGATCGCCCGGGGAACGGCCGACAGCCTCAAGGGCCAGATAGGTGGCGCGAGGGTCGAGGTGGTGATCGGGTCGATGACCGACCTGGCCGGGGCTCAGGCAGCCCTTGCCCGGGTCGCCACGGGTGAGATCACGATCGATACGCAGACTCACACACTGCGTGCTCCGGTCGAGGGCGGCGCAGGCACGCTTCGTGACGTACTGAGGAACCTCGACGCCAACAACGTGACCGTGCTCGACGTCGGGCTGCACCGGCCGACGCTCGACGACGTGTTTCTCGCGCTCACAGGGCATGTCGCCGAGGAGAAGGACGGCGAGGCGGCAGCCGAGGCGGTGGTCCAATGACGAACGTCAAATGGGCGCTCGCCGACGGGATCGTGATTGCCAAGCGGAACCTGATCAAGGTGAAGCGGGTTCCCGAGCTGATCGTGTGGCTGCTGATCTCACCGATCATGTTCGTGCTGCTGTTCGCCTATGTGTTCGGGGGGTCGATCCCCGTTCCCGGCCTCGCCGGGGGGTACCGCGAGTTCCTCATCGCCGGGATCTTTGCCCAGACGGTGGTGTTCGGGGCCACCTACACCGGTGCGGGCATCGCCGACGACATGCACAAGGGCATCATCGACCGGTTCCGTTCGCTGCCGATGGCCCGGTCCGCGGTACTCGGTGGCCGCACCGCCAGCGACGTGCTCTACAACCTGATCTCACTGGTCATCATGGCGGGGACCGGCCTGCTGGTCGGATGGCGGGTGAGAGGGAGCCTGTTCGACGCACTGCTCGGCTTCGCGCTCCTCCTGCTCTTCGCCTATGCCTTCTCATGGGTCATGGCCTGCGTCGGGCTGCTGGTGCCGAGCGTCGAGGTGGTGAACAACGCCTCGTTCGTGGTGATCTTCCCGGTGACGTTCATCTCGAATGCCTTCGTCCCGTTGGAGAACCTGCCCGGGCCGCTGCGGGCATTCGCCAACTGGAACCCGGTTTCGACCTTGACCCAGGCGGCGCGGGAGTTGTTCGGCAACACCAACCCGCTGTTCCCGCCGCCGGACTCGTGGCCGATGCGCCACGCGGTGCTCTACACGCTGCTCTGGGTGGCGATAATCATGGTGGTCTTCGTTCCGGTGGCCGTGCGCATGTACAACCGGGCGGCAACGAAGTAGATCCCGTCGCCCGTCGCCGTTCGACCGATGCCTGATGCCGGATGCCGGATGCCTGGGGCCGGATGGCTGATACCTGGGGCCGGATGCCGGATGCCTCGCCTACCATCGCCCCATGCCGGTCGAGATCGACATCGCCAAGGTTGCGCGCCTCGCCCGGATCGATCTCAGTGACGACGAGTTGGCCCACTACGGCGAACAGCTGGAGGGGATCCTCGAGCACGCGGCCCGGATTCAGGCACTTCCCACAAAGGGAGTGAAGCCGACCGCCCACCCTCTACCGATGGTCAACGCGTTCCGGCCCGACGAGATCGAGCCGACCCTCGACAGGGAAGAAGTCCTGGCCCAGGCTCCCGAGCGCGAGGGGCCGTACTTCCGCGTCCCGCCGTTCTTGGAGGAGGGATGACCGGCGTGCCCTCGTCGCGATGCGGGATCGCCAATCGGGCAGCGGTGCGTCGCCCGTCGCCCGTCGCCGGTCGCAGTCTCGTGCCGGTTGGCGGTCGGGCGCCGACCAATCGTCACCGACCCGACGTCGCGGAACGCACCTGATGGACCTCGCCGACCTGTCGATCGCCGAAGCGGGGCGGCGGCTGCGCGCTCGGGAGGTCACTTCGGTCGACCTCGTCGAGGCCGTCCGACGCCGCGCGTCGATGACCGAGGCGATCCTCCACGCGTACCTGACGATCGACCGAGAGGGCGCCCTCGGGGCCGCCCGGGCTGCCGATTCGGCTCTTGCAGCGGGACGGGATTTCGGTCCGCTCCACGGTATCCCGATTGCACTCAAGGACAACATGGTCACCCGTGGCGTGGAGACCACATGCTCGTCGCGCATCCTCTCGGGGTGGCGGCCGCCATACGACGCAACCGTCGTCGAGCGGCTCAAGGCGGGTGGCGCCGTGGTCTTTGGCAAGACGAATCTCGACGAGTTCGCCATGGGTTCCTCAACCGAGAATTCGGCCTACGGCCCGACCCGAAACCCCTGGGACGCGGACAGGGTGCCGGGCGGGTCGAGCGGAGGTTCGGCAGCATCGGTTGCGGTCGGTTCGGCGTTCGCCGCGCTCGGCTCAGACACCGGTGGCTCGATTCGCCAGCCGGCGGCTCTCTGCGGCGTTGTCGGGATGAAGCCCACGTACGGGCTCGTGAGCCGCTACGGCCTGATCGCCTTCGCCTCCTCGCTCGACCAGATCGGTCCGATCACCCGCACGGTGGGTGATGCCGTCACGGTGTTCGAAGCGATCGCCGGACACGACCCTTCCGACGCCACGTCGTATCGGGGGGCATTCCCGGATGCGCGCGCGGGTCTCGGCAGGGGAGTCGCCGGACTCAAGATCGGGGTGGTCCGAGAGCTGTCAGGGGACGGGATCGATCACGGCGTGAAAGCATCGTTCCGAATGATGCTGGAGGCGCTTTCCGCGGAGGGAGCGGAGATCGCAGAACTCTCGCTGCCATCGACCGAGTACGCATTGAGCGCCTACTACCTGATCGCTCCGGCAGAGTGCTCGGCGAACCTCGCCCGCTTCGACGGTGTCCGGTACGGCCTGAGGGTGTCGGGGGAATCGGTCGGGCAAATGATGGCGGCTTCGCGTCACGACGGATTCGGACCCGAGGTGACCAGGCGGATCCTTCTCGGAACCTACGCGCTGAGCGCGGGGTACTACGACGCGTTCTACGGCCAGGCGCAGAAGGTTCGCACACTCGTCATCGACGACTTCAAGCGTGCCTACGACCAGGTGGACGTGCTGGTCACACCGACCAGCCCCTCGACCGCGTTCGGTGTCGGCGAGAAGACCGCCGACCCGTTGTCGATGTACCTCAGCGACGTGTGCACCATTCCGAGCAATCTCTCGGGCGATCCGGCGATCTCGGTTCCGGCGGGACTCGACGAGTCGGGCCTGCCGGTCGGATTCCAGGTACTTGCCCCCGCGCTCGGCGAGGCCGTGATGTTCCAAGTCGCGGAGGCCGTGGAGCGCTTGGCGTCTTTCGACGCGCGACCGTCCCTCGCCACGTCGGAGGGTGCCGCGTGACCTACGAGGCAGTGATCGGGATCGAGACGCACGTCGAGCTGCTGACGCGGTCGAAGATGTTCTGCGGGTGCCCGACCGGTTTCGGGGCCGAGCCGAACACGAACGTGTGCCCGGTGTGCCTGGGGCTTCCCGGGGCGCTGCCCGTCCCAAACGAGCGGGCCGTGGAGTGGACCATCACGCTCGGGCTCGCGCTCGACTGTGCGATTGCCCCACACTCTGTGTTCCACCGTAAGAACTACTTCTATGCCGACCTGCCAAAGAACTACCAGATCTCCCAGTTCGACCTGCCCTTGTGTGTCGGGGGGCACCTCGACGTCGACGCGGGCACGAGCGTGCGGCGAGTGGGGATCACGAGGGTGCATCTCGAAGAGGACACCGGCAAGAGCACCCACCTCGGGGGGAGTGGTCGCATCCACGCCGCCGAGGGCGCGCTGATCGATTTCAACCGATCGGGAATCCCGCTCATGGAGGTGGTGACCGAGCCGGACATCCGGAGCCCGGAAGAAGCTCGGGCATATGCGACCGAGCTTCGGTCGATCGTGCTCGCGCTCGGGATCTCCGATGCCCGTCTCGAGGAGGGGAGCCTCCGGTTCGACGCCAACGTCTCGCTGCGGCCGGAGGGTTCGCAGCCACTCGGCACCAAGGTCGAAGTGAAGAACATGAACTCGCTGCGCTCACTGCAGCGGGCGCTGGCATTCGAGATCGATCGCCAGACCGCGGTGCTGGCCTCGGGGGGCTCGGTGGCACAGGAGACCCGCCATTGGGACGAGGAGGCCGGGCGCACGGAGTCGGGGCGGAGCAAAGAGGAGTCGAGCGACTATCGGTACTTCACCGAGCCAGATCTCGTTCCGCTGGCGGTGGGCCCCGACCTGCTTGATCGCCTTCGGTCGACCATCCCCGAGCTCCCTGCGGCGCGGCGGGCCCACTACGTGGCCGCCGGAGTGGACGAGGCGGCGGCGCGCACCCTGGTGGCAGGGGGACTGGAGCGGGTGTTCGATGACGCGGTGTCGGCCGGGGCACCCGCCCGGCAGGCCGCGGTCTGGCTGACCGGTGAGGTCACCGCCCATCTCAACCGCACGGATCAGAATCCCGAGGCGCTGCTTCTCGACGGCGCCGGCTTGGCGGAGTTGGTGGCGATGGTCGACAACCGCGAGGTGTCGGCCACCGCGGCGAAGGACGTGCTCTCCGGGGTGCTGGCCGGAGAGGGTTCGCCGCGCCGCGTCGCCGAGGCGCGCGACCTGCTCCAGATCTCTGACGCGGGGGCGCTGAGTGCGGTGGTAGACGAGATGCTCGCCGCCCATGCCGAAGTGGCAGAACGCATTCGCGGCGGCGAGTCCCGTCTGGTCGGGTTCCTCGTCGGACAGGTGATGAAGGCGACCGGGGGCAAGGCCGATCCGAAGGCCGTGGACGCCTTGATCCGGGAGCGCACCGGGGCGTGACGGCCGTCGCCGTCGTGTTCGATTGCGACGGGGTGCTCGTCGACTCCGAACCCCATTCGATCGTGTCATGGCTCGACGTCCTCAGCGGCGTCGGGCACCCCGCCGGCGCTTCCGACGTCGAAGCGTGTGCCGGGCTCGGGTTCGCCCCCACATACGGCTCCCTATCCGAGATCGCGCCGCTTCCTCCTCCCGATGAGGTGTTTCCCATCCTGCTCGCCGCGCTCCGGCGTTCGTTTTCGCGCGGCTTGCGGCGGTTTCCCGACACCGTCGCCGTCCTCAATGCCTGCATTGCTGCGGGCTTCCCGGTCGCGGTGGCCTCGTCCAGTCCGCGAGCTCGGCTCGAACTCACGCTGGAAATGGCGGGGATCGCTGGGCTCATCGGCGTGTCGGTCGCCGGTGACGAGGTCGTCCGCGGCAAACCCGCCCCGGACGTGTACCTGGCCGCCGCCCGGCATCTCGGGGTCGAGCCGTCGAAATGCCTCGCCGTCGAAGACACTCCCGCCGGCATCATCGCGGCTGTTGCCGCCGGGATGGACGTGGTTGCCGTCCACCGAGAGGGGAGCGATCGTTCATTACTCGAGGCGGCGGGGGCAAGGGTCGTGTCGAGGCTGACGGTCGAGGACGTGTTGGGGACCAGGGATTAGGACGGAATGTGCCGGCCGCGGACCGCTGACTGCCACCGCAGGAAAGGCGCGGAGTGGATCGGAGGCCGCCACCGCCCAGTCGTGCGGCCAGCGGCGAGGCGAGCGGCTCAGCCGCTCGTTGCCTGTTGCCTGACGCCTGATACCTTCCTGTGATGCACTACTTCGTCACCGGTGCGACCGGATTCCTCGGCGGCCACGTCACCGCGCGGCTGGTGGACGGTGGGCATCAAGTCACCGCCCTCGTATTGACTCGGGACGAGGCGCGGGAGCTCGCCGACTACGGTGTCCGTCCTCACGTCGGCAGCGTGACAGACAAGGACACGCTGCGACGAGGAATGCGGGGTGTCGACGGCGTGTTCCACGTCGCGGGCAGCAGGGTGGGCTTCTACGACCGGGATACTGCCGAGGCGGTCAACATCGACGGCACCCGGAACGTCCTCGAGTTGGTCCGCGAACTCGGCATCGCCAAGGTGGTGCACACGAGCACTCTGTCGGTGTTCTCCGATACACACGGCAAAGTGGTGGATGAGACGTATCGCTTCACGGGCAAGCACCTGACGGAGTACGACAGGGTCCGTGCGCGAGCCCATTACGAGGTGGCCTTGCCCATGATGGAGCACGGGCTCCCCGGAGTGATCCTCCTCCCCGGCGCGATGTACGGACCACACGACACAAGTGTCATGGCGGGTTTGCTCGGCCGCTATCTGCTGGGCAAGGTGCACGCCGTCTCCGCGGCTTCTGCGTACTGCTGGGCTCACGTCGCCGACGTCGCTCAGGCCCATGTGCTGGCGATGGAATTCGGCCGCCCCGGACAGCAGTACATCGTGGGTGGAGAGCCACACACCGTTCGGGAGGTCCTTGCCGAGGCGGGCCAACTCGTTGGACGTGCCCGTCCCCCCATCCCGCTCCCGGCCTGGCTGGTGCGTCCCGCTGCGTCGGTGGTCGGCGCCGGGGCGAAGATCGTGCGGCCTTGGCGGCTGGGCGCCGACCGACTCCGGGTGGCGGTGGGTGTCACGTACCTCGGATCGGACGCCAGGGCCCGTGCAGAGCTGGGCTTCGATCCCCGGTCGCTGTCCGACGGGCTTCCAGACGCCGTCCAGTGGCTGCTGCGGGACATGTTCGAGACGGTGTAGAACCGTTTCCCGTTTCCCGTTTCCCGTTTCCAGTTTCCAGTTTCCAGTTTCCAGTTTCCCGTCTCCCGTGGTGCGCGACTCTTTCGTCGGGTGTCGGGTGTCGGGTGTCGGGTGTCGGGTGTCGGGTGTCGGGTGTCGGATGCCTGGGTGTCTGCACCTACCGGCTGAATGCGACCTGCTCCAAGCCTGCTCGCGTGACGGCACGGGCTCTCCCTGGCCGGGGCCTCCCCGCCACCGACTAGAAAGGCCCCGACAGGAGGTTCGTCTTGCCCGACATGACCGTGCGCGACCGCCTCACCCAGGACGAGGCCAGGGCGCGAGCAGATCAGATCGCCAACATCTCATACCGCCTCGACCTGGATCTCGAAGCGGGGGCAAAGGCCTTCCGCGGGAATGTCACGATCTCATTCGACCACCGTGGCGGAGACACCTTCCTCGAGTGGCTGGGAGGCCGGATCGACCTCATGGAGGTGAACGGCGCCCGGATGGAACCGGAGCAGCACGGCTCCCGGCTCATGCTCCCGGCGTCGCACTTGTCGGAGCACAACGAGGTGCACATCGGTTACGAGCGGCCCTACGACCACACCGGTGAGGGGCTTCATCAGTTCATCGACCCGAGTGACGGGGCCGAGTATCTCTACACGCAACTCGAGCCCTACTCGGCGCACCGGCTGATGCCCTGCTTCGATCAGCCCGACCTCAAGGCCACCTATGAGTTGACGATCACCGCACCAGCCGAGTGGACCGTCGTGACCGCCGGTCATGAGATCGACCGCGACGAGGTGCCCGGGGGTCGAACCAGGCGGGTGTTTGCCAGAACGGTGCCGTTCTCGACCTACCTCCTCTCCGTGGTGGCCGGGGAGTACGTATCGGCACACGACGATCACGGCGGGATCGCTTTGGGGATGCACGCCCGGAAGTCGCTCATCAACCATCTCGACCCGGCGCCGCTCTTCGCATTGTCCAAGCGGTTGCTCGACTTCTACGGAGATCTGTTCGACGAGCCGTATCCGTTCGCCAAGCTGGATCAGGTGTTCGTGCCCGAGTTCAACTGGGGTGGGATGGAGAACGTCGCCAACATCACCTATACCGACACGGTCATCTTCCGCGACCCGCCCACGGCCGATCAGTTGGTGCGTCGTGACGAGTACTTCGCGCACGAAATCGCGCACATGTGGTTCGGCGACCTGGTCACGATGCGATGGTGGAACGACATCTGGCTCAACGAGTCGTTCGCCTCGTACGTGGCCTATTACGCGCTGGACGCTCTCGGCGACCATCCGACCATCTGGCAGGACTTCAACTTCCGGATGAAGCTCTGGGCGTACCGCGAGGACCAGCTGCCGACGACCCACAAGATCGCCGACGAGGTGCCGAGCACCGACGAGACTTTCCTCAACTTCGATGGGATCTCGTACGGGAAGGGCGCGGCGGTTCTCAAGCAACTCGTCGCCGCCATCGGGCGTGACGCGTTCCGCGACGGGCTTCGTACTTACTTCCGCCGCCATCGCTTCGGGAACGCCACCCTGACCGACTTCCTGGCGGCGCTCCAGGAGGGGAGCGGGGTCGACCTGGTCAAGTGGGGAGCCCGATGGCTCACGACGGCCTCGGTGAACACGCTCGCTGCTTCGTGGCGGCAAACCGGCGGAAGGGTTGACACGATGACCCTCCGTCAGACCGCCCTCGAAGCCCATCCTGTGCTCAGGCCACACCACGTCGGTGTGGCAGTTGTGGATCGCGCCGACCGGACGACGGTGTACCCCGCGGTCATCGACGGCGTCTCGGCTACGGTGAGCGAGGCGACCGGGATAGCGTCACCAGCCTTCGTGTTCCCCAACCACGGCGACCATGGGTACGTAAAGGTCGCACTCGATCCGACGTCCGTGGAGTATGCCGAGGCACGCCTCGGCATGATCGACGAGCCGCTGCTTCGCCAACAGGTCTGGTCGTCGGTGTGGGAAATGGTCCGGGATGCTCAGTTGGCGTCGACCCGGTACCTCGCATTGGTCCGCACCCACCTTCTCGGGGAGACCTCCATGCCGATCGTGCAGTTGGTCACCGCCACGGTGGCGGGCGCGATCGCTCGGTATGTGCCGGAGGGCGCCATCGAAGCCGAGGCGTCCCGGTTCGTCGCTGCGGCGAGCGACGCCGTTCGCACCGACCCGTCGGGAGACCGCGGTGTGCTGTGGGCGAGATCGCTCATTGCCATCACCCGTTCAGAGGCCGATGCACACATCGCCGCCGCCATCGTCGACGATCCCCCTCCAGGTCTGTCGGTCGACCAAGACATGCGCTGGGCGGTGGCCGTCCTGGGAGCCGCCCTCGGGCTGGAGGGCGAGCGAGAAAGGATCGCGATGGAGCGCGATCGTGACGACTCGGACAGAGGAGATCGTGCCGTCGCCATGGCCGATGCATCGCGGCCCGACCCCGCGGCCAAGCAGGAGACGTGGGACCGGCTCCACGGCAATGGATACGGGTCCCTCGCCATCATGCGGGCGGCTGCATCGGGGTTCTGGCGGCGTTCACAGGCAGCGATCCTCGATCCGTTCGTGGATCCGTTCTTCACGGTTCTCCCAACGGTCTTCGAGGAGCGGGAGGCCGAAGCAGCCCAGGCGTACTTCCGGTCCTTCTTCCCCGGGTACCTGATCGACGACGCCACCCGGGGTCGAATCTCGGGGTTGCTGGGGAAGGCGGACATCGGCCCAATGCTGCGCCGCCTCCTCCTCGAGGCCGACGACGACATCCGCCGCGCCCTTGTGTGCCGGGCCATGGCAGCGTCGGTCCCGGGCTGAGCGCCGGTACTCTCCCGACGATGCCGAGATCTCTCCGGCGCTTCGCGTCCGACGGGACTCTCTTCATCGTCGCCGGCACGATCACGGCGGCGATCGGCGCGTATCTGTTTCAGGTCGTCGGTGGGCGGGCGCTCGGCGCGGCCGGTTTCGACCCGGTGAGCGCCCTGCTCACCGTTCACCTGCTCGTGTTCTCCGTGCTCCTGCTTCCCGTCGAGCAGTTCGAGATTCGACGGGTGACCCTCGACCGATCCGGGGGCTTCGGCGCGATCGCCTCCGTGATCGGCCTCGGCGCAGCCGGCGCCCTGGTGTTCACCGTCGCCACCAGGAACCATTTCTTCGCCGGAGAAACGGGTTATGCGGTCGTCGCCGTTGTGGCGGTGGGGTGCAATGCGCTGTTGGCCGTCGCCCGCGGGAGGCTCGCCGGCCACCGGCGGTTCCGCGCATACGGGTTGGTGAGTGGGATCGTCGCATTGGCGAGGGTCGGACTGGCCCTGCTGTTCCTCGAAGTGGTCCACACCGGGCTCAGCGTGGCGTGGGCGCTTGCCCTTGCTCCGCTACTCACCCTCGCCTGGCGGCCGTTTCGGGCCGAGCGGCAGTCCTCGGAGCAGCAGATCGAGGAGCCGGGCGGAGCCTTCCTCGCAGGATTCGTCGTGGCTAGCGCGGCAAGCCAAGTGCTGCTGTTGGCCGCTCCGATAGGGGTGCGGATACTCGACGACACACCCGGATTGATGAGCATCGTGTTCGTCACGTTCCAGCTGTTCAGGGCTCCGGTCGTCGTCACGCAGAACCTCCTCGCTCGATTCCTCCCGCCGTTCACCAGGCTGGCCGCCCAGGGTCGGCGCATGGAGCTGAG
>Ga0209640_10005883_pt1 | contig 10732 bp, 9 predicted proteins | sample RifCSP10_1_FD_184018 | JGI IMG/M metagenome (GOLD analysis project Ga0209640, IMG submission 184018) | Soil microbial communities from Rifle, Colorado - Rifle CSP2_sed 10_1 (SPAdes) (version 2) | ecosystem: Environmental > Terrestrial > Deep subsurface > Rock core/Sediment | place: Rifle...
ACCCGACTTCCGGCACGGTCATCGCACGGCCATGGGCGTCTATCCTGCGCGGCTATGCATTTTCCATCCCTTGCTGGCGGCCTGCTGCTCGCCCTCGTCGCCCCGGCCGTGCTGGCCGCCGCTCCCCTCCAGATTCCACGCATCGACAGCGAAATCGTGATCGACGGCCGTCTCGACGATGCGGCCTGGGCCCATGCGGCGACAGTCGACCTCGGCTTTGAGAGCCAACCTGGCGACAACCTGCCGGCGGCGGTCAAGACCACCGCGTGGATTGCCTACACCGAGGACGCCTTGGTGCTGGCGTTCCGCGCGCAGGACCCGGACCCTTCGAAGATCCGCGCGTTCCTGCGCGACCGCGACGCGCTGTACAGCGACGACTTCGTCGGCGTGATGCTGGACACGTTCGATGACCAGCGCCGCGCCTACGAGTTCTTCGTCAATCCGCTCGGCGTGCAGGCCGACCTGATCAAGGAAGAAGCCACCGGCAACGAGGACGATTCCTGGGACGGCCTATGGACCAGCGCCGCGCGCATCACCGACAGCGGCTACGAGGTCGAGATGCGCATCCCGTTCGCCACCCTGCGCTTCAAGGACACCGACGCTGCGCGCCGCTGGGGCGCGAGTTTCCTGCGCATTCGCCCGCGCGAGCATCGCTTCCTGTATGCCAACCAGCGGGTCGAACGAGGCAACCGTTGCTACCTGTGCACGTTCGACAAGCTGGAGGGCTTCAGCGGGATCAAGCAGGGCCGCAACCTCGAGATCACGCCGACACTGACCGTGATCAACGCCGAAAACCGTGCCGCCCCGCAGGCCCCGTGGCAGGGCGAGGGCACCGACATCGAACCCGGGCTGGATGTGTCGTGGGCACCCAGTCCGAATTTCACCCTCAACGGCACGCTCAATCCCGACTTCTCCCAGGTCGAATCCGACCAGGCGCAGCTCGACCTCAACACCAGCTTCGCACTGTTCTTCCCGGAGAAGCGGCCGTTCTTCCTCGAGGGCGCGGATTACTTCAACACGCCGCTCAGCGTGCTCTATACCCGCCAGATCGCCGATCCCGATGCCGGCCTGCGAGTGACCGGGCGCAATGGCCAGCAGGCCTACGGCGCGATCGTTGCGAGTGATGCGTTCACGCAGCTGCTGGTGCCGGGGGTGCTCGGCTCGGGCTTCCGCTTCCTCGACCAGGAAGCCGACGTGCTGGTCGGCCGTTATCGTTATGACCTCAGCAAAAGCACGACGCTGGGCGCCATCGGAACCTATCGCGGTGGCGATGACTACCGCAACGCGCTGGCAGGATTCGACGGCCGCTGGCAACAAGGCATCCACACGCTGCGCGGACAGTGGCTGCGCAGTGAATCGCACTATCCGGACGGCCTTGGCCTGGTCGACGCGGCGCCGCAAGGCAATGCCTTCTTCAGCCATTACAACGCCGGCAAGCGCAACTGGAATGCGAACCTGCAGCACACCCGGATCGACCCCGGTTTCCGCGCCGACCTGGGATTCATCACCCAGGTCGGCTTCAACCGCTCGCTCGTCGGCGGCGGCCGCACCTGGTTCGGCAAGGAGGGCGCGAAGATCAGCCGCGTCTCGATCAGCGGCGACTGGGACATCACCCATCGCTTCGACGGCCAGTTGCTGGAGCGCGAGCTCGAGGGCTACGTCAGCATCAACGCCGCGCGCGAGATCGGGGCGAACATCGGCGGCGTCACCCGGGAGCGGTTCTGGAACGGACAGATGTTCGACGAAACCTTCATGACCGCCTACGCCCAGATGACGGCATGGCCCGGACTCAAGTTGGCTGCGTTCATCCGCGTCGGAGACCAACTCGACCTCGCCGCCTCGCGCATCGGCCGCATCCGCCAGTGGGACCCATCCGTGACGATGGACATCGGCCGCGGCATCAACCTCGATCTCAACTATTCGCACCAGCGGCTGGAGCGCGACGGCGGCACCGCATTCGATGCGAGCCTGGTCGACGCCCGTGCCAGCTGGCAGCTGGATCCGCGCCAGCGCCTGCGTCTGTCGGTGCAAGGCAGCGAGGTCGAGCGCGACCAGAATTTGTACACGCGCCCGGTGAACCAGCGCGCGCGTGATGTCGCCGCGCAGTTGCTGTACTCGTACAAGCTCAATCCGCGCAGCGCGGTGTATGCCGGCTATTCGCACGGCGCATTCGCCGACGACCGCATCGATACCCTGTTCGACAGCAACCGCAGCGTGTTCCTGAAAATCAGCTACGCGTGGCAACCGCAGTTCTGAGGCGTCGTGAGGGACGGCAGTGCCAGGGCGAACGTGTCATCGGCTGGTAGGACGCGGCCGGCCACGACGCCCGCAGCAGGGCCACGGGCAACAAGCGGGTGGGCGCGAACCTAGACCTTGTAGCCGGTGTGGATCGCGACGATCCCGCCCGACAGGTTCCTGTAGTCGCAACGGAGGAAGCCGGCCGCGGCCATCATCGCCTTGAGCTCGTCCTGGGGCGGGTGCTTGCGGATGCTCTCGGCCAGGTACTGGTAGCTGTCGCTGTCGCCGGCGAACAGCTTGCCCAGCCGCGGCAGGATGTTGAACGAGTGGAAGTCGTAGATCGGCTTGAACCAGTCGGCCTTGACCTCGGAGAACTCCAGCACCCGCGCCTGGCCGCCGACCTTGAGCACGCGGTGCATCTCGCGCAGCGCGGCGTCCTTGTCGGTGACGTTGCGCAGCCCGAACGCGATCGTGACGAGGTCGAAGCTGGCATCGGGGAATGGCAGTTTCTCGGCGTTGAGCTGCACGTACTCGAAGCCCGAAACACGGCCCTTGTCGACCATGCGGTCGCGCCCCACCCGCAACATCGCACCGTTGATGTCGCCAAGCACCACGCTACCCGCATCGCCAACGCGATCGCGCAGCAGCAGCGCGATGTCGCCGGTGCCGCCGGCGAGGTCGAGCACGCGGTCCCCGCGCTTGACCTGCGCGGTGGCGACGAAATAGCGCTTCCATACCCGGTGCACGCCCAGGCTCATCAGGTCGTTCATGAGGTCGTAGTTGCCCGCGACCGAGGAGAAGACCTCGCCGACGAGCTTCTGCTTGTCCTCGACCCGCACATCACGGAAACCGAAGTGGGTGGTGCCGGAATTGTCGGCGGGCCTGGTGGCGCGCGTGTCGTCAGGCGTGTCGGATGGGACGTTGGGATCGTTCATGTGGCGATTATCGCACTCGCCGCGCGCGATGCCGTCGCTGACGAGGGCCCGCCGGAGCGGGCCCTTGCGGTGTCGCGCCGGGACGGGGGATCAGTAGTTGACCGACGCCGGCGCCGAGCAGCTGCTGCCGCCGGCGTTGCAGACCTGGTACGTCAGTATGCCGGTACGGCGCACCTTGACCGCATCGGTGGTGCCGCCGCCGTTGGCGATCGCCGACTTGACCTTGACGCCGTCGCGGTACACATCGACCGTGGTCGCACCGCCGCTCCACGCCAGGGCGACCTGCAGCTTGCCCTTGGCCGTGCCGTTGTTGGTCGCGGTCAGGCCGGTGGGCGCGGTCGTGCCGACGCCCCCGGTCAGCACGTCGGCCGCGGCGAGCGCCTGCACCAGGCCATGGCCGTACTGGTTGTCGCGGCCGGCGGCGCCGAGGTCGAGCGCGGTCGATTCGAGCGCGCTGCGCAGCGCGGCCTTGCCCGCGGTCGGGTCGGCACTCCACACGATCGCGGCGACGCCGGACACGTGCGGGGTCGCCATCGAGGTGCCGTCGAGGTAGGTGTAGCCACTGGTGTTGGACACCGGCACGGTGCTGACGCTGGCGGTCTGGCCGGCCGCGTTGGCGATGAGGTACTGGCCGTCCTCCTGCGTCATGCTGACCGCCGGGATGGTCGAACCGCCGTTCAAGGTGCCGGAGAACCCACCCGGCGCATTGTTGTAGACGATCGCGGCTCGGCCCCCGCCGGAGGTGACGTTGGCGACCTTGGCGGCGAAGCTGATGATGCCGCGCTCGCACAGCACCGCTTGGCCGGTCCAGTTGCCGACGCTGTCGCACAGCCCGCCATTGGCCAGCGGCGCGCTGGCCGCGCCCTGCACACTGCCGTCGATCGTCGCGACGATGTAACTGGTGCCCGCGACCGTCACGTCGGCGCTCTTGAACGGGTAGCTGCTGAGCACGCCGACGCCCGGCGCGGCAATGTCGACCGCGCTGTTGAACTGCGAGAACGAGGCCACGGCGTTGTTGCTGTCGGTCGCGGCCACCGACATCACGCTCGGGTACGACGCCGGATAGCTGAAGCTGCTGTTGCCGGCGTTGCCGGCGGCGGCAATGCTGAGGACGCCCTGGCTGTCGAGGCTAGAAAACGCCGTGCTTTCCGTGCTGCTGCTGCCCGAACCGCCGAGGCTCATGCTGATGATCCTGGCACCGGCGCCGGCGCAGCGGTTGGCGGCATCGACCAGGGTCGAGCTGTAGGCCCAGCCGCAGGCCGCGCCGTCGAACACCTTGATGATGTGCAGCGACACCTTGGCCGGACTCACGCCAACCACGCCGATGTCGTTTTCGGCCGCGGCGATCGTGCCGGCGACGTGGGTGCCGTGGCCGCAGCTGTCGGTGTTCCAGTTCTGCCCCACGGAGGCGTAACCGGTCATCGCGATGCCGGCGAACTCCTCGTGGTCGGCCTTGATGCCCGAATCGATCACGCACACCTTGATGCCGCCGCCGTCGGCGCCGGTGGCGACCGTCTGCGGTGCCTGCACCCGGGTGATGCCGTACGGCGTGGTCTGCGCGGTCGGATAACGCGGCGCGTCGACCTCGATGTACTCGATGTTGGGGTTGTTGCGCAGGCCCTGCAGTGCCTGCGGCGGCACCGTCACCGCGAACGCGCGCAGGCGATCGAAGCGGTAATGGACCCGGCCGCCGGCGGCCTTCAGCGCGTCCTCGATATTGACGGCCATGCCGGGCTTGAACTTCACCCAGACGCGGTTGGGGTCGGGCTGGGCCGCGGACGCGGCGGCGGATATCGAGAGCGCGAGCGCCACGCCGAGCGCCGCCAGGAGGTTCTGCTGCTTCATGAATGCCATCCCCAAACGAGAGTGAGACCGGGCAGCGCGCAGCGGTCCGCTGCTGCGCGCGCATCGACAACCCGGCGGAGTCCGCTTCGCACCCTGCTGCGCGGTGATCGCCAGGCACGGCGTGCACGGGCACGCCGGGGCTGCCCGTGGTTAGGCCAACGGCGTTCCGGTAGGCCGACGGCCAGCGGGACGCCACTGGCCAACCGCCTGCGCTTGCGCCATCGTCGGGGCTCCGCGTTCAGGAGAAGCCCCGTGATCGATCGTCCCGACTACCGCGCGATGCTGGACGTCGCGATCGGCCAGGCGCGCCAGGGCCTGGCCGAAGGCGGCATCCCGATCGGTGCCGCGCTGTTCCACGAGGACGGCCGCCTGCTTGGTTGCGGCCACAACCGCCGCATCCAGGAGAACGACCCCTCGGTGCACGGCGAGACCGACGCGTTCCGCAAGGCCGGCCGCCAGCGCAGCTACCGCGACACGATCATGGTCACCACCCTGGCCCCCTGCTGGTACTGCAGCGGCCTGGTGCGGCAGTTCAACATCGGTACCGTGGTGGTCGGCGAGTCGGTGAACTTCGCCGGTGGCCTCGACTGGCTGCGCGAGAGCGGCGTCACCGTGATCGACCTCTCCGATGCGGAGTGCGTCGCGATGCTCGGCGACTGGATCGCCGCCAATCCCGAGCTGTGGAACGAGGATATCGGCGAGTCCTGAGGGTCGAGCAGCCGCCTGGCGGCACCTGTCCGCGGTTATTCGCACGCCCGGGCGGGGCGGACTGCGGTGGAGACGGAAGACCTTGCCTGACATCCCCGGATGGCTGGTCGAACCCGGAAATATTCGCTGGGTGGCTGGTGGCCGCTAGGCACCCAGCGACCCGTTGGCCCCTTGCGGGCATCCCTGCTCTTTGGTCGTGCCCTGAAGTGCCCGTCCGCCGCCCGGCAACCTGCCGCAGCGAAGGATCAGCCGCCCAATCAGGAGATCCCCCATGAAGCTACCGCTCGTATCACTCGCCACCGTGCTGGCGCTGCCCTTGGCCCTGCACGCGGGCCAACCCGCCAAGCCCGGCCATCCACCGACGGCAAAGCCAATGCACGCGATGCCGATGGCTTCCGGGACCGGGGCCGCGCACGTGATGTATGAGGCCGGCGAGCTGAAATGGGGCCCGGCCCCGCCGGCGTTCGAACCGGGCGCGCAGGCCGTGGTGCTTTCCGGCGACCCCGGCAAACCGGGGCTGTTCGTGCTCCGGCTGAAGGCCCCGGCCGGCTTCAAGGTGGCCGCCCACTGGCATCCCACGGACGAGTACGTCACCTTGCTCGAAGGCGATCTCACGCTGAAGATGGACGAAAATGGCAAGGGGGCGCATGAGCACACCTTCGCACCCGGCGGGTATGTGCTGCTGCCGGCGAAAATGCACCACGCCGCATCGACGCGCACCGGCATGACCCTGCAGGTGTCCGGCATGGGCCCGTTCGAACTCAATTACGTCGACCCGAAGGACGACCCGCGCATGCGGCCCGCCAAGTGAAATTGCGGGGAAACTACAGGATGTAACGACTCAGGTCCGGATCCTGCACCAGTTCGCCCAGGTGCGTCTCGACGTAGGCCCGGTCGATGCTCACCGACTGGCCGTCGCGGTCGGGCGCCTCGTAGCTCAGGGTGTCGAGCAGGCGTTCGAGCACGGTGTGGAGGCGACGCGCGCCGATGTTTTCCTGGCGTTCGTTGATGATGGCGGCGATCTCGGCCAGGCGATCGACCGCGTCGGCGGTGAAGTCCAGCGCCACACCCTCGGTCCTGAGCAGCTCGACGTACTGGGTGATCAGCGCGGCCTTCGGCTCGGTGAGGATGCGGACGAAATCGGCCTTGCTCAGCGCGCTCAGTTCGACCCGGATCGGGAAGCGGCCCTGCAGTTCCGGGATCAGGTCGCTGGGCTTGGCCAGGTGGAACGCGCCCGAGGCGATGAACAGGATGTGGTCGGTCTTGACCGAGCCGTACTTGGTGCTGACGGTCGAGCCTTCCACCAGCGGCAGCAGGTCGCGCTGCACGCCTTCGCGGCTGACGTCGCCACCACCGATGCCTGATTCACCGCGCTTGGCGACCTTGTCGATCTCGTCGATGAAGACGATGCCGTGCTGCTCGCAGGCCTCGATCGCGGCTTCGCGCACCTCGTCCTCGTTGACGAGCTTGCCGGCCTCCTCCTCGATCAGCAGCGAGCGCGCGTTGCTGATCGTCAGGGTCTTCTTGTGGGTCTTGCTGCCGGCGACCTGCGAGAACATCTGCCGCAGCTGCTGGCCCATCTCCTCCATGCCCGGCGGCGCCATGATGTCGACGCCGACGGTGACCGCGGTCTCGATGTCGATCTCGCGCTCATCCAGCGCGCCACTGCGCAGCTGCTTGCGCAGCTTCATGCGGGTCTCGCTGGCTTCGGCCGAATTGTGCTGCGCCGACGGCTCGTCCCGGGTCTCCTCGCCGGCAAAGCCGAACACGGTGTTGACCGCGCGCCGCGGCAGCAGTGCATCCAGGATGCGGTCCTCGGCGCGCTCCTCGGCGGCGGTGCGCACGCGCTGCTTGGCCTGCTCGCGATACAGCTTCACCGCGGTATCAGCAAGGTCGCGGACGATCTGTTCGACATCCTTGCCGACATAGCCGACTTCGGTGAAGCGCGTGGCCTCGACCTTCACGAACGGGGCGTTGACGAGCGTGGCCAGCCGCCGCGCGATCTCGGTCTTGCCGACGCCGGTGGGGCCGATCATGAGGATGTTCTTGGGCATCACTTCGTCGCGCAGCTCGGGTTGCAGCTGCATGCGCCGCCAGCGATTGCGCAGCGCGATCGCGACCGCGCGCTTGGCATCGTGCTGGCCGACGATGTGGCGGTCGAGCTCCTGCACGATCTCGCGCGGAGTCATGGTGGCGTGGCTGGTGTCGGGCTTGTTTGGCATGGGAATCCAGTGTCTGGTCAGATCCTTCTCCCGCTGGCGGGCGAAGGTGTGCGGAGGACGGCGGAGGGATATCAGACGTGCCGTTGCCGCTTCAAAATGCCCGTCCTCGCGCCTCGAGCCTCCCCCGGCTGACGGGAGAGGGAGCAAAAAATCAGAGTTCTTCGACCACCACGTTGCGGTTGGTGTAGATGCAGACGTCACCGGCGATGTTGATCGACTCGACCGCGATGCTGCGGGCGTCGAGCTGGGTGTGCGCCATCAGCGCGCGCGCGGCCGACAGCGCGTACATGCCACCGGAACCGATCGCGATCAGGCCATCCTCGGGCTCGATCACGTCGCCGGTGCCGCTGATGATCAGCGAGGTGTCCTTGTCGGCCACCGCGAGCAGCGCCTCGAGCTTGCCGAAGCGGCGCTCGGTGCGCCAATCCTTGGCCATCTCGACCGCGGCGCGCTGCAGCTGGCCGTGCTTTTCGAGCTTGGCCTCGAACAGTTCGAACAAGGTGAACGCGTCGGCGGCGGCGCCGGCGAACCCGGCCAGCACCTGGCCATCGCGGCCGAGCCGGCGCACCTTGCGCGCGTTGCCCTTCATCACCGTGGCGCCGAGCGTGACCTGACCATCACCGGCCACGGCGACGCGGCCGTCGCGGCGCACCGAAATGATCGTGGTGGCGTGGAATACGTTGGGGTTCTGGCTGGGGTCCATGCGACCTCCGGGGGTGGAACCCCTTGGATGGGGGCCGATCCGGGTGGCTGCAAGGGGCGCCGCGACGAGACGGGGCTGCGACGATTCCGCGCCGCGCCGCAGCGCGCCGCGATCTCCGCGTTGGCGTCGCCGCCAGGCTTGGGCGCTCCAATGAAGCACCTCCGGAAGTACCGGTTTCAACCCGCCATTGCGAACGATGGCCACGACAAACGCGGCGATGGAGCGAAGAGCGCCGAGACGCACGCGGTCCGAACTGCGGCGGTTGAAACCCGCCCTACGGTTTGCGTTTGGCCCGCGGGTGCGCCGCGTCGTAGACCTTGGCCAGATGCTGGTAGTCGAGGTGGGTGTAGATCTGGGTGGTGGCGATGTCGGCGTGGCCGAGCAGTTCCTGCACCCCGCGCAGGTCGCCGGACGATTCCAGGATGTGGCTGGCGAACGAGTGCCGCAGCAGGTGCGGGTGGACGCGCTTGAACAACCCCTGCCGCTGCGCCAGCAAGCGGATCCGCAGCTGCACCGCGCGCGGCGTGATGGGCCCGCCGGTGCGGCCGGGAAACACCGGCGCGTCGGTGCCCGCGCCCGTCGACGCGCGCCATTCGGCCAGCGCGCGGCGTGCGTGCGAGCCCAGCGGGACGCTGCGCTGCTTCGTGCCCTTTCCCAGCACGGTGACCAGCGCATCGGCCAGGTCGAGGTCGCGCCAGCGCAGGCCGCACAACTCGCTCAGGCGCAGGCCGGAGGAATAGAACAGTTCCAGCAATGCGCGGTCGCGCAGCCCCAGCGGCGCGTCGGTGGGCACCTCGACCAGCGCCTTGGCCTCATCCGGGTCGAGCACCTGCGGCAGCTTGCGCGGCGCCTTGGGCGCGCGGATCGCGGCGGCGGGGCTCGCCTTGATGCGACCCTGCTTCAGCAGCCAGGTGTAGAAGCTGCGGCAGGCGCTGAGCCGCCGCTGCAGGCTCTTGGGCGACAGCCCGCGGCGGTGTTCGGCGGCGACGAAGGCGCGCAACTGCTCGCCGTGCAGTTGCAGCAGGTCGGGCTGGTCGTGCCCACTGGCCCATTGCGACAACGCAGTGAGATCGCGGCGGTACGCATCGAGCGTGTTCGGCGACATGCGTCGCTCGACGGCGAGGTGGGCGAGGAACTCCTCGATCGCGGGGACCACCACGGCGCCGGCGACGACGTCCATCTTCAGACCGGTTCGAACCGCTTCAATGCCGTCGCCAGCGACTCGCCCATCATGCGCAGGAACATGGTGCCCATGCCGGGAAAGAAACGGTTGGGATTGCTGCTCCCCACCGCGATCAATCCGACACCCGACACCGGCAGCAAGGCGGACGATTGCACGACCTCGGCGCAGGCGCCGTACAGCAGCGCGTGCTTCTCGGGCTGCAGGCGCCCGCACAGCGGCTCGCCGTCGCCGAGGCAGTCGCGGAACGGCTGCAGCCGCGCGTCGCCGGCGTCGATCTGTTGCCACCAGTCCGCCTTGTCGAGGCCGGCGGTCGGCTGCAGGAGCACCAGGCGCACGAGGTCGCCGTTGAAGTCCTCGGCCAGGCTCGCCGCCATCGCGCGCAACGTGCCGGCGGCATCGTTCTGGCGCATCAGCGCGAGCGTGAGCTGGTGGGTACGAACCGACAGCCGCTCGTTTTCCTCGGCATTGGCGAACAGTTCCTGCAGCCGCCGCGCCAATTCGCGGTTCTTCTCGCGCAGCACTTCCAGCTGGTAGCTCGCCAGGGACGCCGCCGGACCCTCCTCGCGCGGGACCACCAGGCTCAGGGCGAGATCGGGGAATTGGCCCAGGAAGCCCGGATGGCGGCGCAGCCATGTCGCGACTTCGTGGGCGCCCAGTTTTTCCGTGGTGTCGCTCATTGCTCGCCGTTCTCCATGGTCAGGTTTCCTTCGAAAACGAATGCCGCCGGCCCGGACATCGACAACGGCGCGTCGTCCGCGGGCCAGGCCACCTGCAACTCACCGCCAGGCAAACTGATGGTGACGTCGCGGTCGATCCGGCCGCGACGCATCAGCACCGCCGCCGCCGCGCACGCGCCGCTGCCACAGGCCAGCGTTTCGCCGGCGCCGCGCTCGTACAC
>Ga0209640_10005885_pt1 | contig 10732 bp, 9 predicted proteins | sample RifCSP10_1_FD_184018 | JGI IMG/M metagenome (GOLD analysis project Ga0209640, IMG submission 184018) | Soil microbial communities from Rifle, Colorado - Rifle CSP2_sed 10_1 (SPAdes) (version 2) | ecosystem: Environmental > Terrestrial > Deep subsurface > Rock core/Sediment | place: Rifle...
ATCGGCCTCGTCCGCGCCGCTGAGATTCAGCACGCGCGCGAGCAGGTTGAACGAGTCGGTGGCGTTCCTCGTAAACACGATCTCCGCCGGCTCCGCCCCGATGAGCGCGGCCACGCGATGACGCGCCCGCTCGTATTCTTCCGTCGCCGCCTCGGCAAGAGGATGCACGCCGCGGTGGACGTTCGCGCCGATCGTCTCGTAGTAGCGCGTGACCGCCGCCATCACCGACCGCGGCTTCGGGGTCGTCGACGCGCTGTCCAAGTAGATGAAAGGCGCTCCCTCGTAGCCGCGTTCGAGCAGCGGGAAACCCGTGCTCCGCATCAGTGTTTCACCAGCCGATACTTGCCGGACGCCTCGGGCGCGATGGCGCTCACGCGCTCGCCGCGAATCGGCCGCTTGAGCTGTGCGCCGACGGCCTCGGCCGCCGCGGCGGCGCTGTCGCGGGAAACGGGATCCGTGACGTGCAAGGTATCGCCCGTCAATTGCCATTGCTCGAGCGTCGCCTGGGACCCCAACGCGGCGTGGATCGCATCGTCGAGCATGAGCGGCGTGATCGTCTCACCGTCGACTTCCGTACATCCGGTCTGCCGGCCCTCGACGCGCTCGAGCAACGGACCGTCGCTCTGCAACCCGCACCGGCACTCGCGCGAGGCGGCTACACGCACCACGTCGCCGATGTCGTAGCGCAATAGCGGCATCCACGGGCGGCCGAGCGTCGTGACGAGCACGCGCGCCAAGCGCCCCGTGCCGGGCATGGGAACAAGATCGATATGGCTGTGCCGCTCGTTCGGGTGCAAACGCCCCCGTTCGCATTCCATGAACAACACGCCCGCCTCGGTGGCGCCGTAGAGCTGGAACAAAGGCGCATCGAGCGCTCGACCGATATCGCGTCGCATCGCTTGCGTCGTCGTTTCGTAGGTCAGAGTGATGAATTCGGGCGACGGCAGACGAATGCCGCGCTTCAGTGCCGCACGCGCGATGATGGCGAGATACGCGGGATCGGCTTCGACTCCGCGCGGCGCAAAATCGCCCCACTCGCGGAGCATCCGTTCACTTTCCTGGTCGGTCCAGTGAGTCGGGTCGCCGCTTTCGGTGAAGAACAACATGCCGTCGATGCTGCGCTCGGCCATTGTGCGCTTGCCGAAATGGCACGTGCCGGGACCGCAGACGGGCGTCGTCAATACGGCTTCGCGATAGTCCTCCCGCTGCATCGATCGCGCGATCAGCTTGTTGAGCCGCATGGCGTCGCGCTCTTGCGGGTCCCACCACGACCACTCCCAGATCACTTGCAAGCGGTCCGCCGTGGTACCGGAGGTCGCAAGCAGCGTCACTTGCTCGTCCTGCATGGCCGAGTGCAAATCTTGGTCTTGCCGCACGAGCGATTTCGGAAACCCTTTGCGCAAGTCTCGCTTGGCGACGGCCGGGGTGTGTGCAAACCACGCGTGGACCGCGCTCGGGTCGGCCGGCGGCGCCGGAAGATCGCGATACAACGGCACCTCAGCCACCATTCGCCGCGCCTCTTCGCCCACACGCCGCCAGTGTGAGGCGGAATACGTCACTTCGCCGCCTCCAACGTCTGCTCCATCTCGACCTCCCTGTTCGGCAGCGCCGCAAAGACCAAAACGGGCTCGCCCCGCGCTTGTATTGTGCCATCGCGGCCGATCACGAGCGCTCCCCCGCTCGGAACCGCGTACGCTCGCGCTTTTTTCCCGAGCTCGCGCGCCCGCACCGCGGCAAACGACCGCGTCTCCCGCCAATTGTCGCCTTCGCCGTGCGTGTCGAGCGAGCAAGGCGCTACGCCTAAGCATTCGTAAGTCTCCGCGTCGTCGTCGCCGGCGCCTTCATGCGGCCAGCGGATCCAGCGCTCGCCCAGCATGATGGCGCCGGCTGACATTCCGGCGAACACCGCGCCGCGATTTGCCGCGGCGCGAAAAGCGTCGACGAGATCGGCGTCACCGAGCACCTGCATGCCCGCCTCGACATCGCCGCCGCCCACGAACACCAAATCGGCCTCTTCGAGCGCATTACGGGCTTGGCCGTTTTGCTTCCTTCTTCCTGCAAGCTTCGGCCAGAGCACTTTGCGCGCTCCCGCCGCCTCGAGGAGGGCCGCGACCGCCGTGCCGAACTCGCGATCGTCACCGCTGGCCGCGCCCACGTAGAGCGCGAGCGGCTTGGTCTTGCCCGTCTGCTCGAGCGCATCGGCCAAAAAGGGCTTCGTTCCGAAGTGGCGGCTGCCGAACTTGCCGGCCATGAGCGTAATGGGTTTGCGCAAAGGGGATCGTCTCCGGCCGCCCGGCGACGGAGCGCCGGGGCGGTCGGAACGATTATAGGAGTTTACGGGCTCTTCTATTCGCTTTGCGGTCGACGCAGCTTCGGGCCTTCGCCGGGATGCGCGACGGGATTGTGCGGACCCGCGACCCATTCGGCGACCTGCTCGTTGTAGATCTTGCGCAGGCTAAAGAGCCACTCGCCGTCGACCTTGACGAGCTCGTCCTCGTAATGGCCGAAAGACGTGATTTCGGCGCTACGTTCCGGATTGTTGTTGCCCATATGGAACCAGTACGCCGTGCCCGTCGCCCGATCGCCGTCGATCGTAACGACGATGTTCGAGATGTTGTGGCGACCCGCAGCCGGCCGGAGGCCCGACGTATCGGCGGCCCGTTGTCGCTCGGCATTCGCGCTGAGCCCCGCGACCATGTCGCGGATGGCCTGACGCCCTTGGATCTTGCCCGCCCCATAGTCGAGCACGCCATCCTCGGCGAACGTCGCCGCATATGCATCCGCATCGCGGAAGTCGAGCGCGAACAGGTAGCGCGCCTGGAGATCCTCGATCATCGCGCGATCCTCGGCATAACTGCCTTCGGCCGACGCCGACGATGCGGCGAATGCCGCCATGCCGAACGCGGCCATTCGGCCGCACCATAGAGCTCTGACTTTACGCATGTCCCATTTCTCCGGTTCTCGTTATCAAGATGTTATCGGTGTAGCCGGCCTACTGCGCCGTCTCCGCTTCCTTGTTGGACATGTAGCCCCTCTCGAGCCATCCCTTCCAACGTTCAATCGTCTGCTCGTCGCCGCTGCATCCGCCGTCGCTCGGGTTCACGAATGTGCCGTCGGCGAGCTTCGCCCACCCCATGTGTCCGCCGGGGCGCCCGTCGCGCAACGGGCAATACATGAACGTCACCGTGTCGCCCGGCTCGAACGTGGCGCCCGTAATGCCGCGGCCGATCAGCGAGACCGGACCCGAGCCCTCGAAGCTCCATAGCGCTTCGGTGCCGTCGTCGTCCGCGACGTTCAGGTAGAGCCACGAATGAGGGTTGTTGAATTGCCACCGTACGACCGTGCCCGTCTTGACCATCTGCGTTTCGCGATCGAATTGAGTGAAGGAGTGGTGCGCGTCGACGCCGGTCACCGTCAAAAGCCCGGCGGCAAGCGCAACGGGCGTCAAGCTCGACAATCTCTTCATCTTTCTCTCCTATCCTCTACTCGGCCGTCAGCGACGTCTTGTAAATCGGGTCGCGGGACTGACCCGGCAGATCGGGGAAGAGCGTGTACCCGCGCGGGTCCACGTATCCTTCATCGCCAGGCAGCTTATAGTCGGTCCCGCCGTCCTCGGTGCGGAAGGCGTTGTTGCTAAGCTCGCACTCCCAGTGCTGCACGCGGTGGCCCGCCGCTTCGAGAACCGTGGCGTGCCGAAATGCGTACACGGCATTCACGGGCTTCACGAACGCGTACGAATCATAGAAAGTGACCTGGACCTCGAGCCGCTCGATGCCGTCCGGATACTGCTTGAGCTCCCAGACTTCCACCGACTCGAACTGATTGCTCGTCATCGGCGCCCAGCGCGTGAAATCGACCGGCAAGAGATCGACCGTATGCGTGACCAGCCGGTCGCCGTCCCAGAACCCGACGATGTCGCCGTACCACGAGTGCGTGCCCGTCAAGTTCTTGTGCTCCTGCCCGATGTAGATGCGGCGTATGGAGCTATCGAAATCGTTGATCTGATACGACTGATGCGGCAGGTTGATGAACTCGTGCGTGTAGGGCTCGAGCAGAAAGCGCGGATAACCCGGCGGCTCGCAGTGCGTCAAGCGATCGTACTGCACCTGACCAAGCTCCACCTGCTCGCGCCAGCGCTCCTTGTAGGCGGCTTCGTATTCGCGCGTCAGAACGCCCTCGCGCACCTTCCCTGTAAAGCCCGGGGCGTCCACGAAACTTTCCATGGCCGTGTTGCCCGCGGTCTGCCACAAGCCGTCCCACCGCGGTAACGTCTCGAACGTATGCTTGGTGACATCGGCCTGCTCCAAGAGGTAGGCGTAGTGCTGCGCCGAGGTTGCGAATTCCTTGGGAGGCGGAATCGTCACGAGCGGCGGCCCGTAACCCGCGCCGAATTGGGCGATCGCAGTTGGCGCTACGGCGCTAAGCAGCAAGGCGCCGATGCCGAGGCACCATGGGCTTCTGTTGATGTTCATGAAGTAATCCCCCGTCGTTCTCGAGCCACGCGAACCATAACCGAACCGCTAGCTCTCGTCCCCGCTGATCATGACCAGACCGACGGTATTCGTGCTGCTCTGATGAATCGCGAGATTGCCGTCGGGCGTCACGCGCATGTGCCTGATGATGCCGACGCCTGACGGGATAGCCCAGCTCTGAAAGCGCTCCGTCTTCGGGTCGAAGCGCACGAGCGCATCCGGCCGCCGCGCGGACTCGTTGTACCAGATGACGTCGTCGACGACTTCGATCGCGTACGGGTGCGAGTCCGGACCGCTTGGGCTGGGCCACGTATTGATCTCGCCGGTTTTCGGATCGAGCCGGCCCAAGTAGCCGCGCGAGGAATCCACGTACCAGACGATGCCGTCGCTCGTGAGCGCCAAGCGCCGGATCGTCGTCTCAGGCGTCGGCGTCGCATACTCGCGAATCTCGAGCGTCTCGGGATTCACGCGCGCGATCTTGTTGCTGCCGTTGTAGGCGATCCAGAGCATGCCTTCCGAGTCTTGCTTGATGCCGTACGGCCGCGCGCGCTCCGTCGGCATTCTCTTGAGCGTGATCTCGCCGGTATCGGGCACGAGGTGCCCAAGCATGTTGCTCTGCTGAAGCGTGAACCAGAGCGTGCCGTCCTCGGCGAATATGGGCGTGTGCGGATCGCGCGCCGCGGGATCCGGCATCGGGTACACCGTGATCTCGCCCGTCGCCGGGTCGAGCATGCCGACCGTGCCGTTGCCGTTGCCCGTGTACCAGATATTGCCGTCGGCGTCGGCGACGATGCTGTGCGGCCGCGCGTCGGGTGCGAGCTTGAATTCCTGCATCTCGCCCGTCGCGGGATCGAGCCGGCCGATCAAGCTCGCATACATGCCGGCCCACCAGATCGTGCCGTCCGTAAGCTGAATGGGATCGCGCGGCCGCTGGCCCAGCGTCGGCACGGTCCACTCCTTAAAGGAGACGACCGTGTCGCCGGGCACGAGCACGGGGCGCCGGTCCGTGGTCTCCGGGAAATGCGCCGCGAGGTATTCGGTCACCGTCTCGGCCGCCGGCTCCGGCAGCCGGATCATGCGGTCGATCAGATAGCGCCAGCCCTGTTGCGTGTAGCCTGCAGCGCCCGCGACCGTGTTGAGCTGATGGCAGGCGACGCAGGCGGCCTCGACGAGCTCCTTGCCCTCGCCGTCCGGGAGCTCGACGGGCGGCCCGAAGGGCGGCTGCGCAAGCGCCGGAAGGCTCAAAGAAGCCGAAGCTGCTGCAAGCACGAGACGCGATAAGCTCTGCATGATATTTCCCCCAATGCCGACCGGACTCGGGCTCTTTGAATACTACATCACCCCTCGGCGGAGGGATTCCTGAGAAACCACTTTAACTTCGTTCAGGTTGCCGCTCGTACGGCTCATGGCTACTGCGTGAATCGGCGCGCATTGATGGGGTCGCACGGGAGCGCCGTGTATTCGAGATCGGGCCGGTACGCCCACTGAACCTTGTCCCGTGAAGGGCATCGCTAGATGCTCGGCATCTTCGAGTGTGAAAACGTACGTGAGGCGGGTCCCCTCCTCGTTCAACTCGAACCACTCCACGAGACGTTTTTGGGACCCCCGCCGGCCATACCTTATTCCTGGCCGAATCCTCTATAAAGCCGGATTGCTCAGACCGACCAACGCTAGCAGTATGCTAGCATGGAGCACGTGGCCACTCTGACGATCAGAAACGTCCCGCAGCGAGTCGTCCGCCGCCTGAAAACGCTGGCAAAGCGTCACAACGCGTCCATGGAGCAGATGGTGCGCGAGCTCCTCGAGGAGTACGCCGGCGAGCGTTCGTCGGTGCTCAAGCAGGTCGAGGCGTCTTGGGAGCGGCAAGCGCGCCGGCCGAGCGCCGAGGAGATCGACGCGTGGATCGCCGCCGGCCGCGATGAATGAAGGCGGTCGTCGACACCAACGTCATTGCCTATTACCTATTGGGGACGCCTGATTTCGCCGCGGAGGCCCGGGAATTCTGGCGCGGCTCGGGCGAGTTGCTCGCCCCCGCGCTCTGGGAAGCCGAGCTCGCGAACGTCGCCTGGATGGCGGTGCGGACGGGTGGTCTCACAGACGTCGAAGCATCCCTGAAGCTAGGTCTCGCCGCGCGGCTCGGAATTCAGTCGGTCGCGACGCGAATGCTCTGGCAAGGTGCTTTGATCCGTGCGCTACAGTCGGACGTCGCCGTCTACGACACGCTCTTCGTCGAGCTCGCCGATCGTGAGAACGCGCCGCTCGTCACGTTCGATCAAGAGCTGCTCGATGCCTATCCGGCGATTGCGAAGCGGCCGAAGGATCTGACGATGTGAACGTGTTGATACTCTCGCGTTCATACTTTTCCCCAGTCGTCAGTCGGCAAAACACGCAACGCGTCAAGGCGGCCTTGCTTTCGCGGGATCGCAGGAATATATATCTTGGAAATAACATGAACAGGTCGCCGCGCCTCACAGCGCAAGCGACGCACGGGGGACACCATGAGCAAGGCATACTCACGCACGGCTGTCGGGACGGTAGTCGCAGTACTATCAGTGAGTGCCGCCGACGCCCAGCCGCCGGCGGGCCCGAACGAGCGCGCCGAGGAAGTTTTCGTCACGGGCTCGCGCATCAGTCGCGACGGCTTCGACACGCCGACGCCGGTGACGGCAATCGACGCGGACTATATCGAAGGCTTGGGGCTCGTGAACGTCGGCGAAGCCGTTCAGCAGCTGCCGATCACCCGTGCGCAGTTCACGCCGCTCACGAACGGTTGGGGCAGCTTCAACGTCGGCGCGCAGATCATCAATTTGCGCGGACTCGGGCCGACGCGGACCTTGACGCTCGTCGATGGGCGCCGCCACATCCCGAGCACGAACTCCGGCACCGTCGATCTCAACCTGATCCCGCCGCTCTTGCTCGACCGCACGGAGATCGTGACCGGCGGCGCTTCGGCCGCCTACGGCTCCGACGCGCTCGCGGGCGTCATCAACGTCATCCTCGACAAGGACCTTGAGGGGCTGCGCTGGCAGGCCGACTATGGCCAAAGCGCCGAAGGCGACGGGTCCTCGACGCACGTCTCCGCCGCAGGCGGTTTCGACCTCTTCAACGGCCGCGGGCATCTGATCATCGGCGGCGAATACGAGGACGCCGATGGAATCGACTCCTGCATCCGCACGCGGGATTGGTGCGCTTCGCTGCCCGGCAACGTTACGAACTTCGCGAACGCGTTCAACGGCCAGCCGCGCAACATTCGGACCGACGACGTGAAAGCAGGAGGTATGACGTCGGGCGGCGTGATCGTCGGCTTCCCGACGCCGCTCGCGCCCGGCAGTCCCTTGTACGGCATCCAGTTCGACGCGGCCGGCAATCCCGCAGCGTACACGCCGGGGCAGTTCGTCGGGTTTACACAGCTCGGCGGCGACGGCCTGTCGTTCTATGAGACGACCAACATCCGCGTGCCCGTGGAACGGTACAGCGTGATGGCACACATGGACGTCGACGTCGGCGACACCACGAACTTCTTCGTCGAGGCATCGATCGGCTACGTGGACAGCTGGAACTTGGGCGCCGCGCGCTGGTTCAGCGGCCCGACCTCGTTCACGATCCAGCGCGACAACGCGTTCTTGCCGGCCTCGATCGCCTCGCTCATGGACGCCAACGGCATTACGCAATTCCGGCTCGGCAAGCACTGGGACGACTGGGGCCGCATTCGCAGCCAATCGACGAACGATACCTATCGCTTGGTCATCGGTGCGGACGGCGACTTGAGCGACGACTGGCGGTGGGACGCCTATTACCAGCTCGCGTACGACTCGCGCGACCAATCGTTGCTCAGGAACCCGATCGGCTCCGGGCCGACGGTCGGCGGAGTGTTCTCGCGCCCGTGGCGCGCCGTCGATGCGGTCATCGACCCGTCCACCGGCGACCCCGTCTGCCGCGAAGTCTTGACGAATCCCGTCGCCGCAGCCGCCGATCCGGGTTGCGTGCCGCTCAATCCTTTCGGCTTGAACCAGTGGGACCCGGCGGCGCGGGACTGGGTGCTCGGCACGCTCTACGAGTGGTTCAAGATGAACGAGTACGTCGTCGCAGGCAACGTGCAAGGCGAGATCTTCGAGCTCGGCGGCGGCCCGATCGGCGTCGCCGCGGGCATCGAATACCGCGACGATAGCGGCGCGATCACGCACGACGAGTGCTCGCTCGTATCGTGCTATTGGTTGAACTACGGCGACGACTACGCCGGCGACCTCAAAGTGACCGAGGCCTACGCGGAAGCCGCGCTGCCGTTCCTCCGCGACCGCCCCGGCGCGCGCTTGCTCGAGCTCGACGTCGCGTTTCGCCAAACGCACTACCGGAACAGCCGCGAGGCGCACGTCGTGCACTCGGGACCGGCCGCCGGTCAGTTGGTCCCGGCGGCGTCGAGCACGATCGATGCGACGACTTGGAAGTTCAGCGCGCTCTATGACCCAACCGACTGGCTGCGTTTCCGCGCCACGCATTCGCGCGACATTCGCGCGCCGAACTTCCAGGAGCTCTACTCGTTGACGGCGAGTCAGCTCGGCGCGATCAACAATCCCTGGACCGGTATCGCGCAAAACCCGATCGTGATCGGCGGCGGCAACGTCGACTTAGGAGCCGAGGAAGGCGATACGCTCACGTACGGCGTCGTGTTCTCGCCGACTTCCGACTGGGGCCAAGGATTGCAGCTCGCGATCGATTACTGGGAAGTCGAGGTGCACGGCGCCGTCGGCACGCTCGGCGCCCAGCAGATCGTCGACGACTGCTTCCGCGGCAATCAGTTGACTTGCAGCCTCATCGACGGCGCGGGCGGGCCGATCACGTTGATCAACAACGTGAACCTGAATCTCGACGTCTACGACACCAAGGGCATCGACCTCGAAGCGCTGTATCAGAAGCCGCTCGCAGGCGGCGCGTCGCTCGGCTTACGCGTGTTCGCGACCCGAACCGACGAGCTCCACGACAGTGGTCGGCGGCGTCGCGACCGACTGGGCAGGCCGCACCGCCGGCACCTTCGGCGGCTTCGGGGCGCCGGACTGGAACGTCAATGCGTCCGTGTCGTACGCGAGAGACCGCTACTCGATCACGCTGCAGACGCGCTACATCTCGGACGGCGTCGTGGATCCGCGCTACCTCGAGCCCGGCGATGCCGGTTACAACGCCGCGAACGTGTTCACGATCAACGACAACGACGTCGACAGCGCGATCTACACGGCGCTCTCGGCCCGCTATGAGCTGCCGATGGGCGGCGATCGCTCGTGGGAGCTGTTCGGCGCGATCAACAATCTGTTCGACAAGGATCCGCCGCTCGTGCCGGATGCGTTCTATCCGACCAACACGACGTACTTCGACCAGATCGGCAGAACGTTCCGCGTCGGCGTGCGCGCGGACTTTTGAGCCGTTCCTCGACATCGACGACCGCACGGGGCGCATCGCCATCGGCTTGGAAGCGGATCTGCTCATCGTTCGAGGAGCGCCGGACATCGATATGTATGATGTCATCAACTGGTCGGGCGCAGCACGCGGAGACGGGGATCATCGAGGCCCGTCCTGCGCCCCGGCTGGGAGCCGCTCGAGTTCATCTGCGCCGAGAACAACAAGGACGTCGAGAGCCTTCCGGGCGGCGCCCAAGTGCTCACGAACATCGAGGCCGCTCGGCTGCGGGGATACATAGAATAAGCAGTGGTAGCCGAGCCCCGCAGCGCCGAACAAGTAATGAGGAGACGTTCAGGGTGTTCCCCGCTACCTGTCGGTCGGAACCTCGAGAAAGACGATCATGAAGTCGCAGCAGCCGTGCTAGCCTATTCGATAAGGGCCCGTTACGGCTAATAATCGCCGTGGCCCACTGCCGGAGATCCCAGCACACTGGAGGCATGGGGCTCGTGACCGCGAGACTGCAACTGACCAACCCCCGCGAGCCGTCGCTCGCGCCGATGGAGGTCGACGCGCTGGCCGACACCTGCTCGGTGTTCTTGTGCATTCCCGAACACGTTCGGCTGCAGCTCAAGCTCGAGGTTCTCGAGCGGCGAGAGGTGAAGCTCGCCGATGGCTCCCGCGCCAGCTATCCCTATGCGGGCCCGGTCGTGCTCCGCTTCAAGAATCGAACGGGATGCGTTGGTGCGCTCGTGATGGGCGACGAAGTGCTGCTCGGCGCGATCCCGCTCGAAGACATGGACCTCGTCGTCAACCCGCGTGATCGCACGGTCGACGTGAATCCCGAGAGCCCGAACATGGCGCAGGGGATC
>Ga0209640_10005886_pt1 | contig 10732 bp, 6 predicted proteins | sample RifCSP10_1_FD_184018 | JGI IMG/M metagenome (GOLD analysis project Ga0209640, IMG submission 184018) | Soil microbial communities from Rifle, Colorado - Rifle CSP2_sed 10_1 (SPAdes) (version 2) | ecosystem: Environmental > Terrestrial > Deep subsurface > Rock core/Sediment | place: Rifle...
GGACATCCCTAGCGCATCCTCACGTTACTGCTTCGTAGCATTCTAACATACTCGCCGGGGGAATCGTTCACTTCTTGTCAAGAGCGGCCACGCCGGGCAGTTCCTTCCCCTCGAGGAACTCCAGTGATGCACCGCCCCCGGTTGAAACATGAGAAATCGCACTCTCAAATCCCATCTGCGTTACCGCAGCGGCCGAATCACCGCCACCGACAATTGTTGTCGCGCCCGCCCTGGTTGCCTCGCTCAACAAGCGCGCAACTTCCAACGTTCCGTTGGCGAAGTTGGGCATTTCAAAAACACCCATCGGTCCATTCCACACAATTGTCTTCGCGCGGCGAACTTCCATGTTGATGAGCTTCACGGTCTCCGGGCCGATATCCAGTCCCCGCCATCCGGCGGGAATCTTGTTCACTGGGACAACCTTGCGCTGGGCACTATTGTCAAACTTGTCTCCTATGACCACATCAGTGGGGAGAATAACACGTAGCCTCTTTGCCTTGATCTCGTCCAGAATCTTCTTGGCAAGAGCAAGCTTATCCTGCTCGACCAGCGAGTCGCCGATCTCCAGACCCTGCGCCTGGAAGAATGTGAATGCCATCCCGCCACCAATCACTAAGACATCCACAATCGTGAGAAGGTTCTGAATGACGTCAATCTTTCCTGAAATCTTAGCCCCACCAAGGATGGCCACATAAGGACGCTTGGGATTTGTCAATGCGTTCCCGAGGTAGGTCAACTCCTTCTCCATCAGGTAGCCGGCAACGCTGGGCCTGACAAAGCGGGTAACACCTTCCGTGGATGCATGGGCGCGGTGGGCTGTGCCAAACGCGTCATTAACGAAAACATTACCGTAGGCCGCGAGCTCCCTGGCAAAGTTGGCATCGTTCGACTCTTCCTCGACGTGGAAGCGAAGGTTCTCAAGGAGGAGCACATCCCGAGGCTGAAGCTCTTCCACCATTTGCGCCGTCGCCCTACCCACACAGTCTTTGGCAAACTTCACAGGATGATTAAGCAGGATACTGAGATGGTCAGCCAACGGTTTGAGTGAGAATTCCGGATTCGGTTGGCCTTTGGGGCGGCCAAGGTGGCTCATCAGAATAAGCGTCGCTCCCTCGTTCAGAATCTTCCGGATGGTGGGAAGCGCCTCAACGATCCGTTTGTCGTCGGAAATCTTCAGTTCCGTCGTCATGGGAACGTTGAAGTCCACACGCATCAGGACCCGCTTCCCTTTCAGATCGACATCATCTATGGTTTTGGTAGTCATTTCCCGTCCTCTGTCAACAAGAACGGCTGCCGATCTTGGCGACGCAGGCAGCCCCTATTGGCATTACCGATGGCGGTCTGCACTCCTATGAGATCTTCTTTAACAGGTCTACCACACGGCAAGAAAAGCCCCACTCGTTGTCGTACCATCCGAACACTTTTACGGTGGAACCCAGGGCCATTGTCAGTTTCGAGTCGAAGATGCACGAGTGTTCATTCCCGATAATATCGGCTGAGACGAGATCATCTTCCGAATACTGAAGAATACCCTTCATGGTGGTGTTCGCGGCATTCTTCATTGCCTCGTTTACCTGCTCCTTCGTCGCTGGCTTCTTCAAGACAGCCACAAAGTCCGTAATGGATGCATCGGGTGTCGGGACGCGGAGCGAGAAGCCATCCAATTTCCCTTTCAACTCAGGAATGACTTTTCCGACAGTGCGTGCGGCGCCCGTTGTTGTGGGGATGATGGAGAGCGCTGCGGCGCGGGCACGGCGAAGGTCTTTATGCGGAAGGTCGAGCAGCCGTTGGTCGTTCGTGTAGGAATGGATCGTCGTCATGAAGCCATGATCAACGCCGAATGTCTGATGAAGCACCTTCACCATCGGTGCAAGACAATTTGTAGTGCAGGAAGCGTTGGAAACAAATTGCTCTTTGCCGGTCAGGACGCTGTCGTTCACACCAAGTACAACAGTGGCGTCGATCTCATCCTTTGCCGGGGCAGTGAGCAACACTTTCTTGGCGCCAGCTTGAATGTGTAGTCCGAGCTTCTCACGGCTCGTAAAGATCCCCGTCCCTTCGATCACAAGCTCGACGCCAAGTTCCTTCCAGGGAAGCTTCGCAGGATCCTTCTCAGCCATGACCTTGAACCTCTTGCCGTCAACGACAATAGCATCACCGTCGGCCTTGACATCACCCTTGTACTTCCCATGGACCGAATCATACTTCAAGAGGTATGCTAGTGTGGCTGCATCGGTGATATCGTTGATTGCGACAACATTGAAACCGCCTTGGTGCATCAGTCTGCGAAAGACAAGTCTGCCGATTCTTCCAAACCCATTGATGCCGATGTTCACAGCCATGAGAAATCCTCCGTCGTATCAGGTGAGATGTAAAGGCTCTAATCGTTTGAAAACAGCTTGAAAAACGCATAAAACCCTGCTCAAGGTACCAAGAATCGGTTTGATTGTCAAGGTAACGCGCCTTGTGTTGAAACCAGGAAGAGTCGATCCGATTGAGGTATTGGATCACCCGGCAAGTGCCACGGACGCAGCAAGAACATACCGCGCATCGTGTCCTTTCAAGGTAGCCGCACATGCCTCGATGGTCGCCCCGGTAGTGATCACATCATCCACCAGTACAAACGACCGTCCAGAAACATCGAATCCTTTGTGAAGATCGAACGCACCACTCACATTCATCTTACGTTCAGCTGCATTGAGTTCTGTCTGAGATTTCGTGAAGCGTTTCCTGTGTAACACGTTTTGAAGAACAGGGAGGCCTGTGACTTCCTGAATCCCTTTCCCGATGAAATCGCTTTGGTTGAATCCGCGCTCGCGACATTTTGCACGATGCAGAGGAACGGGAATAACCCCGTCATACTTCTCAACGGGTACTTCTGCACGAAGTCTCTCGCCCAACTTGCGCCCTAGCTCCACCCCGAGGCTGGTCATACCATCATACTTCAGTGCGTGCACTATCGATTGGAGCGTCCCTCCTTTTTCGAAGTGCCAGAGTGATGTGAGCCCATCGAGGTCTCCTTGAACCATCAACCGGTCAACTGCAAGAAGATAAATCGGGTCGGTCAGTGCAACGGAACTGAGCGAGCCCCAACACGTCGAACACACTTTGCTCCCTTTCCTCTCCATCAATGCGTTGCAGGCGAAACAAACGGGTGGGAAGATGAATTCATAGAACGGTCGGAACAGCGACAAAAACGATGTGGAATATGAAGGGGGCACAGCCATATGGGATCTACAACAAGCCTGTCAAACGACGGGGAGCGTCCTACTTCTTTAGGGCTTCGAGTTTCTGAATCTCGTCACGGAGGTCAGCGGCGCGCTCGAATTCCAGGTCCTTCGATGCCTTCACCATCTCCGCCCGGAGTTCCTCGATCAGGTCTTTCCGTTGGTCGGCCGTCAGGTATCGGATGACGCTTTCCGCAACGAGGGGCATCTTTGCACGCTCACGTCGAGCATCGCGCGCAGCTTTCACATCTGCAACGGCAGTGGCCGCGAGCACTTCGTTCACTGTCTTGTAGATGGTCTTGGGGGAAATATGATGATCGACGTTGTATTCGAGCTGTTTTGTCCTGCGCCGCCCCGTCTCATCCAGCATCCGTTGCATCGAACCGGTAACGGTGTCCGCGTACATGATGACACGACCGTTCAGGTTGCGGGCAGTTCTTCCTGCAGTCTGAATCAGCGAACGCTCCGAGCGGAGGAACCCCTCCCTGTCAGCATCCAGGATGGCAACGAGAGATACTTCCGGCAGGTCAAGGCCTTCACGCAGCAAGTTGACACCTACCAGCACATCGAAGTCCCCGAGCCGCAGGTCCCTCAGAATCTCCACCCGCGCAAGCGCATCCACTTCTGAATGGATGTACCGCACCTTGACTCCAATATCCACAAGATAGTCGGTCAGGTCTTCGGCCATGCGCTTCGTCAGGGTCGTTACCAGCACACGCTCGTTTTTCACCGCTCGTAAACGAATCTCGGCAAGCAGATCGTCAATCTGGTTTTTCACAGGCCGGATCTCCACTTCGGGATCCACCAATCCGGTGGGACGGATCACCTGTTCCACCACTACCCCTTTGCTCTTCTCCAGCTCGTAATCGGCGGGGGTTGCGCTGACGAAGATGATCTGTTTGACCATCGATTCCCATTCTTCGAACGTCAGCGGACGGTTGTCCAGTGCCGAGGGGAGACGGAAGCCGTATTCTACAAGCGTTGTCTTGCGGGACCGGTCGCCATGGTACATCCCCCCGATCTGGGGCACACTCACATGCGACTCATCGATCACAAGGAGGAAATCGTCGGTGAAATAGTCAAGCAGACACGCAGGCCGCGATCCCGGAGCGCGTCCCGCAATGTGACGTGAGTAGTTTTCAATCCCCGAGCAGTAGCCCACTTCGCGCATCATCTCCAGATCAAACCGGGTCCGTTGCTCCAGCCGTTGTGCCTCGACAAGTTTGCCAAGATGCCGGAGTTCGGTCAGCCGTTGGTCCAATTCCTCTTCTATACCTTTAAACGCTTTCTCCAGCGTTGCTTTGGAAGTGACGAATTGTTTTGCCGGATAGATTACTTCGTAGTCGGTTTCACCAAGGACCTTTCCATCAACCTTATTGATGTACGAAATCTTCTCCACCACGTCGCCAAAAAATTCGATCCGTACCGCCTCTTCATTTTCGTACGCAGGTATCACCTCCACGACATCGCCCCGGACGCGCATCGTCCCACGGACGAACTCGAAGTCGTTTCGCACGTAGAAGATGTTCAGCAGTTTCCGGAGGAGATCGTTCCGCTCCATCCGGTCCCCTTTTCTGATCACTACGATCTGGCTTGCCCATTCTTCCGGCGCACCGATGCCGTAAATGCAGCTCACCGAAGCAACCACAATGACATTCTTATCGCCGCTCAGCAACGCACTTGTTGCACGAAGCCGCAGCCGGTCAATCTCATCGTTAATGGAAGCATCCTTGGCAATGTAGGTGTCCGAAGTGGGGACGTACGCCTCGGGCTGATAGTAATCATAGTAACTGATGAAGAACTCCACCCGGTCATGCGGGAAGAAGCTCTTGAACTCACTGTAGAGTTGCGCTGCGAGCGTCTTGTTGTGTGACATGACGAGGACTGGCTTGTCCACGCTCGCAATGACATTAGAGATGGTGAATGTCTTGCCGCTGCCGGTGACACCAAGGAGCGTCTGGTATTTGTCCCCCCGGAGAACACCCTCAGTCAGTTGCTTTATCGCTTCCGGTTGGTCGCCAGCCGGTTTGTAGTCTGAAACAAGTGTAAAGATGCCCATGGGAAAGTCATTTGATTATTCTGAGCCTAGAATAAGAATTCTGCAGATGAGTTCCAAGAGAGACAGGGGGGAATCGACTTATATCAAAGTCGATGTCACTCCATGGCAGCGTTTCGGTTACTTGATTCTTTTTGCAGCCAGTACGGAATCTTTCACGTACACAGGGCGTGCAGAGCCTACCGGCGCGCCGACTCTCTGTGCCGCATGGAGTTGCTCCTTCGAGAAGTAAGAGTAGATGGCCGGGATCACATAGAGCGTTAGCGCTCCTGAGAAGATCATTCCTCCAACAACTGCAATACCCATCGAGACGCGACTTTCCGACCCGGCCCCCAGTCCAAGGGCAATTGGGAGAATGCCAAGAATGGTGGAAAGGCTCGTCATCAGGATCGGTCGGAACCGCGCAGCAGCGGCACTTTTCACTGCGTCCATGACGGAAAGTCCTGTCACCTTCCGCTGATTGGCAAACTCCACAATCAAGATTCCGTTCTTTGTGACAAGACCAATAAGCATGATCTGACCGATCTGACTGAAAATATTGATCGTCTGATTGAAGTACCAGAGCGAAAGCATGGCACCGCCGACGGCAAGCGGAACTGTAAACATAATGATGAATGGGTCGCGGAAACTCTCGAACTGCGCGGCTAAGATCATGTATGTGAGAACCAGGGCAAGAAGAAACACAAAGACGAGACTCGAGGAACTCTCCGCAAAATCTCTCGCGGGTCCGGCGAGAGATGTGCTGAAGGATTCATTCAGAACCCTTCCGGCGATTTCATCCATCGCAGCTATGCCATCACCCAACGTGTATCCCGGTGCGAGCCCTGCGGAAACGGTTGCAGAGATATATCGATTGAATCGGTAGAGCTGGGGAGGATTTGCCTGTTCTGCGACGGTGACAAGATTGTCGAGCTGGATCAACTGCCCATCCCGGTTTCTGACGAAGATCGATGTGAGGTCAAGCGGTTCGTCGCGGTTCTCCCGGGTGAGAAGCCCGATCACCTGGTATTGTTTGCCGTCTTTAATGAAATAGCCGTATCGCTGTTCGCTCAATGTCATCTGAAGCGTCTGTGCGATATCGCTGACGGAGACACCAAGTGACCGGGCACGGGCGCGCTCGATGGAGATTGCCAGTTCCGGTTTATTGAACTTTAGATTCACATCGGCAACATCAAATGCCGGATGGTTGCTCGCCTCTTCCAGGAAGCGAGGTACAACTTCCTTCAGCTGTGCGAAGTTGGGTGCTTGGATCACGTACTGGACCGGCAGGCCAAACCGGGCACCCCCTCCACCGACGCTGATGGTCTGCTCTTGCGAAACAAATGTCCGCGCGTCATTCAGTTTCCTCACCGAGCGCGACAGGCCATCGGCAATTTCTTGTTGCGACCTCGAGCGCTTGTCCGGCGGTACGAGCGTGATGGTCGTTGAGCCGGAGTTGGCCCCACCGGAGAATCCAGAGGTGTTGGCAATAACGGCCTCGACTTCAGGAACCTCCTTCCTTACCACATCGACCAGGCGATCCATGTAGCGATCCATCCGCTCGAATGATGTCCCTTCCGGCGCCGTGGAGTTCATGCGCATGCGGCTCCGATCCTCCAGCGGCGCGAGTTCCTGGGGGAGAATGGTGATAAACAGCCAGGTGAGAGCCCCCGCAAACAGGACCGCCGCAATGCCGAGCCAGCGGCGGCTCAAGAATGCGTTGAGTGATTTCTCGTACGCGTTGAGCAGAGCTGCGAAGAATGGCTCAGTTGCATTGTAGAACCGGTTGTGCCCCGCGTGCGCTCTGATCATGCGCGTGCTCAGCATGGGGGTCAGCGTCAGCGCAATGAAGGCGGAAATTGCCACAGAGCCGCCGATCACAATGCCGAACTCCTTGAACAGTCGGCCGGTCAGCCCTTGCAGGAAAATAATGGGCATGAAGACCGCGATGAGGGCAACCGTTGTGGAGATGACGGCAAAGAAAACCTCCTTCGAGCCCTTGAATCCCGCTTCAATCGGGTCCATCCCCTCTTCAATCTTGGCGTAAATGTTCTCCAGCACCACAATCGCGTCATCGACCACCAACCCAATCGCCAGGACCAGTCCAAGCAGGGTCAGCACATTGATCGAAAAGCCCGCTAGATACATTATGAAGAATGTCCCGACCAGCGAGATCGGGATTGCAAAGACGGGGATGATTGTGGTGCGCCAGTCGCGCAAGAAGAGAAAGATGATCAGCACCACCAGAGCAAAAGCCAGGAGAATGGTCTCCTGCACTTCCGCGATGGAGCTGCGGATGTACCGCGTCGTGTCAAACCCGATGCTCAGCTCAATATCGTCGGAAAGCTCTTTCTTGATCTGCTCCACGCGCTGGAAAAACTCGTCCGCGATGGCGATGTGGTTGGAACCAGGTTGCGGCACGATAGCTATAGCGACACGGGGGCCTGCGAGGCCTTTTGAGATTGATCGTTCGTTTTCCGCCCCGAGTTCCGCCGTGCCAACATCACGGAAATAGACCATTCGACCGGCATCTTCACGGATGATGAGGTTGTTGAATTCCTCCGGTCTCTCCAGGCGACTCAAGGTGCGGACGGTGAGCTCGACATCATTGCCCTCGATGCGTCCCGCAGGCAATTCGATATTGTCGGCGTTCAGGGCATTGCGTACATCGAGCGGCGTGACCTGGTAAGCAGCCATTTTGCGCGGATCCATCCAAAGACGCATGGAGTAGCGCTTCTCGCCGAAGATTCTGACCTCACTGACACCGGGGATGGTTTGCAGCCGTTCCTTGAATACCTTGTCTGCAATATCACTCAGCTGCAAGAGATTGCGCGTGTTGCTGCTGACATTCATGATAATAATAGGGTTTGCATCGGCATCAGCCTTGGAAACGACAGGAGGATCAGCGTCTGGTGGAAGATTCCGAACCGCCCCGGCAACCTTGTCCCGCACATCGTTCGCAGCGGTCTCCAGATCGATCTCCAGTTCAAACTCAATCGTGATTGCGCTCCGCCCATCGCGACTTGTTGAGGTGATCGTACGGATGCCCGGGACGCTGCTGATCGCTTCTTCGAGGCGCTCCGTGATTTGCGACTCTATTACATCCGCGTTCGCACCGGTGTAGGAGGTGTTCACGGTGATGATTGCCGGATCGACGTTGGGATACTCACGGACACCGAGGTAGGTGAACCCGATAACGCCAAACAGGGCTACCATGCTTGACAACACGATTGTCAGCACCGGACGACGGATGCAGATTGCCGAGAGGCTCATGGCTTCATTCCCCGGTGACATCCGCCGGCGGCCCCACTTGTGAGTTCTGTGCGAGTTGAACCGGCATTCCCGGACGCAACTGAAGGATTCCAGAGGTAATCAGGGTGTCTCCCGCACGCAGGCCATCAACGACCTCCACTGACTCATCGGTGCGGCTACCAATCTTTACCTGTCGCGATGAGGCCGTTCCATTCTTGTACAGAAACACCATGTGTCCCTTCAGTTCTGGAACGATGGCATATGACGGAATCATCAGGGCTTCCTGTTCCTTCAAGGAAACATCTATCGTGGCTAGCGAACCCGGCACGAGAGCGCCGTCACTATTCGGGGCCTTTGCCCGCACACGCAAGGTCCGTGTTCCCTGATCGATCTTGGGTTGCACCGCATAGATTATGCCACTGAATACCCGTGCGGTGCCCTGAACACCAAAAGTGATCTTGTCCCCGCGCCTAATGCTTCCAGCATATTTTTCCGGAACGGAGAAGTCTATCTTGACGCTGCTGTAGTCCTGGAGAGTGGTAATGAGCGTTGTTGGAGTGAGGTAGCTTCCTTCACTCACATTTCGCAAGCCGATCCGACCGTTGAACGGCGCTTTAATTCTTGTCTTCTCGTGTTGCGCCGCGATCAGTTGCACTTCCGCCCGCACCATGTCCAGACTGGCAGCCGCATTGTCGAACGCTTCCTGGCTCGTCAGATTCTTTTCGAACAACTGTCGCTGGCGCTCTTTTTGCTGCTCGGCAAGAAGCTGGCTTGCCTCTGCACGCATCAACTGCGCCTTTAGCTCCGCATCGTTAATCAGAAGAAGCTGGTCTCCCTTCCGTATGTAAGCTCCCTCGCGGAACAAGATTTCCTCTATCTTCCCGGAAACTTCGCTCCTGATCTCGACTTCCTCGTTCGAAAGAATGGTACCGACGGTGGCTACGCGATCTCCTCGAATTGTCGGCTCTACGACATGCCAGCTCACTTGCATGCCTTGTTCACGCGACACGGTGGCAACACCATTCGACGGAGTTCTCCCGCTGAACCACCCGGTCTTTGGAAGGGCCAGAGCGGCGAGAGTAACTAGAACACCGGTCAATATCAATGTGAGTTTGCGATTCTTGCTCATGGATGTATTGTGGGAATCAATCATCTCCGTGTCTCCTAGAAACAACGAAGCAACGACACGTGCGGTTCCATTCATCCCGGGGTTTCATTATCTCCAGCCTTTGTGTGCATTCTGATTGGACTGGACAGAGGGCGTACGGAGTCGGGAGGTGGGGAATGGATCTATTGATACAGCTCATTGGGGTCCGCAGCCGAAAACTCCACAAGGAATTCGGCCAGTTGATGCGTGACGCGTGAACAAATCTCTGCCCCTTTTCCGCGGATGAACCCCGCGGATCGCCAACACCGGTATCATTTGTTACTGCAGTCCACTTACGCGGCGCCCATACCCAGCCCTCACGCAACCCCCGCACACGGAATTGCCGTGCCTGTCCTCGTCCCGCTTCACCCAGCGGATGTACAATCTCCGGTGCAACACGCATCATAACGCTCGTCTCCAGCTCGCCCGCATGGTCCCCCGGCGTCGTGAAGTATGCTTTTGGATCTATCATTGAATACCAATTGACCAGAGTGAAAAAGAGGGTCGTTGTAGGCTGTAACTCCCGGATTATCGCGCGAAAATCGTTGCCCCCATGACCATTCAGGATAACGAGTTTCCGGACGCCGGCCCGTTCGAGACTGACAGGGAGATCTTGCAGCAATGCCAGTTGCGGGAAGGGTTCATGCTCAGACAGAGTGGAATATCGAGTTGTCCCGTATTGACGCCGAATGGAACAGTCGGAAGTACGACAACCTTTGCACCGGCTTCCCAAGCAAGCCGAGCAGCCTCCGCAGCAATGAACCCTGACTCGATTGTGTCAGTTCCATACGGAAGATGAACGTTGTGCGCCTCGGTTGCCCCCCATGGGAGAATAGCAAGCTCGTAGGACCCTGTCGCACGATTTTCCACGTGGTCTCTTCCAGGACATACGGTCGAGCAGGCGGGTTCATTGGTGTGTCACAGATACTCTAAACGTTGAAAAGACATTACTTGACGCCCAACGCAAATTGCTCAGCACCAGTTTTTGAGCCGGGCTGAAATACTTCGCCGGACCCGTTCTATGACCTTTTCAAGAGAATTAAGCTGCAGTGGGAGAGGCTCGGACGGAAG
>Ga0209640_10005889_pt1 | contig 10731 bp, 8 predicted proteins | sample RifCSP10_1_FD_184018 | JGI IMG/M metagenome (GOLD analysis project Ga0209640, IMG submission 184018) | Soil microbial communities from Rifle, Colorado - Rifle CSP2_sed 10_1 (SPAdes) (version 2) | ecosystem: Environmental > Terrestrial > Deep subsurface > Rock core/Sediment | place: Rifle...
ATCGACGACGATCTCCCCGACCTCGCGGGGTGCGTCGATCTGGCGCATCGCGAGATACGCCATGACGAGGTGGCCGACCGCGTTGGGGTGGACGGTATCGGGGATCATCGTAAAGCCGGCGTCCTTCTCCTTCGCACGTCGCTGCGCCTCCAGCATCGGATGGAGCAGGTCGATCAGAGGCAGGCCCCGCTCGGCGGCGAGCTGGCCGAGGCCGCGTGCCATGCGGGAGAGCGTGTCGTTGTAGACACCCTGGTCCTTGCGCAGGACGTCGTCGACCGGAGAAGTCGTGAAGAGCACCTGCCTTGCCCCGGCCACCCGGATCGTGTCGGCCAGGCCGCCCTGCGCGGCCAGATAGTTGCGAACCGTCGCCTCGTCGTACGCCTTGTAGCCGCCGTCATTCATGCCGAAATTGACGAAGACGAGCGACGGCTGCACGGGTACGACGTCCCGCGCGAAACGCTTGTTCCCACCCGAGGCCGTATCGCCGCCCCAGCCCAGGTTGAAGACCGCTAGGTCCTTGCTCGGGAAGCGCGAGAGGAAGAAGGTCTCGAGGTGAGCGGTGTAGAGGTTCTGCTCGGTGATCGAGTCGCCGAAGAAGACGATCGTCTCCCGATCCCCCAGGCGAATGGGGACCGGCGGCGCGGCCTGATTGGTGTCCGCATTCGCGGCGGGCCCGCCAGGGCCGACAACCGCCACGAAGAGCACGCTCGAGAGCAGCGCGACGCGCATTCTTCACCCCCTGGTCGCCGCCGGACCTCTGGGCTCCGGTCAGACGGGCCATTCTACGCGCGGTGTGTCTTGGCCTGCTGGTCGCGGCGGCGGATTTGGCATGAATGTATGCCGATATACTCGGTGGCATGGCCATGGTTTCCGCTGCTTGTGTCGTTGCTCTCGAGCTGAACGGTTGAACGGGAACAGGCCGCACCCGTCTGGTCGGTGAAGGTCGCGATCCCGGGCGAGCTGTGCGCGAACCCCTTCGACTCTCGCGGAAGTTCCGCGACACCGGGCGGATGCTGGCCTTCTTCGAAGACCGATCCGGCGTGGCCTTTCCGAACCCGACCTACGCGCAAGTCCTCGTGCCCAGCGCGGAAGCCCAGGAAGTCAGTTCGTTTTCGCTCGTCGGCAAGGATTTCCTGGATCCGATCCTCGAGGACCCGAAGGAAGACTGAGGCATCGCCCACGAGCTCGCCCACCAGTGGTGGGGAAACCTGCTGACCTGCGCCACCTGGAAGGACTTGTGCCTGAACGAAGGCGTGAAGCGCGCCGTCGTCTACGGCAAGGGCGCTCTCTTCCTGGACGGAACCGCTGCCGCCGCCGGCCTCACGCTGAGGTCGCGGGCGTAGGACGACGGCCCGGCAGCCGAGAACGCCAGTTCATTTGCCTTCGGCAACCGCCCGTGGCAAGAACGGCCCATGAGCCTCTCCACCGAACGGCTGCTCCTGCACCTCGGGCGGGATCGGCGCCGGGCGATCGATGCCCAGGACGTCTACTTCCTCGAGGCCACCGGCGAGACGACCCTCGTGCGCCTGCGACCCCTGCCCCGCCTGGCGGATTCCCGTGCGCTCGCCGAGCTCGTCCCTCTCCTGGCCCCCTTCGGCATCGTTCGGGTGCACCGCAACCACGCGGTGAACGTCCGTCACGTCCTCGAGATCCGCCGCCGGAGCGGGGAGGCGGACTGGGAAGTGAAGCTCGCCCCGCCCGTGAACGAGGTGCTCCCGGTGGGCCGGACGTACCTGAAGCAGCTTTGGACGGCCTTCGGTGAGCGCTGATGTCGAGGGCGGGAAGAAGGACACCCACTTTCTCCATCCAGTCGACGGTCCTGCCGTCCCGCTGCTCCTGAATGGCGATGTGCGTCATGCCCGTGGTCGCCGTGGCTCCATGCCAGTTCTTCTGACCCGGCGGGATCCTGACGACGTCACCCGGCCGGATCACCTGGACTCGACCGCCCCCCTGCTGAACCCAGCCGGAGCCAGCCGTCACGATCAGGGTCTGGCCCAGCGGGTGCGTGCCAGGCCGTCCGAGCGCCAGGCTCGAACGTGACGACCGCGCCAGAGGTGCGTGCGGGTTCCCGCACCTGGGACAGGAGCACGATCCCTAGGCCTTCTTCTTCCAGTACTCCATCGTGGATCCGGTATAGACTCCCGCGCCCACGCCGGCTCGCTTCCGGACGTCCGCGATCTCTTCAGGGGTCATCTTCCTGAGGCTCTGGACCGCCCGGATGTTGTCTTCCATCTGTCCCTGGGTACCGGCGCCGCAGATGGCCACGTGCACGCCCGTCTGGCTCAGGGCGTACCTGAGGCATTCGATGGGCCTCAGAGATCTCAGGAGGGAGGCCTTGCCGAAGACCTTGATGGCCTGGATGCCCACACCCCGTTCGATCGCCACCGGCAGAGCCGTCTCCTCGAAGCTCAGATAGGCGCGGTCCGCCGCGTGGACCGGCATCATCACCGTGTCCCACCGGTCGTAGGCCTTCAAGAACGCCGCTCCGCCCTGCGCGATGACGCTCACCTTGACGCCGGTCTTGCCGAACGTCGTGGTGGGGATGTCTCCCGCCTTGGCTTTCGGAGGGGCCGCGTACGCGCCGGTGACGGACACGCCGGCCAACGCGCTGCCGACGAACGCTCGCCTCTTCATGGATACCTCCTCTTCCTCAGAGACCGGTCATGCGCTCCACGTGTTCGGGGTACCGTGCCCCTCGTATCTCGATCCTCGAGGCCGCGTTCTCGATCTCGCGGAGATCGTCGGGCGCGAGCTCGAGGGCAGCGGCTCCGTTGTTCTCGTCCAGGCGCTCCAGCTTGCGGGTGCCGGGGATCGGAACGATCCGAGGCTTCTGGGCCAGGAGCCAGGCGAGGGCAATCTGCGCGGGTGTCGCCCTCTTCCGTTCCGCGATCCTGCCGAGAAGGTCAACCAGGGCCTGATTTGCCCTGCGAGCTTCCGGCGTGAAGCGTGGGAGGGTGAGCCGGAAGTCGGAGCTGTCGAGCGTGGTGTGTTCGTCGATCTTCCCGGTGAGGAAGCCCTTGCCCAGAGGGCTGAACGGAACGAAGCCGATTCCGAGCTCCTCCAGGGTCGGCAGCACCTCCGCTTCAGGGCCTCTCGTCCACAGCGAGTATTCGCTCTGGACGGCAGTGACGCGCTGGACGGAGTGAGCGCGACGAATCGTCTTCGCCCCTGCCTCCGAAAGGCCGAAGTGCTTGACCTTGCCTTCCCGGATGAGCTCCTCGACCGCTCCCGCGACGTCTTCGATCGGCACGTTCGGGTCGACACGGTGCTGATAGAAGAGGTCGATCGCCTCGACCTTGAGTCGCTTGAGCGAGCCCTCGGCGACCTCCTTGACGTGCTCTGGCCGACTGTCGAGGCCCACCCACTTCGGCCCGCCGTTCGGATCGAGCTTGAAGCCGAACTTGGTGGCGATCACCACCTGCCCGCGGAAGGGTGCCATGGCCTCGCCCACGAGCTCCTCGTTCGTGAACGGGCCGTAGACTTCGGCGGTGTCGAAGAACGTGACGCCGCGGTCGACCGCCGACCGAAGAAGGGAGATCATCTCCCGCTTGTCGCCAGCCGGACCGTAGCCGAAGCTCATGCCCATGCAGCCGAGCCCGATGGCCGAGACTTCCAAGTCACCGTTTCCGAGCTTGCGCCTCTGCATTTGCGTCCTCCTATTCGACGCTCGACATCCGCTGGACGGGGGCACTCAGTGGAGGATCAGAGCCGGTAGCCGGAGCCCAACCGAGAGACGTTTGACCCCGTCCCGCAAGGGTCCATGGAGCGCCGGCTCGACGCGAAACTCGAAGACGCGGTCCCAGGGCGAAAGCATCGCGGCCACGACGCCCTCGGCCGCGTTCGGCGCGCCCGCGACCCGGTGCAGGAGCTCGTGTGCCACCACGACCCCCAGTAGCCTGCGGAACCTGATGTCACCTCCCGCAGACCAGGCGTGCGGCACTCCCGGGTCGAGCCTGAGGGCAGATGCGATTCGCTGGGGATAGACCCACACGGTGCTATCGCTGTCGGCCCGGGCCGCCCCCCACAGGGTATTGCTGCCGGCCCCTTTCCTGTCGCCGCCGAAAACAACCACCATCGAGCCCGCTCGGACCTGGGCGCCCGCGCGCTCCTGGCGTGCCCGCGCCCGGATTCGTCGGCTCCAGCAGTCGTCGGGCCTCCGCGATCGCCGCGGCGAGCGGGCCCGCAGGCATCCTGCTGACGTCAATCCAGCTCAGGTGCAGCTCGGGCTCGCCGTCGGGCCAGCCGGCCACCCTCGCCGGGGCGGCGTTCGCCCTCTCGCAGTCCGGTCGGGGCGCACCGTTGACCGGCGGCGTCGTCACGCCGATCAGCATGAACGCCAGCGCAAGCGGCGACGCCCCGTCCACCAGCCGTGCAGCCGACTCTCTGCCTCCCGCCAACGTCGCCTGCATCGCCTCGCCCCTTCCGTGCCGCCGCCCCCGACTCGATCCAACTTAGTACCCTGGTTCATAAATTCGCTCACGTATTGTCGGTTACGCAGCAATGAGGGAGTGGTCGAGCTTGCGAAGCAGAGCCGCGAGGTCCTTTCGTGTGAATCGCCACTCGAACGGCCGAGCGATGCTTTGGTAGTGGCGCTGGAAGTTGAGAATCCTTTGCGCCAGGGTCGTCATCGAAGGAAAGTTGTTGGGTGTAAGGGCCTTGCGCTGGAGCACCGAGAAATAGATCTCGATCTGATTGAGCCAGCTCGCGTGGATAGGCCCGTGGACAAGCACGAGGTTGGGAAATCGAGTTTGGAGTCTTCGCGCGGCAGCGGGGCCACGGTGTGCAGTGCCGTTGTCGACGATCCAGAAAACCCTTCGGGCTTGGCGGTAGAGACGGTGTCTCATGGTCTGGGCGACCAGTCGGTCGAAGCTGGCGATGCCGGTCTTCCGTTCGCAGCGGCCGAAGAGGCGGAACCGGTGGACATCGAGAGCGGCGACGTAGGCCCACGCCCCGAGTCGCTTGTACTCGTGCTCGATTCTCATGGGTCGCCCGGGTTGGGTCTGGAGCGATGCGTGCTTCCGCGCGCGGGCCTGGATGCTGGTCTTCTCGTCGGCGGAAATCACGAATTCGTCCGAGCGCAGCCGGCGGCCCTTCCACACGCGGTGGTAGAGGTCGAGGATCCGCCCGGCTTTGTCCTCGAAGTTAGGGTCGCGGGGGAAGATCCAGCAGCGATGCTGCCAGGGTCGGATGGCGTCCTCGTTGAGCCATCGCCAGATCGTGGTGTTGCTGACGGTAGCCATCAGACCGGAGCGTCGCACGTGGGAACCGAGTTCAGCCAGGCTCCAGCGCGAGAGCGGCAGCCCCAGCTTTGCCGGCAACTCGCACGCAATGGCCTTAACGCGGACGACCAGCTCTGGGGGGAAAGACCCGGGGGCGTCCGGGTCGTGGCCGGTCATCCAGACCCCGGAGGCGCTGCTCGAAGAAGCGCCTACGCCACATGCTGACGATTTCACGTCTTGTGGCGAGTCGGTCCGCGATTTCATCATTCGGGAGGCCATTGTGAGCCAAGAGGATCATCTTGGCGCGGATCACTTGGAAATACGGCAACGTATACTTGTTGGCTCGCCGCGTCAGCTCTGCCACCTCGTCTCGGGACAGCAGGATTGGAAACGGACTGGTTCTTGGCGTTTGGCACCTCCTCCAGAACTGCGAAGAGGGTACCAGGGTACTGTAGGAAACACCAGCTACTTTACGTTAGTGTATTTATGGTGATGAGTACTTAGGCCGTGGGGCGGGTTCCGTCATTGGCAAGGCGCGCCATTGTGTTCGCCAAACGCGCCACCATCTCGTCTGGCTTCCGCCGAGACTCGACAGAAGAGCGCTTGGCGCTGGAGGTGCGGGTAAACGCGCGCTTCGACGCCGACGCCGTCAGCCGCGCGTCAGCCGCTGGCGCGGAAGCTTCTGGATCGCACGTCCCGTGTTCTGCACCAGCCGGCACATCGCGGCCCGGGCTTGATTGGGCTGGCGGCGGCCGATGGCATCGACGATGGCCTGGTGACGCGTCAGCGACGCCCGGGCCAGGCCGGGGACGCGGATGGCGGCGTTGAACGCGACGAGCAACGCCGTGCTCACGATCGCGCCCATCTGCTCGAGGACGGCGTTGTCGCAGGCCTGCACCACGGCGCGGTGAAACCGGATGTCCGCCTCGTTGTAGGCCTCGTGGTCCGGCGGCGAACGGTCGAGCGCCTCCCTCATGTCGCGTAGCGCGACCCGCAATGCCCACACCTGCGCCGGCCCGGCCCGCCGGGCCGCCACTTCCGCCGCGCCCGGCTCGATGATGAGCCGCACCTCGGTGAGCCTGCCGAGGAAGGCGCCCCGAGGCAGGCCCGCCTGCTGCCAGGCGAGCACGTCCGGATCGAGGAGGTTCCACGACTCGGGCGGCCGCACCCGCGTTCCCGTCTTGGGCCGCGACACCACGAGCCCCTTGGCCGCCAGGACCTTGATCGCCTCGCGGACGACCCCCCGGCTGGCGCGCACGCGGGCCGGCGTAGGCAGCTGCTCGCCGGGTCGGATCTCGCCGCTGACGATGCGCCGGCCGATGGTGTGCACGATGCGACCGTGCTGGCCAGCCTGTGGATAGCCGTAGCTCGAAGGCGGAACGGCGGGGGCTCTCGACACGCTACGCGGGATTATGGCGTCCGCGGCGCGTCGAACACAAGCCGGGCGCTCAGGGGACGGCACCGCCCGAGATCCCAAGCCACCGGTTCGCGTGGCGCGACCGTGCGCTCGGTGCCCCCCTCGGCGGACGTCCCGACCGCGGGAGCCTCGAGCCGGTGGCGGCCGGAGGGACGCCGATGGCCTGAAGTTTGGCGTTGACTTCACGATGAGGTCTGCGTATCTTACCGGCCAATTCGTTAATCAGTCCGATGAATAGACCTAATGGCCCGACGAATGACTCGTGGCCCCGTCGAGTCCCCGGTCCGGCGCGGCGAGCGAGCCGAAATGGAGGAGTAGGCATGACAAAACGAAGGAACGTCGCGCGGGCCCTGGTGGCCACGCTCGCGCTCGTGGGTGCCCTGGGTGTCACGACGATCGAGGCCCAGGTCACGACCGGGACCATCATGGGGACCGTGAAGGACACGGGAGGCGGGGTGGTGGCCAGCGCCACCGTCACCATCACCGAGGTCAACAAGGGCACCCGGTCGACCGTCACCACCGACGCCACCGGCTCCTACAACGCGCCCTTCCTGATTCCCGGCGCCTACGAGGTCGCGATCGAGGCGAACGGCTTCAAGAAGCTGGTGCGCAAGGGCGTGGTGCTGCAGGTGAACCAACGCGCCCGCGTCGACGCCTCGCTCGAGCTGGGCACGTTCGCCGAAACTACCGAGGTGACGGCGCTCGCGCCGCTCACCCGGTCGGATTCTGCGGAGCTTGGGGAGGTGATCGAGGAGCGCGCGGTTCGCGAGCTGCCGCTGAACGGCCGGAACTTCGCGACTCTCGTCTACCTGGCCCCCGGCATCACCCCGGGACAGGCGGGAGAGAACCTCTCCGGCGCCTCCACCTTCAACCCCCGGGGGGCCTCGAACTTCAACGCCCTCGGCTCCCAGGCCAACACCAACGCCTGGCTCGTGGACGGGATCGACAACAACGAGTACACCTACAACACCGTGATCGTGCAGCCCACGGTCGAGTCGGTGCGCGAGTTCAAGGTCCTGACCGGCACCTTCTCCGCGGAGTTCGGGCGCGGCGCCGGGGTCGTGTCCGTCTCCACCAAGTCGGGGAACAACGAGTTCCGCGGCACGGCCTTCGAGTTCCTGCGCAACGAGAAATTCGACGCCAAGGACTTCTTCGCCCGTCCCACCGCCACGAAGCCGCCCCTCGACCGTCATCAGTTCGGAGCGGCGCTGTCGGGCCCCATCGTCAAGAACAAGACGTTCTTCTTCGTGGACTACGCCGGCATCAAGGAGGAACGCGGGCTGACCTTCGTCAACACCGTGCCCACCGAGAAGGCTCGCCGCGGCGACTTCAGCGAATACCGGACGCCGGCCGGCGTTCTTATCCCGATCTACGACCCGCTCACCACCCGCCGCAACCCGAGCTTCGACCCGACTCGGCCGCCGAGCGCGACGAACCCGCAATTCCTGAGGGATCCGTTCCCGGGAAACATCATCCCCGCCGACCGCCTCGACCAGGTGGGCCTCAACGTGGCCGGCATCTATCCTCTCCCCAACGGCGAGGGCGACTTCAACAACTACACCTCGACCGACAACCGCTCGGTGCGCGACCACAGCTTCACCATGCGCCTCGACCACCGCGCATCCGACCAGGACAGCTTCTTCCTCCGCTTCAGCTACGAGAAGTATCGGCTCGACGCTCCCCAGGGCCAAGCCGCCTGCTGCCTCGCCACCCCGTCCGACGCCGCCTCCCGGTTCGACCTGGGGCCCTACGTGGCCGGCATCCAGAACACTCGGCTGTGGACCATGGGCGCGGCGCTCAACTGGACGAGGATCTTCGGGCCCACGGTGGTGAACGAGCTGCGGCTCGGCTTCGCCAAGACCAACCCCGAGACGGTCCAGTCGGACTACGGCCACGAGTCCGCGACCAGCCTCGGGATCCAAGGCATCAACATCAGCGACGCCACCTCGGGCCTGCCCAACCTGAACATCCAGGACGTGACCGGCATCTCGGGCGGACCCGCCTTCCTGCCCGTGAACCCCAGCCAGATCCACTACCAGCTCGAGGACAGCCTGTCCTGGGTCAAGAACCGGCACAACCTCAAGACGGGCTATCGCCTGGTCTGGCGCAAGCCGTCGCCCTTCATCAACGACAACACCCGCAGCGCCATCGCCATCAACCGCAACCTCACCAACAACCCGGCCACCAACACGGGCGGCTCCGGCCTGGCCACCCTGCTCCTGGGCTACACCACGGGTGGGTCGCGCGGCTTCATCCTCGAGGTCCCCCACTTCACCAACTCCGAGCACAGCCTGTACGTGCAGGACGACTGGAAGGTGAGCCCACGGCTGACCGTCAACCTCGGATTGCGCTACGAGCTCTACGTGCCCGACACCGAGGAGAACGACCGCCTCGGCAATTTCGACCCCGTCAACAACGTGCTCGTCTACGCGGGTGAGACCGCCGACCGCCGGGCCAACAAGCAGATGAAGTGGGGCAATTTCGCCCCGCGACTGGGGGTCGCCTGGGACGTGGCGGGCAACGGGCGTCACGTGCTGCGGGCCGGATACGGCAAGAGCTACTTCCCCGTGCCCCACGCGGCGGGGAACAACATCCACCTGAACGTTCCCTTCACCATCTCCCAGAACTACAGCACGGAGACGAATCCCCTCGACTTCTCGCCGAGCCGGGTGCCGCGGCTCTCGAACCCGTTCCCCCCCATAGCACCGGTCAAGCCCATGACCACCGCGGAGCTGAACGCGGCCAACCCGCGGGTGGTCGGCCACGGTTTCTCGAACGACACGCCCAACATGCAGTCCTGGCAGGTGAGCTACGCGCGCCAGCTCACGAACTCGCTGATGGCCGAGATCGCCTACGCCGGCAGCAAGGGCAGCAACCTCATCTGGGCGTTCAACCCGAACGAGGTCCAGCCGGGCCTCGGCTCGCAGGCCTCCCGGCGGCTGATCCAGCCCCTCTCCAACCTCTCGAACATGCTCCAGCTCGACCCCACCAACAGCTCGAGCTTCAACAGCCTGCAGGTGAAGCTGGTCAAGCGCTACGCGGCCGGGCTCCAGTTCCTCATGAGCTACACCTTCGGCAAGTCGCTCGACTACGCGGGCGCGCCCGCCTCGGGCGGCGGGGCCGTGGGCGGTCCGCAGAGCGTGACCCTCTTCGAGGAGAGCCGGGGACCCTCGGGCTTCGACGTCAAGCACCGCTTCGTCCTGAGCTACGTGTGGGACCTTCCCTTCGGCGCGGGCCACAAGCTGGCGAGCGGGGGCCTGGGCAACGCCCTGTTCGGGAACTGGCAGCTCAGCGGGATCGTGATCCTGGCCACTGGGCGGCCGTTCACGGTCTTCCTCAACACCGGCGTCAACAGCGGCGCCCCCTCCTGGCCCGACCGCATCGGCGACGGCAAGCTCGACAACCCGACCGTGGACCAGTGGTTCGACATCGCGGACTTCGAGGCACCGAAGGAAGGTAATCGTTACGGCACCTCGGGCCGCGGCGTCCTGTACGCGCCGGGCGTCCAGACCGTCGACATGTCGCTCACCCGGCGTTTCCCCATCAAGGGCGACCGGGTGCGCGTGCAGTTCCGGGCGGACGCCTTCAACCTGCTCAACACCCCCCAGTTCGGCTTCCCCAACGCCAACATCGGCTCGCCCACCGCGGGCCGGATCACCTCGATGCAGCCGGACATCGGCAACCGCCAGATGCAGTTCTCGGTGAGACTGGACTTCTGACGGCGCGGTAGGATTCGTTGGTCCGGGGCCGGAGGCCGCCTCGCCTCAGGCCCCGGACGCAGGAGAAGGCGTGTAGGGGACCGACATGGCACGATACGCGCGGCGATGCGAGCACGGGTCGTGAACCCTTCCCCTGGAGATCGGAACCGTGTCGACCGCGCGCGGCCTTCACCGCGGCTTATCCTGAACACGGTTGGGCTGGCCTCGGTCTGCCTGATCGCCGTCGCGACCGCTGCGTCCGTACTGGCCCAGCCTCAGGCGGCCACCGTCCACGCCACGATCGACGCGGCCAAGACCTACGCGCCGATTTCGCCCTACGTCTACGGCCAGTTCGTCGAGCACATCGGCGGGATCATCAACCGCGGCTTGTGGGCGG
>Ga0209640_10005890_pt1 | contig 10730 bp, 14 predicted proteins | sample RifCSP10_1_FD_184018 | JGI IMG/M metagenome (GOLD analysis project Ga0209640, IMG submission 184018) | Soil microbial communities from Rifle, Colorado - Rifle CSP2_sed 10_1 (SPAdes) (version 2) | ecosystem: Environmental > Terrestrial > Deep subsurface > Rock core/Sediment | place: Rifle...
AATTTGCCGCGCAGCGGCCCGGAGGTCGCGCGCTTGAAGTACTCGGTGCCGGCGGTGTTGCCGCCGGTCAGGATGCCTTTCGCGTCCTGCACCGTCATCTTCTTCACCGCATCGATAAACAGCGTCTTTGCTTCCGGCACTGCAGCCTCGGCGGCGCGGTTCATCGTCAGGACGAGTTCGTCCGCGTACTTGCCCATGCCGACCTTGCGCATCAGCTTCTCATAGCGCTTGAGCGAATCGGGCAGCAGGATCTTGACCGCGTTGTTGCCGAGGAAGCCGTCGGTCTTGCCGAGACTCGCGATCGCGACCTGCGAGCCTTTTTCGAGCGCCGCCTTGAGACCGGCGTTCGCATCCTGGTTCGAGATCTTGTCGAGCTGCGCCGCGACATTGCCGGAAATCGCGCCAAGCAAGAGTACGAAAAACAGCCGCAACATGACCCCTCCCACTCTCATTCGATTCCGGCCGAGTGCGCCTGCCGGTCGGCGTGATACGACGAGCGGACCAGCGGTCCGATCGCCGCATTCTTGAACCCGAGCGAGCGCGCCTCGTGCTCGAACCGCACGAAAGTATCGGGGTGCACATAACGCTCGACCGGCAGATGGTGCGCGGAAGGCGCGAGGTACTGGCCGATCGTCAGCAGGTCGACGTAGTGCGCGCGCAGGTCGCGCATCACCTGCACGATTTCCTCGTCGGTCTCGCCGAGGCCGACCATCAGGCCGGACTTGGCCGGCACATTCGGCCGGCGATCCTTGAACTGCTTGAGCAACGACAGCGAGTGCGCGTAATCGCCGCCCGGACGTGCCTGGCGGTAGAGCCGGGGCACCGTCTCCAGGTTGTGATTCATCACATCGGGCGGCGCGGCCGACAACACTTCGAGTGCGCGCTCCATGCGGCCGCGAAAATCCGGCACCAGCACTTCGATCGTGGTCGCTGGCGAGCGGTCGCGCACGGCGCGGATGCAATCGACGAAGTGCTCGGCGCCGCCATCGCGCAGATCATCGCGATCGACGCTCGTGATGACGACGTAGCGAAGCCCCAGGCGCGCGATCGTGTCGGCGAGGCGCGCCGGCTCTTGCGGATCGGGCGCGAGCGGCCGGCCGTGCGCGACGTCGCAGAACGGGCAGCGCCGCGTGCAGATGTCGCCAAGGATCATGAACGTCGCCGTGCCCTTGCCGAAGCATTCGCCAATGTTCGGGCACGAGGCTTCTTCGCATACCGTATGCAGCTGTTGCGCTCTCAGGATCCGCTTCACCTCGTGAAAGCGCGAGTCCGCGCTCGCCGCGCGCACGCGAATCCAGGACGGCTTTGCCAGCCGCTCGCGCGGCACGATCCGCACCGGGATGCGCGCGGTCTTCGCCTTGCCTTTCTCCTTGACGCCGGGCTCACGCATCGACGAGCTTCCTCGCGAGGATCCCGGCCAACCGCTCACCGATTTCGAGCGCCGTGCCGCTCACGCCATGGTCGCGCGCTTGCGTCACCGGCAGTCCGGGGAAGCCGCATGGATCGATCGCACGGAATGGCGAAAGGTCCATGTCGACGTTAAGCGCGACCCCATGAAACGCGCGGCCGCGGGAGACTCGAAGGCCGAGCGCCGCGATCTTGGCCGGGCCCACATAAACGCCGGGCGCGCCTCGTTTGCGCACCCCGGTGACGCCGTCTCCGGCCAGCAGATCGATCACCGATTGCTCGAGCATGCAGACGAAGTCGCGCACCTTCACGGAACGCCGCGCAAGATCGACCAGCGTGTACACGACGGCCTGCCCGGGGCCGTGGTAGGTAATGTCGCCGCCGCGCTCGCAACGGACCACAGGAATGGCGTTACGCACCTCTCCGACAGGTGCGGCTCGAACACCCAGCGTATAGACGGATGGGTGCTCGAGCACCCACAACTCATCGGCGGTGTCCGGCCGACGGGTGGCCGTGAACGCCCGCATCGCCTCCACAGTCGGAGCGTACTCAACGCGCCCCAGGCGGCGGATGACGAGCGGCGGGGCGTCGACGCGCATCAGAGCACCAGCACCACCGAAGGGTGATCGCACAGCTCCTGGTACAGCGCGTCGAGCTGCTCGCGCGAAGTCGCGCGCACGATGCAGGTGATGCTCAGGTATTTGCCTTTGCGGCTCGGGCGCATCTCGATCGTCGCGGGCTCGAAGTCCGGGGCGTGTCGCTGCACGATCTCCATCACTGCCTGCGCGAACCCGCCTTCGCGCCGGCCCATCACCTTGATCGGAAACTGACATGGAAACGCCAGTACGGCTTCCGCTTCCACGTGCGCATCTTCAGGCGGCGGCGCGCTCCCGGCCGGCGCGCATCACCGTTTGCTTGAAGTCCTGGTAGAGCTGATACATGCGGCGGAACACCGGGCCGGGCCGGCCGTCCCCAACCTGCTTGCCATCGAGCTGCACGATCGCCAGCACCTCCTTGGACGATGAGGTCACCCAGATCTCGTCCGCGGCGCGCGTTTCGGCCTCGCTGACGTCGCGGATCTCGAGCGGCAGCTGCGCTGCCTGCGCCAGCTCCAGCACGACGTCATAGGTGATGCCGGGCAGGATCAGGTTCGATTTCGGCGGCCCCTGAATCACACCGCCACGCACCACGAACACGTTGCAGGCGGCGGCTTCGGTCAGACGGCCATCGCGAAACAGAATCGTCTCGGCCGCGCCGGCATCGGCGGAGAGCTGCCGCAGCAGCACGTTGCCAATGAGGGAGATCGACTTGATGTCACACCGCAACCAGCGATTGTCCTGCGCGCTTACCGCCGCCGCCCCGCGCTCCACCAGGTCGCGTGGCGGGTTGACGAGCGGGTTCGCCATGATGAACACGGTCGGCGCCGCGTCGGCAGGAAAGGCATGGTCGCGTTTCGCCACGCCACGCGTCACCTGGAAATACACGCCCTGGTCTTCGTACGGTTGCTTGGCGACGAGTTGCGCAATGATCTCGCGCCATTCCTGCCGCGAGTACGGGCTGCGGATTCGCGTCGCGGCAAGGCTGCGCTCGAGGCGGGCCAGGTGCTCCTCCACCCGGAACGGCACGCGCGAATACACCGGCACCAGCTCGTAGACGCCGTCGCCGAAAATGAAGCCGCGGTCGAGCACCGGCACGCGGGCTTCTTCCAGCGGCAGGAATTTTCCGTTCAGAAACACCATGGGCGGCGCACTCACTTCAACCAAAGCCGCAGTGTATCCCACGCGCGTGACAGAAGCCCCGCTTCGGGAATGGCCTCGAGCGCATGCACCGCAAACTCGCCCAGGTGCCTGCCTTCCAGCGAAACGCGCAACGAACCGACGCGCTGCCCGGCGCTGACGGGTGCGACGAGCGGCGAGACCGCCACCAGCTCGGCCTTGATTTTCTCCGCCTGGCCCTTCGGCACGGTGAGCACCAGGTCCGACGCAAACCCCGCCTTCAGCTCGTGTTTCTCGCCCTTCCAGACCTCGATTTCCTTCACCGTCTGCCCTGCGCCGTAGAGCTTCACCGCGTCGAAGAACTGGAACCCCCAGTTGAGCAGCTTCAGCGACTCCTGCGCGCGCGTCGACTCCGAAGTCGAGCCCAGCAGCACCGAAAGCAGCCGGCGCGCGCCGCGCTTGGACGACGCGATCAGGCAGTAGCCGGCGGCCTCGGTAAAGCCGGTCTTCACGCCGTCCACCGTCGGGTCGAGCCAGAGCAGGCGGTTGCGGTTCGGCTGCGTGATGTTGTTGTAGCGAAACTCCTTCTGCGAGTAGTACTGCGCATACGGCTCGGGAAAGTCACGGATCAGCGCAGCGGCAAGGAGCTCCAGGTCGCGCGCCGTCGAGTAGTGCTGCGCGTTCGGCAGGCCCGAAGCATTCATGAATTTCGTGTTCTTCATGCCCAGGCGCGCAGCTTCGCGGTTCATCATGCCGGCGAACGCTTCCTCGCTGCCGGCGACCAGCTCCGCAAGCGCAATGCAAGCATCGTTTCCGGACTGCACCACCATGCCGCGGATCAGCTCGTCGACCGACACCGGCTTCCTCGGATCCACGAACATGCGAGAGCCGGGCGCCCGTCGTGCGCGCTCCGACACATGGACCTGCTGCTCGAGCGCGATTTTCTTGTCGCGCAGCGCACCGAACACGAGATAGGCGGTCATCAGCTTGGTCAGCGACGCCGGCTCGAAGCGCTCGTCGGCATTTTCCCCGGCGAGCACCTGGTTGCTCGTCAGGTCGACGACCACCCACGCGCGTGCGATGACCGCAGGCGGTTGCTGCGCCTGAACGAGCGTGCAGAGAAAACAAAAGGCGAGCGCAGCAATGCAAGAGCGCAGCATGGGGGAAAAAGCCGGAAGGAACGCGCGGATTATAGCCGCCGGCTAACGCACGACGAGGAGCGGAGCGAGGCTCACCTGAGAGCGGATGCGCTCGGCCACGGCGCGCGCCTCGTCCTGCGTGCGGTACGGACCGAGCTGGAGCCGGAACAGCGCTTCGCCGGCAATGACGTGCATCGACTCGGCGAGCCAGGCCAGCTCGCGCGACAAACGCATGCGCAACAACTCGGCGTTCTCGCGCACGGCGAAGGCACCGAGCTGAAGAAAGACGCCGCTCGGTGGCGGTGCTTCGGAGGCAGGCCGGTACGGCTCGCTCGCCGGTTGCGCGTTCGCAAACGTGGCCGCTCCGGGAAAAATCGTCTCGATTTCCACCAGTGCACTTCCGGCATCGGCGAAACCGAGCTTGTACGCGGCCGTGTAGGAAAGATCGATCACGCGCTCGGCGTGGAACGGCCCGCGGTCGTTCACCCGCACGACGACGCTGCGGCCGTTCGCCGGGTTCGTTACACGTGCGTAGCTCGGCACCGGCAAGGTTGGATGCGCCGCGGTCATCGCGTACATGTCGTAGGGTTCGCCGCTCGAGGTCGGGCCGCCATGAAAGCGCTTGCCATACCAGCTTGCGACGCCGCGTTGCCGAAAATCCCGAGCGTCCGATAGCGGCAGATAGTCGCGCCCGAACACCTGGTACGGACGATTCGCGAACCGGTGCAGCGGCTCGGGTCTAGGCTGCGCATCGGGAATCGACGCGAGATTCGCCGGGGGATTGCCGCCCGGACCGTCATCCTTGTAGTAAGCGCCGCGCGCCGGGGCCTGCGACGGCGCCTCCCGCTTCGCCAGACCGCCGCAGCCCGCGAGCAAGAGCAACAGCAGCCAGGCGAGCGGCTTCACCGTTCCTCGTAGACGATCTTCCCGTCGACGATCGTCGCGCGTACCCGGCCGGCAAGCTCATATCCGAGGAAGGGCGAATTCTTGCCCTGGCTCTTCAGGTTCTCGGGGCGCACGTGAAACGGCGCATGCGGGTCGAAGACGATCACGTCGCCGCGAGCGTGCGGCTGCAACCGGCCCGAAGCCACACCGAGCACGCGTGCCGCGTCGCAGGTGACGCGCGCGAGCGTCTGGGCAAGCGTCAATCGGCGTTCCTCTCCCCACTTGAGCGTCAGGGGCAGCAGCAGCTCAAGGCCCGTTGCGCCGGGTTCTGCCTCGTCGAAAGGCTTTTGCTTCTGATCCTCGTCGACCGGCGTATGGTCGGATACCGCGCAGTCGATCGTGCCATCGGCAAGCCCGCGCGACAGCGCCTCGCGATCGCGCTGGCCGCGCAGCGGCGGCTCGAGCCGGCAATGCGAGTTGAAGTAGCCCAGGTCGAGCTCCGACAGGTGCACGTGATGGATGCCGACATCGCACGTCACGCGCAGCTTTTCCTTCTTCGCGGCGCGGATCAGCTCGACGCCAGCGGCACTCGAGAGGCGGCACACGTGCAGCCGGGTTCCGGTCGCACGCACCAGCTCCAGCAGCGTCGCGAGCGCGATGGTTTCGGCGAATGCCGGAATGCCGGACAGCCCGAGCCGCGTGGCGACTTCGCCGTCGTGCGCGACACCGCCCTTCGCAAGCCAGGGGTCCTCGGCGCGCAGCCACACCGGATACCCGAACGTCGCCGCATACTGCAGCGCGCGCCACAGCACCTGCGTATCCGCAATGGGCTTGTTGGCCTGGGAAAACGCGACGCAACCGCTCGCCCTGAGCTCGGCCATTTCGGTCAGCAGCCGCCCTTCGAGCTTCACGGTGAGCGCGCCAAGCGGGTACACACGAGCGCGCGCGAGCGCCTTGGCCCGCCGCCGCAACATGTCGACCAGCCCCGGCTCATCGAGCGGCGGATCGGTGTCCGGCGCGCAGGCGAGACTGGTGACGCCGCCGGCCACCGCGGCTTCCATCTCCGATTCGAGCGTGGCCTTGTATTCGTACCCCGGCTCGCGCAGCCGCGCCGAAAGGTCGATCAGGCCCGGCGCGACGACGAGGCCGGCCGCGTCGAGGGTTCGATCCGGGGTGCCCGTCGACTCCGCGATCTTGCCGTCGGCGAGAAAGACCTCGCCGATCGAGTCGCGCCCGCTCGCCGGATCCACCACGCGGCCGCCGCGAATCAGGATGCGCATCAGTTGCCCGCCACGATCGACATGACGGCCATGCGCACCGCAATCCCGAACGTGACCTGCGGCAGGATCACCGAATGCGGTCCGTCCGCGACCGACGAATCGATCTCGACGCCGCGGTTCATCGGCCCCGGGTGCATCACGATCGCCTGCGGATGCGCGAGCGCAAGCTTCTCGGCCGTGAGACCGTACTTCATGAAAAACTCCTGCGCCGAGGGAAGCAGCGCGCCGCTCATGCGCTCGTTCTGCAGGCGCAGCATGACGATCACGTCCGCGCCCTGCACTCCATCGCGCATGTCGTGGAAGACGCGCACGCCGAGCGATTCGACGCCCGCCGGCAGCAGCGTCTGCGGGCCGATGACGCGTACTTCCGGTGTGCCGAGCGTGGTCAGGCCGTGGATCAGCGAGCGCGCGACCCGCGAATGCAGGATGTCGCCGACCACGGCCACCGTGAGGCCGCCGAATTCCTTCTTGTAGTGACGGATCGTGAACAGATCGAGCAGCCCCTGCGTCGGGTGCGCGTGCCGGCCATCGCCCGCGTTGATCACGTGCTCATGCGGCTTGACGGCGCGCGCAATCAGGAATGGCGCGCCGCTGGAGGCATGCCGCACCACGAACAGGTCCGCGTGCATCGCCGACAGATTGGCGACCGTGTCGAGCAGCGATTCGCCCTTGCTCTGGGACGACAGTGCGATGTTCAGATTGATCACGTCCGCCGAGAGGCGCTTGGCGGCGATCTCGAACGTCGTGCGGGTGCGCGTCGAGGGCTCGAAAAACAGATTGAACACGCTCTTGCCGCGCAGCAGCGGCACTTTCTTGATGTCGCGCTCGGTGACACCGACGAACGATTCCGCGGTGTCGAGGATCTGCAGCAGGATCTCGCGCGGCAAGCCTTCGATCGACAGCAGGTGCTGCAGTTCGCCGTTCGCGTTGAGCTGCGGGTTACGCTGCACGTTCGAGCTCGAGCTTGAGGCGGGCGTCGTCGCCGCGCTTCAGGCGCAGGCGCATTCCCTCGGGAATCTCGACCGTCGCGCCGCAATGCTGCGCGCAAATCGGCAATTGCCTGCCGCCCCGGTCGGCGAGCACGACGAGCGAGATGCTGCGCGGCCGCCCGAAATCGAACAGCTCGTTCATCGCGGCGCGCACCGTGCGGCCGGTGTAGATCACGTCGTCGACCAGCAGCACGTCCCGGCCCTCGACGTCGAACGGGATCCTGGTGCGCTTCGGATCGTGCTTCAGGCCCTCCTTGTGGTAGTCGTCGCGATAGAACGCGATGTCCATCAGGCCAAGCGGGGTCGGCAGGCCGAGGCTTGCGTGCAGGCGCTCGGCGAGCCACGCGCCGCCGGTATAGAGGCCGATCATGGCAGCGTCGCGCGGCGTGCGCGCGCGCAACTCCTCCGCCAGCCGCGGCAGCAACGATTCAGCGTCAGGCAGCGCGATCATGCAGGTATTGCTCCAGAATCAAGTGCGCCGCGACCGAGTCGACGGCAGGGCGGCCGAGCCTGCGGCCGCGCAGGCGCCGCTCGGCTTCGACGGAAGTGAAGCGCTCATCGACCAGCTCCACCGGCAGCCCAAAGCGGCCTTGCAACTGGCGCGCGAAGCGCTCGGCGCGCCGCGTCAGGTCGTGCGCCGCGCCATTCGCCGAAAGCGGCAGGCCGACCACGAGCCGCGCCGGCCGCCATTCGGCCACGAGGCGTTCGATCGCCACGAAGCGCGCAGCCCCCGTGAGCGCGATGCCGGGCAACGGATGCGACGTGCCGGTCTCCGGCTCGCCGACGGCGACCCCAATGCGTTGAATGCCGAAATCGAAGGCGAGAATGGTGCGGGCCACCGGATCAGGCATGTCCCGCCTGATCGGCAAGCCGCGCGAAGTCCAGGCCGAGCAGCTCCATCGCTGCAGCCAGCCTCTCCTCGGCCGGCAGGTCGAAGATGATCGCGTCCTTCGCTTCCACGGTGAGCCACGCGTTCTGCGATAACTCATGCTCGATCTGCCCGGGAGACCAGCCCGCATATCCCAGGGTGACGAGGATTTTTGGCGGCCCTTCCCCGCGTCCCACCGCCTCCAGGATGTCCTTCGAGGTGGTGAGTCCGATCACGTCGCGCACGCGCAGCGTCGATTGCCAGTCGCCCGGCGGGGCGTGCAGCACGAAGCCGCGGTCGGTCTGCACCGGGCCGCCGAAGTAGATCGGCGCATCGCGCAACTCCCGCTCCTCGAGCGTCAGCGACAGGCGCTCGAAGAGTGCCTGCAGCGTCATGTCGATCGGCCGGTTGATGACGATGCCAAGCGCGCCCTGCTCGCTGTGCTCGCAGATATACGTCAGGGTTTTCGAGAAATACGGATCGACCATGCTGGGCATGGCGATCAGGAAATGGTGCGTCAGGTTGATCGAAGCCACCACGACGCGATTTTACCCCGCGCCTAGATCTCCACCATCTCGAAATCTTCCTTGCGTGCGCCGCATTCCGGGCACGTCCAGTTGATCGGGATGTCCTCCCAGCGGGTGCCGGGAGCGATGCCGTCGTCCGGCAGGCCTTTTTCCTCGTCGTACACGAAGCCGCAGATGAGACACATCCACGTGCGGAAGACCACCTGGTTTTCGTTCATGAAGGATCGAGTGCGTGCGTTAAAATCGGCCGGCATCTTAACGTATTCCCCGCGCACCTTCGCGGCGCCGGTGCCGGCGCTCACATGCCCAGCCCTCCTCCGATCGCACTGGTGTTCGCCGCAACCGACCCGACCGGCGGCGCCGGACTGCAGGCCGATATCCTGACGCTCGCTGCTTTGGGCTGCTACCCGGTCTCGGTGGTGACCGCGACGACGGTACAGGACACGCACGGCGTGCATGCGATCCAGCCGCTCGATGCGGATTGGGTGCTCGATCAGGCACGCGCCCTGCTCGATGAATTGCCAATCGCCGCGTTCAAGCTCGGCGTCCTCGGTTCAGCGGAAAACGCCCGGGCGATCGCCGGTCTTCTCGCCGTGCACTCGAGCGTACCGGTCGTTCTGGATCCGGTCCTTGCGTCGGGGCGCGGCGAGCCGCTCGCTTGCCAGGCGACGGTCGGAGTCATCCGCGAGCAGCTTCTTCCACGCACGACCATCGTGACGCCAAACAGCGTCGAGGCACGCCACCTGGCCGACGCCGCGCCCTCCTGCGGGCTTGCCGCGTGCGCCGCGGAACTCCTTCGCCGCGGAGCCCGATACGTGCTGATCACGGGAGGCCACGAGCCCGGCACAGAAGTGACGAACACGCTCTACGATGCGAACGGCGTGCTGCGCGAGGGCCGCTGGCAGCGCCTTCCGGGCAGCTACCACGGCTCGGGTTGCACGCTCGCCTCGGCAATCGCTGCGCATCTTGCGCACGGGCTTTCCATCGCGGAGGCCGTGCGGTGCGCCGAAGACTTCACCTGGCATGCGCTCGCGCGAGGCTTCCGGCCTTCGAGCGGACAGGTTCTTCCCGATCGCTTGCCGCGGGCGGGCGGGGGATGAAGCTGCGCGGCCTCTACGCGATCACGCCGGAGCTGGAGGACGCAGCGTTGCTCGAGTCGCGTGTGCGCACCGCGCTCACGCATGCGCCGCATGGCTGGGCGGCATTGCAGTACCGGAACAAGTCGGCCGGCACCGAGCTGCGACTCGAGCAGGCGCGGCGGCTTGCTGCGGTTGCGCGTGAAAGAAGGATCCCGTTCCTCGTGAACGACGATGTGGAACTGGCGCTCGCGGTGCATGCCGATGGCGTGCACCTGGGGCGCGAGGATGGGGATTTGCGCGAAGCGCGTCGAAAGCTTGCGGGCAGGATCGTCGGCGCGTCCTGCTACAACTCGCTCGATGCGGCGCGGAGAGCGGTGGCGGCCGGCGCCGATTACGTCGCCTTCGGGAGCATGTTCGCCTCACCGACCAAACCGCACGCGGTGCGTGCACCGCTCCATCTGTTCGGCGAGGCCCGTTCGCTCGGCGTGCCGCTCGTCGCCATCGGCGGAATCACGCTCGAGAATGCGCCACAGGTTCTCGCGGCTGGCGCCGATGCGCTCGCGGTCCTTGCAAGCCTCTTCGACGCGACCGACCTTGCCGCGCGCGCCCTCGCGTTCGCGAGCCTTTTCACTGCACAATCGGCCCCGACCCATGAGCCCACGTAACGACACGCTGTTCGCGCGCGCGCAAAAGAGCATTCCCGGCGGAGTCAATTCTCCGGTGCGTGCATTCCGCGCCGTGGGCGGCACGCCGCCCTTCTTCGAGCGCGCCGGTGGCCCGCACCTGTGGGACGCCGATGGCAAGCGGTACATCGACTATGTCGGCTCCTGGGGTCCGATGA
>Ga0209640_10005891_pt1 | contig 10730 bp, 13 predicted proteins | sample RifCSP10_1_FD_184018 | JGI IMG/M metagenome (GOLD analysis project Ga0209640, IMG submission 184018) | Soil microbial communities from Rifle, Colorado - Rifle CSP2_sed 10_1 (SPAdes) (version 2) | ecosystem: Environmental > Terrestrial > Deep subsurface > Rock core/Sediment | place: Rifle...
CACCTCGATTTACGAAATCAACAGCATGCCGGAAAAGGAGCGCGAAGCGCTCCTCTCCGTCCTGGTTCCGCGCCGCCTGCTGGACAGGTTCTCGATCGAGCCGGAGACGTTCCGGAACGACAGGGGGGTGCGATGCGTCCGGTTCGTGTGCCCCGAACGGATGCCGTTCTTCCAGGTGGACCTGTGGCGCGACCCGGAAGACCGGGACGCAGCGTATTTCCTCGATGTCTCCAACTCGCCCTACGGGCAGATGGAGATCTCTTTTGTCATCGTGAACGACCCCGACGGCGAGCGGTTCGACATCGACGTGGACGAAGCCGGGCGGGACACCTATTTCGGGACGACCCGCCGGAACGTCCCGGAGGAGATCCGGGCGATGAAGGCCGGGCTGGGCCCCGGGCAGGTCCGGAGGGGCCTCCGGGCAATGACGGGCATCGTCGCGTGTTGGGAGAATCTTTTCGGCCGTCTCGGGTACAACTTCTATTTTCTGGAGCCCCTGACCTATAACAGCGCGATTCTCTACGAAAGGAGCGGCTTCCAGTACATGAACGGGAGTGAGAAGATGAAAGGGATCGACCGGGAATTTCGCCCGGGCGGCGTTCTGTTCGGCCGGCTCGACGGGAGCTCGCCGTTCCGGATGCCCGGCCAGGAGAAGACGTTGCGGGGAAGAAGTTGGGCGATCCACGACGGGATCCTGGACGAGCCGTGGGAGGGCCCGAAAATGTACAAGACCATCGGTGTCCACGCCGGAGTGAACACCTTCACGGGGGAGGGGTACTGATGATCCGGTACGCACCGGTGGTTCTGGCGGTTCTCCTATTGGCCTCCGGTTCACGGGGCGAGGAGGCCGAGCGCCCGAGGATCTATCTCGAGAAGAAGATCTTCGAGGAGACCTCGATGGGGCGGAAGACCTTCTACGAGGTGCACACGATCTCGAAAGGGGATACGCTCTGGAAGATCTTGAGCGAAAAGTCCCCGCTCTTCCCGGCGGACTATCCCTCCCTGCTCCGCGAGTTCCTGCGGGCCAACCCGGATGTGAAGGATCCCGGGAAGCTCGTCCCCGGCCAGAAGATCCTCATCCCGGCCGCCCTCGGCATGAAGACCGCCCGCCTGGTGGAAACCGGGAAAACGGTCGCTTACCAGATCCGGCGGGGGGATTCCCTCTCGGGAATATCGGCCGCACGGGGAGTCCAAAGGGGGGACCTCTCCCGGTATCTGGCCGCCGTGAAGGAACTGAACGATTCCATTCGCGACGTGAACATGATCATGGCCGGGAAGACCATCCTGCTTCCCACCGGGGAGTATTTCGAGAAGAAGCCGGTGGCCGTCGCCGAGAAGGCGCCGGAAGTTTCCTCCCCCGCACCGCCGGCCGTCGAGGAGACCCCCGCGCCCGCGGCGTCCGCGGTTGCGCAGAGACAGGACCTTGCGCCGGAGCCGGAGGAACAACCGGCGGCGCAACCTAAGTCCCGGGTGGCGGAACCCTCCCCCGCACCGCCGGCCGTCGAGGAGATCCCCGCCCCCGCGGCATCCGCCCTGGCGCTGACGCAGGAGGTCGGCCCGCAGCCGGAGGCACAGCCGGCGGTGAAACCGGAGTCCCGGGTGGCGGAACCCGCCCCCGCACCGCCGGTCTCCCGGGAGAGGCCGGCCCCCGCGGTAGCGCTGACGCGGGAGGTGGCGCCGGAACCCGGGGGGGAAGCGCTGCAGGCGGCGAAGCCGGAGTCCCGGGTCGCGGTGCAAGCGTCCCCCGCTCCGGAAACGCCCGCCGTGGTGATCGGACCAAAGGCGAAGGAGCCGGCGCCTCCTCCGCTTCCCCAGCCGAAGCCGCCTTACCGCGGACTGCTGGCGGACCTGACGAGGGGACTGGGGGAAAAGTGGGTCGACCGCGGGACGCTCTACCTTCCGATCCCGTCGGGAGGGGAGGTCGTGCTCAATCTCGAGGAGTACCCCGTCGTGCGTTTTTCCGGGGGAATCCATGCGCTGATCGACTTCCGGGGCGCCCTGCCGGCGGAGGTTCGCCGCCTGATCACGGAGACGTGGAAGAATTACCGCGTGGTACGGATGGACGGGGCTTCCGGCGCGGAGGAGATGGTGGACCGCCTGCTCGGCGCCTCCGGATACTACTCCGTCAAGGAAGGGATTGCTCATCCACCGGTCATCGGGGAATCGGTGTCGGTAACCCTGCCCGCCCGGTGGGTGGTCCTGCGGACGAGCCAGAGCCTGCTCAACGGCGAGATCATCCTCATCAAGAAGGTTCCGGAGAAGCCCGCCTCCGAGCTCACCGCGGTTCTTCGGTATGCCGATCGGGTCGGGATCCGGGTGCTGCCGTTCTCGTTCGACCCCTCCGCGAACGAAGGGTTTCTCGCCGGGTGGGAGCCGGCAAAGAAGGCGGGAGAGGAAGCCCCCCGGAATTCCCTGCCGCAGGAAGGTCTCGAGGCGCTGGATTTCTCCCTCGATCTGCTGGGCATTCCGAAGACGGAAGGAAAACGGATCCGTATCGGCGGGGGAGGGGATTCCTTCCTCCTGACCATCCAGCCGGAGAGGATCTTCGAGGCGGGAGGGAAGCGATTCGTGGTGGACACCGGGAAAATGTCCCCCGCCCTCCGTACGATCATCCAGAACTCGGGGTACGGTGTCTTCGTCGCGGGGAAGGGCGAGACCGGCAGGTCGATTCTTCAGGGACTCCTCGCCGTCGCCAAGATCCCCGTCGAGGAGAGGAAGGAATACCTCCTTGCCGGGGGAGAGGGAAAGGGCTTCGAGGTGCGCGCGACGGGGACGTTTTTCACCTCTCGCGAATGGCTGGCGGGGAGGAAGGCCCGTGAGGTGGTCCTCGTCCGGGGGAAAGTGCACTCCGCCACGAGAGACCTGGCGAAAGAAATCGGTGTGGAAATCGTGGAGTGGTAGCCGTAGGATAGAAGGTGGGTGGACGTTCTTCGGGTGCCGGGAGCCACAGGGATGGTCAGATCCAGTCAGGAGAGCCCGGAGAGACGCACCGCCGAAAAAACATCCCTCTTTGGCCTGGTAAGTTTCCAGCCGCGCCTGGCCATTGTTCTGATCTTCCTGACGCTTACCCTAGCCGTCGTGGGCGTCCGGATTTCGCGGGATTCGGGAATTCGGCGGGTGGACGACCTGGTGCGACAAGCCCAACGGGCATTCGCGGTTCCCCACCGGGAGGGGGCGGCCCGGGACCCGGCGGAGGTGGAGGCGCGGGTCAAGGAATGGACGGGGGCCGCGATCATCCTCCCGCGGGATGAGCAGCGGTTCGCGTACACGGGGATCGACCGGGAGAAAACGGGGAGGCAGGAGGCGGCCGCGATCCGCTTCTCCTTCTCGGGGGAGCCGTACCTCCTTCTTGTCGTCCGGAAGGAGATGATCGGGAATGCGGCGTCCCCCGAATCCCTGTTTCCCCAATCGGGCTTCCTCTCCGGGGAGAAGGACGGCAAATCCTTCGTCTTCTGGGAGCGGGAAGGGGTTTCGTATCTGCTTGTGACGGAAGCGGAACTGGAGCGTGCTTTCGACCTTGTCAGGCGGTATTTCACCTGACCAAGAATCCTACGCGAGATTCGACAGGAGGAAACACGATGATTGTCGCCAAGAGAATGATGCGGAACCCGTTATTCGTGGACGAGAATGATTCGATGAAGAAGGCGATGGACATCATGAAAGAGAGGGAAATCCGGCATCTCCCGGTGATGAAGGGAAGGGAAAAGCTCGTGGGGATCGTCACCGAGAGGGACATCAAGCAGGCCTCGCCCTCTCTCGCCACGTCCCTGGAGATCCGCGAGATCTACTACCTCCTCGACAAGGTCAAGGTGAAACAGATCATGACGCGGAGAGTGTATACGGTGTCCTCCAACGCCTCCATCGAGGAGGCGGCCCTGATCATGCGGGAGAAGAAGATCGGATGCCTCCCCGTCGTGGATGGCGGAAAGCTGGTCGGCATCCTGACCGAGACCGATATCCTCGATGCGTTTCTCGATTCGCTGGGGGTCCACGGGCCGGGATACCGGGTCGAGCTGGCCCTGCCGAACAAGACCGGAATCCTCTTCGAGGTGCTCAAGCTCATCAAGGACTTCGACGCGAACATCGTATCGGTGGCGAGCGCCTCCCACGAAGACCCGGGGATGAAGATCCTCATTCTCCGGATCGAAACGAAGAACTACAAGATGCTCAAGGCCGCCCTCAAAAAGAGCGGCTACGAGATTCTCTCGGCGGATTGACCGGAGTCAAGGAACCGCGGACGGAGAAACGGCATCTTATCCCTAGACAGGTACCCTGGCAGAGGAGGTGGTGCGGAATGAGAACGGATGTGGAGAAGGTACTGGGCAAAATTCGCCCGGCCCTGCAGGCGGACGGGGGGGACGTGGAGCTCGTCGACGTCGAAGGCGGAGTCGTGAAGGTGCGTCTGACCGGTGCGTGCGGGGGATGTCCCATGGCCAACATAACGTTGAAGAACGGAATCGAGGCGTTGCTGAAAGAGGAGATTCCCTCGGTCGACCGGGTGGAATCCGTATAATCGGACAGGCAGGAGGAAACGGAATGGCGTACAGGATCACCTCGGATTGCATCGCCTGCGCGGCTTGCCTTCCGGAATGCCCGGAAGAGTGCATTGACGAAGGAGACCCGTTCTACCACATCGATGCGACCAAATGCACGGACTGCGGGAACTGCGAGGCGGTGTGCCCGACTTCGGCGTGCGTTCCGACCGATCCGTCCCCGCGGGCTGAGTTGCGCGGAGCTCAGTCCGACTCTGAATAAAACAGGACGGGGAAGCCGAAGAGACCCTCTTCCGCTTCCCCGTCGGCTTTTCTCCGCTTTTCCGGGTCCGGCGCCCTTCTCCTAAAGCAGATTCCGAACCTCCCGGTCGAACGCGTCCCGATCCAGGTACCCCACGTGAACGTTCCTGATCCTGCCGTCCTTCCCGATGAAGAAAGTGGTCGGCAGGGAGTAGACTCCGCCGTAGACTCTCGCCGTGTCGAGATCCCCCAGAAGGATCCGGTACCCGATCCGGTACGTCATGACGAAGGACGGAAGGTTCTCCCGGGTGTCGGTGTCGAGGGATATCCCCACGAGTTCGAACCCTTGTTCCTTGTATTTGTTGTAGACGTCCACGAATCCCGGGATCTCCTCCCGGCAGGGGGGGCACCACGTGGTGAAAAAGTTGATCGCCAAGGGTTTTCCCAGAAGGTTCGACGATTGGACGATGTTGCCGCTGATGTCCCTGAGCGAAAAGGGCGGAGCGTTCGCCCCCGCCCTGAGGGCAAAGCCGTTCGACGTTCCCCCTCTCCCGGCAGGGTTTTCGCTCTGCGTGCACCGGGAGAGCGGAAGGGCAGTCGCGGACACCAGGACCAGAACCCCGGCCAGCAGAAGGGGGTTTTTCCTCATGTCGGAACCTCCGTGCGGGATACGGTCCCCCGGGTAGCCTTCTCCCGTCTCGGGGTCGCCAGGATCCATTATAATAAATGCGGAACGGCGGATCGGTTTCCCGTTTCGCGCCAACCGGACATCCCCGCAAACGGCGACGGCCGGCCTGTGCCGGGGAGATCCCGGACTCCCGTGTTGTGCAACAGGTATTGTAGGGGTATAAAGATGAAACGAAAAGCCCGCTCTCCCAATCGTAAATATTGGGTTCGGGAGCAAGACCGACAGAGTGCGGCACGCGCGACCTGGGCAACTTCACGAAGATCCTGACCGGGAGGAACGGAAGATGGCAGAGTGGACGAGGGAAGAGGTGCTGCGGCTGGCGCTCCGGCACGAGATGGAGAATTTCGGGGAGTACAAGAAGGCCTCGGAAGAAGCGCAGAATCCGGCGATCCGGGCGATGTTCCGCTTCCTGGCGGACGAGGAGAAGAACCACATCAAGCTGATCCGGGACAAGATGACCGAGTTCCGGGTGAAGGAGTAGGCGGGGGCTGCCGTTGGCGCACATCTTCTTCGACCATATCTCCACCACGCCCCTCGACCCCCGCGTGCTCGAGGCGATGATGCCGTACCTCACCGAGCGGTACGGCAACCCGTCATCGCACATCCATGACCAGGGGCAACAGGCGCTCAAAGCGGTGGACGCCGCCCGGGCGGAGGTCGCCGGACTCGTCCATGCGAAGCCGCAGGAGATCGTCTTCACCTCCGGCGCGACCGAGGCGAACAACCTGGCGATCAAGGGCGCGGCGGAAGCGAGCGGGAAAACGGGGAAGCACCTGGTGGTCTCCGAGGTGGAGCACTTCTCCGTCCTGAACGCCCTGACCTTCCTTCGCAACCGGGGATACGAGGTTACGACCCTTGCGACCGACACCGACGGGAGGGTGGACCCGGACGATGTGCGGCGGGCCATCCGGCCCGACACCGTTCTCGTCTCGGTGATGCACGCCAACGCGGAGATCGGCACCATCGAGCCGATCGGGGAAATCGGTCGGATCACGAGAGAGCAGGAAGTGCTGTTCCACACGGACGCGACGGCGTCGGCAGGCCACATTCCGCTCGATCTCCGGGCGGTGGGAGCGGACCTGGTGACGCTTTCGGCGCACAATTTCTACGGGCCCAAGGGGACCGGGGCCCTCGTGGTGCGGGAGGGAGTCCGGCTCGAATCCCAGATCGACGGCGGCTTCCAGGAGATGGGCTACCGCGCCGGAACGGAAAATGTGCCCGGAATCATGGGGATGGGTCGGGCGGCCGGGATCGCCGCCGCGGAGATGGGGGAGTGGGTGTCGCACCTTACGCGACTGGAGAAGAGGCTGCGCGAAGGCATCGCCTCCTCCATCGAGCATCTCCACTTCACCGGCCACCCCACCGACCGGCTCCCGGGTCACGTGAGCTTCTGGGTCGAGTACGCGGAGGGGGAGTCGCTTCTGCTGTTCCTGAACGTCCATGGCGTGATGGCGGCCTCGGGGTCGGCGTGCAGCTCGAACCTGAAAGGGCGGGACGAGGAGGACCTGATCGCCTCCCATGTGCTCCGGGCGATCGGCGTCCCGAGCGACATCTGCACGGGATCGATCACCTTCAGCATGGGGAAGGGGAACACCGAGCAGGAGGTGGACCACGTCCTGTCCGTCCTGCCGGGGATCGTCAGGCGGCTGTGGGAGATGTCGCCCACCTATCTCGACTACCAGAAGAAGATCCTGCAGGGAGGGTAAACGGCCATGGCGAGCGGACCGTACAGCGCGAAGGTAATGGACCACTTCATGAATCCGAGGAACGTCGGCGAGATCGAGGAGGCCAGCGGCGTCGGCGAGGTGGGCAACCCGGCCTGCGGGGACATGATGCGCCTCTATCTCAAAGTCGAGGGAGGGAAGGTCGTGGACGCGAAGTTCCGCACGTTCGGATGCGGGGCCGCCATCGCCTCCAGTTCCATACTGACGGAGATGATCAAGGGGAAGACGATCGAGGAGGCGGAGGAGATCACGAACCAGCACGTCGCCGATGCCCTCGACGGTCTCCCGGCCGTCAAGATCCATTGCTCGGTCATGGCCGAGGAGGCGGTGAAGGCCGCCCTGGAAGATTACCGGAAGAAGAACCCCGCCTGACGGAGGCTTAGTCGCTCGCGATGCTGGACCTGAACGAAATCGAGATCCTGCAGGTCGCCCTGGCCCACGAAACGCAGGCGAGAATCTTTTACGAGCGGCTGGCCCGCCGCCAGGGGGACACCCCGGTGGGAGACCTGTTCGCTTTCCTCGCGGAGGAGGAGGAGGGGCACATCCGGAAACTCTCCGCGAAGCACGGGATCCCCGCGTTCGAAGCGGGCTGGGAGGAGAAGTACCTGCCGTACCTCATCGATCTGGACCGGCTCGCCTGGGAGGAAGGGGTAGAGGCGGGGGGAGCCGAAGGGCCCGACGCCCAGCGGAAGGGGCTCTCCATCGCGAAGAAGGCGGAAGTGCACGCCATCGCCTTCTATCACCAGGCAGCGAAAACGGTCGAGGACGTCAATACGCGGGGTCTCCTGTCCGACCTGGAATCCGAGGAAAGGATCCACCTCGCGAAGATCGAGGCGCACCTGAAAGAACTGCAAGAGCCCCGCGGGGCAATCCCCCGATCCGGAGGAAGGCATGAAGACATCGAATCCCGTTGACGTGATGCGGATGGCGCTGGAGCGCGAGAAGGCGGCGGTCCGGGACTACTCGGAATTCGCCAAGACGGCCAAGGAGCCGTCGATCCGGGAGATGTTCCTCTTCCTCGTGGAGGAGGAGAAAAAGCACGTGAAGCTCCTTCAGGACGAGATCGACCGGGAGGTCAACCAGGAGATGTAGCCCCCTGCGGGGGGACGGGTTCTGCCCGGGACGCGCGGCCCCGGGGAGAACGGTGCCGGAAGGCATGCGCCCCCGGCGCCTACCGGGAGGGATCACGATGCTTTCCCTCTACGACACCGTATCCCGAAAGAAGGTCCCCCTCGCCCCCTTGCGGCCGGGCCGCGTCGGGATCTATACGTGCGGCCCGACCGTATACCGCTTTGTCCACATCGGGAACCTGCGGACCTATCTGCTGACGGACCTGCTCCTGCGGGCCGTCCGGTTCGCGGGCCTGACGCCTTTCTCCGTGCAGAACATCACCGACATGGGACACATGCACCAGGATCGTCTCGAGCAGGCGGAGGACAAGGTGATCGCCGCCGCGCGGGCCGCGGGGAAGACGGCGCGGGAGATCGCGGAGTTCTTCACCGCGGCGTTTTTCCGGGATTGCCGGAGGATGAACTTTCTCCCCTCCGACGTCTCTCCGCGCGCGTCGGCCCACGTCCCCGAGATGATCGCGTTGGCGAAGACGCTGGAGGAGAAGGGGGTGACGTACGGAGAGGGCGGGTACCTCTATTTCGACGTGAGGAAGGCGCAAGGGTACGGGCAGCTCTCCGGCGCGGCCCTGGGGGAGGGAGAGGCGGCAGGCCGGACGGACAGCGCGATCCATCGGAAAAAAAAGCGCCCGGAGGACTTCTCTCTGTGGCTTGCGGCGGAGCCGGGACGGGAATTTCGCTGGGAGAGCCCGTGGGGGCTTGGCTGGCCCGGATGGCACATCGAGTGCGCGGCGATGGCGGGGAAGTACCTGGGCCCGGAGTTCGACATCCACGTGGGGGGGGTGGATCTGCGCTTTCCCCATCACGAAAACTCCCGGGCGATGGCGATGACGGCCACCGGCGGGCGATTCGCCTCCCTCTGGGTGCACGCGTCGCATCTGCTCGTCGAGGGGCGCAAGATGTCCAAGTCGCTCCGGAACGAATACACGCTCGACGATCTCGAGGCCCGGGGCGTGCGCCCGATCGATTTCCGGTACCACTGCCTCACCCTCCAGTACCGGACGCCGATGAACTTCACCTGGGAGGCGCAGGCGGCATCCGCCAGGGCGCTTGCGAGGCTTAAGGAGGCGTTCGCCTCGGAGGGGGAGGCGGCCGGCGGAGCTCCCTGGGGCGGAGAGGCGCAGGAGTACCGGCGCCGCTTCCGCGAGGCGATCGGGGACGACCTGAACGCCCCCCGGGCGCTTGCCGTCGTGCACGAGGCGGCCCGCTCGGGGCTATCCGGCGAGGAGCGGCGGGCGCTTGCCGGGGAGTGGGACGCGGTGCTCGGGCTGGGGCTTCTCGCGGAGGGCTCCGGGGAGGCGGTTCCGGAGGAGGTGCGGCCGGAGGAGGCCGCACCGGGAGAGGTGGCCGACCTCGCGATGCGCCGGGACCGGTGCCGTCGCGAGCGCAGGTTCGCGGAGGCGGACGTGTTGAGGGAAAGGATCCGCGCGGCCGGCTACGACGTCATCGACGTCAAGGACGGCCCGTCAACGATCGTCAGGGGAGGCATTCATTAGCTCGCGTTCCCTATCGAACGAGTGTCCCCCGACAGGGGAGGAGCCTATCGTGAAGGTTACGACGGTCGAAGACCTCATGGAGATGGCCCACGGATACCAGCGTTCCATGGTCCTGTTCGCGGCGCTCGATCTCGGCGTCTTTTCCTCCCTGTCCGAAGGACCCTCCGACGCTCTCCGCCTGGCCCGGCGCATCGTAGCCGATCCCCGTCGCCTCTCCATCCTGCTGAACGCCCTCGTGGGAGTGGGGCTTCTCGGGAAGAAGGGAAAGACCTACCGGAACGGGGAAATTGCCTCCCGGTTCCTCGCGGGCGGCCCCCTGTCGAAGGCGTCCATCCTGCTGCACCACCTGGGCTGCTGGCCGGAGTGGACGACCCTTTCCGGCAAGATCCGGGCGGGCGGAAAAGCCCCCGGAAAGCGAAAAGGGTACCAGGAGAATTTCATCCGGGGAATGGAGGACAATGCCCGGGAGAGGGCCGTCTCCGTGGCGAAGCGATTCCCCCTGCGGGAGGGCGATTTCATGCGCGACCGGCTCGGGGGGCCGTACGACTTCCTCTGGATCTCCCAGATCCTCCATGCCTATTCCGGGAAGGAGTGCGTGGTTCTTCTGCGCAAGGCCCGCAAGGCGGCTACCCCGGGGGGGCGCGTCGCCGTGCAGGAGTTCCTCCTGGACGAAAGCGGAGCCTTCCCGCCCGGGCCCGCGTTTTTTTCCGTCCACATGGTAGCCGTGACGGAAGGGGGAAAGGCCTACACGGCCCGGGAGATCGCTTCCCTGTTCCGCGAAAGACTTCCAGGACGTCGTCGAGGAGGCCCTCTGCCTCCGGGCGACGGATCCTCCCCGGAAGGCGGGGCATTCGTAAAGGGTATGGTGGGCGCTACAGGATTTGAACCTGTGACTTCCACCGTGTGAAGGTGGCACTCTACCGCTGAGTTAAGCGCCCGCGGGAACTCCATTCTACCTTTCC
>Ga0209640_10005894_pt1 | contig 10726 bp, 12 predicted proteins | sample RifCSP10_1_FD_184018 | JGI IMG/M metagenome (GOLD analysis project Ga0209640, IMG submission 184018) | Soil microbial communities from Rifle, Colorado - Rifle CSP2_sed 10_1 (SPAdes) (version 2) | ecosystem: Environmental > Terrestrial > Deep subsurface > Rock core/Sediment | place: Rifle...
CCTCCGAGCAGATCCGGGGCCAACCGAACCCCGCGTCGGACGTAGAGCGCGCCGACGCCGGGCGGCCCGTAAAACTGGTTGGCCGCCAGACTGAGGGCGTCGACGCCGAGTTCGTGGACGTCGAGGGGAACACGGCCGCCCGCGGCGACCGCGTCGGTGTGCATGAGCACGCCGCGCTCGCGCGCGATCCGCGCGACCTGGGCGATCGGCTGGATCGTCCCGATCTCGGGGTTGGCGAGCTGGATCGACACCAGGACCGTGTCGGGACGCAGCGCGGTCGCCACCGCATCGGGATCAACGAACCCATGGCGGTCGACCGGCACCAGCGTCAGCGCCGCGCCACCCTCTTCCAGCCGCCGGGCCGGCGCGAGAACCGAGGGATGCTCGATCATCGAGATCACCACGTGGGCTCCCCGGCGGCGCAGCGGCGTTGTGAGCCCCCTCAGCGCCAGGTGGTTCGCCTCGGTCCCGCTCCCCGTGAACGTGATCTCGCGCGCCTCGGCGTGGATCAGCCGGGCCACCTGTTCCCGCGCCCGCTCCACCGCCTCCCGCGGCCGCTCACCCCATCGGTGGAGCGACAGGGGATTCCCGAACTCGTCGGACAGCCAGGGCAGCATGGCGGCGACCACGTCGGGATGAGGCCGCGTCGCAGCGATGTGATCCATGTAGATCGACCGCATGGCGAGGGATTCTACCACGCGCCGCCGGGCGCCGCCACACAACGCGCGACGTCGCCCGCCCGATCAGAATCCGCCCCGCGCGCGTTGACTCGCCCCTGGTGTAGCCCCGGCGCTCGTACAGCCGGTGCGAGTCCTCGAACCGCGTGTCGCTCCACAGGTCGATGGCCCGTGCGCCGCGGCTCATCGCCTCCACCTCAGCGAGGCCCAGCAGACGCTGGCCCAGCGCCAACAACAAGTGGCCCAGGCGATGATCCAGCAGGCCATGCAACAAACCATCCAGCAGCGTATCGCCCAGACGGTTGTCCAGCACGCCATTCAACAGACCGTTCAGCGGGCTATTCAGCAACAAATTGTCCAACGGGCGGTTGTCATGGCGCAGCAACAGGCGATTCAGCGGGCCGTCGTCCAACGGGCCGTGCAGCAGCAGGTGGCCCAGCAACTCATTATGCAGCAACAACAAGCGATTCAGGCCCAAATCCAGCAGGCCATTCAGGCCCAGATACAGCAGGCTATCCAGCAACAATACCAGCAAGCCGTTCAACAAGCGCTCATGTCTCAATAATGAACGCTTTTCTTTAATTTATTGTGGCAAAGTGGCAGGTTTAAGATTAATATACCTTTAGGCTTATTGATTAAGTTTCATAAGAGGAGGGTATTATGAAAGGGCACACCTATGTTATCCTGTTGATCGTTGTTGGGATGTGTGTTTCCATTTCCTCCGCGGAAGCCAGCCGCTTTTGGGTAGCCAATACCAAATCGATTTCTTCCGACATCGTCAAAGAGCAATTATTGCAGTTACCGCAATCCTTGAAACATCTGGGCAATGAATTTGCCGATGGCTGGTCCATTTCGTTTTATAAGGGGACGACGGCTCTGGTGGCGCGTTCCGAAAAATCCTCTTCACAAGATGAAAAATTCGACCAAGCGGTCGATTATGCCGCTAAGACGCAGGCCAATATCGTGATCGGGCATCTGCGCCAGGCTTCTTCCGGGTGTAACGGCGATACCCCTGATCCTTATCCTTTCCAGCTTTTTCATAACGGCAGAAATTGGCTGTTCGGCCATAACGGCGGCATTGACAAGCAATTGTTGATGAGCCTCATAGGAGAGGAATACTTAAAGCAAAATTCTCCTCAAATATGCGTCAGCAACCCGCCTGATTCATGGATTGATTCGGAATTGTACTTTATTTATTTGGTAAAAAAGATCGATGAGGCCGACAGTAATGTCCGCAAAGGATTAATGAATGCGGTTGAAGAGTTGTTGGCACATACGAAAGATAAGCCTCAGTCGCTGAATTTCTTTTTGGCGGACGGCAAAGAGGTATGGGCTTTTCGTAAAGGCAATTCGCTTTACTACACGTACGATAAAGAAAACCGTTTATCGATAATTTCCTCGATTGTCCCAGGGGAAGGTCGGTTTGAATGGAAAGAATTTCCGGAGGACAATCTCGCCCTTCTTAGTTCCCGCAAAAAACCGAAGTTTTATTCTCTTGTAAAGAAATAATCTCTTTATGCAGGCCATTCACATTAAGGATTTAAAGAAAACCTATGCCAACGGCACCGTGGCCTTAAAGGGCGTTGATTTGCAGGTGACCGCCGGGGATTTCTGCGCCCTTCTGGGCGCCAACGGCGCCGGCAAGACGACGATCATCGGCATCATGACCGGTCTTGTGCTCAAAACCGAAGGGTCTGTCCGCATATTCGGGCATGATATCGATCACCAGCATCCGCAGGCCAAGGAGTTGATGGGGGTTGTGCCGCAAGAATTGAATTTTAATATGTTCGAGAAAGTGCAGGATATCATCGTTAACCAGGCTGGTTATTTTGGGATCGAGCGAAGCAAAGCGCTTAAGGATTCTGAAGTGCTTCTTAAGAAATTGATGTTGTGGGAGAAGCGGGACCATCCCTCCCGTAGCTTGTCCGGAGGGATGAAGCGCCGGCTCATGATCGCCCGGGCGCTGATCAACCATCCCAAGCTTTTGATCCTGGATGAACCGACCGCGGGCGTGGACGTGGAATTGCGCTATTCGATGTGGGAATTCTTGTCCGAGTTGAACCGCCAGGGGACGACGATCCTTTTGACCACGCATTATCTGGAGGAAGTGGAGCAGATGTGCCGCAGCGCCGCCATGATCAAAAATGGCGAGATCATCGCGTATGACCGTGTTTCGCAGTTATTGAAACTTCTTGATGTCGAAACGTACGTTGTCCATGCCGAAGAGATCAAATCCATCGAGAAGCTCAGCGAATATAACGCAAAGATCGTTGATGTTAACGTTTTTGAAGTCGATCTCGACAAGAAAAGGCGCCTGGGCGAGTTTGTCCATAAGGTCAACGCCCTAGGCATGGTGATCCATGACTTGCGGCCAAAGGGAAATAGAATGGATAAGTTATTTTTGGAACTATTGAAAAAATAGTCTTCAGTCATCAGTCTTCAGTCGTCAGAAGTCGTCAGTCTGATGACTTCTGATGACTGATAGCTGACGACTGAAAGCTTAATCATGAATTACAAGTCCAACTATATCGCCTTCAGCACCATCGTCCGCAAAGAAGTGACGCGGTTCGTGCGGATCTGGAGCCAGACGCTTATTCCGCCTGTTATTACGCAGGCCCTTTATTTTGTCATCTTCGGGAAGTTCATCGGCTCGCAGATCCGCGACATCCAGGGCGTCAGTTACATGGCCTTCATCGTGCCGGGTTTGGTGATGATGGCGGTCATCAACAACTCGTTTTCCAACGTGGTGAGCTCGTTCTTCGGCAACAAATTCCAGCGCAGTATTGAGGAGCTTCTCGTTTCCCCGACGCCGAATTGGGTGGTAGTGGCCGGTTATGCAACGGGGGGTATTCTTCGCGGCTTGTGCGTGGGAAGCCTTGTTTTTGTAGTTTCCGTGTTTTTTACCAAGCCTGTCATTCACCATTTAGGCTTTATTTTCTTATTTATCATACTAACTTCCGTTGTTTTCTCTTTGGGAGGGTTATTGAACGCCATTTTTGCCAAAAGTTTTGATGATATCAGCATTTTTCCGATGTTTATCCTGACCCCCTTAATTTATTTGGGGGGCGTTTTTTATTCGATCCATGATCTGCCTTTGTTTTGGCAGGCGGTTTCAAAATTCAACCCTATTTTGTACATGGTCGATGGGTTTCGTTATGGATTTTATGGGATCTCGGACGTTAATGTTTTTTTAAGCCTTATGCTGCTGGTCATCTTCGCCGCGGGTTTAGGGTGTATTAACTTATATTTCCTTCACAAAGGCATCGGTTTAAAGACATGAAATTGATCCAAGAAAGTTGACCAAAGTCTTGTTTAGCGATTTTCAAAAGGATAGAATGATAGCATGAGCGAAGCAATGAAAATCAGGAAGATCCTGGTCGTTGACGACGATCCTGTCTTGATTAAACTCCTGCAATCCACCCTGAGCGCTAAAGGTTATGAGGTCAAAACCGCGGACCAGGCGGCCGATGGCCTTCAATTTGCCATCAACGAGCACCCGGATCTTATTATTCTCGATGTGATGATGCCTATCATTAATGGCTATAATTTTTGCCGGCTGTTAAAAAGTGAGGATAAGAAAAAACACATCCCGATTATTCTCTTGACAGCCCGCGACCGGATGGAAGACGTTGAAATCGGCATGGAGATGGGGGCCGAGGCATACTTGACAAAACCCGTGAATATGGAAGAGCTTCTTCGCACCATCAAAGTCGTTGGATCATCAGGGCAAAAAAGCCATCAACCCAACAAGTAATCGTTGTTTATGAATATTTTTGAAAATATCGGTAAGACCATCCTGCATTGGGTCCGGGTCTTCTTTAAATCGTTGGAGTTGATCATTGAAACGCTGTATTGGGTCTTCGTCGGGCCGTTTCGCAAGAAACCGATCAAGTGGGGGGAAGTTTTCGCCCAGATGGTCTTTATGGGGATTCAGTCGATTATCATTGTTTTTTTTGTCATGCTTTTTACTGGTGTCGTGCTGGCCATGCAATCGGCGCCCCAGTTGGAGAAGATGGGAGCGGTTTTTTATGTGGCGAGTTTGGTGACCATATCGATTTGCCGTGAGCTGGGCCCGGTTTTGACGGCGTTGGTCGTTGCGGGGCGTATCGGCGCGGCCATTACGGCGGAAATCGGCTCGATGAATGTCAATGAGCAGATCGAAGCATTGGACACGATGGCCATTAGTCCGGTCCGTTATCTGGTCGTTCCCAAATTCTTGTCTTTGTTTTTTATGCTGCCGTGCCTGACGGTGCTGGGCGATGCCTCTGGATTTCTTGGAGGATATTTAATCGGCGTTTTTAATCTGAATATCAACTCCGGGCTTTATCTTCAAACAGCGTTCGATTTTTTGGAGCTCAGAGACATTTATACGGGCCTGTCGAAATCGATTATTTTTGCCATGATCATTGCCATTGTCGGCTCGTATCAGGGGCTGCAAACGCAAGGAGGCGCCGTCGGGGTGGGAAGAGCCACCACGGTCAGTGTGGTTACCAGCTTTGTGCTTATTATCATCGCCGATTGTATCTTAACGGGAATTTATTTTTTCTCGGATTTATGACATGAGCGATAAAAAAATTGCCATATCCGCGCAAAATATTTCCCAGGCTTTCGAGGGCCGCAAAGTCTTGGACAACGTCTCCCTTGATATCTACAAAGGGGAGACGTTCGTCATTATGGGGGGAAGCGGCAGCGGCAAAAGCACCATGCTTCGTATCATGACGGGGGCCATTAAACCGAGTTTGGGGAAGATATTGTTTGATGACAAAGATTTAAAAGTCTTGGATGACCTTCAGGAGGAACAGCTCAAACGGCGTTTCGGCATGAGTTTTCAATCCGCGGCATTGTTGGATTTTTTGACCGTTGAGGAAAACGTCAGTTTGCCCTTGAAGGAACACACGAATTTGGATTCGAAGATCATCCGTATTATTGCCAAGATGAAATTGAGCTTGGTTGGTTTGGCGGGTTTTGAGAATTATTACCCAAGCATGCTTTCGGGAGGGATGAGAAAGCGCGTCGGGGTGGCGAGGGCGATCGCCATGGACCCGGAGGTGGTTTTCTACGATGAGCCGACGGCCGGGTTGGATCCGGTCGCCTGCGCGGTCATCGATAAATTAATCCTGGATCTGACCAAGAAATTAAAGCTGACATCCGTTGTGGTCACGCATAATATGGAAAGCGTGTTTCGTATCGCGGATCGGGTGGGGATGCTGTATCAGGGGAAACTCCTGGAGGTGGGCACGCCCGATGAGATCAAGCATTCGAGCAACCCGATTGTTAAGCAATTTATCACCGGGGCGTTGGAAGGCCCGATTCACTTAACTTAAAAACTGAAAAGCGAGGCCGTCCGCCCGCCGGGGCGATCGGACGAGCCTCGTCATTTCCTTCCTGAATAAGGAAATGAAGAAAAATGACGGGAGTTTTCAGATGAAATTGAATAATGAGACTAAAATCGGCATCATGGTCGTTGTTGTGTTTGTGATCCTGGCCCTTTTTACCGTTGGCGCCGGAAATTTCAATCTGGCCAGGGGAGGATACAACTTAAAGGTGCAGTTCAATGATATCAACGGGGTCAATTTGAATTCACCGGTCATGTTCAACGGGCTGGAGGTCGGTGTCGTTGAGGATATCGCCATCAAAGATGTTGACAATCAGACCAGAATCGAGTTAACATTGTGGGTCAATGACAAAGCGATGGTCCGTGAAGGGTCCAAGGCGTACGTCAAGAACTTAGGCTTGATGGGTGAAAAATTTATAGGTTTGACCTCCGGCGATGTCCAGGGGGGTGTTTTACCATCGGGATCTTTGATCATCGGTGAGGACCCGCCCAGTTTCGATGAGCTGGTTTCCAAAGGCCACGGCATCGCTGTTGAAATGGAGGGCATCACCAAGAATTTGAACGAACGCCTGGAGCTTAATAAGGAAAATATCGATAAAATTTTGGCGCAACTGAACTCGCTTACCGGCCATTTATCTTCCCTGACCCAATCCGTCGATGAGCGTTTGCAAAACAACGATGAACATATTGATCAAATCATCGCCAACCTTAACGAGACATCCGTCAACATCAAAGAATTAACCCAGGATCTAAAGATCAACCCATGGAAGTTGTTGCATAAATGACGACGTTTAACCAATGAGAGGGGTCGAAAATGAACAGAAAGGTTTTAAGCGGTTTGGTTGGAGTAGTATTTTTTCTTGCGGTCACGAATGTGGCCTTCGGGGAAGAAATGATTGAGAAAGGTAAAACAATCCAGTTCGATTACACGCTGACGATCAATAATGAGGTCGTTGAATCGACGGAAGGTAAAAGTCCCATTGAATATATCCATGGGGAAGGGAAAATCATTCCGGGTCTAGAAAAAGCGTTAGAAGGCATGAAGGTCGGGGAAGAAAAAAAAGTGACGGTCGCTCCGGAAGAAGCGTATGGCCCTGTTATTGAGGAAGCCGTTAAAGATATCCCTAAAACCAATTTTCCTGCCGATTTCGCTTATGAAGTCGGAATGGTCATTGAGCTGCAGGACCCTGAGGGTAATGCCTATCCCGGCATTGTCCAGGAGATCAAAGAGGAAGCGGTCGTTGTGAATTTTAATCACCCGCTGGCCGGTCAAACACTCAATTTTGATGTCAAGATCGCCAGCATTAAATAGCCAGTCTTCCTTAAAATTGATTTTCAGATGAAGTGAAAGTGGAAGAATTTAATAGGAAATTGACCCTAACACGGTCGTTATCAGAAGCATGCCGCACAGGCCAACCATGACGCCCCAGGCGGTTAAGCTGGGGCCGCCTTCTTCGAGCGCATCCGGAATAAGCTCTGAAATGGTCAGATAAATCATCGCCCCGCCGGCAAATCCAAGACCGATAGGAAGAAGTGGTTCGAAAAACCAGGCTAATAGCGCCGAAGGCACAGCCATGATCGGTTGCGGGATGCTGGTGAGAATGGAAGCGTAGGCGCAGCGAGAGGTGGAGGCGCCGTCGGCTTTTAGGGGCAAGGAAACCGCGATTCCTTCGGGGATGTTGTGGACGGCAATGGCAATGGCCATGATCAGCCCGAATTCCATATTTCCCGTGGCGAAGGCAACGCCAATGGCGATCCCCTCGGGGATGGAGTGGATGAACATCGCCATAAAGATAAGCATGGTCCTTCTGGTTAAACCCCGATTAACGTAATATTTGTAAAAATGATTGGTCGTTGAAAATTTTGCGTCGGTCCAGCGAAAGAACGCCGCCCCCAGCAGAAGCCCCAAAATGACGATGTAAGGGGCCATCGGGAATTTATCCTTTAATGAAATGCCTTCTTGGGCCAGCGAAAAAACGGAAGCCGAGATCATCATGCCCGCGGCAATGGCGGAGGCGAAGCCTCGGACGATCTTTGAGTTGTTTTTAACGAAATGGACGGGAATGGCCCCCAAGCCGGTAGCCAGGCAGCTGAGGGTGCCGGTATAGGCGGTCCAGAAGATAAGATCCGTTTTGGTCATGGGATAGGGGTAGTTGAATGAATATGTTGATGATATCATAACGGAAAAATGATGGAAAGAATTTTCATGGTTAAATGGCCCTGGGTATTTGTATAATAGGGTAAACAATGGACCATCCGAAACGCTTTATCCAATTAGATGTGCTGCGGGCCATCGCCGTATTGCTGGTGTTCGGGCGGCATTTGCCTTCGCTGCCCGTATCCGTTGACGGTTTTACGCGCTGGATCGTTGGACGGTTGCATATGAGCGGCTGGATCGGCGTCGATCTGTTCTTTGTGATCAGCGGCTTTTTGGTTTCAGGCCTTATCTTTAGAGAATATATGCGTTTTGGTCAGTTTGATTTTGTGCGCTTCTTGGTTCGGCGGGGATTAAAGATATACCCCGGATTTTATGTACTGGTGACGGTTACTCTTATTGTTTCGCCGTTTTTGACGGATACCCGGCCTTCCGGGAGGCAAATCCTCGGGGAGCTCTTTTATATACAGAATTACATCGGTTCTTTATGGGGGCATACGTGGTCGCTGGCCGTCGAGGAGCATTTTTACCTTCTGTTAGGCTTATTGGTGCTGGTGTATACCAAGACCAATAAAACCAATGCGTTATTGCCGTTGGTCCAGCTTTATTTTATTTTAGCCGTCTTTGTCTTAGGTTTAAGGGTGATCACCTCTTTGTATGTCCCCCGGTTTTTCGTCTGGTTCCACTTATACCCGACGCATCTAAGGATCGATGCGTTGTTCTTCGGCGTTTTATTGTCTTATCTGCATCACTTTCATTACCAGCGTTTCAAAGAGTTGATACTAAAGTATCGTTACGGGCTTCTTTTACTGAGTGTTATTTGTATTCTTCCAATGCTTATAAAGAGCATCAGCACCAGCCGCTTCCTGCAGAGCTTTGGGTTGACGATGCTTTATGTCGGTTTCGGAGGTCTGATGATATTGAGTTTATACTGCCTGAATGAGAACACGTTGCGAAGGTATAAAATAGTAGAAATTTTAGGGAATATCGGGTATTATTCTTACTCTATCTATTTATGGCACATGGTGGTCTTGATTTGGGGTTTACCCTTATTAAGGGGTCTTGTTCAAAAGTCGATACCTTATTTGTTGGAATTGACCTTTTTTATCGCCGGTTCCCTGGTGGTGGGTATCGGGATGGCGAAATTGGTCGAAATGCCTATTTTAAAAATACGCGATCGCATTTTTACATCCCGCAGCGGCGTTTTAATCCAGTAATAGGACAGATACATACACATAGATGCAGCTTTCCGGAAACTTATTTGATTATGTGGTCGTGTTTTGGGGCGGGGTGTTGGTCAGTTTCACGCCTTGCGTTTATCCGGTCCTTCCTTTGACCGCCGGGTTTATCGCCGGGATAAACACCAAAGGCAGCAGGTTAATGGGGTTTGTTATTTCCCTGATTTATGTCTTTGGTATCGCCATAACGTATAGCGCTTTGGCTATCTTTGCCTCTTTGACGGGAAAAGTATTCGGGCAATTTCAGAACCACCCCTTTGTTTATTTCATTGTCAGCTTACTTTTGTTGGTTTTCGCGTTGGCGATGTTTGATAAGATACCGATGCCCACCCTGGGGCTTTCTTTCCATGAGCACATCAAAGCGAAGAACGTTTGGACCGTTATTGTCTTTGGCATGGCCTCCGGCTTGGTGATCGGGCCGTGCACGGCGCCTGTTTTGGGGACGCTCCTTCTTTACACGGCCTCCCAGCAAAACATCTGGCATGCGGTGAGCTTGATGTTCGTCTTTTCGTATGGCCTTGGGGCATCGCTCATCTTGGTCGGTACCTTTAGCGGCATTTTGGCTAACCTTCCCAGATCCGGAGCATGGTTGGTGCGTATTAAACAGATCGCCGGTGTGATCTTATTGGCGGCGGCGGGGTATTTTATGTATCAGGCGGTTATGTTGATATTATTGTAGGGGCGGCTGTCCCAGCCGCCCTTCGGAGGGGGCCTGAGACAGGCTCCCGTACAAAAAAGAAAGGGGAAGTTATGAAAAAGTTAAACCTATTAATCATTACAGCTGTTTTTTTGATGGCGGCATCTTTCAGTAGCGCCGATGAAGCGGCCATGATGGAACAAGCGCAGGCCAAAACCTACGAGGTTGATGCGGCGCATTCCACCTTAGGTTTCGCCGTCAAGCACATGGTGGTTGGTACGACCAGGGGCGCTTTTGACACTTTCAACGGCCAAATTACCCTTGATCCTAACAATGATCAAGCTTTCAGCGCTAACGTCACCATCGATGCGGCCAGCATTGATACGAAAAATGAATCCAGGGACAATCATTTAAAGAGCGCTGACTTTTTTGACGTGGCCACGCATCCTCAGATCACCTTTACAAATGCCCGGCTTGAGAAAACAGAAGGTGGAACGGCGATTGTCGGGGACCTGACCATGAAAGGCGTGACAAAGAGCGTTACTATCCCCGTGACGATTGCCGGGCCTGTTAAGGGCACATCGGGCGCGGATGTTATCGGTATTGCCGGCCAGATTCAGATTAACCGTCAGGATTTCGATATCAAATGGAACAAAACGCTCGATAGCGGCGGGCTTGTCGTTG